>JGI12316J15309_10012733_pt1 | contig 34545 bp, 28 predicted proteins | sample MarCyaLeptolynsp_FD_15309 | JGI IMG/M metagenome (IMG submission 15309) | reverse complement strand
CGCCCCAATCTCTCATCTGGTAAGGGTCTCCCCCACTAACAGAGTTTACTACATCCCAGCTTAATTAGGGGTAATTTTTTCCATGAAGATCCGTGGTGAATGAGGTCACCGGGCGCGAGCATCGGCTGGAATACAGCACCAGCGGCGAGACCTTCTACCAGCGCCGCTCTGATGGCGAGCGCAGCAAGGCGGCGGCGGTGCGCTACGTTCGGGATTTCAATAGCGGTCAGGCGGATGTTATTATCCTCAACCGTTCTGGCTCCACGGGTATTTCCCTCCATGCTTCGGCGACTTTCACCGACCAGCGTCGCCGCCATACCATCGTGGCCCAACCGGAACGGGATATCAATCAATTCATGCAAATGCTGGGGCGCGTTCATCGCACCGGTCAGGTGGTGCCGCCTAACTTCACCCTGTTGATGGCCGACATCCCGGCTGAGAAACGACCGGGAGCCGTCCTGGCCAAAAAAATGGCCTCGCTCAATGCCAACACCACTGCTGCTCGTTCCAGCGGCGTTTCTCTGGAGGCGGTTCCTGATTTTATGAACGAGTACGGCAACCAGGTTGTGGCTGAGATTATGGCCAGCGATCCAGCGCTGCATGCCCGCCTGGATTATCCGCTCAAGGGGTCAGAGGACGATCTGGAGCCGGAAGACGCTATCCGCAAGGTGACGGGCCGAATTCCCCTGTTGCCGCTGGACGAACAGGAACAGCTCTACAACTTGATTGAAAGAGAGTACAGCGAGCTGGTGCAGCGGCAAGAAGCCCTGGGCGAGTCGATTTTGGAAGCGCGTTCCCTCGATCTGCAGGCCCGTACCCTGGCCAGCATGGAGGTGGTGCCAGCGGATGGGGCTAGCGACTCTCCCTTTACTCGTCCGGTTTACCTGGAGGTGATTGACGCCAAAACTCCTCGCAAACCTGTCACCACCTTACAGGCAATCAATAGCGTGCGTCAGACTCTGGAACTGGCAGCAGTGGAAGATGCTGCCGACCATGACGATCAGGTTGTTGCTGGGCAGGCCCAGCGCTTTGCTACCAAGCAGGTTGAAGATTTACAGATCAGAGTAGACCTTTATCGGCAGCAACAGCTGCCCAAACAGTCTTCGCCAGCCGCGATCGATCGTTTGAACGAGCGGCTCGACCGACAGTTCTCCTAGGTGCAGACTGGTTTGCAGGCACTGCCCGTGGGCGGCGGCGTGCGGATTGTCACGGCAGCTCAAACTGTTTTCTATGGCATCACGGCGCGGGTCTGGAGCCATGCCGAACCGCGAGGCAGTCCAGCGGCGTTGACCAATTGGAAAGCGCAGTTTCTCCTGGCTGACCCGGTGCGGGAGCTAACCTTACCCCTGTCCCGCATCAACAGCGGCAAGGCCAATGCCGTCAGCGTCATAGCTCAACAGCAAACCTGGGATGGAGATGACATCTACGCCGCCTTCGACCGCAGACAGCAGCAGAATCGGGAAGAACGGCAGATCTTTACCGGCAATCTGCTAAGAGCTTACGAGCGCTTTCGGGGCAAGCTGGTCAACTATACCGACCATCAAGGCAAGATTCGTCAAGGGCTGTTGATGGCCCGCAATTTCGATATCCAGAGCGCCTTGAAAGCAGAGCCGGTGGCGCTACCCACGTCCTCATTAGCTCGACAATTTCTGGAAGAGACGACAGCTCGCAGCGGCCAGTTGAAGACGCTGGATGAGGTGTTGATTATTAAATGTCAGCAGTACGATAGCGGTTTTCGGCTGCAAACGCCTAAAGCCAGGGACGCGGGCGGTCCCTACTATTTGGATGAGGCGATTCTGGCCGCCGCTGGCTCGGAGTTTTACTCGGTGGGCGACCGAATGGAATGTGCGGTGACCGCAGAGCGCATCGATGCTGTGCTGGAAACGTTGATGCAGGCGAAGGAATTGTCCCTGGCCGCCTTCGAGCAGCAAGATAAAGCGCGGCAGCTTTTGGGGGTGCAGCTGCCGAAGCTGGAGCCAATGGCTCAGCAAGAGGCGGAATTTCCCAGCTCGGATCTACCAGTCGATGCCCAGACAAGAGCCAATCTGGAGCGGCTGTTGACTGAGGATGCTCCTAGACAGGTTGACAAGGTCGATCGCGACCCTGTCATAGAATCAAGTGATGGGATATCTGGTGTTGGAGCAGCGTCACCGATGCCAGTTATGCTCGTCCAGGCAGAAAGTTCTCAAGCTGAATCGGCACCAGGTCAGATTGCCTTACCAACGGCTCAACGGGGTGCAGCCGAAAAGAATGTAGCCCGATTGCTGCAGCAAGGGGGACTTTCCCAACCAGTGATGGCCAGCCAGGAGTTCCACCTGAAGATTGAAAATGGCCCTTATCTGCCGCTGGTGGTGGAGCGACAGCTCAATCAGCTTTATCTGACCCATTATCAGGAGCAAAATGGCGACCTGTTTATCGATTCGGAGATGGTCTTTCGCTTGCAGGCGGATGGTCATCTGGCATTACGGGAGACGGCTGTTGCTGCGTTGGGGCGAGAGTTTCGGGGGTGCGATCGCGCCTTCGCCCAACTGTTCTCGCGCAATCTGTTAGATCAGGGCTTTGCAGAAGCGGCGCAGACGTTAACACTCAATGGCGATCGGCCAGAAGTGGTTGCGATCGCAGCTGAGACAACCGATCCAGAAGCAGAGCAACCCAATCTCTTCCCAGCAGAACGATACGCTACGGTCTCGCCCTATGAAGTTGACGTGAACGGCTACGATCCCAGTTGGGATGAGCTGGATGAATCCTCCGGTAATGGCAATGCTTCTAATGGCAATGCTTTGGCAGAAACCGCTCAACCGGAATCTTGGCCAGAGCAGTCTACGCAGGAATCCCTACAGGCAAATTCTTCCGATTCAACTGCTGTCACTCCAGTCGAAATTGCACAGCGACTGATCGACCAGCACGATCCGCAAACAGGCGATGTTCTGGCCGCAGCAGATCGGTCTCCTGTTCTGTCCAGTCCAACGCTGGAGCAATTGAGAAACTGGTACCGTGCTGCCAGGGATATGGCCCGCGATCCGCTGCGTTGCGAGTACATCAAGACCCTGGGACTGGAGGCAAAGACCGCCTCAGTCCAGGAGAAGCCGCCTGCGATGCCCACCCAGGCATTGGTCGAAATGCGGCGCGATCTGGAGCAGTATCGGGCCTATCAAACGCGAGGACAATATGTGGCTCAGGCGGCGCGATTGATTCTGTCTGCAGTCGGTCAACCCAACGATCAGGGTGAGGTGCGGTTCCGGGGCAAGCTGTACGAGTTGAGCCAGACGCAAACAATTCTGACCGTAAAAAAAGGAGTCGGGTCCCAGACCGCCACGATTTTGAGCATTGCTCGCGGCAAGATGCAGCGCACGTCGGTGCAAAGCGAGGATTGCCGCAAATTCAGGTCCTTCGTACAGCGGCTGCAGCGGGGAAACACAGAACCAACAAAACCATCTGGACTGGAGCGGTGATAGCGATGAAGTCTTTCTGCTGAAACGAACTCAGCGACACATGATGAGACCAGAGATTCAGGAAACCATTGACTGGCTTTGCGCCCAGGGACTGCCGCCGTTGCCGATCGCTCCGGCGCAAGACCCCTATCTCTATCCCAGGGTCATCGCTGCCAAACCCGACCGGGGTTACTGGAGTCACTGTCCTTGCCACTGCGACCCACCAAATTGGCGATTGCTACCGCAAGCCTGCTTTACCGGCAAAAATCCCAGTTACCTTGATGCCAGCGGTCAACCCCACCTGGTCTGGCATACGCGCTATCAAACCCAATTCCCCACTGCCGACGAGATCCGGCAGTGGTTTGTCCATCCCCAAACGGGCATTGGCACCCTGGGGGGCTGGCAAGACCTGGTCTGGATTGACATTGACCGCAAGCAATTTGAGTCACAATCTGCCTGCGATCGCCGCGTCGAGCAGTGGCTCGACCAGTATCCGCGCCTGCAGCAGACGTTTGCGGAGCGCACCCAGAGCGGCGGCTGGCGCTTTGCGGTGAAAACCCAATCTCCAGGATTTACCAACATTGCCTTTGAGGTGGGGGGCCACCACGTTGGTGAGGCATTGGGTAAGGGACGGCTGACGGTTCTCGCTCCCACCATTGGCCCCAGCGGCCATCCCTACACCAGCATTCGTCGCGTTACACCTATCCCAGTGGAGAGCCTGGAGGCGATTGGCTTGTATCCCGTGCGCCAGCGCCAGCGACCCCGTCCAGAACAACCGCGTTTTCATCCTCAACGTCGGGTTGTTCGGCACCAACCGGGTGCCCTCTGTCTGGAAGATCTGGTCAGTCATACCGTTCAGGCGATTCTCAAGGGCGAAAGTCCGTGCGAGTCTCGCTCCCATTCTCTGGCCCTGGCCTTGCAGGAATGCTACGGTTGGGAAAACTGGGCCACCCAGAATCAGCTGCCCATCAGCGGCAGCGCGGAAGATCTGGTACGGGAGGCGGGAACAGCGCTGGGGATTGATGCCGAGCGTGTAGAGCGCATCATCCAGAGCATTGCCGATCCAGGACATTGCATTCCGGCAGTCGTCTACAAGGGGGGTGAAGCGAGCGCCTGGAAGCAGGTTTTGAAACTCGATCGGATAGCCTACAACGACTGCTGTCCAGAGAACATCAAGCAGGCGATCCAGGCTCCGGTTCGCCGCCATCACCTCAATGCTGACCTTGACTCCACCGCAACCCATCAAGCAATCGCCTTACCGCAATACCTTCAAGTGTTGGTGAAGGATGCTCGCTATATTCTGGCTCGCTCTGAGGCCGTACAGCTGGAAGCGTCAGATACTCTCAAGCAGGACGGTTTTGGGGAGCAAAAACGGTCTGTCCAGGGGCGAATTTATCATCTGGAATCGGATGGTCGGCAGCTTGCGATCCAGGCCGCTCGACGAGGCACGATCCTTCGGGTTGAGGGCGATCGGGTTGAATTGGCAAGGGTGACAGTGGCTGACGCTCAGCGTTTCCATGCGGAGGTGAATCGTATTAACGATCGGCAGGCTGCTTTAGCATTGCCAGCAGCGAGAGCCAAGTCCTGTGCAGATCTGGAACGGTAAGCAGCATCATTTTTCCTGACAGAGCTTTGCAGGTGCATATTTTCACAACTTCGGCAGGCAGTGACACTTAACTTCGGCAGGCAGTTACTGTTGCAAACCAGGAGCGGTCTGCCTGACACTTTCTTTGCCCATTTGTTGCTGAATCTGCTCGAAGTGCAACCGATCGGCTTCTGATAGTCGGACTGCAATCGGCCCCCACTTCCCATTCGCTCGACGGTTTGCCTCCAGAACGTTCCCCCGCCCATCCTGAGCTGTTACCGTTAGCCGATCGCCCTGTCGCTCCAGCACGAACTGACTCTCGCCTGCCCTTCCCAAGCAATCGGTTTGAGCCAGATCCAGCAAGTCCCAAGCAACTGCCGCCACTTGCTCCGCCCTGGCTCGCTCAACCGGCTCCAACCCAGACCCTCGAACTGCACCCGCTTCTCCCATCCCCAACGGCAAAGCATCGCTGGGATTTTCCTTGGCTCTGGACTTCTCAGCTCGCTCCACCAACCTGTCCAGCGCCTCCGAACAGTAGAGCTTCAGCTCGTGCTTGACCCGACTGACGGCAACGTAAAAACTCTCCCGACCCACATGCCGATCCAAAGCACCAATGACCCGTGCGGCTGACTTGCCCTGGGCGCTGTAGGTGGTACTGACCAGGGCATAATCGAGAGGGTGCAATGCCGAGCTGCTGATGCGTTCAGTCTTGCCATTGCTGTAGCGAATCTGGAGCTGTCCGTCTTCAATATCCATGACCTCAAACTCCTGACCGTTGCGCCGTCCTCGCTGCCGGTCGTTGCGCGTCCAGCGGAGGCGATCGCCCACGGCTACTTCCAGTTGCTGCTGCGCATAAATCGCCTTTTTCTTCACCCGACCTGGATCGAGGACAACAACGCTTCCCTCTGGACGGCTCAGGGTAATGGTGTTTTGCCCTCTGTCTGCGGCAATGACCGAGTAGTGCTGTCCCTTTTCTAATCCCAGCCGCTTGTAGTTGACGTGAGGAATCAGCACATCGTCGGGTTGGATGTGATGGGCATACCGGGCTTGCACCTCGGTCAAGTCCCTGACCTTGAGCTGCTGCAGAACAATGCTCTGGCCCAATTGACCTTCCGCTTTGAGTCCCGTGCGAATCAATTGCGTGATGGCCAAGCGTTCCTGGTTCGTTCCGGCCAGCAGCAGCGTTCGCTGGCGCTCATCAGGAGCAAGTGCCAGATAATCGCGGGCAATGGCGCGGCTGCGCGCCTCTGGACTCTGCACCGGATGAATGAAGGGTTCCAATTGGTCGATGCCCTCAGCAATCCTGCCTGCTGCGATTAAATCCACGCCGCTCTTGATCTGTCGGTTCTTCTGGCGCAGGGACTGGGTCAGATAGGCAGTCGCCATCCCCGCCTGCTGCAGGCTCTTGAAGGGATTGCCCGCTTCCACCGCAGAGAGCTGCTGAGTATCGCCCACGAAGACGACTCTCACCTGCTTGTTCTTGGCCTGCTCCACCAATGCCTGGGCATCCCTGGCGCTGAGCAGTCCTGCTTCATCCACGATCCAAAGCTCAGGCTCAGTCGCAGGGGTTTCCGTCTGCGCTGGAGAACAGAGCTGCGCTGCAACCGTTGTCGCTTGCTGAATACCTGCTGATTCCGCCAGCGTTTTGGCTGCTTCCGCGTTGGGAGCCAATCCCTGCACGCGGTAGCCCTGGGCCTCCGCCAGCTGGCGCAGCAGGTTCAGGGCATAGCTTTTCCCGGCTCCTGCCACGCCCTGCCAGCCGATAAATCTGTCTGGTGTCGTGGCCGCTAGCACTATCGCCTGCTGCTGGCCTGCTGTCAAGCCTTTTTCTTGCAACACGGCGTCAATCTGTTCTGGCGTCGCGATGGGGTTCAGTTGACCGCGACTGTCCAGCACGGTACGAATGGTCTCCAACTCCCGCAAGACAGCAGCCTGAGTGGTGAGTCGCCGGTCGCTGGTGCGGATTAGATCGGCATGGTGCTGGATAGTTCGTTGCAAATCGTCGAAGGACTGCTGACCCAGATGATTTTCCAGGACAAACCGCTCCAGCTGTTCGGGCTGAAAAACTGCCTCTCGCTCTGAGCAATGCTCAATGCCTGCCTGCACCGCAGCCTGGGGTTGGCTGCGCCATTGGGATGTTCCCGGTTGGGGATGCTGGATAGCGAGTTCCTGGGCCTGCTGCTGCCAGTAAATTCTGAGGTCATCGCGGGGAATCTGTTTGCCTTTGGGGGCGCGGCTGTAGAGGGCGGCAATCTCTTTCTCCTTGCTGCTGGCATTGGCACCAGCTGCCTGCTGAATCTGATCGCTGCGTTTGGAGAAGGAATGCAGTTGGTCAGTGGTATACCCCTTCAGCTCGAACAGACCTCCCGGACTGACCTCGATCTCGTAGCCCAGCCGCTGCAGTTCTGCAGCCAGTTCGTTGCGGTAGAGAACGCCCAGGAGCATTTTATTGCGGAACAGCGAGTCGTTGTGCAGAGATTGCCAGCGTCCGTTCTCCAGTTGGGTGGCATTGAGAGTGACGCAGTGGGTATGGAGCTGGGGATCTTTTTCGCGGGAGGTGTCGTGGTGGAACTGGGCCACAATCAGGTTGCCGGTGCCAATGGCATGCCGTCCGGCTGGGCTGCGGACGCGGGTCTGGGCGTAGCGCTGCTCGATCTGCTCCAGGGTGCGATGAACGGCGATGCGGTGGGCTTGCTCGATCGCTTCGTTGCCTGCCACCAGCGCTGCCAGACTGACGCTTTTGGGAGCGCTGAAGGTGAGGTCGATTCCGGCACGGTGTGTTGCCGGGTCAATTTTCCGGCCAGAGAGGGGCTGGTTACCCTTGGGGCTGTAGCCGTGCAGCAGTTGTTTGAAGACATCGCCCTGAACCTGGCCGGTTAGACCCAGTCTTCTGGCTCCCTGACCGAACCATTGAGAGTGCTGCTGGTTCTCAGTTGGGGAATAGTAATTCTCGGCGGTGTAGTAGGTCTCGCCCTGGTTGGGGGTGATGAGCGTCAAACTGAGCATGGCGACCCTCCTAGCGATCCATCAGCGGTCCATTCGCGCCTGTCGTTTGCGGATTTCTTGGATCAGCGCCTTGCGGTTTTCCAGCGCTTGCAGCCCCTTGCCCGTGGCCTGATCCAGGGCAATGGCTTCAAGCAGGATTTGCAGGCCCTGGAACTGTACCTGCAGTTTCTCGATGCGAGATCTGAGATCGTCTACCTGGGGTTCCAGTTCGCGGCGCTGCTGACCGTCGCGCATCCACAGGCGGATAATGCTGGCAGCAGACAATCCCAGGCGATTTGCCTCTTTCTCAACCGCTGCGGCCTCCATTAACGGTAGCGACAGGTGAAATGCTTTTCCCATAAGACTTTGAGTTGATTTTGCTTGCAGTCAACGACAGTCAGCGACAACGATATGCTTTACTACGACGGGGTTCTGGGATCCGGTGGCCCAACGGTGGGCGTTGGGTGTGGATGGCGGAGCCACGAAACAACGTGCAGTGGCGTAGCTCCCTCCCATTGGTTCAAGACAAGCAATGGGAGGGCAGCTTTGAACAACGAACATCAAATTTCAAAGTTCATCTTTCTATTATTATCTGGACTCAATCCGATCTCTTTGGAAAAGTTTCAGTAATTTATTCATCAATTAATTGATTTTAATCAACAAATTGATTCGATATTTAATTCATGTTTTGGATGGTTTGGAATTGCGATTGCATCAAACAATAGTTCAAACCCGATCGAACAGTGAATCAAAAGTGATTCGATTCAAGTTCGAGCAGTTCTCCCAGTCAATTCAGACTAAACCATTGATTGAAAAGGGTTAGAAGATTGTACAAACAGTTTTCAGCTATGTCGATCTGGGATTGCCCTGTGCCAGAATAGCGATCCAAAAGTTATTCAAGACTGTTCAAACAGCGGACAGCAGTCTCATTCTTTAAAAAATAGGAGTCTCCCTCAAAGACAGCGACCCTTAAACAGTTATTAAAGAATGGAATAAAAGCTCGAATTGAGTTCACTATAGGTTTGGTAGAATCCTGTTTTTAGAATTCAGTTTAGCAATTCAATTTGATGATTCAACTTGTTGATTGAAAGTCTCAAAATCTTGTCGTTTCTCCTGTTTTAAAATGGCTCAGACTATCTGTACGTATATTGATTCAGACTATCTGTACGTATATTGATATGGGCAGCTCGGCCACCAAATGCTTCTACTGGCATGGCAAACCGGCGTTGCTCCGTCTGGCTCCACAAGTGGCCCGCTTGAACCCCCGCCGACTGGATCGGCTGACGTTGAGCGGACTGGCCAGTCAGGAACCCGAAGATAGTGCCTACATCACGGTCGGGAATAGCGCCTATGCGGTCGGAGCGCTGGCCATTGCCCAGAAGGGAGACTCTGGCTTGGCGCTGCCTAAACGCGATCGCGCAGTCTACAAAATTCTGGCGGCGTTGGGTGCGATCTCAGCCAAAACTTTAGACAACAGCGATGCCCGCGAATTGTCGTTTGAGGCCCAACTGGGACTGCTGCTGCCGCTGGAGGAATACTGGCAGGACAGAAAGGAACTGAAAGCCCAGGTTGAGGGGGCAATTGCCCAGTTTGGTTTTCGCGGCCAGCAGCTTTGCGGTCAACTGGAACGGATTGAGCTGCAGCCGGAAGGTGCGGGACTCTATCTGGCAAAAGGATTGCAATTGGCTCGTGCTCAGATCGATATCCGCGAGCGGGTCGTGGTGGTGTTGATGTTTGGCCATCGCAACCTTTCGATTCTCACCTTCGAGCAGGGCAGCACGCCCCAGGAAACCAACAGTACCTCCCAGGGGCCGGGGTTTGTGGAGTATCTGAAGCAATGTGCGGTGGAATTGCCGGGAGTGGCCCCCGACGATCCGGCCCTGTTGGAAGCTGTCCTGGCGGAGAAGCAAGCGTTCCGCATTCCAGGGCGGCGGGAAGCGCTCGACCTGGCCAGGGCCTGCAGCTATGCCCGCGAGTTCTATCTGGAGCGGGTGCGACAGTTTTTGTTGGAATGGATTCCAGCAGCTGAGGTTGAGACGATTGTTGGCGGCGGGGCGGCGTATCGGATTAAGCCGGAGTTGGAACAGTTCTTCAGTCAGCGGGGCCTTTCTCAGCGCATTACCTGGGCGGAGGCGCTGCAGCCAGAGATCGCAGCAGTTTTGCAGGGTAATGAAGCAACTGCCCCTGATCTGATGACCAGCGTTCGTTGGGCTGATGTCTATGGTTTGTTCAAAGCTTTTATGTACAACAGCACCCCAGCGAAAGTTTAGAAATATTTTGGCCTGAAAGACTCTCTATTGCTGAATTTGACCGTTGTCGTTACCCTGAGATGAAAAAGCTGCAGTACTCCAGTCAGGATGAGATGGATGAGGCGGTGATTGACTATTGTCGGGGGCAATCCCGTTACGAGGCCCACTACCGCACCCGCACCGCGTTGAATGGGTTCTACTCGCCGTTTGCTCTGGCGGCAGTGGCAGCCCCCAAAGAAGCGATCCGACGATCTGCGCTTCGTTCAGTGCGGCAGCTGACTGCCCAAATCCTGGAGATTCAGGAGCAGTTCTTGCCAGAGTTGTGGGAGCGGGAGATAGCGCATCGGGTCAGCAGCCTGAACGCTTCAACTGCAGGCAGTCTCGTTGACTTGGAGAGTGGCAAGGGAAATGGCAATCGAACTGCAGTGCAATCCCTGCAGTCTCCAACGCCAGCGCCTAAACCCAGAGTTTCGGGGAATCCCGCTGCACCGATAGACGAACAGCTGCGTCAGTTTTTGGGAGACGACGCGGCGATTATGGCCAATCTCAACCCCTTCGCGAACGATCTGATATGAAACGCCGCGTTGAACCGCGAATCCCTATTGTCGTTGACCGCAAGACCCAGGAACAGGTCGCTGGCACTGCGGTGCTGCTGTTGGAGCGCTTTTGCCCGGAGCGAAAGCGGGGAGAGCGGGTGTTTCGGGGCAAGCATTTCTATACGATTGTGGAACAGGGTCGGAATCTGAATGTGGAGTTCAAGGGGGATGCGACTCATTTACCGGAGACGATTTTGAGGCTGCGATCTCAACAACAGAATGGGCAGACCTACTATCAGATTGAGTCCTGGTTGACCCAGGAGGATGTGCAGCGGTTTGCCCGGATTCGGCAGGAACTGACCCAGGATTGGTCGCGCGGTCTCGAAGCGCCTGATTCGGGTAAGTCCAGGGGAAGGTCCTCGGCAGAACAGTCGCTTTGAGCGCTGCTGACGTTCAGTCACTACTCTTCTGAGGATTGCGCTTGCAAGTCATCCTGCCCAAGTGCTGCATTATCTCCGATCTCCTGAATAGACGGTCTCAAGTTCAACCTCAACTGCTCCGCAGAAGGCAGCTGTCCTTGCAAAGCCAGTGGCAGCTCTTTTCGTAATTGATAAGGTAGAAACGGCGATCTGCTGCCATGCTTGCCATGCTCTCTGGATCGCTCTCAAGTTGAACTCGAACGTTGAGTCTTGGAAGACTACCAGTATTTTCGCCGTCAGGACATATTCTCTAAGCAGGGATTTGCTGGTTTTCTAGCCAACGTCTGGAAGGAGTGGCTTGGCGGATGTCTCGCCAGATCTGAGTTGCAGCTAAGGCTCCATCCCCAGCGGCCACAATCGCTTGATTGAGGCCCACCTTCAGGTCGCCAATGGCAAAAATCCGAGGGTGGGAGGTTCGACCCATCCGATCGGTTGTCAGATAACCCTCTTTTTGCTCCAGGTTCAACCCATCCAGATAGGTGTTGTGGTAGCGCGATCCCATTGAAATTAGCCCTGTTTCCAGTTCGATGGTCGATCCATCAACCAGTTCAACGCCAGTCATGAGATGGTTTTGACCCAGCAATCGCTGGATAGGGGTCTCTACGAGCGGATATCCATATTCCTGTAGCGTTCGTCTCAGGTCGTCGCTGACTTCGAACAGACCGTGGGTAAAGAGGGTGATGTAGGGAGTAAACCAGCTGAGATTGAATACCATCTCTCGAATGCTGGCTTCGCTACCAGCAAAGAAGCCACATTTCTTGTCAGTCATTTCGTAACCGTCGCAGACCATACAGACGTGCAGGTTATATCCAGCGTAGTCGTAGACATTTTGCATATCTACTAGCGGTGGCAGACGATCGATGATGCCGCTGGCAGCGATCAGATACTTCGATCGGAAGATGGGGTAAATGCTTTTGTTCCGACCTACTTTGACTTGCACAGCAAAGAGATCTCCTTCATCTACGACGGATTCAACGTAGCTATTGAGCCAGTCGCCATTGAGAGAGAGATAATGTTGTTTGCCCTGGTGTAAGAGCGTTCGACCGGACGTATCGGGAGGCAATCCCAAGTAGTTGTGCAGTTCTTGGATCCAAAAGGAGCGTGCTTTGCCCTTGTCCAGAATCAGGCTGGAGAGATGGTAACGTTGCAGATAAAGCCCGGCAGACAGCCCACCAGGGCCGCCGCCAACAATGATTGCGTCATAGATACGATCGCGCTGTTCGTGGAGAGTATTGCTAGAAAGTTGCATTGGAATTTCCTCTTTAGCGATGCGATCGTTTTCTCATTTTTGTGTTGCCAGAGGCTGCTTGCCTGCACGGGTTTCCAGGCCCGCCTGCCACCACTCCATCATGCCGCCAGTGAGGTTGAAGACAGGGGTAAATCCTGCCGTAACCAGTTGGCGCGCAGCAATGGGGCTGCGATGAGCTGTCAAGCAAATGACAGCAATGGGTTGGTCTTTGGGCAAATCGCGGAACCATTGCGGCAGTACCCAGCGGCGTAGTGCTGGAATCGATCCGAGCAGCAAGCGGGGCAGGCTAAGGTTCATGGCGTTTGGGGCATGACCTGCTGCGTATTCTATCTGGCTGCGGACATCGATCAATAGGGGAGGATTTGCGAGCTGGGCAAAGGCTTTAGGGGAGAGTTGGGTAACGGTGGGGTGTGCAGACGATTGTAATTTCATGGGTGTTCAAAGCGCATCGCTGTGCGCCTGCAGATTGGCAAATTTTTCTACAGATCTTTTTCTACAGATCTATTGCGATCGAGACTTCAACTGGCAGAGAAGTCAATTGCAAGGACGCTCGCGTCCGTATCGCTAGTACTGGCAAACTCGCTCGCAGACTTGTTTGAGTGCTGGCTGAGCAGGCCATTTCAGTCCCAGGGTTTGGGCTATTTCCACTGTACGATCGGCAGTCCATCCTTGTTGCATCGCGACGTAGAGCGAGGCCATCAGGCCAGCCCGCAGACCGCTGCCGCAGTGCAGCAAAGCAGGTTTGGGTAGGCGCTCAATTTGTTGTAGGATTTGGGCGACCAACCCATCATCCAGCATCATCGGTTTGACTGGCGTGTTTTCATAGTGCAGTCCTGCTGCTTCTGCCTGAACTTGTTCATCGTCCAGGAACCCTGGCTCGTCAGGCGCTCTCAGGTTCAACACGGAATGGAACCCTGCTTGAACAGCTTGGTGGAGTTGCTCTGGGGTGACCTGGAGGGTTGCCACCGTTAGCTCGTTGTTGATTGCGATCGCATCTTTCATCAAAAAACTCCTTCTCAATCAAACTCAAACGTTGAAAAAAAATAAACACTTAATAGCTATATAGTAGTTTATTGAATTCGATCGACCCTCCCCCAATAGAGTGAATTGCGATCGTTCGCATTGATGATTGAGGATTGCGCGCTTCATTTGCCGAGAAGTAAGCTGTATTTCCAACTCTGACTGAGATCAGGAGGTAAAATCGCCTGCAGCAGTCACGATCCAGATGTGACTGGGAAACGTTTTTAATTTGTTATTTCAATTATATGATTATATAGTTATACTTGTTATAAGTTGAGATTCTCTGGCCGCAACAGTCACCCATAACCGCAACAGTCATCTATAACCGCAAACTGTTGCGGCATAACCGCGAACTGTTGCGGGCGCACCCCATCGCAGGAGGGTTCAGATTGCATGGCTCGCATTGCTGTTATCGGTGCCGGCTTGGGCGGCTTGCCTACTGCCTATGAACTCAGGCACTTGCTTCCCCGTCACCATCAAGTGACGCTGATTTCCAATACCTCTCTTTTCACCTTTATTCCGTCTTTACCCTGGGTGGGGTTAGATCTGCTTTCTCTGGACGCGATTCAGCTCGATTTGGGCAAACAGGTGACTCAACGCGGCATTGAGTGGATCCCTGCTGCAGTAACGAGAATCGAGCCAGACGCCAGACGTATTGTTATGGGCGATCGCGTCCTGTCTTACGATTATGCAGTCATTGCACCGGGTGCCGAGTTGGCCCTGGAGTCGGTGCCAGGGTTGGGGCCGGAGACGGGCTATACCCAGTCCGTTTGTACGCCTCATCATGCAGTGCTAGCGCGGGATGCCTGGCGAGCCTTTCTCAAACAGCCGGGGCCGCTGGTGGTGGGTGCTGTCCCAGGAGCCGGGTGTTTTGGGCCCGCCTACGAATTCGCCCTGTTGGCTGATTTTGTCTTGCGCAAACGGGGATTGCGACATCAGGTTCCCATCACGTTCATTACCCCAGAGCCCTATGCCGGACATTTGGGCATTGGAGGAATGGCCCATTCTGCTCGGTTGGTGGCGCAGTTGATGGCGCAACGCCAGATCGAGACGATTGAGAACGTCACCATCGCCCGGATTGAATCCCAGGCGATGGTACTGACAGATGGACGAAGGATACCCTGCTGTTACGGGATGGTGTTGCCGCCCTTTCGAGGCCCCCGCTTTGTACGGGACGTAGCCGGTCTGGCGGATTCGGACGGCTTCATCCCGGTGCTGCCCACTTACCAGCATCCTGAATTTGCCTCGATCTACAGCGTTGGTGTGGTGACGCAGCTGGCGGCTCCAGAAGCAACGCCCATTCCCATCGGCGTTCCAAAAACGGGACAGATGACCGAGGCAATGGGCATCGCTGTTGCCCACAACATTGCGATTCAGCTCGGCGAACTTGCTGCGGATCCGGTGAAGCCGACGCTGGAAGCGATCTGTTTCGCTGATTTTGGCGACACGGGAATTTTGTTTCTGGCCGATCCAGTTTTACCCGATCCTGTAACTGGCCAGCGACGGCGAGCAATTGCGCTGCAAGGCCCCTGGGTGGGTTGGGCGAAGAAGGCGTTCGAGCAATATTTTCTGGCTAAGATGCGGTGGGGTATGGCTGTGCCCTGGTTCGAGCGGTTGGGATTGCACGGTGTTGGTCTGTCGCTGGTAGAGTCGCTGCCAGGGGCTGAGTCCAAGTTGAACGTTGTGCCCTGAAGTCCCAGCATTTACAGTAACTGACTCGCTCCCCCACTGACAATTCCCCATTCTCGATCCATTTCCAAGGAGGCTGCGATGGCGATGCAATTTACTGACGAAGACCTGGAGCGGTTGGCGCATCAGTTCAAGCTGTTGGGCGAACCTGCTCGCCTGCGGATTTTATCCATTATTTGCGATCGCGAACGCAACGTGCAGAATATCTGTCAGCAAACCGGACTGAATCAGGGCAACGTGTCAAAGCATTTACGGCTGCTGAAAGATGCTGGAATTGTCGCTTGTCGCCGGGACGGGGTGCAGCGCTTCTATCGCATCGCTACTCCGGATCTGATGGAATTGTGTCTTCATGCCCGCAAACTGTTGCAGCCGACAGAGACGGTGGTAGTGTCACCCAGTCAACCTCCATTACACTCCCTGGAACAATTCTCATGATGAGTTTTACGCCTCGGTTGCCGAAACTCAATCTGTCTCTTTTGGCCCGAGTCGGATTGTTCTTATTGGTTTTGTCGCTCGCGGGTGGGGCTGGCTGGTGGTACAGGATGGCCCGCAGCGAACAAACAACGCCCATTCCACTCCCAGAAACGACGGCTCCGTTGCGGGTCAAGACTGCGTTCGCCAGTCGTCAACCGCTTGCCATTGAGCGCACCTTGACCGGCACGGTTGAAGCGGTTGAATCCGTCACTCTGACCAGTCGCGTCCTGGGACAGATCCGCCAGATGACTGTGCAGGAGGGCGATCGCGTCGCAGCAGGCCAGGTCATTGCTGCTATTGATGTCAGCGATTTGCGGGCCCAACGAAACCAGGCCCAGGCCACGGTCACCCTGGCTCAAGCCAATGCTCAGAACGCCCAGGCGCAACTGAACCAGGCCCGCGCTCAACGATTGGAAGCGAAGGCTGAATTGGCGGATGCCGAGCTGGATCGAACTCGCATGGCGATGTTGCAGGCAGAGGGAGCGATCGCCCAGGTGCAGCTGGATCGCGCCAATACCCGCGTTGCGATCGCCCAGGCGCGGATCGAACAGGCGCAGGCCAGCATCCATCAGGCGGAGGCTGCGATCGCGCAAGCTCAGGCTCAGGTCAAGCAAGCCCAGGCAGAGGTGAGCCAGAACGTTGCCAACCTCGACTATGGCACGGTGCGGGCCCCTTTCGCTGGGGTAGTGACTCGCAAATATGTGGCAGTGGGAGCGATGGCTGGCCCCGGTCAAGCACTGGTCACCCTGGACAGTCGCGATCGCCTGCGGTTTAGCGTCGAAGTGCCAGAGTCGCTGATTGCCCAGATCCAGCCAGGACAATCGTTTTCTGTCTTCCTGGATGCTCTCAATCGCTCTCTTGCCGGTCGCGTCAGCCAGATTATCCCGACTGCCGATCCCATTTCTCGCAATTTTACTGTCAAGCTAGACCTGGCGACCGATCCGGCAGCAATTCCAGGCATGTTCGGTCGCCTGAAACTGACCGAACGGGGCAGCAGCGAAAGCCGCGATCGCACCGTGCTGACCCTTCCCACCAGCGCCCTGGTGCGGCAGTTTGGCGTCACGGGCGTCTACATCGTCGCAGCCGGAAAAGCGCAGTTTCACCCGGTTGCTATCGGCACGGAACAGGGCGAGACAGTTGCGGTTTTCTCCGGGGTGGAGGCACGAGATCGCGTCATTCTCAGCCCCCCACCCGATCTAACCGATGGTACCGCAGTGGCGAGCCAATCGTACAGGCCAACCCACCATAGCGATCGATAAACTGCCAAGTTTGGAGTCAAGATAATGCTGAAATTCCTCCATCTAATCTTTATCGGAGCTGCGATCGTCTTCATGCTTGCGATCGCACCCCCAGCAATTGCTAGCACTCAGACAGATCCCACAGAATTAGCTAGAGCCGTGCAGGAAATTGAATCCCTCGACGCGATGCGCTCTGGTCTGGCATCTACCCTGGAAGGGAAATCAGAGCAACCGACCCTGCAGACGATGCAAACAGTCTGCAAACCGGTGGGCATGAAAGCCAAACAATTGAGCCAGGACAATGGCTGGCAAGTCAAGCAAATCGCTCAGAAATATCGCAATCCGGCTCATGCCCCCGATACCTTGCTCGCCAGAATCGCCTTAGCCAGATTCGAACAAAATCCTGAGCTAATGGGAATCTGGGAGCGCGAAACCTTAAATGGTCAAGTCGGCACGCATTACTACCGCCGCATTAATATCGAAGCCAGTTGTCTAGCCTGCCACGGGGCTGAAGATACTCGGCCCCAATTCGTCAAAGAAAATTATCTCCAAGATAAAGCATTCGATTTTAACATCGGCGATCTGCGGGGTATGTATGCCGTATTCATTCCCGATAAGACTCAGAAAGCTGTACGAGACGCCTTGCAAATCGGAGGCAATTGAGAGATGTGGTGCAAAATCCAGAGAATTTTATCCTGGCTGCTCCTGGTCGGCGCATTCATATTGCTCGTTTCCATCCTCTCAGGCTTTGTCGCTGTTCCCACTGCAGCGGCCTCGATCCGACAGATGGAAGAAGCGCCTGGACAAATCCTGCTGCAATCCAGACATCAATTACAGGATGCCAGAGACAATACCTGGCAGGTTATCCTGTTCAAGCGATCGCAAGCGGATGGCACTGAACAGGTCAACCTGCGATTGGTTGGCTTTCCGGGCAGTACAGCGCTGATCCATCCACAAGCGCTAAAAGTCGTCAGCGCAGCAGGCGCAACCTTCACGGCCAGCGACGCCTTCGCAGACCAGGCTCCGGCTGACAATGTCGGACAGTACGACTTCAAAACGATTCTGGAGCAATTGCCCGTTGCAGCAACTACGCTTTCCCTGGTTATGCGCCACAACCAGCGCCTCCAGTTGAGCGTTCCTCCAGAGGTCATTTTGGAGTGGAAAGCAATTTCGCCAAATTGATGAAGGATGCGATCGCGACCCCTTCGAGTTAATTGATGTAAACGGCAACAGTCCACCCCAGACTCAACGCTATCAAACCTTCTAACCTTCCAACTTTAACCTAACGATTGAGAGTAACATGACCACCCTTCCCCCCCTTCGCATTGGCCAACACATTGCTCGCTATCCGATTATCCAGGGCGGCATGGGCATCCGCATTTCAGGCGCAAATCTCGCTGCTGCCGTGGCGAATGCGGGTGGCATTGGCATTGTCTCCGCCATTGCTTTAGGGCTGAACTCGCCCTATTTCGATGCCAAACGACGGCGCGGTCAGTTTTTTGAGGCCAATCGGCTGGCTTTGATGGATGAGCTGAAGCAGGCACGGGCGCTCAGTCCGGATGGCATTCTTGGTATCAATTCGATGGTGGCGGCTCGCGACCATGAGACCCTGGTCCGTACTGCCGCTGAAAATGGAGCAAACCTGGTAATTTCAGGGGCGGGCTTGCCGCTGAAGCTGCCGCAGTACACGGCTGATTATCCTGATGTGGCGCTGGTGCCGATTGTCTCGACGGTGCGGGCTGCCCGGTTAATTTGTCGCAAGTGGGAGCGGCAGTACGGACGCCTGCCCGATGCCTTTGTCGTGGAAGATCCCCAAAAAGCGGGGGGACATTTGGGGGCAAAGGTAGAAGATCTGTCGCTTCCCAGGCTCACTGCTGCTCAGGTGATTCCTGAATTGGTTGACTATTTGCAGAATGAGGTTGGGGAAGCGATCCCTGCGATCGCAGCCGGAGGCATCTGGGATCGCGCTGACATCGATCGGGCGCTGGCATTGGGAGCCAGTGGCGTACAGTTGGGCACCCGCTTCATCACCACCGAAGAATGCGACGCCGATCGGCGCTACAAAGAGTTCCATCTCAACGCCAAACCCGACGATGTGACCATCGTACCGAGTCCAGTGGGAATGCCGGGGCGAGCGCTGCGCAACCCCTTTGTCGAGAAAGTTCTCGCGGGTTCTCCTGAACTCAAAACGCCATGTCTGGCCAACTGTTTGAGCGTTTGCAAATATCGCGATACCCGGCAAAGCTATTGCATCGTGCAGGCATTGGACAAGGCCGCGCGCGGTGATGTGGACAATGGCCTGATTTTTGCCGGTAGCAATGCAGGACGGGCCGATCGCATGGTCACGGTGGCTGAACTCATGGCTGAACTGACTGCCGATCGAACCCTGGAGGCTTGCAGCCGATGAATCCGTATCCCCTTCCCCCTGGCTACCTGAACCTCATGGGCTATGTCGATCGCTCTGAGGTCAACGGCCCCGGCTGTCGCGCCGTGGTATGGCTGCAGGGCTGTCACCGGGGCTGTCCCGGCTGCTTCAACCCGGCCTCCTGGTCTTTTGCCATCAACCAATTGGTGTCGGTAGACGATCTGGCTGCGCAGATTTTGAGCCAGCCGCAAAATGAAGGCGTCACCTTTTCTGGCGGCGAACCCTTCTGGCAGGCGGTGGCGCTAGCGCAACTGGCGCGGCAGCTGAAAGCAGCAGCAGGGTTGACTGTGATGGCGTTCAGCGGCTTTACCCTGGCGGAGTTGCAATCGGATCGGGCCCCAACCGGCTCCCAGGCATTGCTAGCCCAGCTCGATATTCTGGTGGATGACCCGTTTGTGGAATCGCTGGCGATTCACGATCCAGAGTCATTGGTGTCGTCGCGCAATCAGCGCGTCCATGTCCTCAACCCGGAATTCAAAGGGCGATTGAACTGGGCTAGCGACCAGATCGAGGTTCATGTTCTCAAGGATGGGAGTCGCATTGTGACTGGATATCGGGGACAATTGCCAGAGTTGACGTCGTAAGAGAGCTGGATTCAGCGCAACCGAACTGAAGCGGACATTGCGCGATCGCTGGTAAAGATGGGTGTACCGCCGGAGGACATTGTCTTGGGATTGCATCCGCCATACAAGTGGCCTTATACCGGGTATGGAGTGGCGTAGTGGGGTGGATTGTTGGGCCACGTTCTCTATTCTATTCAAACAACTTGATTTGATCGGGGGCAGCCTTACCAAGATAGATAACCTTGGAACCTTTTGGAATATTAATCCAGCCAAGATCGCTCAACCGATATTTGAGATTGGAGATCGTTACGCCGAGATCTTCCGCCATGGCATACAGATGCTTCAATCTGGTTAAATTCCGTCCTTGTGCAACATCTTTCAGGATATGGCGTGGCATCAACAGGCAACCAGCAAAGTATTGAGCCTGCCATTCAATTCCCCGTTTAGCAGTTGTCGATCGACATAGAAAGGGTTTCATAGTCTCTAGCCCTAAATCAAGTTCCTGCTGTTGTACTAAACCATCGGCTACATCATGGTTTATATGAAGCACCCAATGACCAATCTCATGGGCAATGGTTGAGTTACCAAAGCCTCCCCGCAATTCAGGAATAGTGTCATTGATTTCTATCAGACGTTGTAGAGGAAGAATTCTTGCAGCTATTTGTCCTTCGGAATCAGATGGTAGCGTGTCCCACACAATATCTAACTCAAGAAACTCAGCAACACGACTAGGATCGAGTGGGAATTTGGGTATGTAGTTGGGAACTGTCTGCATTTGCTCCAGCAAAGATTCAGCTTCTCGCTCAATCTCCTCTTTATTCGAATACCAACGATACTGGATTAAGCTCAAACCTTATTCCTCCTGCTTTTCTGGGTTTGTTGCTTCCTGGAAAATTTTGCGGGCAAATTCCGGATTTTCCTGCATTCGACGAAATAGTGCAGGCATTGCCTTGTAATTTTGCTTAAGAAATTCTTCGTCACGTTCTGGAATACGACCAGCCAGAAAGACTAGTTCTTCAGCATCAAGCTCCAAATATTGAGCTAGCAGACGAATGACGCCTTCTTTAGGGGCATAATCTGCCCGGTTATTTTCCAGTTTTGAAAGATAGGTGAAGTCAAGCTTCAGCAACTTAGCTAACTCCCGCTGGCTGAACCCTTTATCTTTTCTAGCTTTTCGAATGAGCTGACCAAAACTTTGGGACACAGCTGCCTCCTTATCCACCTATCAAACATGTTAGAAGATGTTGACGAAAAAATCAACGAAAAACTTGACGAAAAAATCAACCATGAGTAGCATAAGTAGAGTTGATTTTTAATTCAACCTAATTTAGAGCACTAAATATGGCTATTAAATCAAGATGGTTACCATTTGCTAGCTTTTCATTGCTCGCAGAATTTAGCTCTGCTGTTGGTCAGGAATACTGGCACTGCGATATGAAGCGAGGGTTTAAACGAGCACGCAAAAAAGAGCCTGAAGTGATGGCTCTCCTGAGTCAGGATACGACTCCACAGCGGATAGGATTATTGGGACAACGCGGTATCTACGAGTTCCACCAAAATATTCAATTGCTTGGCAGCGTAAAGGGAGTAAGACAAGTTGCAGCACTTTTGAACCTAGAACAGGAAAAATCAGCAGTTCAAGAAAGAGTGCTGCAGATTCTAAAAAATTACCATCAGCACCCAATTTTGCGTGACAAGCAAATCCTAAAATTGGATCGAGGTGATGAAGGTATTCCTAATCCATTTGAGGTTCGTTCACGGAATTTCCTGTTCAAGCTTTTTGCTGCAATTGACTGCATCTTCAAAGAACCTGATGGAAGGTTACACATTCTCGATTTTAAAACGGGAAAGTCAGGATTCGATTTGCGCCAGGGCTATATCTATTTACTCACAGCCCAATATTTATTCCCTAAGAAAAAAGCAATTGCATCTTTCTACAATTTGGAAACTTGCGAATGGTCTGAACCTTTAACTGCAGAATCATTTCATCTAGAAGCAATCCAGAACAATCTGGCAAAAATTGCTCGAAAGCACGATCTGGAGAAACGACGGTACCGCAAGGATCCAACAGCATTCAATCGTATTTTTCCTCCGAACCCTGACGCAAGACGCTGTTTTAACTGCCAATTTCATTCAATTTGCAATTTTTCTGCTTGGGAGGCATCTGCATGACTGGTTCTGCGATCTCTAATTTTCACCCAACTATTTTTCTGAGCGAGATCTTCCCATTGCAACTATCAAAGCCAGAAATTCTCTGCTTCCGACTAACACCAGATTTCAAGGAAGAGTCTAGACAAATAGGCAACCGCTTAAGTTTTCACTTGAGCCGAAAATTTCCAGATGTAACGGTGAGTTGGCATCATGGAGATTTTTTTGCTTTAGCTAAGCCTAAACAAGCAATGCCTTCTTCTGAAGAATGGAAAATGGCTCTGGAAATCATTCGTGCCGAAGTTCCAGATCTAAGCGATCGTCCCTGGGGCATTCAATGGGTTCGTCATCCTGAGTTGGCTCCGATCTTGCTTGCTCGCCTTGCTTGTCAGATCTTGCAAACGGACTGCCGTTTTGATGAATCGCCTATTTCACCGATAACGCAGCAGACTCAGGGGGCCATGGTGAAACGTAAAGTCGAATTTTGGCCCGAAACTATTGAATTAGAAGGAAATAGTAGACCTGCAATTAGTCTTTCGGCCCGCAGCACCATTCTATTTAAAGGTAATCTAGCTGACTTTTTCCAAAGGCATCCCGATCGCCACAAACCAGAAGAAATTTTAATAGGATTGCATGTCCAAGACAATGAAACTGGTGGCCACGGAGTGATTGCTGAAATCACAGGAACGATTGGAAGTAAACGTACAGAACTTTTGACTCAGGCAACTGGTGCGACTAGTAAGCAAGCACTGCAAGAAGCGCCAGACGAGCAATTTGTTGTAGGGGTCCAATTTGGTAAAAATCCAAAGGTTTATGAGTATGCAATGGCTGCACTGCGTCCTCGTATAACGGCTGACACAGAAATACGTTTCGGTGTACAATATGGTCAATTATTACGTGAAACTAAAATTCGATATAAAGAAAGGCAAAAACTCCGTGAAAGCTATACAGCTAAGGCAAAACAGACCTTGAAGAATTATGGTTTTGACTTAGAGTGTGGTATTCATAGTGGAAAATTTAAATCACTTTTTTGGCAACCCAAGACTGCACTTGAACAGACTCCTCTTTTGTTTGGTAATAACTTTGTTGGCACACAAAATCAGATTTTTTCAGGACTGAAGAAAGGGGGAGTCTATCGTAAACATTCAGCGTATGATTCGCGACCTATTAATATCGTCGCTCTGAAGTTAATTGATTTCAAGGTCGATCGGTTTCTGTCAGGAATTGAGCACTGCTTTAAGCAATTTGGCTTCGAAAAACCAGTCATGGGAAAGGAGCTTCTTTCTGTCAATGGTAGCGGTGCTATAGCCAGAAGAGAATTAGAGAAAACTTTGAATAAAATTGCTGCTCTATCTCCTGACATAGTGTTGATATTTTTGCCAGAAGACGATCGAAATGCAGATAGTAATGATGGAGGTAGTCTCTATCATTTTGCTTATGCACAATTGTTGCGTCGCCAAATTGCCAGTCAGTTTATTTATGAAGATACTCTGAAACGTTTACAACAGCCTAGCTACATATTAAACCAGGTTGTTCCAGGCATTTTAGCGAAGCTAGGTAATTTGCCTTTTGTGCTAGCTGAGCCTTTGGAAATTGCTGACTATTACGTTGGATTAGATGTTTCGCGTTTATCCAAAGGACGTCTTGCTGGCACCATGAATGTTTGCGCGAGCATACGTCTTTATGGCCAGAATGGAGAATTTCTTCGCTATAAGCTAGAGGATGGATTGCTAGAAGGAGAAGAAATTCCTCAGAGATTGTTAGAGCGAATGCTTCCAGCAGATGAGTTAGAGGGTAAAACTGTTTTGATATACCGCGATGGCCGTTTCTGTGGTAGGGAAGTAAGTCATTTGCTGGAAAGAGCTTCTGCCATTGGTAGCAAGTTTATTCTAGTGGAATGCATCAAGTCTGGAGTTCCGAGGCTTTATCAGTATCACCGCAATGAAAAGATATTAGCAGCACCAGATGTTGGTTTGGCACTCTGCACATCGCATCGAGAAGCTATCCTGATTACAACTAAAGTTCCTCAAAAAGTCGGACTTGCTAGGCCATTACGTCTCAGAGTTCATGAAGATGGGCATCCGGCCTCAATCGAAAGTGTGCTTGAAACGACGTTGAAATTGACTCTTTTGCATCATGGCGCTTTGAAAACTCCACGTCTACCGATGCCTCTATATGGCGCAGACCGCATGGCTTATCTGAAATTGAACGGTATTTATCCTAGCTTAATGGAAGGTGACCGTCAGTTTTGGCTTTAGCCTCTTGGTTTCTAGCGCGATCGCACCCACCCCTCCACAAAACAATAATTCCCTCATCCCAAGCAATCGCGAAAGTCGTCATGCAGTCAAGCAAGAACAGCTGGTTGCGAATCAGGTAAGAAGGCCAGCACAATCCGTTCCCGCTTGATGCCTGCTGCGATCAGATCGTTGGTAATTCCGGCTTCTATGCCATCATATTCCACCCAAACTTTGCCTTGGTGGAGCGTCACATCAATTGATCGCTACACCTGCTGGAATTCCCGGCTGGTTATACCTTGCAGCATTAGCCCTGAAGCGTCTAGTGGAGGCATTTCCTGACGACAATGCGGACAAAACCAGTAAATTTTCCGGGGCTGGATATGGCGGAGCAGGCAGGAAGAACAACAAAGACATTGACACATTGGAAATTTCCTCCTGTTTGGATGTGGCCATATACAATTGAAAAATGTGGCTCAGGACAACTGCGATGGAACCTCAGGACTAGAGAGATACGCCTGCCGAGTTCCCAGTTTGTCCTGACCGCTGGATGGTGCTTGATTGTAAAGCCAATTGCTGGATGGCTCTTATTTAAGCTAAACATCAAATAGCCATATAGCTATTAAATAATATTTTTTTATACTTTACTGCTTAATTCACTGCTGGCAATGCCTATTTGCCCGATCGATCTCCTTTGATAAGTACAGAACAACCTCTGAAATAAGGTTTTAGCACCTTGAGTGCTGCAGTCAGGTCGTGCGGCTGCAACTCAGTCAAGGTTACTTGACAACTTTATAGCTATTTAGTTATATATTAAATACCGCAAGTTAAGCTTGCATCCTTATCGTCACTGCACAGAACTTATTCAAATTATGGCAACGACTTTGCAATATCGCGATCGCGTCAGCCGGTGGGATCGATTTTGCGATTGGGTCACCAGCACGAACAACCGGCTTTATGTCGGTTGGTTTGGCGTGCTTCTGATCCCCACTGCCCTGACGGCAGCGATCGTCTTCACCCTTGCGTTTATTGCCGCTCCCCCCGTCGATCTCGACGGCATCCGCGAACCCATCACCGGCTCGCTCCTGGGCGGCAACAACATTATCACTGCTACCGTCGTACCCAGTTCTGCAGCCATTGGCCTGCATCTATACCCCATTTGGGACGCTGGCTCGATGGACGAATGGCTTTACAACGGTGGCCCGTATCAATTGATCGTGCTGCATTTCTTGATTGCCGTCTATGCTTACATGGGGCGGCAATGGGAACTGAGCTATCGTCTGGGAATGCGACCCTGGATCCCGATTGCTTTCACGGCCCCTGCTGCAGCGGCAACCGCCGTGTTGCTAATCTATCCCATTGGTCAAGGTAGCTTTTCCGATGGGCTGATGCTGGGCATTTCCGGGACGTTCAATTTCATGCTGGTGTTTCAGCCAGAGCACAACATTCTCATGCATCCGTTCCATATGCTGGGCGTTGCGGGGGTCTTTGGTGGCGCGCTCTTTGCCGCAATGCACGGTTCTCTGGTTACGTCCAGTCTGGTTAAAGAAACCACTGAACAGGAGTCCACCAACCGGGGCTACAAGTTCGGTCAAGAAGGAGAGACCTATAATATCGTCGCGGCTCATGGCTATTTTGGCCGGTTGATTTTCCAGTACGCCAGCTTTAATAACTCCCGCTCTCTGCACTTTTTCCTGGCGGCATGGCCAGTGATAGGCATCTGGTTTGCCGCCCTCGGCGTGAGTACGATGTCGTTCAACCTGAATGGCTTTAACTTTAACCAATCGATCCTGGACAGTCAGGGACGACCGATTAATACCTGGGCAGATATCCTTAACCGAGCCAATCTGGGGATTGAGGTGATGCACGAACGCAATGCCCATAATTTCCCGTTGGATCTGGCGACAGCGGGTGCGGCTGAACCGATCGCACTGACCGCGCCTGCAATTCACAGCTAATCTGCTGGCAGATCGTGCTGCTCGCAACCCATCGTGCTCTGTTAGTCTGTGCGATGGGTTTCTGACAATCGCCTAAACGACCGCTCTGTTCCCTTTCCATTCCTAAATTGCAGCTATGTCTAACCAGTCTGCCGCTGCCCCCAGACGAGATTGGGTGGGGAAGATCGCGGCCTATTTCATCAATTCCCAGGTGACAGTGTTGCTGATGGTTGCCCTGGTTATCTTTGGGCTGGCCGCTGCATTCTTCACCCCCAAGGAAGAAAATCCCCAAATCGTTGTGCCGGGAGCGGATGTGTATCTGCAGTATCCGGGTGCGCCTGTGGAAGTGGTGGAAAAGACAGTGACGCTGCCGATTGAGACGAAGCTCCGCGAGCTGACAGGGGTTGAGCATCTTTATTCGGTTTCCCAGAATTCCCAGGCGAAGGTGACGGTGCAGTTCTTTGTCGGCCAGGATTGGGAAGATTCGCTGTTTAAGTTGCAGAATCACCTGTTCAACTGGCAGGATATTTTGCCTCAAGGGGTCACCTATCAGGTCAAACCGCTGATTGTTGATGATGTACCGATCGTAACGCTTGCGATTACGGGGCAAAATTACAGCGACAACCAATTGCGGCGCATTGGCGAGCGGTTGCTGAAGGAGCTGCGCGCCATTCCCAATACGGGGAATTTAACGCTGGTGGGCGGTCAGCCACGGGTGCTGCGCGTGGATCTGGATCCGGACAAGTTGGCCAGCTATCACCTGTCCCCTGCTGCGATCGCGCAACGCCTCCAGAACGAAAACCTGCAGTTGCCGACCGGAGAGGTCTCTCTGGGAAAAAATCGCCTGTTTCTAGAAGGCGGAAATCGGTTCGAGTCCGCCGCTGACCTGGATAACGTCGTCGTTGGCGTCAGCCCGAACAACCCGCAATCGCCCATTTATCTGCGAGATGTTGCCACTGTGCGGGATGGGTTTCGCGATCGCACCACCTTCTCCCGCCTCCATTACCGCCAGGATTGGGATATTGCCAATCCTGACCCCAACGCCAAACACCATCCTGCTGGTGAGTTTGTCGAACAACCCGCTATCACCATCGGCATTGCCAAGAAAAAAGGCACCAACGCCGTCGTCGTTGCTCGACAGATTTTTCAGCGGGTTGAAGCACTCAAACCCCAGCTACCACAAGGGGTAGAGATTGCCGTTAGCCGCAACGATGGTCGTACCGCTGCCCGATCTGTGGGCGATCTCTACAGCAGTTTGTCGATCGCCATTGGCATTGTGGTGGCACTGCTGGTCGTCTTCTTGGGTTGGCGCGAGGCGCTGATCGTGGCGCTGGTGATTCCTTTGACCCTGGCCGGGACGTTGCTGGTGGGCTGGATTGCTGGACAGACGATCAATCGCATTACCTTGTTTGCGCTGATTCTGGCTCTGGGAACGTTGGTGGACGATGCGATCGCCGTCACCGAAAACCTCCACCGACAATTTGCGGCTAAACCGGGGATGACCGCAGCCGAGAAAACCGCTGCCGCGATCGCGGGCGTCAGCGAACTGGGTGGCCCGGTGATTCTCTCTACCCTCACCGTCATCCTGGCCTTTGTGCCCATGGGCTTCGTCACCGGCATGATGGGCCCATACATGGGACCCATTCCTTTCAACGTCCCCGTTGCCATGCTGATCAGCACCACCCTGGCCCTGACCGCAACGCCATTTTTGGCCCTGCGACTGATAAAGATCGCACCGCCTGCAGCAGCAAAAAATAAGACGCAGAAAGGAGCCGATCGTTCGCAATCCAAAATCCAAAATCCAAAATCCAAAATCCACCGACTGTACCGCTGGGTGATGGAACCCCTGCTCGACTCTGCCCGTCGTCGCCGCTTTGTGTTGTTATTCCTCACCGGCTTGCTCCTGGCCAGTTTCTTGCTACCGCTGACCCAGAGCGTGAAATTTCGCCTGTTGCCCAAAGCGGATAAAGATCGATTCCTGATCCAGCTGGATGCACCCCTGGGAACGGAGTTAGTGGAGACGGACCGAATTGTCCGGCAGATGGAAGCAGTCCTGCAACAGGATCCAGACGTCGTACAATTTGAAACCTATACTGGTGTCAGCGCTCCAGTGGATTTTAATGGTTTGCTGCGGGGTAACACCGACCGTAGCGGCGAGCACTTTGCGGATATTCGCGTTCACCTGAGCCAAAAAGAGGCGCGCCAAGAAGAGTCTGAGGCGATTGTTTTTCGGTTGCGATCGCAGCTCGCGCCCCTTGCCCAACACTACAATGCCGTCGTCAAACTGATCGAAGATCCCCCCGGCCCGCCCGTGCGATCGACCCTGCTGGCCGAGATCTACGGGCCAGACTACAACCAATTGCGACAGCTAGCCCGACAAGTCCGACAGGTCTTTGCTCAGACTGCTGAAGTCGTCGACATTGATGATTCGGTCAAGAATCAGATTCCCCAAATGAAACTGGTAGTGGATCGCCAAAAGGCGAATCAAGCCGGACTCAGCGCCCAGGACATCGCTCAAACCTTGAGAATTGCGATCGCAGGCACCGACACTTCCATCTTGAAAGTGCCTGGAGAACTCAGCCCGGTTGCCATTCAGGTTCGCTTCGCCGAGCGCGAGCGGCAACAGATCGACGACCTCACCCGCATCCAAATCCCCACAGTAGATAACCGACTAATCCCGCTCGCAGAACTGGTTGCGTTCGAGCCAGCCACGCTTGATGAACCCATTTTTCACAAAGACCAACGCCCTGTCGCTTATGTATTGGGGGAAATGGGAGCGCGCTCCTCCGTCTACGCCGTCCTCGATCAATTGTTCTACTTCTGGCGTCATCCGCTCCCTCAGGGCTATTGGATGCAGTGGGATGGAGAATGGAAACTCACCCTCGATGTGTTTTGCGATCTGGGCTTGGCAATGCTCGTGGCCGTCATGCTGATTTACTTCATTCTGGTCGGCCAATTCCGCAGCTTCAAAGTGCCGCTGATTATTTTGGGAGCGATCCCCCTGGCTCTGATCGGCATTCTCGTCGGCTTCTCCCTCAATGGCGTCTACTTCAGTGCCACAGCCATGATTGGCGTCATCGCTCTCGCTGGCATCGTCGTTCGCAACGCCATCGTTTTGTTAGAGTTCATTGGCGACAAATTGCAGGAGGGAGAACCGCTCAAACAAGCAATCCTGGAAGCTGGGGCTGTGCGCTTCCGACCCATTTTACTCACGAGCGTCACCACCATGTTAGGTACGCTCTCCATTCTCAGCGATCCCGTTTGGTCAGGCTTGGCCTGGACGCTCCTGACAGGAATGCTGACCTCCTCTGTCCTCACCCTGGTCGCGATTCCACTGATGTACTACGACGATCGACTGTCACACCAGGCCAAAACAGGTTGTTCTGAGACTCAAGTGTCTGTCCCCTGATAGTATGGCCAGGAAACGATCTCAGCCTTAGCCCATCTCACAACATAGCAGAGTAGATTCAGACCCAGGATTGGACGCGCGATCTCAAAGCGCCTGGTTCGGGCAATGTCAGAGGAACCTCCTCAGCAGAACAGTCTCTTTGAGTGCTGCTGACGTTCAGTCACTACTCTTCTGAGGATTGCGCTTGCGAGTCATCCTGCCCCGATGCTGCATCGTCTCCGATCTGCTGAATTGCCGTCTCAAGTTGCATTTCTAGCTGCTCAACCGTAGGCAGGTTGTCTCTGAGCGTAGGAGGAAGTTGGGATTGGAGTTGATAGGTCGAGACACCGATCGGTTGTGTTGTTCCCTGAAGCGCATATTCTACCGTTGTTTTATCCTTTGATTTACAGAGGATAATGCCGATAGTTGGGTTATCGCCGGGTTACCTCAGTAAGTTATCCACCGCTGATACGTAAAAGTTCATCTTGCCGGAGTACTCCGGCAGGAACTCACTCACCTTCAAGTCGATGATAACGAAGCATCGAAGGAAGATATGGTAGAAGAGGAGATCCAGTCTATACTCTTTGTCACTGACTTCAATAGGGTACTGGTTGCCTAAAAACGCGAAGCCAAGACCGAGTTCCAGCAGGAAATCGCGAATGTGCTCCACCAGTGCCCGTTCCAGGTCTCGCTCTTTTGCTTGTTGGCTCAGCCCCAAAAACTCGAAATTATACGACGACTTCAGTAACTGTTGAGCCAGGTCAGATTGCGGTTTGGGTAAGGTGTGCTCAAAGTTTGTAATTGCACCCCCCATACGCTCATAAAGATTCGTTTCGATTTGTATCACCAGGATGTCCCGGCTCCAACCGTTTTCGATGGCTTTTTGTGCATACCAGAACCGGGCTTCTGGCTCTTTGAGCTTCGACAGCAAAGCAATATTATGCCGCCACGGCAATTGGTCAACGCTGCGTTGACCAATTTGTTCTTTGCTGTATGCCTCAGCAAAGGCACGCATATATTTCAAATTGGTTTTGGAAAAGCCAGTCATGTCGGGGAACTCCCGCTTCAGATCCTTGGCCAGTCGCGCAATGACTTTGGCTCCCCACCCTTGTTCTTGCTGTCGCGTGAGAATATCGTGACCAATCTGCCAATACAAATGGATTAGTTCCTGGTTGACTGCAAGGGCAGCCTTCACCTGAGCCGAGCGGATGCGCTGTTTCAGCCCATCCAGGAATTCGGTATAATCGCGATCGGGGAAGAGAGAAGATTGTCGAGGCATGATTATGAGGATATCAAGTTAGGACTGGGCAGATTGGTCATCATTATTTCAGCTGCTCATTTTCTGATATTTGCGCTTGCGAATCCTCCGGCTCAACTGCTGCATCGCCTTCGAACTCTTGAATCGCCGTCTCGAGTTCCATCTCTAACTGCTCCGCAGAGGGCAGCTGTCCTTGCAAAGCCGGAGGCAGCTCCTCTCGGAGTTTGTAGGTCGAAACCCCGATCGGATTCTCCACAGTCTCCAGGGCGAATTCCACCACCGTGCGCTTTTTCGAGCGGCACAGGATAATGCCAATGGTCGGCTGATCGCGTTCGTCGCGCAGCAAATGGTTGACAGCTGTGACGTAGAAGTTCATCTTCCCGGCATATTCGGGCTTGAACTCCGTTATTTTCAAATCGATCGCCACGTAGCAATGCAGCTTTAAGTGGTAGAATAATAAGTCTATGAAATATTCATCACCTTCTATATCCAGACGATACTGGTTCCCGACAAAGGCAAAACCGACTCCCAGCTCTAACAAAAAGTCGCGAATGCGCTCGACCAGAGCGCGCTCCAGGTCTCGTTCTTTCGCCTGCTGGCTCAGTCCCAAAAACTCAAAATTATACGACGACTTCAGCAACTGCTGTGCCAGATCGGATTGCACGTCCGGCAGCGTCCTGGAAAAATTAGTAACGGCTCCACCTAAGCGCCTGTACAGATCGTTTTCAATTTGCAAAGCCAAGACATCGCGGCTCCAGCCATTTTCAGTGGTTTTTTGAATGTACCAGAGCCGTTGCTCCAAATCTTTGACTTTATCAATCAGAAGACAGTTATGCTTCCAGGGAATTTGTCCACCAGCTCGGTGGACAAATTCCTCATCAGGGTAAGCTTTGGCGAAAGCTCGCATATACAGCAGATTCGTTCGAGAAAACCCTTTGATGTCAGGAAATTCTCGCTTCAAGTCTTTGGCGAGCCGTTGAATCACTTTCGATCCCCATCCTTCTTCCGCTTGCCGGGTCAGGATATCGCGGCCAATCTGCCAGTACAAATGGATTAGCTCCTGGTTGACTGCGAGGGCAGCCTTCACCTGAGCTGAGCGGATGCGCTGTTTTAGCCCATCCAGGAATTCGGCATACTCGCGATCGGGGAAAAGAGAAGTTTGTCGAGGCATGGTCATCACCCTACCAAGTTAATGCGCGGCAAACAATCGCGAGTTTTGGCTCGCGAGGGGATTAAAGCAATCCAGGGTCTAAAACGGCATTTCATGGGAGGCACTTTCCTTCGTGGTTCTGCGGCGTTTGTCATAGATCTGGGTTGTCGTGACATGCTTGTGACCCAACAGCTCCTGCACCTTACGGATATCCACCCCCGCCTCCAGCAACACCGTTGCCGTCGTCGCCCGCAGCGAATGGGGCGTATAGAGACAGCGCTCCAGCTCAACTGTCGTGCCATCGGCAGCGGCCACCTGCTCTTTCTGCATCGCCCCCGGCAACTGCTCCAGATAATGGCGCAGCCGCATCCACAGTGCCATCGCACTGATCCGCGTCTTGGCCAGGGCCGCGCGATTATGGGGAGCTGCTTGAGCGCGAAACAGCGGCCCGCTCTCCAATGCTGCCCGGACAATATATTCTCGCAGCGCATCCGCCGCCGCCACATGGATGCCGATAGTGCGATGCTTGTTTCCCTTCTCCATCAGCGCCAGCGTCGGATCGTCCTCCTCATCGTGGAAATGGGCCACATCCAGGCGGCGCAGCGTCCCAATCCGCACCCCCGTATAGAGCAGCGTCTTCAGAATCGCCCGATCCCGATAGTCCAGAATCCCCTCTCCCCCCGGCATCGCCATCAACTGTCGAGCGCGGGTCGCCGTCAGGCTTTTCGTCGCCCGCACCGGATCGCTGCCCAGACGGCGGATAAACTGGACATGAGCTGGATTCGGCACCGTAATCGGCAACCGCGCCTCTGCCGCGCAACCGGCCACGAACTTATAAAACGACGACAGCGAGGCCAGACGCCGGTCAATCGTCTTGGGCGCGCGCGCCTGTTCCAGCATCAACTCTCGCCAGGCTGTCACCTGAGCGATCGTCGCCGTCAGAAACCGCCACGCCTCCTGGGGCCAGGGCCAGTCCATGAAGGCGACAAAGGCCATCACATCCTGACGATAAGCTCGTCGGGTATGGACGCTGGCCGAGCGCGTCACCCAGCGTTCAAAAATATCATCCAGGGAGTCGTAGAACGAGCGCACCCGTTCCCGGCTCTGTTCCGAGGCATCCTGCAAAAGAATGGGCGGCAATCCTGCTGCAGTCGTCAATATTGAAGCTTCAATCTCAGCCACTCCTTAATCTATTTAATCATTTGTACTATCTTAGTCGATTTCTGGCTTGTTGTTGATAAAATCAGTTATCAATCGCAAAATATTCGAAACCGATCGGTTTAAGAAATAATGGAACGATTAAGCACTATATGACTATTCCTCTAATTGGATATAAAGTTAAGTAAGTGTTTGCCTATGTGTAAATCTTGAATGCTTATCATTGCTCGTATTCGAATCTGATGGTAATTGAGAGCGCAAACAGACAATCTTGGGGCGTACGTTACGACAGTCAGAGAATGAGTGTGACGACGTGGAGCAGGATATTTGTGATTGACAGGAAATTACTGTTGTTGTTGAGGAGTTGCGTAAAGCCTACGGCATCCCAGAAAGGGGTAGACTCTCTGTAGTAGAGGAATAGCAACTTGCCGCAGAGCAAAGCCAAAGCGAGAAATTAGGATGGGAAAAGTAAGATCTTGCCATCGGTCTTGGCATAGCTCGCGCTCAACTGAATTTACATCGATATAGTGTATCTCTTATGAGGCAAGAAGCCGGTCGATATGGTAATGCCAATTTTCCCGATGGATGATTCTATCCTTTTCTAGTTTTCCCTGGATAATTTCAGCTTTTGTACGCTTTGACAAGTCTTCCCAATCTTTATCAAAAACGTAGGTGGCATTTCCAGTAAATGCTGACTCAAGGACGTAAAGATCCTTCTCAGGAAATCCGAAAACAAGATAACCGACGAACCCAGCACGACCTACAGCGACGAATTCAGGCTGGTGGGATGTAATTTTTGCAATTCGATATTCTGCAACTACTCTATTTTGCTCTTTTGCATTGTTCAGAACTGGTTGAACATGGGGTTGAAGTTTTTCCCAAGGATACTGACCTCTTGGTAAAACTTCCCAATTGAGGCGACGGAGATTTGGTGTCAAAAATTCTTCCAATCTTCCGGTGAAAACAGTACAGAAATGAAACAATTCTAGGAAGATATTGATTTTGTGAATCGTGAGTTCTTCCTTTTCTTCTCCAGTGACTGTTTCAAGAGCTAAGAGATAAAGTTCTTCATGTTTTCCTTCTAGGGGTAATTGCAGCGAAGCTGCAACGAAGTGCAACTGGCGGGTGTGAGTACCAGAGATCCCCGATTTTTGTCCCTGTTTAATAAGTTTTACTTATATTTCCTGAGCACATTTTTTGCGATATTTCCAAACCGAGAACGCCCTAAACAAGTGGTGTCATTCAGGGCGTTTTTTTAGGACAGTTGACGTTAGCTGCCAATGGCTTCAATGGACAGTCGTTCATCCATATTGAGTCGGAAGATCCCGTAAGGATTGACATGGGCGTAG
>JGI12316J15309_10012693_pt1 | contig 34697 bp, 35 predicted proteins | sample MarCyaLeptolynsp_FD_15309 | JGI IMG/M metagenome (IMG submission 15309) | reverse complement strand
GTTGTTTGTTGTTTGTTGTTTGTTGTTTGTTGTTTGTTGTTTGTTGTTTGTTGTTTGTTGTTTGTTGTTTGTTGTTTGTTGTTTGTTGTTTGTTGTTTGTTTCCTTGTTTCTCTCCTCTCCGCGTCTCCGCGTCTCCGCGTCTCCGTGTCTCCCCATCTCCCCTGCATCCAACCGAGACTGCAACTGCCGTGCAGCTTCAAAGACAATGGGCATCATATACTTAAGTTCCTGACGCCTGGAAGCTGGTAAAAGAGCGATCGCAATTTGCTCTGGTTCAATTCCTAGTGCAGCTCTGGCTTTCTCCCGCGTTGGACTTGATTGCATCTTATCTACTAGAGGATGACCTACCCAACTGACAGAGGCTCCTTTTTTTTCAAAAAAACGGGCTTCTTCTGGGAAAATTGCCAACAAATGATCTGTCATCTTCACAATTGTTGCTGTATCGCGACCAATAATAAAAGGAGCAGACCAAACCCAAGATTGGGGAGCAATGTAATAAACTATTGGTAATTCGGGCAACTCACGGTGAATAAAACTGCCCAAATTGAGGTTGGGTCCCATGTAGTCAATCAATACTACTGCATCAGGAGGATTTTGCCGCAGGTATCGCTTAGCACGACGTTGGATTTCCCAAGTGGGTAGCACAAAAGGCAAAGATTCCAGCAGTCCGATTGAGCCAATACCAGTAGTATCACTCAGCAGCTTAGCACCAGCCTTCGCCATTTTTTCCCCTCCTAAAGCAACAACCTCCAATTCCAAGCCTGCTGTTGCTGCCTGACGTTTCAGTGCTTCAATAAGTAATGCCCCTTGCAAATCACCAGAAACCTCTCCAGTGCTGATAAAAATCCTCTTCACTACCTCACCCTTTTAGATTTTGGATTTACTCTCTTCCCAATTCCCCATTCCCAAACAACTAACAACAAATAACAAATCTACGTACAATCTCTGTCACTTCCGCTGCCATAATGGCATCAAGCTCCACTACTTCTTGGTCTAAATCCCTTGGCTCAAGTCGTTTGGCTCCTTTAATTGCCATACTTAAGCTAATCAACTTAGCTGGCTGTTCTAATTCTAGGGGATTCCTTACAACCAACTGTACCAGAGCGACATAAACTGCCTCTGTTCTATTCCTGACACTAGTAGCACCATTACCCAACTTAGAGATAATTACCGGGTAGTCGATGACTTCGAGTAAACCTAATTTAGCGATCGCTAAATCAAGATACCTGGCTGGATCTTTTCCTAGTGCTCTAACTATACTTTCTAGGTTGTGCCACTGAACACCAGGTAGCCTGGATGTCTCTGGTAAATGCTCATGCCAACCCACCAGAGATATCATCCTGGTTAAATCATAGGCAGATATGCTATTATCGCCCCGGTGGTTTGGTGCTGTAGAGGCAAGCATCATCTCTTGATTAGTGCCATCAAACAACTCCGGTTGCTCAATAAAAGGCTTTTCCCCATATCCCCCCAAGAACATCAGGTCATGATTACCTGTGATACTTTTCACCCAATCAGTAATCTCTCCCTGGGTAGAAAATTGCTTAAACATCACCCCTAAAGAGTTAGAAGTTCCTATCTTTTCTTCATAGCTGACTACATCTTCAACTAAATCAGAGAAAGAATAACTCTTGTCAACACCTAGCTGATCTGTGCCTCGAATATAGCAATTATCAAGATTAATATTTGGACAATTGCTACTTAATCGAGATACCATATTAAGAATTGGCAAGATTTTACTTGTACTCCAGAATTCATCATTCTTAAGAGCATTTCTTCCTAGCCATTTAGTCTTGATTTGTTGGTCAACAAAACTCCTAACACAAATACAAGCCTCTGTAATATCTTGAGTAAGAAACTGCAAACCTTGTTCATCAATTTCAGGAACTTGTCCAATTGGGGGATAAGGACTAAAATTTGAATCGGCTTTTGTTCCAGATACCAAATCCTTACCATCGGGTTTGAGCCTGAGGTAATGAGGATAATCCTTAATTGCTTCCTTGTAGGGAGAGGCTTCAACACCCATATACATTAATTTCGGATAATCCTCTACACCACCAGCAGCAGCTGTCAGAAATTCTTGGTAAATTTGTTGTTGGTTGTTTGTCATTCATCCTTGCTTACTATTTTACGACGACCGGGAATGGAACCTCGGCGTCCTTTGAGTTGAGACTGTTGTAAAAAGTGGCGCAGGTGCTGTATATGTTTGCTATCTGGCAATAGTTCTAGATTCTCTAATGCTTGATTGAAACTGTGTTCAGAGCGGTAGAGTGTGCGGAAAGCCTTTTTCAGGTGTCCAATTTCAGCCGCCGTGAGTCCAGCGCGTTTGAGACCAATCTGATTAAGCGATCGCACTCTGGAAGGATTGCCTTCAACTAGCATATAAGGTGGCACATCCCGGTCAATGCGACTCATACCACCCACCATTGCCAGACGTCCGATATGGACAAATTGATGAATTCCCAATACCCCACCAATTACTGCCTTTGACTCAATATGAACATGACCCGCTAAAGCCACTGCATTAGCAATGACCACAGAATCTTCAATCAAGCAATTGTGAGCAACATGGACGTAAGCCATCAGCAAATTATTATTGCCAATCAAGGTTGCCTCTCCAGCATCAGTTGCTCGGTTAATAGTTACATACTCGCGAATTGTGTTATTATCACCAATTCTTACCCAACTAGGAGCACCTTGATATTTTAGATCTTGGGGTTCTAAGCCAATTACTGCTCCAGGAAAGATGTTATTCCTGGCTCCAATTTCTGTTGGTCCCTCGAGCACTACATGAGCACCAATGGTAGTTTCTGGACCAACTTTCACCTTATCTCCAATCACTGCGTAGGCACCAACTTTAACTGTTGGGTGCAGTTGAGCACCAGGGTGAATAACAGCAGTAGGATGAATCAGTGTTACCAATTTTTTAATCCTGAGTACTGAGTCCAATGTCAACCTTCAATCCTTATGATCAATAACTGGCTACGTTTAATCAACTTCTTGTCGAAGTAGGGAATAGTTTTTGAAGACGCTTAAAGGTAAATCGCTGCGCAATAGGGAAAAGGTTAAAGGGTAAAGAGATAAGAAGAAACTGGAGGTATTGATTAAAGCAAGGAAGAACAATAAACCTTTCTCGCTTCTCCGGCGACTACAGGGAGCTTACCTCCTCCCCTACAACCTAGAAAACCGAACATTTGCACAAGATCTAATCTACAAGAGAAAACATCAGTTCTCCTCCTGTAACTAGTTGACCATCAACCAGTGCACTAGCCTGCATCTTCCCAAAACGACGTCGTTTGATAGACAACAGTTCCGTTTTCATTACTAGTTGATCCCCTGGAACCACCGGACGCCGGAAACGAATTTTATCAATACCAGCAAACACGAATAAGTTACCATCCATATCAGGTAATTGGGTTAAGATAATACCCCCAACCTGAGCCATCGCTTCCACAATCATTACCCCAGGCATTATGGGACGTCCAGGAAAATGCCCTTGAAAAAAGGGTTCATTGAAGGTGACATTCTTGATGCCAACGGCTAGTTTGCCAGGAACATATTCAATAATGCGATCGACTAAGGCAAAAGGATAGCGGTGGGGTAGTATTTTCTGAATCTCTTCTAGGGTGAAAACCACTTTATTGGATGGATTAATATTGGATTGCTGAGGATTTGTAGAAGAGGCATTGTCAGTATTAATGTCAGTCAGTGTAGACATAGGCTTGCTGTAGTTAGAGCTTTGGTGCTTGGTGCATTGCTAATCGTTCAATTCCATTAACTATTAGCCATTTGTTGAGCCAACCGCTCGGCAAGTTGGATATGCAGGTTGTGGCTGGCTTTGTAGGCGAGGAAGTGAGCCACAGGAAATTTTCCTAATAAACTTAAATCCCCTACTAAGTCTAAAAGTTTATGACGCACTGGCTCATTTGAAAATCTCAAAGGAGGATTAAGCCATCCTTGCTCGCCACAAACTAGAGCATTCTCCAAGCTACCGCCTTTAATTAAACCAGCTTTTCGCAGTCCTTCTATTTGGTGCACTAAACCAAAAGTACGAGCCGGAGCGATCGCTTCTGCAAAAGTTTCCTGTTCAGGTGTCCAGCTATACCATTGATTGCCAATTGCAGGTAAATCGAAGTCAATACCGTAGGTAAATCGGAGCCTAGGAGCTGGCAAAGCCGCAACAAAGGCATCTTCTTGATATACCCAAATTGGTTGCTTGGGAATTGGGAATTGGGAATTAGGAATTGGGAATTGGGAATTGGGAATGTCTTTTTGCCTCTCCCTTGTCTCCCCATCTCCCCATCTCCCCATCTCCCCATCTCCAGTAACGACACCCACTTCCTGAATTGCCTCTACCCATACCAGTGCGGAACCATCCAAAAGTGGGACTTCGGGACCATCAATTTCAATCCGAGCATCATCAACACCACTGCACGCCAGTGCTGCTAACAGATGTTCTACCGTCCGTACAAAAACTTCTCCTTGGCTGGGGTCACTCCGGAGTTCTGTGGAAAGTGTTGTCTGGTGGACAGCCTCCACTCCTGCTCTAATGATTGGTGCTTCAGGTAGATCAACCCGCACAAAATAGCGTCCTTCTCCAACAAGTGCTGGTAGCACCCGCACTGTTGTAGATATACCACTGTGTAGTCCCACACCCGAACGTTCAAACATGTCGCCTAGAGTATGGTGACCAATGATTGGGGATTGGGGATTAGGAATTTCCTTTGCTGCTCCGAGCATGATTTATCAAACTTTTAACACTTTGTCAATGACCAATGACTAATAACCAATGACCAATGACCAATAACCATTAACAACTCTAGAATCGCTCTCCAATACCAAAGTGGAACTGGTTATCACCTTGGTCATTCCAGCCAAAGTCTATGCGGATCGGACCGAGGGGTGACTGAATACGAGCTCCCACACCGTAACCAAGACCAGAACCGGGCAAACCTCTGACTATGCTGGGGTCACCTGGTACATCATCATCTGAACCCAAGGTAGTTCCAGCATCAACAAACAGAACTGCTCCCAGGAAATTGAAAATAGGGAAACGATATTCAACAGTTCCTTGGAGATAACTACGTCCTGAACCTACTTCTCCTGATTCGTAACCTCTGATTGATTCACTACCACCAAGAGAAAAGGCTTCATAGGGAGGCAAATCTCCTAAGACTGTCCCTCCTTGAATGTTCAAGGCAATAGTTTGACTTTCATTTCCTTCTTCTTCTTGAACAAAGTTGGTTAATTGAACAGGAATGTAGTAGTTGTAGTTAGCCCTAATACGATTCATAAGGATGCTACCACCGCCCAGTGGGACAGACTGCTCCGTACTGAGTCGTAGTAGGGAGCCTTGTGTTGGTCGCAAGAGGTTATTACGGCGGTCTCTGACTGCACCCAACTGGAGGGTTATGAGATTATCGGTTCCATCATCACTAAAGCTCAACAGTTCACCAGTAGTTGATCTCGGCGTGACGTCGCCATCACCATTTCTGATGGCAATGGTTTGGAACTGAGTTCCTAAGGACAGGAGCCAGTCTGGTCGAACATAAGGGTTGGGAGCTACAGGACGGCTAAATCTGATACCACCACCGGTGCGCACCACACGGGGGCGATCGGTATTGACACCGTCTTCTTCAAAGACTCTGATGTCATTATCATCATTAACACCATAAACCAGTGAGATGGACCTACGTCGGAAGGCATTAACAGTGTATGAGGTGCGGTGGGGATCTCCAGCAATCCAAGGGTCGGTAAAACTCAAATCAAATAGAAGAGCTCGGGTGCCCAGTTGAAACTCTGCCCCGAGAACGTGATTATTACCTCCTAAGTTTCGTTGTTGATAGCTAGCTGAACCAAAAAATCCATTGGCAGAGCTAAAACCTCCCCCAGCGGCAAAGGAACCAGTCTTTTTCTCAATTACATCGACCACCATAATCACTTTGCTCGGGTCATCACCGGGAGCAAAAGAAAGGCGCACATCATCAAAAATTCCTAGACCAAAGACTCTTTGCAAATCTCTTTGCACTTTAGCCCGATTAAAGACTTCTCCTGGTTTTAATTGGATCTCCCTGGTAATAATAAAAGGACGGGTACGTCCCCCAATTGGTTCTTCCTTATCACTTTGGGGCGGCAGAGGGTTTCCTTGTTCATCAACTACCGGCTCTCCCTCTTCATCGAGATAACGTACTAAAATATCTTGAATGACCCCTTCTGCCACAATTAATTTTACTGTGCCATCGTCGTCAATTTCGACTTGCTCAGCATTAACTACTTGAGCTAGGTCATAACCTTCGTCTCGATACCACTCGTTTAATTCAATGATCCCTTGTTGGAGGTCTCGAAAGTTAATGATCTTGCCATACTGCTGACTGAAAATGTTATCTACCACTTCCTGAGGCAATATACGTTCACCACCTGTTGGCAAAGTGTCAACTGCCACCTCCCGTAATACTGGATTAGGAGTAACCAGGAAGGTTATACGGACGCCCAAAGGAGTATCTTCTGGCTGGACATCAACATTGGAAAAGAAGCCAGTAGCAAAGACTGCATTCACATCTTCCTGCAACTGAGAGCGGGTTGTAGGACGTCCAGGTTGAGTCTTAATCACCCTGTAGATTTCATTTTCCAGTTCCGGCGGCGCATCCCTAACTAAGACTTCTGACACTAGCACTCGTGGTTCTGGTTCTTCAGGAGGAGTCTGTGTTGGGGTAATGGGCGGCAGTTCCGGTGCAATTGGTTCGGAGGGTTCAGACTCTTGGTTTTCCTCGTCTGAGAGGCTCTCCTCTTCCTCAAGTTCAATTTCAGACTCTTGTGCCAGCACCGAACCTTCATCCGGTTGGACAATGATCTGCTCTGGGATCAAGACCGGTTCTGGAGCTTCTGTCTCGGTTAATAACTCGGGGACTGATGGCTCTGGAACTTGGACTGAAAATTGGGGACTAGGGTCAGTCGATGAGACATTTGTAGGGGATGGGAGACTGGGGAATATTTTTTCCCATCCAGGCTCATCAATCGATAATTTCCCATTTGCCTCTGGGGCATCAGCGGCAAACTGGGTAGTTTGTCCATTGCTGGGCTTAGATAGACTAATACTAGCTACAGCGGCGATCGTGGCCGCTAACAAAGGAGATAAGCGCATTGTTTTGAGCTCTGTTGACACTTCCACACACCATAATTGATTGTCAAAAGAACAATCAGCTTTTTGTCTCGTTGTCTATTGTCTACTGTCTTTTACTGGTTTTAGCAGTTTTCCATTTTAAGGAAAATTAATTACCAACCACACAAGCATAATTAATTACTACTCTAGTGCAGTAGGGGCGAATGGCCATTCGCCCCTACTTTCATCTGCCTCCTGCCTCCTGACTTCTGCCTTCGTTGATTGACATAATTCGCTCTAGAACTTGCTGATAGGCAGCTTCAACATTTCCCAAATCATGACGAAATCGGTCTTTATCCATAACTCGTCGGTCTGGGTCTGTTTCGCTTTGGTTCCAAAGACGGCAGCTATCAGGACTGATTTCATCTGCCAAGAGTAACTCTTGATTGGAACTTACACCAAACTCTAGCTTAAAGTCCACCAGAGTAATATTGCATTGATTGAAGGTAGCTATGAGAATCTGGTTAATTTTTAAGGCTTGCTCCTTTAATTGGTTGAGTTGTTCCGGTGTTGCCAGTTCTAGCAGTAATAAGCGATCGCGGGTTAACAAAGGATCCCCTAGCTCATCGTTCTTGAAATAAAATTCCACTAGTGGTGTTGGCAGGATCTTGCCTATGGGTAATCCAGTTTGTTGACAGAGGCTACCGGCAGCAATGTTCCTGACTACCACCTCTACTGGCAAAATTTTTACTCTCTTGACTAGCATTTGATTCGGAGCAGGTCTGTCAATAAAATGGGTGGGAATACCTTGAGCTTCTAGCAACTCGAACAATTGAGTTGCGATCGCACAGTTGATCTCCCCCTTGCCAGTAATCTGACCTCGCTTTTGAGCGTTGAAGGCGGTAGCATCATCCTTGAAGTAGGTCAGCAGAATCTCCGGATCCTCCGTAGTGTAAAGAATCTTGGCTTTCCCTTCGTAAAGTTTGTGCTGAACAGACATAAAAAATTTAGAATGAGTGAATTTAGAATTTAGAATGAATTTTTGGCCTAAAATCCTTGCATAGCAAAGATTGTATAATTTATTTTCGTCTAATTTCCTATACTTTCAGCCTAACCGGCAGTATTATCCCTTGTCTTCCTTGTTTCCCCTGCTACGTTGCTTATTCTTGAAACTGACCGACCTGTTAGTTAAATAAAATTTAGTTAATAAAAGGTTAATAAAAGGTTAATAAAGAAGACTTTTTTTCTGGTGGACCTAACTACAATAGAAGGTAGTGGCAACATAAAGATTCAAAAATTTAATCTTGCTGAAACCAGACAGGCTAAACAATCGAAGGTTGTGAGCAGCCTGGGATTTTTTTTAATCAGGAGATAGCTATGGTAGATAAGTCTAATTTTCTATATCCCCGAAGTCGCTATCGCGGTGATTTCACTCCAGAGAATCTGGTTTTTAACGCCAATCTCCAAGAATTTGCTCAACAGGTGAACTACATCTGCAATCTTGAGACTGGTGGAAAGCTCCAACCACAAGACGCATATAAGCGACTCAAAGTCCTCTGGAAACAGTTGAAACATTCTAAAAAGGAACTCGGAATTGGTGAAAATCCTTATCCTAGTGAGGAAGGAGAGGAAAGTTGAGGGAGTTGGGGGATGGGGAGGAGAGACAAGGAAACAAGGGAGATATTTCCCATTCCCAATTCCCAATTCCCAATTCCCAATTCTTAATTGTCTACTTTCTCACCATTGTGTGAACACCATCCCAGAAATCTGGTGGTGGGTTGTCAGAATAGTTTTTTGACCTTTGTAGATGAGTGATCACAGCTTGATCAGTGGGTTTTAATTGATAAGCCTTTTCAAAGTAGGTGAGTGCTTTTTGGAAATCTCTGTTGATGTAGGCATGACGTCCTGCTTCGTAGAAAGACAAAAACCTGTTTGTGGTATCGTTGAGGCAGACATCAACTGTGTCAATCAATTCATAAATACTGACTGCCTGATTTTTGCCCTTAACCCGAATTTTGTCTAACTCGCGTACATAAATGCGATCGCGGCACAGTTTATAGGTATACTCACTCAAGATAATGTCGCAGCCATACTCTTTGGTGACTCCTTCCAGGCGAGCACTTAGATTAACCCCATCTCCAATCACAGTGTAATCCATCCGTTTCTGGGAACCGATATTGCCAGAAACAACTTCTCCAGAACTAATACCGATGCCAATGTGGATTAGGGGTTGCTTGTTAAGAATTCGGGATTCATTAAATGCTGCCAAGCGCCAGCGCATATCCAAGGCTGACTGAACAGCTAACCAAGCATGATTCTCTTTTAGAGGTAGGGGTGCTCCAAACACTGCCATTAAGGCATCTCCGATAAACTTGTCTAGAGTGCCTTCATGGTTGAAGACTGCTTCTACCATCGTTTCAAAATACTTGTTGAGCAAGGATACCACTTCTGCTGCTCCCAGATTCTCCGTTAGTGTTGTGTAACCCCGGATATCGGAAAACAGAATTGTCACCTCTTCTTTTCTTCCCTGCATCAAAGTATCCTCACCCAATGCCAAGACTTGCTCAGCAACTCCGGGGGTTAGATAGCGATACATTGTGGTTTTGAGCCGCTTTTCTTGGCTAATATCTTCTAAAACAACTAAACCACCTCGCACGTTTCCTTCTGGATTAGTTAGAGGATTAACAGTTAGATTTGTACTGCGCTCAATTTTCTGAACTTGCTCATGAGATAGGTCAGTTGAGGTGTTTAAGTCCCAAGGTGTCTCATTCCAAGGGATATAAACTTCTGGAGCATCCCGTTTTGGAATTGCCAGGATATAGAAACCATCCTCACCTTGCGAGTTAGAGGAGGAATTTGACCTATGAAAAGATGAGGAGCCAGAACTTTCAACATTTAATTTGGAATGACTGTTGAACAAACCAACTACCAGACTTTGTTCTGGCAGAAAATGCTTAGTACCAGTAGTCAAACTGTTTTTTAGACGAGACTGGAGGTGTTCAATTGGTACAACGTCCCAAACATAGCGATTAGTCAGTTTGTACTCCCACAAGTCTCGATTTTTACTATCGATTTGCTTGATGGGACAACCCAACAATGCTAGAGCAGCATCATTAATAGTAACAATCTTACCCTCCATATCCGTTGAGATTACCGCATCAGAGAGACTTTGGAGAATATCCTTCTGATATTGCTTTTCTTCAAGGACACTTTCAAAGAGTTTGGCATTTTCTAGAGCCATCCCTGCCTGAATATTGAAAGCCCTCATAAACTCTTCATCAGAGTTAGTAAAGCTGCCTTGTTCCTTATTAATCAGTTGGGTAACACCAATTAATTCCCCCCCAGAGTTAAATACTGGCATACAGAGGATGTTGCGAGTCTTATAGCCGGTTTGTTTGTCAGCATTAGGGTCAAAGCGAGGGTCTTGATAAGCATCGGAGATATTGAGAGGCTCACCAGTAGAAGCCACATAGCCAGCAATTCCACGATTAGCAGGAATGCGAATTGGTATAATTTCTGTACCTTCTTTGTTAAGAACTTTAGTCCAGAGTTCTCCAGTTTCTTTGCTCAGCATAAACAAAGTACTGCGGTCTGCCTTCATCAACTTACGAGCTTGATCCATGACAGACTGTAGTGTGGCTTCTAAATCTAAGCTCTGGACAAGAGACTGGGTTGCCTTGAGCAGAGCCGCAGCTCCCCTTTGGTTGCGAGCAGCCATGTACAAGGATTGGCAGGTTTCGAGGATAATGCCAATCGAAGCAGCAAAATCGCGGAATCGCTGTTCGTCTTCACTATCAAATGGTACACCTCCAGCTTTATTCAACAGCTGAGCTACCGCAACTACTTGATTAGTACGGCTAAAAATCGGCATACAGAGGAGAGTTTTAGTTCTATAGCCAGGACGCTCGTCAACTTCTTTGTTGAATAGGGGGTGGTTGTAGGCATCCGGGATATTAAGATTATCACCGGTTTTGGCAACATGACCAGCTAAACCGACATTGAGGGGAATCCGAATCTCTATCCCTTTATTGCCCTCAGTTCCTGATTCTCCTTTAGAAGTTGGTTCTGTTTGGAAACGGGGAATTTTTGCCCAGAGCTGGTCTTTTTCCGCATCTACCAAAAAGATCGTAGTACGGTCAGCTTGCAGAATTTGACCAACTTTGAGGGTAAAGGCATCCATCACCTGCTCTAACATGGTTTCTAGAGCTTCATTGTTGATCATCTCAATCGCCCGCAGAAATTGTTGAAATTCGGCGGTGATAAAGTCTAACAAACAGATGAATTCAGGAACGGATAGCTCTTTGACTCGGTTAGTCAGGATGCTTGTCCGATTGAGTGTGGTTAACTGAGTCAACGTAGCCAGAATGCTACCAGTGTTAGAAAGTGGCATAAGTGATGACGGTTCAACAGCTGCTGTGTATCCGACGTATAGGTGAACGAACGAAAGAGCACGTCAACCCAATAGATAATTGCTGCCAAAGAGAAAGATCTATAAAGATTGAAATTTAAACATAAAGGAATCGATGGTACGCACCCAACCCAAAAATTAAAGCTCACGATTGCCATACTCTCCACCAGTATAAAGTTAGTATCTCGTTGCTGCATCCTATTGCCCAGTTTCTATCTGGTAAGTTTCTCCTCAATGTTTTACCTTCTAATCTGAAAATAGAAGTCAGGAGTCAGGAGCCAGGAGTCAGGAGAGAAAGATTTTCATCCATTCGTTGTGAGCTTCGGCTCATGGGAGTCTGACTTGTAAGTAGGCAATAGGCAATAGTAGGGGCGAATGGCCATTCGCCCCTACTTTCATAACCTGGTGGTGAAAAAATTTTTTCATTCGGACTATCTTGAGAAGCACAACCTTAAGCTCATCCGACGTAATGCAATTCGTGGGATGCAAGCGTCCTACTCTTACCTAATCTAAAGAAGGCATTTATGTCAAGCGATCGCAAAAAAAAACTCTTAATCCTGAATTGCCATTTTTTTCTTAATTCTGCATTCTTCATTCACTGCTCCTCTACCTGGTAAATGTAAAACTTTTGAAAAACTCCCACCGTTTCAAAATGATAAGCGGGTAATGAAGGACCAATATTTAAGTCAGTGCGATAAATACTAAACAGAACCAAGTTCTGGCGCTCCGTCTTTTCAGAAATAATTTGCTTAATTTGGGGACGTGCCGTGTCAATGAGGGATTTGCATTGACGCTGAAGAAATTCTTCTACTTGAGGAAGTTTGGGTACTTGGCTACAGGCTTCCTCTTTGAGATAGGCACTCAACTGCTCAACAGCATACTCATCATAGGCATCCTGCCTAGGATTAGTCACTGCCATCCCAGCTCCTAGTCCTACTAGAGCTAATCCACCAAGCACTGCCAAAACTTGTAAACCCTTCATTATACTTTTTTAACTGTCCACATAGCTATTACTACATCTTCCTAGACTCAAGTTCCTGATCAATTGAACTCAGATAGTAGATCAACTACTAAGGCAAATGTTACAATGAAAAATTGTATGGCGAGCGTAGCCAAGTGGTTAAGGCAGTGGATTGTGGTTCCACCATTCGCGGGTTCGAGTCCCGTCGTTCGCCCTCAGGGACTTCCAAGCTCCCCAAACTGGGTGAGCGAAAAAAGGAGTGGGGAAACGAGTCAGCAGACGCGGGGACGCGGGGACACGGAGAATGTAAATCCCACGAAAGTTTCGTTCACCCTCCCAAACTCAAGTTCGACTGTACCATCGTAGTAATACTCGTGCTAGCCGTTCAGGATTGTGCCGCACCAAGTTAGTGATTTCATCTTCATCCATCACGTTCGACAAAACAATGCGACGTCCTAACTGAGTAACTGCTTCTCTGTCAAGAAAAACTGGATGAGAACTGACTTTAGCATAATTAATCAAAGACTGTGCTGAGGGAGATTTTTTATGTACCAATACGGCGTTAAATAACTGTTTACCACAGGCTTCATCGATCGCTTTGATATGATCAGAGACCGTGTATCCCTCAGTTTCACCAGGCTGGGTCATGATATTGCAAACATAGATGCGAGGAACTGAGCGAGAAGCGATCGCTTCGGTAATTTCTGGTACTAAGAGGTTGGGAATGATACTGGTATAGAGGCTACCAGGACCAATAATAATGTAATCTGCTTCCCGAATTGCCTTAATAGCTGCTGGTAAGGCTGGTGGATTTTCTGGAGTACAACCAATCCTGAGGATTTTGCCATTCGCTTCAGTAATACTGGACTCCCCTTCAATGCGACGCCCATCTTCTAATTCTGCCCAAAGGCAAACATCACTGAGGGTAGCTGGTAGCACCCGTCCCCGGACTGCTAATACCTCAGAACTTGCTGTGATGGCTCGCTCTAAGTCGCCGGTAATTTCACTCATTGCCGTCAAGAACAAATTACCAAAACTGTGACCCACTAAACCACTACCTGCCTTAAAGCGGTATCGAAACAGTTCTGTGAGTAACTTTTCTTGGTCTGCTAGTGCTGTCAAACAGTTGCGAATATCCCCTGGTGGCAATACCCCAAATTCTTGTCTTAACCGTCCACTAGAACCGCCATCATCTGCGACAGTGACAACAGCGGTAATATTGGCGCTGTAGACCTTCAATCCTCTGAGTAATGTAGAAAGACCTGTACCACCCCCAACAACTACAATTTTGGGACCTCGATTTAGTCGGCGATGAGCCATCAGCACATCCACCAGTTCTTGATCTCGGTCTGGTTTTAAAACCTCGGTAATTGAGCCAACTGTCCGGGTTTGCCCCCAGAAAATCATGACCAGACCAAAGATAATCGCCACTGGACCGGACACATAATTGGGGATAATAGTTGTGATTTGTTCGAGAACTCCCGCTGTGAATTCGATCAAGTGAAAAATAGGGGTTAGCTTTACCCAAATTGCCAACCCCAAGCTAGTTAGCAATACACCAGCAGCACTGATGAGCAACCAACGTTTTACCAATAATCCAGGAGCTAACCACTTAAACCAACGATGGAATCTTTGGGGTGTCCGACCTCTGGATTCATGCTGAATGGTACGTAGAGCTTGCTTGAAAAAAGTATTTGGGAACATTAATGATCAAAGCCTGAAAAACACAAAGACTGGATAGACTTTAACTAAGCTAGGTGTAATTACTCAAGTAGTTAATCAATTGGGACAGTGGCCTCATCAAGATCAAAATACATTCCTACAATTGAGACTGGGGTTCGATGATACGAAACAAGCACTTCCCACAATAAGGCAGATGGAAAAGCGAATTTTAGGACTTGACCCAGGACTGGCAATCTTGGGCTTTGGAGCAATTCTCTGCCCAACGACAGAAAAGGTGGCTGCCACAGATGGAGATTCTCGTCACTCAACACGAAAGCCAGTGTCTGATCTGGTAAAATTGCTAGATTTTGGTGTTATCCGGACACCAGCTCGTACTGAAATCGGAGTACGACTGTCTAGGATTTATGAAGACTTACACGCCTTGCTCGAACAGTTGCAACCTGATCTCGTAGCGATCGAGAAACTTTTCTTCTACCGCATGAGCAGCACAATTAGTGTAGCTCAGGCACGGGGAGTCTTGATGTTAGTTTTAGCACAGCATCAGGTGTCAATAGTAGAATTTACACCAGCCCAAGTTAAACAAGCATTGACAGGTTATGGGAATGCTAAAAAGTATGATGTCCAACAAGCAGTAGCAAGGGAGTTGAATTTAGAGGACATTCCCCAACCAAACGATGCAGCAGATGCATTAGCAGTAGCTTTGACTGCCTGGTTTCAAGAATCTTAGTTACCTAGTGTACGCGAACAATCAGCAAATGTGGTAGATTTGTGCAGCACAATGGCGATCTTTAATTAAGTAATTTGATTAGACTGTCGAAGTGTGGATGTCTTTTATGACCATGCTCGAATACGCTTCTCCTCCAATTTAGTTAAATGCTCACATTCAAGACCCGCGAATCACGGTTGGAGACTACACCTACTTCGATCGCCACATCAGTTTGGCAATATTCACCCCTGATGACAGGATTGAGATCGGAAAGTTTTGTTCTCTGGCTAAGGAGCTGTCCAAAAATAACTTCTGTTTTTCAGAGGGAGGAACTACTTGGTTTAAGAGTATAATTCCATTGATGACATATGCGGCGACGCACGAGGTTTAAATCAGCCATCTGTGCATCTGAAACTTTTAAACCCTTTTCATAGTTGCGCTTTACTAAAACCGCTTCAACTTTGAGTCCAGTTTCCGTCGTTGTACCTCGGATACAACTCAACATTTTATCTAGAGAGGACAAGGGCTGACCAGCCCAGTTGAAGCTAATGTAACTGAATAAACGATGCTCAATTGGATTCCACTTGGAAGCTCCGGTGGGATAGTGACAGACCATTACCTCTAAACCTAATGCATCAGCTAAACACTCTTGAATCTGTTTCTTCCAAAGACGAAAACGATACCCATTGCTTCCACCTGCATCACACAAAATCAGTAACTTGTTTTCTTGAGGAAAAGTCGGACGTTGTGGAGATTTCCACCATTTAGCGATCAGCTTCGCTGGTGCCGAAGGCAATCGCATCAACGGCAAATTATGGGGTGTCAGCAGAAGTACCAACATAAACGTAACCCAGATTGTGCCTGAGATAATAAATGCCATAGGGAACCGCTTTGGCTAGGGCATCTTCTGGAAAATCATGTGCATTAACTTCCGTAGCTTGGCGACACCAGCTACATCCAGCATTGTAGAAATTACCAATCAGTTCTTTTTTCTTCGTGTCTACGCTAATCATACCAAATCCGGTTTAGTTAACCCCGTTTTGAGAAAACCGCGAAAACCCTGTAGAGACCAGCCATGGCCCGTCTCTACAATGTAAGATATAACGGGTCTATGTATACCGGATTTGGTATCACAGGATATCCAGAGGTCATGAAGAGTTTCTAGTTTGGTTTCAATTTGTGGTGCTTTTTTTCCACTGACCAACGCCCACCCCCAACCAAACGTATACGCGCTACTAAGTGATCTAAATCAAGCGATTGTGACAGGGGTTATCCGCCGACAGCCCAACATCAACTTTCAAACCGCTACTGAAGCAGATTTAGAAGGATTACAAGATTCAGACGTATTGGCGCTATCAGCCAAGCAGCAGCGTATTTTAGTGACTCATGACCGTAGAACGATGCCGACTGAATTTGCAGAGTTTGTAGTCGATAACCAAAGTTCAGGTGTGTTAATTGTTTCCAGGAAGACAGCTTTAGAAATTGTTATCGAGGAACTCATTCTTATTTGGTCAGTAAGCACAGCAGAAGAATGGATTAACCGAATTGCCAAAGTTCCTCCCTAGAACCAGCCAATAAAGCCACTCCCACATCAGCTGGAATTAGCTTTTGGGATAGCGTTTCATTGCCCAATACTCATGAGCAACAAACATTCCTTGGTGAACCACTTCAAACCCATGCCGCTGATAGAACCGCACAGCTGAAGGAGTAGTAGTTTCTAAATAACAAGGCATCTTTGTACGATCCGCTCTTTCCAACACAGGCTGAAGCAGCATTCCTCCGATTCCTTGCCCCTGGCATTTTGGCGAAACTCCCAACATTCCTAAATACCAGTGTGGTTCTGGAGAAAGCTTTTCATGCAGTTGAATCTGCATTTTTAAGAGTGCCAGAAAGTCCTTTATCCGAGTCCAACGCATATAAAATGGACTGACGAGCAGTCCCGATGTTACCGCCTGCCATGCCTGTAAAAACGTAATTTGAAACGCTTCTGGAGGCAACCAAATCGCTACTCCTTTGGGATCGTCAGCGGTGGTGTAAATGTGACTGTATGGCTGCGCAAAGTTGAGAAATCCCCTACTGAGGTGCTTAAGAGCCCTTCCCTTTGCGACAGTGTCTTCAGGCAAAAAGTAGCTTATTAGAGGATCCTGGCTGAATGCTGCGGAAAGATGCTCTGATGCGATCGCAAAATCTGATGGTTTCAAACGAACAATATCCGCATTCATGACTACTTTTACGGCGTTTTTAGCTGCATCTTGTATTTGATCGCTTTCCATGGATAGTCTCCTTAGAATTGGGTTGAAATGATATGGAAATTCCCAGAATAAGTCGGTTTATTGAAGCGATCGCGTCATGGTTAATAAGGTTTCCACGACCTGAGCGCGTCTTTCTTCATTGGGTACAGCCATTTGAAAGATTTCCGAAAACCAGAGTCCATCGATTGCTAAATGAATAATCGTTGCTTGAACCGGATCAATTCCGTCGGCTTCAAGACGTTGATGACACCGCTGTTCATAGGCTTCAGCTGACTGCAGTAGTTCAGGTGGCATCTTAGCAATGATGGATGATAAGCGGGCAAACAATGCTAGCGATTCTTTACTCATTCGTTCCGTAGAACGCACATAGGCTCTAAGCCACTGTCCCGGTGTTCCCGGCGCATCATCCTGTTCAAACTCATTTTGTCGAGCAGCTTCAACATTTTGAAGAAGTCGCTCACCCAAATTGACAATCAATGCGTTCTTATTAGGAAAGTGATATAGCAATCCTCCTTTGCTAAGTTCTGCTTGCTGAGCAACCGCGTCAAGGGTTAATGCTTCCACTCCCCTATCCATAACCACTTGAGTAGCAGCCTGCAAAATCTTTTCACGAGTTGCTGATCGAGACTTTGACTTTTTGTCGGTCCCCATAGCAATAACCTCAAAATATGGCGTAAACCACAAACATAATTCACACTTCCACCGTCATGCCGCGCTTATTAAAGGCTGGATTGCCAAAAGCGAGAATGCGTTCATAAATCAACTTTACCGTCTGGACGGTTTTTGTGTCAACTCTTTGTAGAAATGAATGCCTCCACTTGATAATGATCGCTCTTGAGTTGACAGGTGTAAGCCTTACAATAGTTGACATACAAGCGACATGAGTGCGCCCTTTTCTGGAGATTATTTACCACTCGTTCATGGTAACGCTGCTCATAGTAGTCCATACCAAGATCTTTATAGCTGCCACCAGATGTCCAGAGTCGATGAAAATGCGTGCTAGTTTATGAGCAGTGGCAGTGATCGCTTTGGGGGTACCGAGTCGATAACGTAAGCGACGATAGAAAGCACCCAAAGCGGAATTACTCTTACCTGCGGTTTGAGCTGCCATTCGGAGCCTTGAGGTTTGTGACGGGTGTGTTTTGGTTGAGGAAGGGGAGATTCATTCAGGTAACGTTTTGACATGATGGGCATTAACAAGTTTGACTTCAAAGCCCCTGGTCTCTAGGATCTCAAATAAAGCAATCCAATAGACCCCCGTTGATTCCATGACCACAGTTTCTACTCTACATTCAGCCAGCCAGTCTGCCAGAGCATACAAATCAGCTGTCTAACAACCAAAACGTCAAAGGCTTCCGCAGCAATGCAGAGTAATACTAGCAATTGAAAGTGTGTCCTGACCTGGGTTGACGGATCAATACAGTCTCCTAAACGGGATAATGGCTGCTACCATTTCACCAATGTCATAGCCGTCTCAACCCAGAACCAAGCTTCTGTACGGGCGACAAAGCACCATTGAGGGCTCGGTCTTAACTGCCAGAACACAATTTAGAGTGTAATTTTTTTTGGTACATTTTATTTCTTCCATCCATAACGGAAGCGATAGCGTCCGTAAACAGCTTCTGTCACTCTTAATCAATAATTCAGATTTAGGTTATAGACGATTGCTCTTTTACTGGCTAGCCTAGTCATAGATAATCTAGTTTCTACAAACTGTTGCAACTCTCTCGAAAAGGAGGAATTATTGCCATATGTCAGATCTTAATCGTGGAATCATGAAGTTCAATGGAGCTGATAGCCCCAAGGCAATCATTATTTCGGCAGTGTTAGTCTTTAGCGGTATCAGCTTTTTGATTTGGTGGGCACTGCAAGCCGCTTACACCGTGAGCTAAATAGTTTGAAGCTCTTGAGTGAAGCTGAAACATCTTTGCCATAAACTAGAGAAATCCACAATCTACTCAGGCAGATTACGCTATTGAGTATTTACTGCTTGATTTTAAGATATTAATTCTGCTACAATGAATAACTGTGGTTGAAATGGGTCGATGCCCGAGTGGTTAATGGGGGCGGACTGTAAATCCGCTGGCTATGCCTACGCTGGTTCAAATCCAGCTCGGCCCACCACAAAATTAAGCGAAAAATCTTAAAGTTTTTAGTTCACTACTCAAGACAAAAAAACTTAGCTTAGTAGGAAAAAATCTTTAATTGCCCGTGTAGCTCAGTGGTAGAGCACACCCTTGGTAAGGGTGAGGTCACGAGTTCAATCCTCGTCACGGGCTTTTAATAAGGCGATAAAACCATTGATTTACCCTATTTAGGGTTTACTGCATGAGTGTGGAAGCTATACCAGACAGCGATTTCAAGCATCTTTTTACCTTGCCAACTGCAAGCTTTTTGTATCTAGAGGTTCATTACTTCTTTTGTCAAGCCAGAGGAAGATAAGTAATACAATCCTGATATTCATTCTCATCAGCTGCCTCTGCAATCAAAATCAAATCCTCAATCACCCGACCAACATCTACAGGGCGACGAAGCACAAAAATTGCCGGTACATGGCGACCTTGTGCTAAATGATCAACTAAATGTACTGGCATAGATTTGCGGTTATTAGTAATAAGCAAAAAATCATTTTCCTCACACCAGCAGAGAATTTCCGGATCTAGTGTACCTTTAGGAAGCCCACCTTCATCACCAACCATACGTACAATTAAATCTTTTCGGTAACGCAATAGCTGTTCGCGATACAGGGACGGCATATTTTCATCCAACAGATACTTAGTTGGCATTATTGAGTGACTTTAGTTGTTTCACATTTCTCCTTTAACTTCAGTAAACGTACCACAAATGCTGGTGGATTTTCATCATACTTTTGCTGTGCTTGTTTCGTGTACTCTATCCAGTCATATATATACTTATCTACCATTTCTTTGTTATGCAAGTAGTAGAGAATTGTGGCATGAACTTGCTCTAGAGTTATAGTACTAAACTGCTCGGCTATAGCTTCCGGAGATTTGCCAAAATTAAGATATTCGTCGAGAACAGATTCAATGCCAACGCGGGTTCCTTTGATACGAATATCATCACTACTTAGAAAGTCAAAATAGTCTTCTAATAGCATTGATTTCTCCTACAGCTAGATAGCATTACTACTTCAGTATACTGAAAAAAAACTTAGCTTAGCAAAGATCTGGGTATAGCTCAAACCCTTATCAGTGAAATTGTGGCTGGGAAGCGTAGCATTACCGTAGATACAGCTCTACGCCTGTCACGCTACTTTGGTAACAGTGTTCAATTCTGGCTGAATCTTCAAGCACACTACGATCTCCGTCAGGTTCAGGAAAAAGTTCCATATTCCTGACAAGTGTTTGCGAATAGTCTGATACCAAATCCGGTATACATACCCCCGTTATATCAGGTTTTTTACTTTCGGGTTGGGACAAGACAAGGTGGACAAGGTAGACAAGGTAGACAAGGTGACAAGGGAGAAAAACCGATGCATTTTTCTGTTCGGTTGTCAAAAATCCCAGATGCTCAAAAGTGCAGTTTTTCATGAAAAATCTTCCTTGTCTACTTTCCTACTTTCCTCCCTTGTCTCATTTTCACCGAAATATTAAAAACCTACCCTTGTGAGTGTTATATCCCACCCTATACATGGGTGAGGTCACGAGTTTAATCCTCGTCACGGGCTCTTAAGAAACAAGGCAGTCTTGATGAAAAAAATTTTTTTCACCACCATGCATGAAAACTGGAGTTTAGACTATGACTTTCATAGCCCAGTCTTCTTTTTGGGCTGATGAATAATAGCATCAATAGATTGGAAAAATTCAGAACTGATACCTACGATGCTCTTGGATTAGCTAAAGATGCCACTTTTGAGCTAATAGACGCCATTTTAACTACCAGAAATGCTTATTCTTTGGCTGATTTTTCCTTGTCTCCCTTATTTAGAAGACAATGGTCTTCTGTTTATGAAGCTTTACAGGATTGTCGTCCTAATCGTCAAAAATTAATGAAGAGGTATATCGAAGAAATACCCAAGGATGATGAAGCATTATATGTGACTATAGCGATTGATCATACATTAAGTCCAAGAGTAGATTCTCCTCTCCATCTGTATCCATGAACTTGATTCTAGTTGAGCGACTTGACCTAAATAAAAAAGGCTTGTTACAAAAACCTTTATGGTTAGTTTTTATTGGCCAAAACATGCCATCTTTAGAAAAACTGTGGTCAAAATACTTGAGGCGTTTTGCTGTTGACCATTGGTATCGATTCATTAAGCAAAGATTACATTGGACATTACCAGCCTTAAGTACGCCACATCAATGTCAAAGATGGAGTGATTTGATGCCACTGATGACTTGGCAATTATGGCTAGCTAGAGATATTGTAAAAGAATCTCGCCTTCCTTGGGCTTTAATCACAGTCTAACCTAACGCCTGGAAGAGTTGCACAATCAATGTTAGGACTTTTAGTTGAGATTGGAACTCCAGCACAAGTTCCCAAACCCCGTGGAAAATCGCCTGGATGGTTAAAAGGGAAAAAAAGAAACAAACGAACTCGTTATCCCATAGTTAAAAAAGGCAAAAGCACCTTTCATAAAGCTAAAAACAAGAAGAATTAAACCGCATTTTGCATCAATTTACTCACAACTCAGCCTCAAAGGAAGACTGAGTTATTTTGTCATAGTCTAAACTCCAGATGAAAATCAATTTCTCCTGGCTCCTGGTTCCTACTTTCAAGGCAGAAGGGAAGAGAGTTTGTGTTTCTTACCTTCATCGCGCGTGCCGCCGCACCCGTGGGGCGTTTTTGACAAAATGACGATCACGTAGGCGAAGCCTGCCGTAAAACTTCGCCCTTGAATAAAACCCTCCCGGTGACCGATGAAGCGAGGGTCTTTTCTCAGGGGTTCACAGAGCTTCTTGACGATATCAGCAGGAGGTTTGAGCTTTTGTTGCCACTGCTCTAAATCAGAGTGACGTTTGATGGCTATATAGTTAGCTAATTTTACAATCTACGCAAAGACTACCCGGAAGGGTACTGTTTAGCATCAAGGATATCCACTAAATTTGAGTCATAATCAGCGTGCACTAGGTGGACGAGAGAACTAGACAAGAAGATGACATTTAAACTAGCAGTGTCATTTTTCTGAATTCAGACAGAAGAAAACAAGGAGTAGATTATGAAAGCACTGATTTCTTATTTTTTGCTGGCCATATTTTTACTATTTGCAAGTGTTTCCAACCCAGCATATGCAGCACCGTGTGATGAAGGACGGATCAAAAAGACTGTGATTGAATCGTGTTTTTCGCTTATTGATGCTACTGAACGTAAACTCTGTAACAGAGAACGCGATCTTCGGATGGTAAGGAGAGCAATAAACACTTTAGCTATTGCTCCAGATGATGATTCAACCTTCGGAGGTGCAAGTGATTGTGCCGCCACTGCAGAAGCTGATTGTAATGGCGTTTTAGAAGATGTTGACTCTTTAAGTTACGAAGATGGAATCTGCATATGGGTTTGCAAGGCATTTGCAGCACCTTCAAACGGGAATAACTGAAGACCTGGTAGAAGTCAAAAGATAGCTAACAACTCGGCTAGAGCGGACTGTTGAAAAATATATCCTTTGGGAGGATAACAAAGGTGTCACTCAAAATTAGGCATAATCAATGGAAAAATACAGGAGATCGACCCTCCTCAAATGCTTATTCAAGTTTGTATAATGGCGCGAACGTATAGGTCGGTTTTTATTGGTTAGAAAGGCATACAGTAATTTTTGTAAGCTTCAGCAAAAAATCAATCCACCTGATTTGCAGCCTTTAAAGCTGATGTCACAATCTTTAGTTACTGTAGAAAACTGTATATCTCAAATACTCGAAGAAGTTAGAAGAGATGGTGTTGCTTTTGGAGTAAGCTTAGACGAAGATGCAACTCAGGAAGTTCATGACTTTGCAATTCAAAACCAATGCATGGAACCAGGGTATTCATACCCATTCTTGATTGATGATTTAGGTAAAAAAGGAGAACTCCCTACAGGACATATACCTGTAAGGGCATTAGTAAAAAATCCTTTAGATTGCTTTATTGTGAGAGAAATATCGAATGATCAAATATTGCTTACACTTGCTCAAAATTATCTAGGTTACTTTCCAAAATGAATTAGTTGTCATTTAACCTGGAGTCTTGCTACTTCTCTTCCTAGTGATCAAGTTGAAAAGCGTTATCCTCCAGCAACTTTTCACTATGATATTGCTGGGTATAATTTTGCAACTACTTATTTTTATATAATTCCAGTCTTGGATATAGAATCTGGTCCCCATGAAATATTCACGGGTTCTCATCAGAAAAAAGCACTGAAGATGTTAATAAAGTCAGCACGACACCTAGTAGATGACCTTTATGCTTACTATGGTCAAGATAAAATGATAGCAATTTTTTGCAACGCAGGATTTGGTTTTTTTCAGGATCCATCTTGTTTTCATCGTGTTAGACCTCCCCTTCATCAGCATCGACTTTTATTGCAACTTCGATATTCATAAAAATTGAATTGCCTTTAAGGTGTAATTTTCAGTGCTATCGTGCTTACTGTAGTGCGATTACCTTCGGCACTAGCGGAGCTAATCGTAGATCTTGTAGGTTGGGTTGAGTGGCTCAAGCTTTTGGATAACAATTCACAATTTATAGTCCACGAAACCCAACATTTAGCAAATTAGTAGTTAAAATGAGCTCAAATCATCAAATAGCAAGAGATTCCACAAAGCAAAAAGCTTTTTTTATTAGAATTGCTTTTTTTTACCATAAAATGCCTATGTAGGTATTATAAAGAATTTTTCTGTATAAAATCCTGAAAGGGGGGATTATATCAATTAAATCCATTAAATCTATATAAAATACCCATAGGGGAAAATATATGGAAAATTTCCGTCTAATCTATAGTTAGACTTCATCAGAATGTGTTTAGATATAAGCTATCCATAGTGCTGGGGACAAAGTATGGATCCAAAAATTATAGCTTATGATCCAAAAGTTGTAGGAGCTTTTCTGGCGTTAATTAGCAATCAAATTATTGAGATACTCCGACGTCGCGAAGAACGCAAGAGCCTTGCCTCAGCGTTTGCAGGTGAAATCAATGCAATTTTGGAAATGGGGGAACATGTCCAACCAGCCATAACGATATCAGACTATCTTCAAAGTCTCCGCTCTGGAACTGACTTACCCTTACACGGGTTCTTTCAAGAAACAAGGCAGAGGGCAGAGGGCAGAAGGCAGAAGGCAATAGGCACTCTTGCAATAGGCAATAGGATTTTATTTGTTTCTTCCCTTCATAGCAGGTGCTGCTGCGCCCGTCGGGCGCTTTCGAGAATCCTCCTATCAACTAAGCGATCGCCGCGCCATCAGAGGGGAGCAAAAAAAGTCTATTTTATGATAACGCCCTCGGTAGGATTCGAACCTACGGCCAAGGGATTAGAAATCCCTTGCTCTATCCCCTGAGCTACGAGGGCATAAATGAGCTATCACATACAACTACAACAGATGTTAATCACTCAAGGTTGTGCGCTGCAACATTCTTAAATTGGCAAGATAAATTAACTTTTGCGCACAATTGCTCAAGATTCAGCATATGATCATTGATTCATCAAGTAGTAGTGATCTGATAGTATCAAGCATTGTATCGGTGGTTGGCATTACCAAGCAACCATCACTACCAATCAACTTGAACAAACTACAGACTCCAACTTCTTGACGCTCAAGGTACACTATAAACCAACAGATCATCAAATGCTTGTCTCAATAGTAGTACGACTCAAGGCGATCATCCCAAACCAGAGATTTAGGGAAGAGCTAGTGCTTTGTGCTTATTACAGCTCAGTCAAATCCTGACACCAACATTCTGGATATAGATCTAGTCACTTGGGTATTGGGTACAACCATAGCACTCCCATCCCCAATCCGGTCAGCACTCATTTGCCAATGTTATGTTTATTCTCAAAAGGCAGGATGTTGAAATCTCTAGCGTTCAGCACCCAAAGCGGGAGCAGCAAATCCCGATTCTCAGTTATCAGGGGCAAACCTTTCGTTTGATTAGCGTGTTTAGTGCTCAACAAGCGGAAGAGGCAAAAGCTTTCTGGCGAGATCTCACTGATAATCGTGGTAAGGCATGTGTCTTGCTAGAGGAACCCGATCGCTTCAGTGTTTGGGGAAAAATACGTATGGAACAATTGGGGAAGGAGGCTGGTCCTGACTCGGCGGTTGTTCCATATACCCAAGCTTGTCTTTTACTCCTACAAACGGTTTACATAGATGTTGAAGACCTTTTAGGAAACAGGCAAGCTAAATTGTTTCAGAAGGATATCACAGAGATCTTTCGGCAATGGCACTTTCCCCAAGCTGACTCTCCTGAAGCAGTTAATCACTTGCTTACAATGGATCCATTGACTACTTTACAAGTTCCCCCTTGGGAAGAACACCATCTGATTACCCTACTGCAGGAGCTTCATCGCCTAGGAAAAGAATATTTTGGCAGTACCAACTTTGCTGAGGGAGTAAAGGATATATTGCAAGATATGCCAGATAATGACCAAACTCAGTTTATTGAATGGTTGCAATCATCTCCTCTTGGTAAACTATGGCGATAACCTAGAGACAGAAGAGTAAATACTTGTCTAGTCGTTGGAGAGCAAGAGGCAATACTTCTAGTTGATAGCTTTGAGTACATCAGCTTGGGGTGAATTTCATTGATAGTGATAAGAGTGAAATGACTATGAGCAGCTCCGTAGAAAAGTCATCTTTTGGTATTCAATCCCTGCTAACCTCTCAAAATCTGGTTTATGCGGGCATTGCTTGGGGGGTCATATCCCTATTATTTTTTCTACTGTTTAGCATCAGTGTTCCTGGAGAAGAGAGTCCGCTTTGGTACTTGGTTGGTACATATATTCTCGAATTAATTCCCTTCCTAGTTGCCGCGATCCTCTGCTTCAGAAATTGGCGCAGCCCTCAGATTGCTAGTGGACGTAATGTTTGGTTGGGAATTGGTTTGGGCACAATCTGCTGGTTTGTTGGAGGCCTGTTATTTGGTTGGTGGGAGTTGTACTTAAATCTCGAACCAGATGTCTCACCTGCCGATTTGTTTTACATTGCTTTTTATCTTTTCGTCAGTTGGGGCATGGTCTTAGCAGTTATTCCCAGGCGCTTGAATTTAGAGATTTGGCAATGGGTAACTGTTGCAGCGATCGCAGTAGCAGGGATAGCTTTAGCTATATGGGTTTTTATCTCAACACCTGAGAGTGTGGAGGAAGCTAATATTCCGATACCCTATTCTGCCCTTGAGCAGGTAACAAGCACGACAGATTCAACCCAAGCAGCTGTTTACTCCAAGGCAATTCTAGTGCAAGCTAGCCCAACTCCTTCACCAACAACAACACAACCGGAAGTGGCAACCCCTGTGCCAGAGGAAAATCTTGAAAGGGAACCACCTAGTTGGGCACTTGCTCTTGACAAAACACTCCAACCACTGGGTAAATATGTGAATTTATTCTACATAGTTGGCGATGTTTTTCTCCTAGTTATTGCTTCAACCCTCTTATTAGCCTTTTGGGGTGGACGTTTCGCCCAATCCTGGCGCATGATTGCTGCTGCGGCTTTTTCACTTTACATTTCAGATATGTGGTTCAAATACGCTGAAGCTAGCTCTGTAGAATATGAAAGTGGTGGTTTATTAGAAGTATTTTTTGTTTTCAGTGGTGTTCTATTTGCCATAGGTGCCGTACTCGAATATGATGTATCAAGCCGTTCTCGCCGTGGTGGGCGTCGGCGTGCATAAGGTGAGCCATGAGTCCAAGAAAACTCTCTGATGCCGACAAAAGCGACATCTTGAAACTATATCGACAGCAGTCACAGACAACTTCGACTCTAGCAAGTCGCTATGGTGTCAGTAACTCAACAATTAGCCGCATTCTCAAAAGCAACTTACTAGAGTCAGAATATGAAGAGCTGATTCAGCAAAAGCGAGCTAATCGTACTTCCAGTGGTGTTAATCAGCTTAGCGATAAACCTCCAGAAGCAGCTGATAGCCAATCAGAGACCGTTGCTCAAATAAAAGAGGAGTCTTTACAAACAGAGACTGAATCATCCTCAAATTCCACAGATGGTCGTCGGCGGCGCAGACGTTCCTCAGTAGCTTTACAATCTAATACTGAGGAAGAAATGGTACAGACTCAGTTGCCACTAGATATTACTAGCGAATCCCAACAAGAAGAGAATTTTGAGGATCTAGAGGAACCTTCTGAGAAGGTAAATCGACCCCAAAGCAGTAACTTTGAGGAATTACTGGATGATGATTTGCTCGATTTGGATTTAGAGGAAGATTTTGATGAAGATTTAGAGGAAGATTTAGATGACGAGTGGGATGACGAGGAGTTAGAACTACCAAGTCAGATGCCCATCAAAACCTCTATGGACAAAAGTGGTGCTGATGTTTATGTTCTACCTCTATCTGAAGCTTCCCTACCCAAAATTTGCTACTTAGTTGTAGACCGCTCAGCAGAGTTGATTGCTCGACCTCTCAAGGAGTTTAGTGACCTCGGACGAATTCCTGTTGAGGAAGTTCAGGAAAGAACACTACCGATCTTTGAAAACCACAAAGTAGCACGGCGTTTTTCCAATCGTTCCCAAAGGGTGATCAAAGTCCCCGATGGTCAAATGCTCCAAAAAACTGGCTTTCATCTGCAAGCAAAGGGAATTACCCGACTTTTAATTGATGGTCAAGTTTACTCACTCTTAAACAATCGACCACAAAATTAGTTATTCCCTGTCTATTATTTCTGGGGAAGATCAAAAGCTTGGTGGTCTTTGGCGCTTAGGTAACTCCGAAGGTGGGCGGTCATTACTCCATGCCCACCACACAGTACCACAGTGACAATAATAAAATTCTTGCCACTTTTTACTATAGTCTTCAGTCATGACTGGTGAGCGTCGATTAATCCAAACTCGTTGGGCTTTTATGGAAGGGGCTCGACAGTTGGGGCAACAAAATTCCAACGCATGAGTAGCAGATTTTGTCCATTGAGGAGGTACTGGAGTAAAAGCTTCCATAATTAGTTAAGGCTTGCTGAATAAGTCCATTGAGAAAGGGTTTTGAAGTAAAAAGTAATGAGTTAATTATCCCTTAGAATTGACAATCTTGAATAATTATTTGACAAAATACTCGATGTATGAATTCAGAGCCTGAAATTAGTCGCTTGCTTGATATTATTCCTGCTTCCGGAAGGATGCTGACGAAAATCGTGAGTAAACCGCAACAGACTATAGTAATTGAGAGTCCCTTTCCCTTGCCTTGGTCTCAAAAGCGACCAATCTTGATTAATTTTGATCTGTGGCGTCGCTTACCTCAAGCCCAGCAGGATTTGTTAATATTACGAACCATTAGCTGGCTTCTTCGTATCAAATGGTTCAAACTTGATTTGTATCAAGGAGTAATTTTAGCTGGACTTTTAGGAGGGATAGTCGAACTAGCTCAAGGAGATGCTGTAGGAGTAGCGGTTGCAACAGGATTAACTGCACTTGCAAGTTCCCAAATTTGGCGAAGCAGCCACAGTTCTCAGTCTCAGCTAGAAGCTGATGAAGTTGCCATAAAAATTGCCCAGAGACGAGGTTACAGTCAATCTGAAGCCACTCAACATCTTTTATCTGCTATTCAAACCATTGCTCAGATTGAGGGTCGTTCTCGTTTGAATTTCACAGAATTGATTCGCTGCCAAAATTTGCGTGCTATTGCAGGAATTTCACCAGTAGGAGTCCCTGATATGGCTAATATTACTAGTAAAAATGACTTGAGTCGTCATTGAGGGTGATCTATTGCTAATTTTAAGTTATTAGTTGTGAGCAATTAGCTTGTGAAACCGACAAGTGGGGAGTTAACTCGAAACTCAGTACAGTCAGAGGAAACTGCCATATACACAAATAAGGAGCAGAGTCAAGCCATTATTCCGGCAAAACTCTCTATTGTCTTATCGCATCTGAAACATCTGGGTGGCTCCATTATTAAACATCCGGCATTGGTGGCAAGTCTGAGTGTTACTAGCCTACTATTAATAGGTCGCCAGCTAGGTTTCCCGGAGCCTCTAGAGCTGAGTGCTTATGATAAGCTACTCCAGCTGCGACCAGCATTACCACCAGATGAACGTCTCCTAGTAGTGGAGATTACGGAGGAGGATGTTCAGTCTTTGGAAGAATGGCCAATGACTGACAAACTCATGAATCAGCTCCTACAACAGCTAGAGCAGTATCAACCTGCAGCCATTGGTGTGGATATCTTTCGGGATATTCCTCAACCACCAGGTCATGAGGAGTTATCTCGCCGACTGCAAAATAGCGATCGCATCATCCCTATCTGTAAAATTAGCAGCCTCAATGAAACAGGTACTCCTCCACCTCCAAGTGTTCCAGAAGAACGTGTAGGCTTTGCTGACCTAGCAATAGATCCCAATGGGGTAGTTCGACGAGGTTTATTGTTTAACTATTACGCCACTGATAGCTGTACTACCCCTTACTCCTTCAGCTTTCAGCTAGCACAGCGCTACCTAGAACAAAAAGGAATTCAACCAGAAACTATCAAGCAGAATCAGCAAGAGTACCTCAAATTGGGTCAAGCAATTTTCAAGCCTTTATTGCCTAACTCCGGAGCCTATCAAAAAGCCGATACTGGAGGTTACCAAATTTTATTGAATTACCGCTCCCCTGATTCCCCTGCCCGCAACGTTACTTTAACAGAGGTTCTGAATAATCAGATTGACCCTAGCTGGGTAAAAAACCGCATTGTGTTGATCGGAGTTAGTGCTTCTAGTCTGAAAGATTCTTTCTATACTCCCTACAGCTTTGCCCAGAAACGTATTAAGCAAATGCCAGGAGTGATGATACATGGGCAAGTAGTGAGTCAAATTTTGAGTACTGTCCTAGATGAGCAGCCCCTGTTCTGGTTTTGGCCAGAGTGGGGAGAAGCTTTGTGGATTTGGGGTTGGTCATTTGTCGGTGGTTTTCTTGTGCTAGTTTTTCGTCACCCCGGAAAGTTGGTGCTAGCAGAAGGGGTAGCGCTCAGTCTGTTACTGGGAACATCGGTAGGACTGTTTTTCTGGTCAGGATGGGTTCCCGTAGTAGCTCCTAGCCTAGGATTAATTATTGCTGGAACTGGTGTGCTGGCTTACAGTGCCTACAAAACCCTGCAAGAGCGCTCTCACTTTGCCAGTCTACTTCAGGAACAAGAAGATAACATTGCTATGCTCTCAGCTCTTTTGCAAGAGAGAAGCAACACTGCGCTGACAACTGAGACAAGTACAGTGCTTGGTGCCCCAACAGAAATACCTCCTGATGAAGAGCCTACTGAGGTTTGGGATGATGATGGTACTGAGGTTTGGTCACCAGAAGAAGATGGAAACAACCCACCAATAAAGGTAGTGGATACAGAAGGGGTTGACCTGTTAGGAAAACGCTACGAAATTCAAGCTACTCTGGGTTGTGGTGGGTTTGGTCTTACCTATTTAGCAGCAGATATCCAACGACCAGGTAAGCCACAGTGCGTAGTTAAGCAATTGAAACCAGCTCATCAAGATGAAAAATTCTTAAAAATTGCCAGACGTCTATTTCAAACTGAAGCAGAAATTTTAGAAAAGTTAGGTACTCACCCTCAGATTCCTCAACTATTGGCTTATTTTGAAGAACATAAAGAATTTTACTTAGTCCAAGAACATATTCAAGGTCATCCCCTTAATGACGAAATGCCCAAGGAAAAGCGATTTCCAGAACCCCAAGTTGTAGAAATCCTTAAGGGGGTCTTAGAAATTCTCAATTTTATCCACAAGCATCAAGTTATTCACCGGGATATTAAACCTGGTAATATCATGCGTCGTGATCTAGACGATAAATTGGTTTTAATTGACTTTGGTGCCGTAAAACAGTTTCAATCCCAAGAACAGATTAAAGAAAGCGGTTCAACGGTTGCTATTGGTACTAGTGGCTACGCACCACCAGAACAATACGCTGGGCGTCCAAAATTTAGTAGTGATATTTACGCACTCGGGATGATTGGGATTCAAGCGCTCACTGGTATTCACCCCACTCAGTTATCTACTTCAGATGAGACTGGCGACGTCATTTGGCGTAATTTGGCAAATGTCAGTGAAGAATTGGCTCAGATTTTGGACAAGATGGTACGCTACAACTTTGCTGAAAGATACAAGTCAGCAGCTGTAGTTATTGAGGAGTTAAAGAAGGTTAAGCTCGTTTAACTTACTCTGCTGAGCCTCAATGACTAACAACAGCTTCTCGGAGATACTGCTAAGTCGATGCTTTTGGCACAAAGAAGCCAGCTTACAGGTATGATATTAAAAAAGTATAAAATTTGAAGGAGATATCCATATGGCGACCCTCAAGATTGTTGTTTACATCGTTGTGTTTTTCTTCATTGCTCTGTTTGTGTTTGGCTTTTTGTCAAACGATCCAGCTCGCAATCCCAACCGACAGGATCTAGAGTAATTAACTTAAATAGAGCTAGCGTCTGCTGCCCCAAATATCTTGACGGATGCTTCTTGGCTTTGCTAACTTGGCTATCACTGTTGGTGTTATGTAGGTGGGCATAAGTAAATGTACATGATCAGGGCGGGTTTTAAAGGATTGAAACTTTTACATAACAAGTATCTCGGGTAAACCTGCCCCTTGTATATTGAAGCAAACAGTATCTACACATTTACTTTCAGTTTTTTATGCCTACCTACTTAAACTTCATCAGGTCTTTACAAAATATTTATCCACTCTTCATCTGAGAGTGGTTTTAAAGAGCTTAGTGTATACAAAGCGGATGATCGGACTCGAACCGACGACATTCAGCTTGGGAAGCTGACGTTCTACCACTGAACTACACCCGCAAATAGTTCTCAGATGGTAATTTATATACCATTATACTCAAGATTTCCCAGCAAGACGAGCCTAACTACCCAATGCTAATTTCCAATTTCCCAGACAGGTAAACATTTTTAAACGAACTCAAATCCCCTATTGATCACTGGCAAGAGTATCTTGACGAAGATAGAATGTATGTATCAAAAAATTAACATCTTGGACTCTAAGGAATCTCTCTTTTATATGGAAGTATGATTTTTTGCCGGTTATCTGTAATATGAAAGAATTGTAAAAGTGTTGTGCAGCTGAGGTCAAAGCTAATCTTATCCCCTACAAGGGGCTAGGGTAAAGCAAATTAAAGCATTTAGGGGAAAGAGGTTTAACCAGCAACAGGCTTTTCCAGAATTGTTATCACGATTCAGCAATGCTCTAAAAACATTGCACTCAGTAAGGGTGAGTATCAAGCATGTTTAACGCAACTGAGATTTTGATCGATTCGTTTGTGCAAAAACTTCGGGAAGGTTATCGCCGGACTTATGGAGGGCTAAACCAAAACTACGAAGAGATTATCGCCTGGGCTGGAAATATGGCAATGGAAAATATTGCTAACAGCGATGCCCTTTATCACAATGTCGAACATTCAATCCTGGTTGCTCTAGTGGGACAGGAAATTTTGCGATGTAAACAGATCCGGGAAGGTAAAGTTACCTCTGACGACTGGTTACATTTTATTATTTCCTTGGTTTGCCATGAAATTGGTTATGTTAAGGGAGTCTGTCGGGAAGATAGAGAATCGGAAAGACTTTACGCAACGGGAAAAAATGGCGAAATGGTTCATCTATCGCCAGGAGCTACCGATGCTGCTCTAACTCCTTATCATGTAGACCGAGCCAAATTATTTATTGATGAGCGCTTTGGTGGTCACAAGATCATTGATGCTGAGTATATCAAGCGCAATATTGAACTAACTCGTTTTCCTGTGCCACACGAGGGGGATCATAAAGATACAGTTAACTACCCTGGCTTAATTCGTGCCTCGAATTTGATTGGTCAGATGTGTGACCCCCACTATCTCAAGAAAATAGGTGCTTTGTACCACGAGTTTGAAGAAACTGGAGTGAACAAAATTCTAGGATATCGACATCCTGGAGAACTGCGGCGCAACTATCCTAAATTTTACTGGGATGGAGTTTATCCTTACATTAAAGATGCTCTGCGCTACTTGTCTCTAACACAACAAGGTCAACAAATAGAAGCTAATCTCTACTCAAATGTCTTTGTTGTCGAACATGAAGCATCTCAAGAGGAATCCAAGGAACTAGCTCAACAGCTTAATTCTTAAGATTTGAGTGTTGGAATAAATCAACTCGATAAATTTACTACAAATGAATTGGTGGCAGAAACTAAAGAAGAATCCCCTCGCCCGTTTAGGAGCATTACTGCTACTGATTTTTTATGTGAGTGTCATTGCTGCTGACTTTGTCGCCCCCTATGATCCTTATACATCCCAGCCAGATGGTTCCCTGCTACCACCAACCCGAATTTACTGGCGTAATCAGCAAACAGGAGAATTTATTGGTCCCCACGTCTATCCTACAACCCAAGGGCCTACAAGTCTGGAAACTGGCGATCGCGAACTGATTGTCGAGGAACAAAAAATCTCACCGATACGGTTATTTGTTCAAGGCTCAGAATACAAACTGTTTTGGCTAATACCAGCTAATCTCCACTTATTTGGCACAATTGGTGAAGGCAAAATTAATATATTAGGTACAGATGAGCAGGCTCGTGACCAATTCAGTCGCCTGGTGTATGGCGGTCGCATCAGCCTTAGCATCGGTTTAGTGGGTATTGCTATCTCTTTTCCCCTTGGCTTATTAGTTGGTGGCATTTCCGGTTACTTTGGTGGCTGGGTAGATGCTATCTTGATGCGCATAGTAGAAGTATTAATGACCATTCCTGGTATTTACTTACTAGTAGCTCTTGCTGCTGTCCTACCACCAGGATTGACTAGCGCCCAGCGATTTTTATTAATTGTTGTGATTACCTCTTTCATTGGTTGGGCGGGATTAGCAAGGGTGATTCGGGGACAAGTTTTGTCTATTAAAGAACTCGAATTTGTCCAGGCAGCACGAGCTATGGGTGCTAAACCTTTGTACATCATCGTTCGTCATGTTTTGCCGCAGACAGTAACCTATGTGATTATTTCGGCAACTCTGGCAATTCCGAGCTTTATTGTCGCAGAATCGGTGCTGAGTTTGATTGGATTAGGAATTCAGCAACCTGACCCCTCCTGGGGTAATTTACTATCCATTGCTACTAATGCTTCAATTTTGGTGCTACAACCTTGGTTGATTTGGCCTCCGGCATTGTTAATTATCCTGACAGTGTTAGCATTTAATTTACTAGGGGATGGTCTTCGTGATGCTCTCGATCCCCGCTCTCTTCAGCGTTAAGTTGTTTCACTTTAGTCAAGATGGGGTGCCGTCAAAATCCGTTGGTAGATGAGATGGCAACCTCCCCCTTTTTTCACTAGCCTAGTACAGTTCGGCGGGAGTTGACCTACTATTGAGAGGTAAGATTAAGTGATGAGGATACCGCATGCCTAGACTAGCTCCTCCTCCCCTGAAGCTGAGTGAGACAGAACGCGAGCAACTCCAAATGTTAGTCAATCGCCACAGCATCCCTCAGCAAATCG
>JGI12316J15309_10004036_pt1 | contig 34911 bp, 37 predicted proteins | sample MarCyaLeptolynsp_FD_15309 | JGI IMG/M metagenome (IMG submission 15309) | reverse complement strand
ATGTGGTGTCACCCTGGACAGAGATGAGAATGCAGCTCGGAATATTTTAGACCGAGCATTAAACGAGGTGGGACTCATCTTGCCTGCGCGTGGAGGCTTAGTCGATAGACAGCCTGGGAAGCGCGAAGCTACAAGTAGAGAGTGGGTTCAACTCTCTCTATTTTAGAAGCCCCCGTTATACCCGCAAGGGTTAACGGTGGGAGAACGTCACTAAAAAATATCCAATCGTTGGGGCTGAATTGTAAGGAGCTGCCAGAGTCCCTTAACCCAACCTACATTTTTAGGTATGTCGCGCCACTAATAACTTGCTTTGTTCGCTAGGTTCAAAAACTTTGTCACCGCAGGCTGGAACAGAAGTTTTATTGTTCCGGTGGGACCATTACGATGTTTGACGATTATTACTTCGGCTACATCTCGATCTGGAGAGTCCTCATTGTAATAAGAGTCTCTATATAACATCATAATTAAATCACTATCTTGTTCAATACTGCCGCTCTCGCGCAAATCGGACATCATTGGTCGCTTGTTAGTACGAGTTTCTACCCCTCGACTCAGCTGAGAAAGGGCAATAATGGGAACATTGAGTTCTCTAGCTAATCCTTTCAGACTTCGGGTAATTCGAGACAGTTCTTGGACTCGATTGTCACTGCTAGTTCCTTCCATCAATTGCAAATAATCAATTAAAACTAAGCCTAATTTGCTCCCTTGTGCTGCCTGAAGACGCCGCGTTTGAGCGCGTATCTGCATCACTGTCTGATTAGCAGTATCATCAATAAAAATCGGCAATTCCGATAAAGTTCCTAAAGCATGGCTCAAAGCTCCCCACTGATTTTGACTAATACGTCCAGTCCGCAGATAGTTACTTTCAATCGCTGCTTCACTAGCAAATAGTCGCTGCACTAGTTGCTCTTTGGACATTTCTAGGCTAAAAATTGCTACAGGTAAACTTTCCGCAATATTGCGAGCAATTCCCAAAGCAAAACTAGTTTTACCCATTGCTGGTCTGCCAGCAACGATAATCAGATCAGAACGCTGGAAACCACCAGTTAAGGCATCGAGGTCATAGAAATTAGAAGGAAGACCAGGTAAAGCAACGCCTTCATGGCGGGTTTCTATTTCCTGGAAAGTCTGGCTCAGAGTTTCTGAAATTCGTACCAGTCCTTGTTGAGGACGAGACTGGGTAAGGCTGAAAATCTTCTGTTCTGCTTTGTCGAGGACATTTTCCAGCTCCATAGATGTCTCATAACCGAGTTGGACAATCTCGTTACCAGCCTTAATCAATTGGCGACGCAGGTACTTGTCCATCACCAACGTCGCGTACCGATCAATATTGACAGCTGATACAGTGCGCTCAACTAGTTGTGCTAACTTACTCTGACCACCAACTTTTTCTAATGATTCATGGTCATACAGCCAGGTAGTGACACTCATCAAATCTGTCGGTTTACCCTGGTTGTAAAGCAATAGAGCAACTTGGTAAATATCTCTGTGAGCATTGATATAGAAGGCTTCTGGAATCAGAATATCAGCAATCCGACCGATCGCTTCAGGGTCTAGCAAAATCCCTCCAAGGATTGACTCCTCAGCATCAATGTTCTGGGGAGGTAGGGAGTTGCTAAATGCAGAAAAATTAGGTTCTTGTGCCATTCATTTAAAAAGCTGACCCTATACATATTAGCTCAGGACTTACGCAGCTACACCATATATAGAGTTAAAGGTGCGTTATGCTACGCTACCACACACCACAAATAGAGGCTTTGCGTAAGTCCTGAGCTTTATTCTTAAACCAAGAGTTGGCAAATTGAGAGCAATTGATCAACTCTCTTCTCTGGAGAAAATTTTTCTGTCACATACTTACTCCCTTGCCTGCCTCTTACCAGTAGTTCTTCAGGATGATCAAGGCAGTAATTCAAATGATTTGCCAACATCTCGACATCTTCACTTTGAAAAAAGAGGCTACTAGGACTAGCAACTTCTGGTAAAGCCCCCTTTTTCGATACAATTGTGCAAGTTTGCACACTGGCAGCTTCGAGTACTGTATAACCAACAGGTTCCTCCCAACGAGAAGGATATATCAGTGCGATCGCTTCTTTGATTCTGGCTACGACTTCTGGATGAGTCAGTTTTCCTGGAAAACTGATGTGAGTAGTAAGATCTAGTTCCGATGCTAGAGTTTTTAGTAGTTCAAAATCCCTACCATCTCCAATGATTAAGATTTTAAAATCTTGACGCTGATTTAAAAGCAATCTGGCGGCTTTTATCAGCAGATCAACGCCTTTATCTAGATGTAATCTACCAGCGAAGATGAAAGTATAAGGATAGGACAAATCTGTTAGCTTTTTAGGGTTTGGATTATTCGGTATTTCTATGGGATTATATAAAGTCAGTACTGGCCAAGGCAAAACACAAGATTTGCTTAATAGCTGGCTAGAGGCAATGCGGTAATCAGCTACTAGAGCAGTGGCTAGCCGTTTCAACAATCTCGCCCACCGCACAATCGGGTATATTTTCCATTTCAAAGGATAATCTGCCCCAGGTATAGAATCAATAATTTCCGCTCGTATTTGCTCTAAAAAACTCATCTTTTTATACTCAAAATGAGTTGATTCATAAATTGGATAGTGATATTTCAGAATGATTGTTTTACCAAACAATTTAGCCAGTAGCGCAAATAGCAATTGATTGGAGTTCATATGCACAACATCTGACCAAATTATAGAGGTGAGCCATTGTATAAAATTACTACTTCTGGTAGGGATAATTTTAACCTCAACATGCTTTAATTTAAGTTCTGTTACAATTGTTTTAATATAAGCTAGGTCACCAGAAATATCATCTTGATGTTGATTGTGTTGTATTAAAAGCTTCATATTCATCAAAGAATGGTTGGACATTAGTCAGAGGTTATTTATAAAGGAAATATTCACTTTATAAATAATCTCTTAACTTACCCATACCGGAGTCACCTCAGTTATCAGTGACTAGTTAACTTACTCCTTGAAGAACATGAGTTTGACTAAGGTATAGTTGTGTTTGTATTGTTATCAGGTTGAATGTTTTTTGTCAATAGCGATTATCAAACTTATGAGGTACAGATTTTTACCCTTTACCCGTAGCTCCAAGGTGTACCTAATTTAACTGAAAATTGCTATATTAAATCCCAAGATAGAAGAACTTAATCAATTTTTCAAGGTGTCTCTAAAGCTTTTGAGTAAAATTTCTGGAAACTTCTTATGCTTTGTCGTAAAGACTTTTCAGCTGCTGTTTTTAAGTGAAGGTAAGCATCATTCTCAGGCTTAGAGTAAAATATATCCAACATTTTCAAGCCATCGGCTAACCAATCTTGACATTCTGAACTGGCGAGCAAGCTATTAGGTAGCCAATATTTTTTAACTAAATATTCTTCCACATGAGCAGCCTTACCAACAGCAAAAGCTCTCAGGTAAAACTCCTTATCATGGCAAATTTTGAAACCCTCGTCAAACAAGCCAACTTCTTGGAACAAGCTGGCTCGAATGACTGCTTGAGAGAGTGTGTGAATGAAGTTCCCCAGTAACATAGAGATAGTTAGATTTTGATCAAGGGGGTCAAGCTTAATTTTGCCTTCTTTTTTTTTACCTTCAATAACCGAAATGTAGTTACAGTATACTAAAACACACTCTGGTTGCTTCATGAGAACTTGAACTTGAAACTGTAAATACTCCGACAACCATTGGTCATCGTTATCTAAAAAAGCAATAAACTTGCCTTGTGCAGCCTTGATTCCAACGTTTCTTGCTACAACCGCACCTCGATTTTCCTTCAACTGAATCAGCTTCACTTGTGGATACTTTACTCCAAGCCACTCAACCGTGCCGTCAGTAGAGCCATCATCGACTACAATAACTTCATAATCGACGTAGGTTTGAGCAAAAATGCTATTCAAGGCTCTGGTTAAATATTGTTGGCGGTTGTAGGTTGGTACAATTACGGAAACAGTTGGTTGCATGAGTGTCACCCCAAAGGATGAAAAGGTTTATTTTCAGAGCAAATCTGGGTTAGTTACCCTGTTATCTCAAAAAGGCAGGGGAGAAAAATATTAAAGAATGTATCAGCGGTTATTTGATATGATTAATGCCTCGTGGAGCACTTTCAAAAAGCTACTAAAGCCGTATTGATAGCTGCCTACGTACTGCAAAACTAATTAACCTAACAGGTGTACTGGAACCCCGGGCAATTTTTACCCGGAGAAATTTTCCTCTCACTAGACGAGAAATTCCCTCAAAACGAGCTTTAAGTCTTGTCAATAAAAACTTTAAATGACTATTTTCTCCTGTTAAAGCATAAGAGGGGACAAAAGCCAGTTTCCCATAAAGAACATCTGCTCTATGGGTTTTATTTAAACCATGACGATAATGCTCTAGATTGGGTAATCCCCCATGTTCACCATAGTTCCGGAAGGGAATATAGTTCTTGAGCTGTTTGGCAAGTAGAAGTGAATCAATACCGGAGTCCCAACTATAGTAGTTGATCGGTCCCACTTTTTGTGTTATGTCTTCTGCTAGTTCAATTAAATACCCAGTAATATTAGCCTTGATAATATACGCAACCATTGAAGTAGAAAATCCTTGGGCATAACCATTTGTTGAGACACTATATACCTGAGGAGCACAAGTGTAAAGCCAAGAAATTCCCACATCAGTCCGATGGGGATTAAAAGGTAAGGGAAGTTTCCCGAATCCCACCACAGGAACAAAATCTGCTTCCACAATTAGAGTTGGCTTACTCTGTTGTGCTGCTTTCTCCCAAGCACGTCGATGGTTGAGCATGCAAAGATAGTTCGGCGAGAAATTCTTCTGTTCTGGTTGGTGTTCCTGTCTGAGCACCTCACAAGAGAAGCCTTCTTTTGTCAAGGTTTCCTCAAGTAAATCGGTTGATTCCTTGTAGGCAATAATAAAGACTTTACCGATACAATCGACAAGCTGGTGGGATTGAGGAGTTGGGTTAGCAGCGGAGTTAATTACTTTCATTGGTGTAGGATAAAAATCCCTACTCATCTAGTAGACACCTTCATAATATGGTAAAACTTCATAAGTAATTAGACATGTGTAAATTTGCTGATTGAAGGTCTTGGTATCTGTAAACTACTTCTGTAGAAAGATTACCTATGGACAGAAAAGTTGTAGGGATGCTCTGTTCATACCCTAATATGAATCTAGGTGACTGGCAGTGGAATCAAACGCCTGAAGCATTTGGTTGCTGGGGTCAAATTCGGATGGAAGCGAATGCTCCTAAACCAGACTTTCTACTCTTGTATCAATTTGACTTTTACAAGCAAGAATCTAGCCAACTAGACAGATGGCAAATATTTCGAGGGGTTCCCCAGGAAAGAATTATTTACATGCGCAGGGAACCCCCTTTTGAAAAGCATAAAGAGCAAATTATTAGGGAATATCAACAAGCTCAGAACTACTGTGGCTATGTTTCTGGTCCTGATGATTTTGCTCCCGTACCTGATTATATGCCAGCAATTTGGTACCTGAGCAATTCTTTTCGGGACTTAAATGAAGCGCCACCACCGCTGAAGATACGCTCTTGCTCTTGGATTACTTCTGGTATTGCTCGCACTGCCAATCATCGCCGTCGCTTGGATTTCCTGAGAAAACTTGAAGAGGAAGAGGTAAATTTCGCTCTATATGGTCGTAATTTGCCAGAATGGTGTCATTCAAGAGGGAAAGTTGGTAATAAGTGGAATGTCATGGCTCCTTATTATTACAATCTGGCAATTGAGAATTATGCTGAAAATGAGTGGTATGTGAGTGAAAAGCTCTGGGATGCCTTACTAGCTTGGTGTTTGCCGATTTATTATGGCGGAACAGCGGCTGATAAGTTACTGCCAGCAGGAAGCTTTCTCCGGTTGCCGAGTTTAGATGAACAAGGTATTGCTTATATCAAAGAAGTAACAGCTAATCCCCAGCTTTGGCACGAGCGTCGTGCTCAGATTGCCGAAGCACGTCAGATTATTTTGCATAAGCTTAATTTGCTCAACTGGCTCTCTGATTTTGTGGAGAATTTTGGTTAAGGAATAATGACAAATGGTATTTATACGTTAGCGAATGATATAGTCTATGACCAACTTGTGGCACTGCTCAACAGTATAGAAGTTAATGTTGGTCAAGATATTCCTGTTTGCATTATTCCTTACGATCGCCAGTTGGAAAAGGTCCGTACTGAAGTAGCCAGGAGAAAGAATGTAGAATTGCTGGAAGATTCAGAAATTTTGGCTCCTTGGCGGGAGTTTTTTTATCAAGCCTGGGGAACCCACCCTGAGGCTTTACAGTATTGGCAAGAAAGCGAAAAAGAAGATAAAGCATTAGCTTGTCATCACCGCTATGCTGCCTTTGATCCTAAAAGTCCCTTTGAAAATTTTATTTACTTTGACAGCGATGTACTAGTTTTGAACTCTGTTGAATTTATATTCGAGCAGTTAAATAACTATGACTTTGTTGTGTATGATTTTCAGCACAGACATCCTCGTCATGTCTATAATCTAGAATCTCCCAAGTTATTGGAAATTTTTCCCGAATCCCAGATTCGCTCAGAAATTTTTTGCTCTGGCTGTTTTGCTTCTAAAAGAGAGCTTTTCCCCAAACCACAAAGAGACTGGTTAGTTGAGCAGCTAGCTGCAGGGGAAACAGAAGTCTTATATTTCCATGCTCACGATCAATCATTGTTGAATTATATGAGAATGCGCTTAGCACTACCCATTTGTAACTTGGCGCTGCATTTGCCTGAAGAGAAAGTAACTGGTAATTGTGTTACATCTGTTCATTTTGAGTTACAGAATAATCTCTTGTATGACAAGGGAGTAAGGCTTACTTACCTGCATTATATTGGTCTTTCCTCTCAACTTTTCACTAGAGTCTGTGCTGGTGAAGAGTTAGATTTTCCTTATCGTGACATTTTTCTGCACTACCGCTATCTCTATGAACCAGAAAAACGTCCCCGATTTTCAAGTTAGTCAACTCTCTCTGGTTCTAAATACATCTTGACATTTTCTTTTGTTGTCCTAACACCAATGGCTCAATTATAGTAACTTAGATGAAAATTAATCTATTTTGCTTGTGTAATCATTATAACTTGAGAATGTAGTATGTTAATCGTCTGTAACGGCATGTTCCGATCAGGTTCAACCTTACAATATAATTTAGTTCGCAGTTTAGCTGAAAAAATGCATCTTGGAGAAGGCAAAGGGTGGTTTCCGTGGGAACAACTTCCTGAAATGGAAACGCAGTTTAGAAAGTGGGGAGAAGAGCAGCGTTTTTATATCATTAAAAGCCATGCTCTACTACCCTATTCAGCTGAATGGCAAGCCGCTGGTTTGCTGCAAATTTGCTACACTTACCGAGATCTTAGAGACATTGCTGTCTCTATTAAACGTCAGTTTAAAAAGGAAGGTAAGGATCTGTATCGATTACTCAACAAATCTACCAAAAACTATTTTGAACTTCAAAAAATTGATGGAGCAATCTCTCAAAAGTATGAAGATATGATGAGCAATCTTCCTAGTGAGATACGACGATTGGCTCAAGGGTTAGGACAATTACCTTCAGAAAAACTAATACTAGCGATCGCTAACCAATGGAGTCTCGATAATACTCGCAAAACCATTAGTAACTTTTGTCATCAAAGTCAGAAAAAAAAAGAAATTTATCATTTTTTGCAGGAGCTTAAAATTGAAAAAATTACTACCAAAACCATAAAGTACCTTAATCCAAACTTCACTTGGAACAATCCTTATGGACATGACGATATTACCATTTTACATCCCGGTCATATTTCTAGCAGGGGAGGAGAAATTGGACGCTGGAAAACACAACTAAAACCTGATGAAATTCAAACTATTAATGCTCGCTATCACAACTACTTAGTAAAGGCAGGTTATATTTAATATGGCTAAAAAAGTAATTGCAGCACAAATTTTCTACCTTGGTAGTTTTTTGCAAGACCAAGCATTGTCAAAAAACTCTAGAAAATTTAGACAACCAGATATCATCCTATCGTATATAAAATTAGCAGCTATTTTATGCTATCGTTTAGCAATTATTTTTAATCCTCACTTTTCCCAGGCTTACTACCAATTAGGAAAATTTTTAGCCAAAAACAAAAGGTGGGAAGAAGCTATTCATTATTACACTCAGGCGATAGAGAATGATGATAAAAATTTTGCTGAGGCATACTATATTTCCCTAGGTAAATCTCTCCAAAAACTAAAGAGATTTGAAGAAGCTATTGATGCTTTTCGTAAGGCTATTGCAATAAATCCTCAATGTCATTGGGCTTATATCTTTTTGGCTGATACGTTATCTACAAAAGGAGAACTTTTGGAAGCTATTGAAATTTACCAAACTGTTAGCCAAAAACAGATTGCTAAAACCCATCCTCGCGTTTCCTTAAGCCAACAGCCAAAATTGCCCTTATCTGCTCCAAATTTTCTCATCATTGGACAAGCTAAATGTGGTACAACATCTTTGTACACTTATATGACACAACATCCCCAGATTTTACCAGCAATTAGAAAGGAGATAAATTTCTGGAACCGAGATTCTACTTTTAATAGAGGTTTAAACTGGTATTTGGCTCATTTTCCTTCAGTTGCTTCAGAAAAAAAGCTAATTACTGGTGAAGCTACTACTACTTATTTGGATTCGGGCAAAACTGCCCAAAGACTATGGCGGTTTTTTCCGCATATGAAGATAATTATTCTGCTCAGGCATCCTGTTGAGCGAACTTTATCTCATTATTATATGAATTGTCGCTATAGATGGGAGAATAGTTCTCTCAAAGAGGCAATTTTCTCAGAACTAGATATTCTGTCTAAACAACCGAAAATTGATTTACACAGTCAAGTCTACGCAACTAATGGTTTCTATATAACTCGTAGCAAATATATTGAAAGTGTTAAACAATGGATGGAGCTATTTCCCAAAGAACAATTTTTAATTCTCCAAAGTGAAGAATTTTTTGTAGCTCCAGCCACTACGGTTAACCAAGTTTTCCAGTTTTTGGCAATAGAGCCTTATCAGCTTCAAGAATATCCTCAGATGAAGAAAGGCAGTTATCCTCCTATTTCTCAATCAATACACAAAACTTTGAGTGATTACTTTCGACCTTTTAATCAACAATTAGAAGAATATTTAGATAGAAAATTTAACTGGATATGAATAAGACAATAATTGCAGCACAGATTTTCTACTTTGGCAGTTTTTTACAAAACCAGGCTCTACCAGAACTGTTAAAAAGATTTAGACAACATAATATCATCCACTCATACATGGAAGCAGCAACCATTGCCTGTTATGGTTGGGCAATTTGGTTAAATCCTAGTTTAGTTGAAGCTCACTACAAGTTAGGGCGACTTTTTCACAAGCAACAAAAATGGCAAAAAGCAGCTACTGCCTTTGAGGAAGTTACAAAAAATAGTTCCTTTAAACAACTTGCCGATGCCTATTGTAATTTAGGGCGAGTGCTGCTTAAACTCAAACGATTTGAAGAAGGTATTGTTGCTTTACACCAAGCTATTAAATTAGAACCAGAACACCATTGGCATTATCGATTTTTAGGGGATATTTTGAGTGAGCAAGGTGAACTTGCTGAGGCGATTAAAAATTATCAAATTGCTAGTCGCAAGAAGATTAGTCAAACTCATCCTCAGGTTGTGCTCAACTTACAAAAAGAACAACTATCTGCTCCCAACTTTCTCATTATTGGACAAGCCAAGTGTGGTACCTCCTCTCTTTATAAGTACTTAACACAACATCCCCAAATTCTCCCAGCCATTGAAAAAGAAATCAGATTCTGGAGTCATAACTTTACCAAAGGGCTAGATTGGTATTTAGCTCATTTTCCAGCTATTTCTGCAGAACAAAATTTTCTTACTTGTGAAGCTACTCCTGGTTATTTAGATTCCAGAGAAGCTGCTCTATCAGTCTTTCGAGAGTTTCCTAGAATGAAATTAATTGTTTTATTAAGAAATCCGGTTGATCGCATTGTTTCTCATTACTATATGTGTGCTAAGCAAAATAGAGATAATCGTTCTGTAGAAAAGGCTATTTTATCAGGGCTAAAAGTTATGACGACGAAATCAAATGGTAACTCAGCTCATAATGTAAATTTCAATAATTATCTAAAACGCAGTCAATATATTGAACCTCTCCGTCGGTGGATGGAGTTATTTCCCAAAAAACAATTTTTGATTTTGAGAAGTGAAGATTTGTTTATTACTCCAGCTACAACAATTAATCAAGTTTTTGAATTTTTAGAAGTAGAACCGTATCAACTTCAAGAGTATCCCAAGAAAAATTCAGGTAGCTATCCTCCCATCCCTGAATCAATACGCCGTACTTTGAGTGATTATTTTCTACCCTATAACCAGCAGCTAGAAGAATATTTAGATAGGAAATTCAACTGGGATTATTGACATCCGACGAGATAACGTCTTATTGACACCCTTATTGACATAGCTCTGCGAGCTGATCTCTGGTAGGTTAACGATGGAGCAGTGGAGGTATTGTCTCGGTAAAATTGACAGATTGCAGCAAATTGTTTTTAGGTAATGAGCGAAAACCCAATTTTATCCATTGTTACTCCTACTAGAGGAAACTTTACTCAGTACTGGTTTGAGCAACTTATCGCTGTCAAAGGAAATGTTGAATTTATCTTAGTTTATCCGCCCGGAGTATCTAGAGCCCCAATTGTCGATCCTCGATTTAAAGTAATCACCAGTCCATTTAAAGGAGAAGTGATGCAGCGCTTTACTGGGCTTTTGAGTGCCTCTGGCTTATATATCCTAGCCCTTGATGATGATGACTATGTGCATCCCGATGTTCTTCAATTGGTGAGTGAATACTTCACAACTTGTCCTAATAGTTGGGTTTTACGACTCCGGATGAAAAAAATTGATTTCACAGATGAAGAGCGAATTCGCTGCCCTTGGGAACCAATCCCCGACTTCAAGCAGCTAGATATAGCCCCTAGATTCCAGGATAATCAACTTATCTTAAAAACACTTCCTATTGCTCCTCTAAATAACCGATTTGATGCTCGGCTGCTGACAGGAGCTTATACACGGCATGATATGCACGGACCTCACATCGAAAATTTTAACAATAAAGTCTGGAAAACTGAGTTAGTTCAGCAAGCTTTAACCGAATTAGCTGATGTTATGAAAATTAAAGGCAACTTGCACTGGATTCCTAGCTGGAATTTAGACCGACTATTGGGACTATTTATTCAAGCTAAGTTCTTTGAAGAAGATAAAGAAGTTGGTCATTGGATGCCTACACCAGAGCAAATTCGTTTTATTAACAGACCATCATTTCTCAAGGAATTAAGATTACATTTTTCCTCTGATGCTCTCTTAGCCAAGCATTTTCCTCAATATGGGTACTTTTGGAATTTATTTTTTGACCAATTATGGTCTGCATGGAAGAAAATTCGTAGATACTATAAGACTAAAAAAAATAATTTTAAATAAAAAATCTTATTAATTATGATTAATAAAATAATTGCCACATATTTTTTGCAGCTGGCTAGACATTATCAAGATAAAGTTCTCTCAAAGCTAGGTACACCTTCTCCTAAAATACAGGCTTATAACGAAGCAGTAGTAATCTTCTGTTATCGTTGGGCAATTAAACTCAACCCAAATTTCCCTGAAGCTCACTGCCAATTAGGAGCACTGTTGGCTAAGCAAAAAAAGTGGCAAGAAGCAGCTGCTAACTTTCGCCAAGCTATAAAAAAAGCTCATCCTTATCCCTTCAGTTCTTACTTTAACTTAGGGCGAATGCTGTTGAAACTACAGAAATTTGAAGAAGGTATTCCTTTCTTTCGTAGTGCCCTTGAATTGAAGCCTTATCACCTTTGGTCCCGTATATATTTAGGAGATGCTTTGAGTGGAGCAAGTAAAATTTATGAAGCAATTCAAACTTACCAAAGTGCTCTTGAGTCAAAATCTAATAATCCTAGGTCTTGTATACATTTAGGAGATGCTTTAACTGAAGTAGGTGAAATTTCTGAAGCAATTCGCGCTTACCAAAGTGCCCTGTGCAAAAAAATCAGTAAGACCCATCCCCACTTTAAACCACAGTTGCAGAATGCTCAACAATTATCTGTTCCCAATTTTCTCATTATTGGGCAAGGTAAATGTGGCACAACTTCTCTTTATCATTATCTAACGCAACATCCTCAAATTTTACCTGCCCTCATAAAAGAGCTAAATTTTTGGGACAATAAATCTAATTTTGCTCGAGGTTTAGACTGGTATTTGGCTAATTTTATACCTATTTATAAAGGGCAAAAATTTATCACTGGTGAAGCTAGTCCTACTTACTTATATTTTTCTGAACCTCAACAAATTTTTCAAGTGTTTCCTGAGATGAAATTAATTATCTTATTAAGAAATCCTATTGATAGAACTATCTCTGCATATCACATGTTTGTAAGACAAGGACGTGAAAATCGCCCTCTAAAGAAGGCTATTTTTTCTGAATTAAAAACTATAACTCAGCAACGACAAGTTAAGTTTAATCACTTGTCTTATTTACGTCGTGCTATGTACATTTACGAGATTAGTCGATGGATGAAAATTTTTCCTAAAGAACAGTTTTTGATTTTGAAAAGTGAAGATTTTTTTGCGACTCCAGGTAGTATTACTAAGCAAGTATTTCAGTTTTTGGGAGTAGAACCATATCAACTTCAAGACTATCCCAAGCAAAATTCAGGTAATTATCCTCCTATTTCTCAATCAATGCGTCGTATTTTGAGTGATTACTTTCGACCCTATAACCAACAGCTAGAAGAGTATTTAGATAGAAAATTTAACTGGGATTAATGATTAACAAAATAATTGCCATATATTTTTTAAAGCTGGCTAATCTTTACCAAGATCAAGTTCTCTCAAAGCTAGGTACACCTTCTCCTAAAATACGGGCTTATAACGAAGCGGTAGTAATCTTCTGTTATCGTTCGGCAATTAAACTCAACCCTAATTTCTCTGAGGCTCATTATCAATTAGGATTATTGTTAGCTAAGCAAAGAAAGTGGCAACAAGCAGTTGACAGTTTCCGTCAGGCTATAGAGAACAATTATCCTTATCTTTTCAGGGCTTACTTTCACTTAGGAAGAATGCTGGTTAAACAAAAAAAGTGGCAACAAGCAGTTGAGAGTTTTGGTAGTGTCCTTAAGTTAGAACCTAATCACCTTTGGTCTCGTATATGTTTAGGAGATGCTTTGAATAAAGTAGGTAAGAGTTCTGAAGCAATTCAGGTTTACAAAAGTGCCATTGAATTAAAATCTAATGATATTAAGTCTCGTATATATTTAGGAAATTCCTTGAGTGGAAAAGGTGAAATTTATGAGGCAATTCAGATTCACCAAAACACCCTTTACCAAGAACTCAATAAAACTCACCCTCACTTTAAATTACGGTTACATAAAGCTCAGCAATTATCTGTTCCCAACTTTCTCATTATTGGGCAAGCCAAGTGTGGTACAACCTCTCTTTATGGATATCTAACACAACATCTTCACATTCTACCTGCCCTCACAAAAGAGATATATTTCTGGAACAATCTATCTTATTTTTCTCGAGGTTTAGACTGGTATTTGGCTTATTTTCCACCCATTTGTATAGGACAAAACTTTATCACCGGTGAAGCCACTCCTCTATACTTCGATTCCTCTGAAGCTGCTCAACGCCTGGTTCAAATATTTCCTCAGATGAAATTGATTGTCTTGTTGAGAAATCCTGTTAACCGAGCTATATCTCAATATTACATGAATTTTCGCAGAAGAGACGAGGAGCGCAATTTAGAAACAGCTTTTTTTTCAGAACTAGAAATTCTAACTCAGAAACGAGAAGTTGAGTTGGATAAATTGTATTATTTGCCTCCCGGTATTTACATTAATAGTATTAGTCGATGGATGGAAATCTTTCCTAAAGAGCAGTTTTTAATTTTGCAAAGTGAAGATTTTTTTGCTGATCCAGCTACTACAGTTAACCAAGTTTTTCAGTTTTTAGAAGTAGAACCATATCAGCTTAAAGAATATCGAAATAAAAATCAAGGCAGATATCCTCCTATCTCGAACTCCATACGCCGTACTTTGATCGATTATTTTAGACCCTATAACCAGAAGTTAGAAGAATACTTAGATAGAAAATTTCACTGGGATTATGATTAACAAAATAATTGCAGCCTATTTTTTAAAGCTGGGTATATTTTTCCACAATCAAGTTCTGTTAAAAATATTAAGGCAAGGTAAGCTTTTTTTTACAATACGAGATTACAACAGAGAAATAATTATCTTATTTTGCCGTTGGGCAATTAGGTTCGATCCTAATGTTGCTGAGGCTCACTATCAATTAGCAATAGTGCTGGCTATGGAAAAAAAGTGGCAAGAAGCAGCTGCCAGTTTTCGTCAGGCTATAGAAAACAATTATCCAGATCTTTTTACTGCTTACTTTAACTTAGCGCAAACACTGTTGAAACTACAAAAATTTGCTGTTTTGAGTGAAACAGGTGAAATTTCTGAAGCAGTTAAGAGTTACCAGACAGCTATTCAAGAAAAAATCAGTAATACTTATCCCCACTTTAAACCACAGCCTCAGAATGCCCAACCAGAATCTGCTCCTAATTTTATTATTATTGGGCAAGCCAAATGTGGGACAACTTCCCTTTATACCTATCTAACACAACATCCTCAAATTCTACCTGCCCTCTCAAAAGAGATCAATTTTTGGCAGAGTAAGTCTAATTTTCCTCGAGGTTTGGACTGGTATCTGGCTTATTTTCCACCCCTTGGTAAAGAACAAAATTTTATAACTGGTGAAGCAACTACTCGATACTTAGATTCCCCTGAAGCTGCTCAACGCCTTGTCCAAGTGTTTCCTAAGATAAAATTGATTGTTTTATTAAGAAATCCTGTTGATCGAGCTATCTCTGAATATTATATGTTTTTTAGAAGGGGACGTGAAAAGCGTCCCCTCAAAACAGCTATTTTTGCTGAACTAGAAACCCTAACTAAGCAACGGGAAGTTGAGTTGAGTAAATTATACTATTTGCCTCCTAGTATTTACATTAACAGTATTAGTCGATGGATGGAGTTATTTCCTAGAGAGCAGTTTTTGATTTTGAGAAGTGAAGATTTTTTTGCTGCTCCAGCTACTACAGTTAACCAAGCTTTTCAGTTTCTGGGAGTAGAACCCTATCAACTTAAAGAATATCGCAAGGAAAATCAAGGCAGATACCTTCCTATCTCTAACTCGATGCACCGTACTTTGAGTGATTATTTTCGCTCCTATAACCAGCAGTTAGAAGAATACCTAGATAGAAAATTCAACTGGGATTGTTGAATAAATGAATGTATGTTTTTAGTCTGTAATAATTTATACTTCAGAAAAGAGTAAATTATGTGTACCAAAAATAGAAGAGTATAGTTTTATATCATCTTTATAACAGTCCTCTACAATTTCTCTCACCTCTTCATTAAACAATGATTTATGGTGTGGACAATGTCCTTTCTTTTTGAGATAAAGTATATCTAGAGAGTTAGTTTGAGAAAAATCTTCATTTTCATCTAGAAGTATATATTGATCGCTACCATGTTTAGTTAAGCTCCTAGCATCGATAACTTGTAAACCTATTTTTTGCTTTAATTGAATGACAGTCTTCTCGAAATCTTCTAGGCAAAAATAATCATCATACTCTTCATAAATCAAAAAATCAACTTGTTCGCGCCAATGAATATCACACTTTCTAATTTCTTTTTCTTTAAGTTCTTTAACGAAATCAGTAAATGTCAATTTCTCCAAGTTGATGGAATCCTTTAGGGCTTTTTGTAGCTGCCGTGCCGAAAATGTCTGACCAACGATTTTATCCAGATATACACTAGCTAAACGTTTGTATGGACATCTTAATACTACAAAAGTATAATCTGCTGTTGCCAGGTCTGCTAACTCCGCACTAAAAGTGTCATTATTGTTATGAATCCATTGAAAATCATCAGTGGTTTTAATAACTCCATTGTCAATTGCTAAAGAAAGTCTCAGGGTAGAACAAGCATTTTTGGGAATAAAAGAGTAGATCGCATTTGATTTAAATAATCTCAATGCATGTCGTTTAGCAAAATTAAATGAAAGATTATGCCGTTTTAATGATTTATAGCTTGATGCAGAGTGAAGCAAAAATCTTGTTTTCATTATTGATAACGAGCTTATATGAGTGAGATGAAGAAAATTATTGTAATTCTAGTGAAAATAGCTAAACTAGAAGCATAATAATAATTTTATGACCAATGACCAATGACCAAAAAACAAGCTTGTGAATTTTCCGGCACACAATTGAGGGAAGCAAATGATGGTTGCACAGGTTAAATCCAATGTTCCTCATCTCACTTATACTGTTGCTTGGGAAAAACTACCAGATGACTACCCCTTACCGGATGATCCAGTGGAAAATACCAGTCAACCCTTGATTGCAGCGGCTCTGAGAGAAAGCTTGGAACTGCAAGGGTTATTGACCTCAGATTGTCTGGTTCCCTCTAATTTGGGCATCTGTGCCAAAGTTAATAACCAGACAATTGTTAAAGCACCGGACTGGTTTTATGTTGCTCGGGTAATTCCCCTCGAATCACCCCGCTCCCGCCGCAGTTACACTCCTCGTGTAGAAGGAGATACTCCAGCAATTGTCATGGAGTTTTTGTCAGAAACTGATGGAGGTGAATATTCAGCGCGTCCCTTCCCTCCCTATGGCAAGCTTTGGTTTTACGAGCGGATTCTTGAGATACCTGTTTATGTTATTTTTGAACCGGATGCTGGTGAAGTGGAAGTACGACAACTAGTTAAAGGAACCTATCAGGTTCAAACTGCTGATACTGAGGGTCGTTACTGGATGGAAGTACTGGGTCTGTTTCTGGGAGTTTGGTATGGTACTAAGGCAGATCGGACTGGCTATTGGTTGCGGTGGTGGGATAGAGAAGGGAACCTGTTACCCTGGGGTATGGAACGGATTGAGCAAGAACAGCAACGGGCTGAACAAGAGCGCCAACGGGCTGAACAAGAACAGCAACGGGCTCAGCAAGAACAGCAACGGGCTGAACAAGAGCATCAACGGGCTGAACAAGAGCGTCAACGAGCTGAGCGGCTAGCAGATTATTTGCGATCGCAAGGTTTAGATCCAGAAAACCTTTAAGCTGAATGGCACTTAGTTAAGCCTCAAACCCAAGCTCTGAATGAAATCTTATCTAGAGCAAACCCTAATTTTTGTTTAGGAACATCCCAAAATTACACAAACGATAGTAGTGGGAGCATCTTGCTCCCTGGAATTAAGAAAAGCGAACAAAGCAATTAAAGGTGAAGTATTAATATCGCAACCAGTAGTTCCAGCAAGCAGGTTATGGTAAGGTGAATTTATACTATCTTAAAGCAAATGGGTATTAGGAGATACAAAAAAACCTAACATCTAATACCTAATACCTAACACTTAACAAATGTTAATTTGCCATCAATACAAATTTATCTTTATTCATGTATATAAAGTAGCTGGAACTAGTATAGAATCTGTCTTGAATAAATATACATTACCTCCTTATGACTCAGCCATAACTAAAGACTTACAAAAAACAGGTCACCTGCCTTGTACGGAGAATTTTCGCCGTCATGTCAAAGCTAAGAGGGTAAGAGCAGAACTCGGAGCTGAAACCTTTGAGGGTTTTTTCAAGTTTGCGTTTGTTCGCAATCCTTGGGATTGGCAAGTATCGCTTTATCAATACATGTTACAAGAGGAATATCACTATCAGCACAAGCTGATAAAAAGTATGGCAGGTTTTGAGGAGTATGTTGAATGGAGAGTCTCGAAAGAAAGGGTTTTACAAAAAGCTTTTGTGTCAGACAAGCAGGGTAATATCATTGTAGATTTTGTCGGTCGATATGAAAATTTACAGGCAGATTTTCAGAAAGTTTGTGAAAAAATAGGTGTTACCGCTACTCTGCTACCCCATCTGAATCGTAGTAACCATCTCGACTATCGGGAATATTATAATAAACGCACTAAAAATCTAATTTTTAAACATTTTCAGGAAGACATTGAACTTTTTTGTTATGACTTTGATGGTAAATTGAGATGAAGATAGATAAGCTTAGACGCATTCACCTTGCATGTTTCACAGACAGGCAAGATGCGAAGTTCCACAAGAAGCTGATGATTGAATTTGGTGCAAATTAGATGCGTTGCGAGCTTACCAGGACTTATTGCAAGATCGTGACTTTTGTTGATAACTTGGATGAGTTCTCATCATGAATTATTGTAGCCAGAATTAACGTAGTCCTAAAATGTGTTGCGATCGCTTGTACAATTTCAATCCCAATGTTGCTAATTGCTCCTCAGTTGTAGGATGATCGATATCGTCTAAATCTAGGTCATGTGCATATTGGCTCAGGGGACGGCGATGTTTTTCCTGAATTTCTAAGCGACAACGAGCAAAATATAGCTTCTGGCTCCAGCTTGAGGAACGACACCAACGTACCCAAGCGGGAAATGCAACTTCTTCCAAGAACTGTTGCCATTGCTGAACCAATACATCGGTACTTCTACTTTCAGCTCGCTGCCTCCCATGCTCTACCATCGCTTGGCGCAGACTCAAATTATCTCGTAAACGCTGTAGTGCTGTTAGGGTTTCTTCTAGAGAGCCAACCTCAATGTAGTCTAGTTCACTCTGGCATTCCGCTTGGTAAGCAGACTCTCTACCTAGAATTGCGGGAACACCAGCTAGCCAAGCATTGGCTAGCTTTAATGCAGGCTTCCACGAATAGTCTGTGCGCTGCTCAAAGTCTCGAACTGCTAACACCGCATCTACTTGGCTAAAATCATGCCAGTTTTCTGGCGAAACAATTCGCCATTGAAATCCCATAGATGCAAGTTGTTCTGTCCAAGCCAAGGTTTGTAACTCAGGTGCTAAATTTTTGGGTATGCCGTAGTAAGCAATCGTCTCAAAGCAATTACCCCGCTGGGGATGGCGAGGAATGAGACTGGGTTGAAACCAAAGGGGAATAAAATAGCTGTTCCTAAGTGTCTTTGTCTCGTGAATATTGTGCACAATCTGTAGCTGTGCATAGGGATGAGTTTCGTAGTCTGCTTTTAGACAAACTAACAGAACCTGGGAACTAGGACGGAGATGAAAGGGTAAAAAATTGCGATGAGCAATAACAATCCCTGCTGAGGGTAAGTGATCTATCAGCTTGCAGCCCAAGCCAGCTGCTTTAAGATGTAGATAAGTTAGTAAAGTCCAGCTGTACTTCCCTAAGTGCTGGTACATTGGCTCATGCTCAGCTAAGTGGTATCGGGATTGCGCCCAAGACCAATAAGTATCTGGACTATCTGGCAAATAGTCTTTTGGCCAATCAACCCGTGGAATATAGAAGTAGACAGTAGGTGAATTACTTTTATTCATTATTACAGCACTTTACAGCTTAATGAGGTACATCTTACTTCTGCCTTCTGCCTCCTGCCTCCTGCCTTCAAGCGACAAATTCTGTACTTCACTTAGATGAAAACCGCTGTATGCTCAATAACTTTGTCCTCTACCGCATCCTGGGCAATGATTTGCCGCCACGCCATAAGAAAGGTCAGACTTTAGAGAATCTTCAGTTCATCTTAAAACACGAACCCACTTTGTCTGGCTGCGAAAAGCGATGGGTTGTCAATCGTATTGTGGAGCAACAACAAGAGCAAGCAATTATTCAAACTCTAGAAGAGCACAATCAGAAATATATTTATATCCCTTTTGTCAAGGAAGAATACTCAGCTATTGATTTTAACCTCCAATGGTTTGTAGAACGGGATTACTTTCAGACCACAGAATATCAAAAACTCTCTCCGGTGATGAAGGCTAGAGCTATAGAGCATATTTATCATCATAAAATGCTTTATGTGATGAATCTTAACGGTGCTAGAAATACTGCTTTACGTGAAGGTCGTTCTCTGGCTAAATGGGTTATGCCTTGGGATGGCAATTGCTTTTTAACAGCAAAGGCATGGACACAAATTCTAGAAGCAGTGGAGGCTAATGACAAAATCAAATATTTCCTCGTCCCTATGACTAGAATTTTAAATAACCAAGACCTGCTTCTACCAGACTTTCAGCCAAATCCTAAAGCTGAAGAACCACAAATTCTCTTCCGTCAAGATGCTGGTGAGGAGTTCAATGAGATGGCTAGATATGGTCATTATGAAAGGGTAGAGTTGCTGTGGCGGCTGCAAGTTCCCGGTTATTGGGATACATGGAAATTAGACCCTTGGGATAATCTAGAGTGGCATAAGTCTCCTGAAGCAGGTAAATTCAAGCAAATAAGTTGGGTAGCTCGTCTTTTCTCAGGAATTCAGGAGTGCGATCGCGATATAGTTCAAAGAACACAAAAGCGTCAACAGGCAGTCAGAGATTTGTTAGATGCTCTTGATGTGAAGTTGGGAATAATTTAAGTAATGAGCACCTAACGGCGCAGGCAATAGGCAATAGGCAATAGGGTAAAAATACACGCCGAAAAAGGAGATAATAAACAAGTCAGATTACCTTAGCTCCTCCTGCCTCCTGCCTCCTGCCCCCTTCCTGGAGAGTAATGAGTAAATAATATGATTCTACCTAAAAAGCGTAATTAAAAAGTTCTATATCTTTTTGATATAAATACCCTACCATTTCTCTTGATTCATTATCATAATATTCAGCATAATGAGTCCGCACAGATTTATTAGTATGAGGTATTTTATCAAGACTAATTTGATTGTTTATAATTTTTAATACATAACGTACATCATTTTCAAAATTCTCAAATCTACCAATAAAATCAACTAAACTATTTTCATTTTTATCTAAAATAAATTTATACTGCTTTTCCCATTGAACATGCTTTTTAGTTTGAATTAGTGCTAAATACTTTTTCAAGCAATCATCTCTTGACATACCAATAAATTCCCTTAAATCTTTTCTCCTATTCATGTAACAAAATTGAGAAATAACCTTATCCCAAGGGTTTCTGACAAAGGAAAATTTGAAAAAATCATTAAAAATTTTATCGCCAATTTCTTGCTGAATATTAGTAGCAAACAAATGTTGTAAACCACCAGTTTGATATTTATTGTAATAGGTTGTAATCTGTCCCATCCATAAATCAGATTCTCTTCTGTCTCCAGGCCAAATTATATTTTCTATACTATTACCACCAGTTTTGGGAATATGAACAAAAATACATTTTTTGTCATATGAAATCATGATCTAATATTCTCCTAAATCAAGTCTATTTAATCCTTACAGCTTCTATATCTGTTAACTGAAATTTGTTGTATTCTGTAAGATATTCGAGCAGATTTTTATACTGATCTATCCAAGGAAAAATCTCAGGTTGTTGGGAGTAAGTTTTGTATCGATATTCTATTCTTGCTCTGAGCAAGCTATCCCAAGCATAATGATTGATATTTAATGCTTCTGGTGATTCCTTGAGATAAGCATAGCAGTCGTTTTTCAATGTGTGATGACCTGTACCCCATTGTAAAGGTTTTTTAATGGCAAGCTTTTTTTCCGATGAGGTTTCAGGGTATAAAGGTTTACATATATTTTTCTTGACGTTTGCCTTTAAAGGAAATTGTTGCTCTAAAGGGATATTTTTTTCAATAAAAGGCAAAATACCACCGACACTAACCCGGTCAATTAGATTACCACTAACACAGTTATATCCTTGTTCATCTAGGTTTTCTAGATAATCAGGTATCTGACAAGGAAACTCCACAAATTCGTCAAGATCAACTCCCAATACCCATTGACAGTCAGATTGTTGCAGAACAAATTCATTATGCATTTGTTCTCGATAATGGGTATTATATTCTCCTTCCCATATTTGATAAGGGATTTGATACTCTGCTAATTTTGCTTGAAATACTGCTAAATTATTTAATTCTTGTTCAGTACCAGTATGAAGAGTTATTTCCCATTCTGTAATGCCTAAATTTTGGTAATACCTGATAAAGTGATGTAATAAATTTGGGTTGGATATATGTTTATCAGTACCAATACAAGATAACAGTTTGACTAACATGGTTGAGCCATGATGGTGTTAATAAGGAGTATTAACCTAATCCCCATTCTTCTTCAGGTAGGGATAGGTTAATAACCCAAAGCGTAAAAAAAGGTCAAAAAGCTACCGTACAAGCTTTCTTCCCTCCTGCCTCCTGTTCCCCTCCTTGGAGGGGTTAGGGGTGGGTTCTGCCTTCTTGCACTAGTTAGGTGCGACATGAATTTCTATTGTCGCTGTGACTTCTGCATGTAGCTTGACTTCTGCCTTATAGAAACCAAGCTTGCTAATATCGGGTACAGTAATTCCTCGCCTGTCTACTTCCTGACCAGTAGCCTCTTGAATTACTTCGGCTACTTCTAAGGCCGTAACAGTACCAAAAATTGCTTCATCTTCACCGACTTGCTTGCGGATCGTAAAGCGACTGATAGTTTCCAGGGCAGTTTTACGGGCTTCAGCCTGCTTTTGAATCTCAATTAAACGCTGCCGCTCTCGCTCTTTGCGCTGTTCCACTTGCTTGATAATGCCAGTAGTAGCTAGTGCTCCTATACCTCTGGGAACGAGATAGTTGCGGGCATAGCCAGGAGCTACTTCCACTAGGTCACCATTTTTTCCTAGTTTTCTAACATCTTGATTAAGAACTACTTGCACTCGTTTAGACATAACCTTTTCTCTGCTACGGACTTCACAATCACAGTTGTGCTTCAAAACAACCCATCATACGAAAATCTGTTGTGCGATCGCAAGCTTATTTGTCGTTTGTCATTTGTCCTTTGTCCTTTGTGAATGTCTCCCTTCTCTCTTCAGCTCCATGCATGAAAATCCTCTGGTGCGTCCCCGATTGCTATGAGAAGCAATAACCACAAAGGCACATTCTCCGTAGGAGTTCCCGAAGGATAGAGCACAAAGGATATTCTTCAAATTCTGTATATATGCGATCGCACTCCCCCAGTTCCCCAGCTCCTCTGCCTGCACGCTTAATTTTATGATTACTGAATCGACGCTCTAGTCCCGTTTGTAGAACGAGTCGCCGTGTTGAAAATATCCCACAACATCACGGATATCGATGACCGCGCTCACCATACTGAGTACACAAACGTACACAATAAACCAGTACAAACCAGTATCCAACGTTTGTGTAGTGAGTAGATAAAATAGGTAAGCTAGTATTAGCAGCCAATGCGCGTGCCCGATAGGACCGATGAGTTTTGAGAACGGTCGGCGGCGATGAACTTGACTCCCAATAACAAAGGACAATACCCGACCGAGCAAAATCACCAAACCAGGCATTTCGCGAATGAAATACAAGCCACCGAGAAATTGCGGTAATGGATAGAGTATTGCCCATACATGGATCGTCCGAGGCAGTGTACCCATCGCTTTCCAAAACTGAACTAGATCTTGAAAAAGGTTCATCATTTCAATATTGCGCTGCCCAATAACGACTTTAAGCTCCCGACTCATCATGCAACCCTTTCCTTGCTATTTATGTATTCCCAAAGATCCGTTGCAATTTCTGCCACTTTGCCACGGACAGCATCCACGGCGAATTGAGGTGCAGTCTCTGGTCCACCAGAATTGAAGGGCGGTGCTGGACGGTATTCAAAAAGCAACTGGATGACATGGGCAGAAGGCTCACCAAGGATATTGGCAATCACCGAAATAGCGAAGTCGATGCCCGCCGTAATTCCGCCTCCAGTAATCCGGTTGCCGGAGATGCACACCCGTTCATCCACCTGCGTGACGTTGGGGTAGCTGTCGAGCAGTTCTGAATAAGCCCAATGTGTTACCGCCCGATGCCCATCAAGGAGCCCAGCTTCTGCCAGAATTAACCCTCCGGTACAGACAGAGGTTACATATTCTGCCTTTTCTCCTGCTTTCCTAAGGAAGTCGATCACCTCTTGATCTTTCAACTGAGGCAATACATTGCCACCACCGGGAACAAGCAGAACATCAATTTCGGGACAATTATCAAACCTGTAGTGAGGAGTCAGCAGCACGCCAGCATCCGACATCAATGGTTCGGATGTCTTGGAAAAAGTAAACGTCTCAAACTCATCGACCATTGCGAAAAACTGCAATGGCCCATAAGCATCCATCGTCGTCATTTGGTCAAAGATATAAATCCCGACCTTTTTCTTCTCAGTCATAATTTTTCGCTCCATTATTGTTGGCAAGGGATAATATATACGGTATCGTACATAATTAAATCGCAATTGTCAAAATTTTGTACGAAGCAGAATAAAATTATGAAAAAAGCCCCCGGTAGACCCAGAAAATTTAACGAAGATGAGGTGTTGCAGCTTGCCGCCAAAGTGTTTCTGAATGACGGATTTGAGGCGTCAAGCTATGAGTCGATATCAGAAGCTATGGGCCTTTCAAAGCCGAGTCTGTACAATGCATTTGGAGATAAACAAGCTCTGTTCAAGCGCGTCATTGCGGATTATTCCCTTCAAGCCCATAAGCAAATCGTTGAGCAATTTTCAGGTGCCCGAACACTGCAAGCAGCCTGTCAGAAAATGCTGCTTGCCGCCGCCACGTTTTACTCAACTCCAGACGGTCCTTCCGTTGGATGTCTTCTTGTTGGCACGGCACTACCGGCTACTTCTCAATATGACGAGATTCGCGACACGTTGATAGGTTTCACCAATCGCTTGGAGACATCCCTAGAAAAAATCATTAGCGAAGAATATTGCAAAGATGCAGTTGCTCTCGAACAACAACCAAAAAATATCGCTAGGCACATCAGCAGTTTGCTGTTCGCTTTGGCTGTCCGCGCAAGAATGGGCTTGTCACGGAAAGAATTAAACAAAACAGCACTTGAGCTTGCAGAATTCATCTGTTGAAGAAAAGAATCGAGTTTTGGGCTGTTGCCACACGACCAATTAGCAATAATGGTAATGGTTTAGCTATTTCTCCTCTCCCATATGTACGTATATAATATTTATATGTACGTTCAGATCCAAAATTATGAAACGGGTTACACCAACGGAACTACGCGGAAATCTATACAATTTATTGGATGAAATCCTAGAGACTGGTATCCCTCTAGAGATAGACCGGGGGGGAAAGCATTTACAAATCGTTCCAGTCGAGAAGGTGGATAAATTACAGGGGTTGATTTCTCGTCCAGAGGTGATTGTGGGAAATCCTGAAGAACTCGTGGAAATTAGTTGGGAGCGGGAGGTTAGTCTTGATTTACCTTGATACCCATGTAGTCGTATGGCTTTATGGGGGTTTGGGGAATAAGTTGAGTGATTTGGCAAAATCGTTAATTAATGACCATGAGATTTATGTTTCACCCATCGTGCGGCTGGAGTTGCAATATTTGTATGAGATTGGGCGGGTAAGGGATGAGTCAGATGTGATTATCATGGATTTATCTAATCGAATCGGTTTGAGGGTTTGTCAGAAGGATTTCAATTTGATTATTGGTCAAGCTCTAAGGATAAATTGGACTCGTGATCCATTTGACCGTGTGATTGTGGCAAATGCCAAGCTTAATCAAAATATGTTACTGAGCAAAGATCAAAATATTTTGGCAAATTACGTTCATGGAAAATGGGATTGATTGAATCCAACCCTCTGCTGTAGGCGATCGCTTTCTCGACAAGAGGCTACGCCAAAAGCACCACCGTAGGTGTTCGCATTTTTTGTGGATCTAGTTGCATTTGCGATTATTTTTTGCTAAGATTATTAATAATGGGATAAGTATGCACCTGTAGCTAAAGTTTTCTCTCTACAACTCATTAACAAGGCTCCAAGGCAGTCCTATCGATAACCTTGCGGATTACCAAAAATTTCCCTCTTTACCACCTGCCAGCCACTACCCCAAATAAATTTGGATGTGCTGTGTTTGCCATGTGGCAATGCCAATTCCAAAAAAATCTTTGTCTTCCGTCCAAATTGGACAATTCAACAATAACGCAATCGCCACCACCGGCCAGTCATCGGGATCACGCTCTGCAATCCGCTTTTTCGCATCCTGCTCAAACAGTGCATAGGTTTCTGGCTCAAGGGATTGGACAATATACCGCAGCCGCACCAAGGCATCCATCGCTACAGAAACGTCAATGTATTGATATCTGCTCAAGATAACAGGCAAATGCCGTTCAGCCTCATTAAAACACTGTTCGGGAGTATAAAATTCCACATGGTCACTATGGCATTCCAGCAAACTGCGGACTTTTTCACCCAAGACAGCACGAATTAAAATGTTAGCATCAAGAACGATGCGTTTAATCTGGCTCATGGTTGCGGTTTCTGTTGTCGCTCTTGTTTTCTAAGGACGTCAAATTCAGCAACAATCTCGTCTTCTGTCACCCCGCTTTTTTTCAGCATTGCTTCGAGCAAACGGCTTGCTGTCCTCAGTGCTTCAAAATCGGCTTCTTTGGGGGAAGGTTTGGCGGGGATGTAATAACCAATATGTCGCCCGTGGGAAGTGACAGCAATAGGGTCTTGATTCTCCACTGTGTATTTATGGAGATTAGCGCGAAAATCGCGGATACCAACAGATTGCATTTCTCTCATGGTTTGACTCCAATGTGTACACAAGATACACGTTAGCATAAATTTCTAAAGCTCCGACTTCTTTAGCGAGACGTTGGCGCTACGCGATCGCACTCCCTGCACTTTCTCTCTGCTACAGGCGATCGCTTTCTCGACAAGAGGCTACGCCAAAAGCACCATCGTAGGTGTTCGCTTGTTTTGTGGATCTAGTTGCATTATTGATTATTTTTTGCTAGGATTACTAATAATGGAATAAGTGTACGCCTGTAGCTAAAGTTCGCTCTCTACAACTCATTAACAAGGCTCCAAGGCAGTCCCCATAAAACAATTTCACCACCATGCATAAAAATCCTCTGGTGCGTCTGATGCATCCCTGATTGCTATGAGAAGCAATAACCACAAAGGTACATTCGACCTAGGAGTTCCCGAAGGATAGAGCACAAAGGATATTCTTCAAATTCTGTATACTCGTAGGGACGGGTAATGGGAAATCTTAACCTATTCGAGATAACCGTCATACAAAACCCGCCCTATCGATAACTTATTTATTAAAAAAAATGACTATAAAGCTTCAATTGCAACCAGAAATCGAGGCTCATCTAATTGCTCAAGCTGCTGCCAAAGGTGTATCGGTAGAAACCTATCTTGAATCTGTGATTGAAGATAGTTTGATTAACCAAAAACAAACATCTTTCTATCAAACACTAACCGCTCAAGAATGGAACTCGGAATTGATGGATTTAATCAATAGTCCAGCTTTTACTGGGACACCGCCACTTAGCGATACAGCAGTTGATCGAGAAAGTATCTATACAAGAGAAGAAGAAATTTTATGAGCTATTTGGTGGATACAAATGTTTTGCTGCGTTTGGTGCAGAAGAATAGCCCGATGCATCCCTATGCTCGAAAAGCAATTATTATGCTTAGAAGACAAGGCGTGTCTTTATGTATTGTTCCACAGAATCTTATCGAGTTTTGGGCTGTTGCCACACGACCAATTAGCAATAATGGTTTAGGCTTGTCTATTGATGAAGCTTCACAAGCAATAGATAAAATTAAGAGAATATTTGTACTATATCCCGATACTCCTAGGATTTTGACTGAATGGGAGAATATTGTTATTAAACATCAGGTGAAGGGGAAACAAGTACATGATGCTCGTTTAGTCGCTGCGATGGTAACTCATAAAATTAGACATTTACTTACATTTAACATTGATGATTTCAAACGTTTTTCTGAGATTATAAGTGTTAATCCCCAAAGTGTTGCTTCACAGGTTTAGATATATTCGGTAATGTAACACTAGTATGCAATGGGCTGCTGGGAGTGTATGCAATACGCCCCTACGGTTTCCTCCAAAGGCGATCGCTTTCTCGACAAGAGGCGATCGCTTACGGCATCAGTGAAACTGCTCGCCTGTTTTAGGGATTTAGTTGCATTATTGATTATTTTTTGCTAGACTTATTAATAATGGGACAGCTGTGCGCCTGTAGATAAAGTTCTCTCTCTACAACTCATTTCAACTAAGTCTCCAGGAAGGCGATCGCAAAATATGACACTAGAAACGCTTCTCTCTCGAATTTCAATTGAGCCCAAAATTTGTTTTGGTAGACCTTGTATTCGAGGACATCGCATTTGGGTATCCCTAATTCTCGATTTTTTAGCTAGTGGAATGTCGGTTGAAGAAGTCTTAGCAGAATACCCTAGCTTGGAGCGAGAAGACATTCTTGCTTGTATTGCTTATGGTGCCGAATTAGCAAGGGATTGTTATGCCCGGATTCCCTTGGAGATGCAGCAATGATGTTTAAGCTGGATGAAAATCTAGGAGGGAGTATTGTTAGTTTATTACGTTTAGCAGGGTATGATGTCGCAACTGTAGTCGGGCAGCAACTTAGTTCAACACCGGACGAGGAGTTAATTGAAATCTGTCGTCAAGAGGGTCGATGTTTAGTGACTCTTGATCGCGGTTTTGGTAATCGTCTTCGCTTTCCCCCAAATCGATATCCTGGTATTGTGGTAATTCGTGTATCTGATCGAGTTAAGCCTAGCGAATTGCGTGAAGCTGTAGAAGTTTTAATCCAAGGGTTAGAACAGGCAAAAGTGACCGGTAAGTTGTGGATTATTCGGCAGGGTGAAATTCAGGAGTATCAACCAATATCCGAGGAAGACGAATAAGTGCAATGAGTGACATTATGTTGATTGTCTGCTTGTGGAAGTGAAGACGCGATCGCAAGAGGTAATATTATTTTTTGCAAAGAAGAGAGTTGTTTATTCAAATTAGGTAGCAAGCAAAACATAACTCTTCACTTGTTACTTGTTACTTAACCATCTCCCTCAGCTCCACCATCGACTAACATCCTTCACTGCTTTCAACGTTTCTCTTAGGGCTTCCACACCTCCAAATTTGATGATTAAAGGAGCTAAATGAGGAAGAGCTTCAAGAAATCTGCGGCGAGTTAGACTAGCTAAAGTATGAAGAGTTTTTTGCCAAAGAGGATAATCAACCGACGAAGGAGTTAAACTCTTAATTAATCCCTGTAAGACTTCGGCTCGTGCGACTTCAAACCTAATGTCTCTGGCAGCATCTAAGGCTTCTGGTAACACTTCTGGTAAGTGAGGTGCAATCCTACTAAGACTTCGGCTCGGTGGTCTTCATCCCCCATCTCTCTGGCAGCATCTAGGGCTTGGGGTAACAAATTTTGAGGTAAGTGGGGTGCTAATCCCACTAAGGCTATGGCTCGTCCGTATTCATCGTCAATAGCTCTGGCAGCATCTAGTGCTTCGGGTAAGACTTCTGGTAAGTGGGGTGCTAATCTCACTAAGGCTATGGCTCGGTGGTATTCAGACTCAATAGCTCTGGCAGCATCTAGTGCTTCGGGTAAGACTTCTGGTAAGTGGGGTACTAATTCCACTAAGGCTTCGGCTCGGTAGAATTCATCATCAATAGCTCTGGCAGCATCTAGTGCTTCGGGTAAGACTTCTGGTGAGTGGGGCACCAATCCCACTAAGGCTTTGGCTCGGTCGAATTCATCGTCAATAGCTCTGGAAGTATCTAGGGCTTGGGTTAACAAACTTTGAGGTAAGTGGGGTGCTAATTCCACTAAGGCTATGGCTCGGTCGAATTCAATCTCAATGTCTCTAGCAGCATCTAGTGCTTCTGGTAATACTTCTGGTAAGTAGGGTGCTAATTCCTCCAAGGCTTCGGCTCGATGGTATTCAGACTCAATAGCCCTGGCAGCATCTAGTGCTTCTGGTAACACTTCTGGTAAGTGGGGTACTAATCCCACTAAGGCTTCGGCTCGGCGGTATTCAAACTCAATGTCTCTAGCAGCATCTAGTGCTTCGGGTAAGACTTCTGGTAAGTGGGGTACTAATCCCACTAAGGCTTCGGCTCGCTGGTATTCATCTCCCATGCCTCTGGCGACTTCTAGGGCTTCGGGTAACAAACTGTGGGGTAAGTAGGGTACTAATCCCTGTAAGACTACGCTTCGGTAGTATTCAAACTCAATGTCTCTAGCAGCATTGAGGGCTTCGGGTAAGACTTCTGGTAAGTGGGGTACTAATCCCACTAAGACTTCGGCTCGGTATCTTTCATTTCCAATGGCTCTGGCAGCATTGAGGGCTTCGGGTAAGACTTCTGGTAAGTGGGGTACTAATCCCACTAAGGCTCTGGCTCGTCCGTATTTATCCCTAATGGCTCTGGCAGCATCTAGTGCTTCGGGTAAGACTTCTGGTAAGTCGGGTGTTAATCCCACTAAGGCTTCGGCTCGTCCGTATTCATCCCTAATGGCTCTGGCAGCATCTAGTGCTTCGGGTAAGACTTCTGGTAAGTCGGGTGTTAATCCCACTAAGGCTTCGGCTCGTCCGTATTCATCCCTAATGGCTCTGGCAGCATCTAGTGCTTCGGGTAAGACTTCTGGTAAGTCGGGTGTTAATCCCACTAAGGCTCTGGCTCGTTTGGATTCATCCCTAATAGCTCTGGCAGCATCTAAGGCTTCGGGTAACACCAACACCTTTGGTAAGTGGGGTGCTAATCCCCTTAAGGCATTGGCTCTGTCTTCTTCATGCCCAATGGCTCTAGCTACTTCTAAGGTTTCTGGTAATAAAGAAGGCGGGAGATATTCAATAATTTTCTCCAGACTCTCTGCTTGATGTCTAAAATTCTTGCTCTGTCGAACATAAGCTAGTGCCTGGGCTGGCTTCCAGATTCCTTGCTCCAGTAATGCTGCCATTAGCTCTGGAGGAATATTGCTTGCCAAGCTGTTAAGTGAGGTAAATATCAATGCATACCGACACTGTAAACCAATCGATTCTGTTCTATTGACTGTAAAATTAGCTTCCGCTATTGCCCAAGCTCTAGATATATCCTTAACAAAATTGGCAGTTTTCCCCTCTCTCTCACACTGCCAATACCAGCCGTTATTTCCTTCTGGAGTTTCTTCTTTCAGAAGTTGATGAATCTCCTCTATTTTTTGGGCTTTCTCCATATGCCAGATTAACTGGCTATAGATATAACCATCATCGCTTAAGGTATGCCACAATCGGTTTTCTGTCTGTTTTCGATAACGTGCTAATAATTGCTGATGAGCTTCTGGGATTGATAGTCCTAGTCCTGGTAATTGAGAGGCTTTTTCTGGTGCAGTAGAACTTTGCAGCAGATTACGAGCTAAATCGTGTAAGAGGTCATGGAGGCGATAATTAGTTCCTTGTGTGCTAGAGACACCCGGTAGTAATAAAGCTTTTTGTCGTAAGTATCTTAAAGTCTTTCTCCCTTGAATTGAGCTGCACTCCCATAAAGTTGCCGCCAGGTTTTCAGTGATGGTGACATCATCCGGCAGTACCCCTAACCAAGCAAAGCATTTCAACCTTTCAGGGGATAATCGCCGCAAACTGAGGTTGAAAGAAGCTACTAAACTGTAGTTTTTGCGCTTAGCTTCACTACTGGCATCCTCTGCTTCCCATCGGTCTAAAATTTCTAAATCGGCAATTTCCGCTTCCAAGTCTCCCAGTAACTCTGCCCAAGAGATACCCTCACTAACTTGGGAAGCAGCTAATTCCAATGCCAACGGTAAGTAGCCGACGGTTTTGGCTAAAGTTTCCGCACTTTCTCGCTCTACCTCAGTTAGCTCCTGGTTTAAACAAGAAGTCAATAACTCCAAAGATTGTTCTGGAGTCATCACATCCAAATCATAGCGAATCGCACCTTGAACCGGAGCTTCTCTAGTTGTTACTAACACTCGACAACCAGCACCAGCGACTCGAAAGGGTTCCACATCCTCAGGATGCCAAACATCATCGACTACCAACAAGGCTTTTTTGTCAGCTAATAAGGTTCTCAGTTGTAAAGAAGCGCTATCTGAGTTAATCGGCTTGAAATCATAATCCCCTAATGCCTGTATCCAGGCACTCAAAAAAGATAAAATATCCGGTTGTTGACCTAAAGTTGCCCAAAAAATCCCATCGGGAAAATGGGATTGAACTTCTGAATCATGGGCTAAAGCGGCAGCTAAAGTCGATTTACCTATTCCTCCTAAGCCATAGATAGCACTAATAACTAAAGTTCCGGCTCTAGTTGCTTCCCCTAACAGGTGTTGTTTGAGTTCTTGGCTGAGTTGAGGACGCTCGACATAGTAAGTTGGTAGAGGTGGTGCTTGAAAAATACTCGTTTTAGGTCTGGATACAGTAGCACGGGTAAACGAAATTTTGGGTGGGATTTCAATTCTCCGCGTCTCCGCGTCTCCGCGTCTATCATTTCGCTCACCCTAGTAGCACTACTCTCCTTTGAATTATCTATTTGCTCAGGAACAAACTTTGCCAATACCTGAAACGCAAAAGCACTAGCATGACGAGCCGCAATCTCTTGATAACCCTGAGCATCAACCTCACCTTTGCCATCAATAAGATCCGAAATACCTCGAATCACCATGGCAGAAACCGGCTGGTTAGCATAAGTAGCCTTGAGGAAGCCAATACCTTCCATCTCAACCGCCACTGCATCCCCGTAATTAGAGCATAAAAACTTAAAGACCTCAGATTTAGTTGAAGCAACAACCTTCTCTCCCGCAGCGATAGGAGCAACCAAAACAGCAGGAGTCGGTTCAGGAATTGATGGTAATCTCTTTAACCAGTCCTTCTTTCTCGCTTCAGCTCTAGCTCTCTGTTCCAAATTATAACTACTAAGACCTATCTCTGGTCTAGGTTTAAAACTTTCCTCCGCTTTCCCAGACTCGTAGCCATATATCTTAGTCGAAGCAACGACATCCCCAAGCAAAACATCCTTGATACCACCTGCGACACCTACAAAGAGAATAACCTGAGGATTGAAAAATGCGATCGCCCGCTCTGCTTGTGCCGCTGCACCAGAATCACCTGCACCAATTTCAACAATTCCTACATCCCATACTTGCTCATTGGCTGAGAATGTTCCTTGTTCGTAGATTGTCCCGCGAGGATGAACTTTTTCCTGGAGCTCTGTTAGATAAGCTCGAACAGCCATGTATTCCACCGGAATAGCAGTGAGGATAACTGCACGGGGCATATTGACCTCTTATTTAGAGCATCTATCATTAGTATGACCACATTATTAAAATTCTACTACCAAAATTTGTAATCAATGGGATACTTTTGCAGACTTTATATATAGGCGCACACCTTCACTATTATAAAATAATAATAACACAACTTGTCCTTTGGTAATAATAGGGCTAAACGCAGAAAAATATGGCTTCCATACCACACAAGGTTTTCAAGCATTAAGAAAAACTCATGTCTTTTGACTCCTATAAAAATATTGGCGAAGTGCTTCAAGAATATAGTATTACTTCTGCCGAAGAAAGCTACATAGTAGAAACTGCAATTAATATTCGAGACTACTTTAAAGAAGAACTAGCATTTTCCCTGAGAGAATTTGTGTTTGAGGAGTCAGAATATGCTGTTTGTGAAACTATTATTTTTCCTGTATTGAGAGAGGTTTACAGAAGTTACCGAAATAAATTCACCCTCTGGAGTCATAAAGCAATTGCTTATGATGAAAAACTATCGGGAATACCAGATTACATTTTAGCAAAAAGGTCACCCTTAGGAAAAGAAGTCTTTGACCAGCCTTTTTTTGTTACTGTTGAAGCAAAGAAAGACGATTTTATTAAAGGCTGGGGTCAATGTTTGGCTGAAATGGTAGCTCTAAGTAAGCTGAATGCAGCAGAAAATCAAACTGTATTTGGTATAGTTTCCAATGGTCAATTGTGGCAGTTTGGCAAATTAAAAGCTAACATTTTTAAGAAAAATATTAAAGCTTACACTATTTATGACTTAGAACAACTCTTAGCAGCGATTAATTATATATTCCAACAGTGTGAATTAGAAATTTCAAAAACAAGGGAGATCAGCTAAGGGGTTTGAGGTGTAGTTGTTTCTTCAATCTTATTTTAGTCCAATAGGCTGATCTAAGATGACAGGCAAGATGCCTGTTCCACAATAAACTTAAGATGACAGGCAAGATGCTTGTTCCACAATAAACTGAAAGAAACTGATGAAGAGAATTTGGTGTCTTAGTACCCATCGCTAGTAGTGCTGATAAGAAGCATCCGGTTAAGTCAGATGGTTGTAGTTGGTTCGCGTAGCGCAAACATCTTGCTCCCTAGAATTACACCCAAGCAGACAGACTACTCGCACTACTGAAAGGAAGCAACTATTTAAAGGAGTTTAATTATGGACTTAAAACCGATTAAGACTGAAATTGATTATCAACAAGCCTTAAGAGAAATTGAAGCACTTTTCACAGTAGCGGCTCATACTCCAGAATGGGAAAGGCTAGACATTTTAACCACTTTAGTAGAGGTTTATGAACAACAACATTATCCTATAGAACCACCTTCTCCTATTGAAGCAATTTTATATCATTTAGAAAGTCGGAATCAAGGAATTTCAGTTTTTATTGATAGCTTAAAGCGTCGGGGGGTGAGTGAGGAGATAATTAAGGATGCTTTAAGTGAAATGACTAGTACCGCTGCGCAGAATTAAAAATTAAGAATTGGGAATTGGGAATTGGGAATTCTTAACAAGGGAAGAAGGGTTTTATACTAAATCCGGTTACGAAAACCCACTTATAATATAACAAAGCTAGTTGAGATAAATCAGATGCCTAAAAAAGCTAAATTGTTGCCACATCTGAGTTCATCAGAACTCAAGCAGAAGTACAAGAAAACTTCAGATCACGTAGAATCCAGAAGATGGCATTTACTGTGGAAAGTGTCGATGGGGTGGACTCTCAAGAATAGTGCGATTGCCGTGGGTATAAACTACGATTA
>JGI12316J15309_10000401_pt1 | contig 35041 bp, 32 predicted proteins | sample MarCyaLeptolynsp_FD_15309 | JGI IMG/M metagenome (IMG submission 15309) | reverse complement strand
CATCGCCGGCACTTCCACTTGGCGTGCCAACAACACGTGTTCACGGGTTTGGGGCATCGGGCCATCTGGCGCTGATACCACCAAGATCGCACCGTCCATTTGCGCTGCACCGGTGATCATGTTTTTGATGTAGTCACGGTGACCGGGGCAGTCCACGTGTGCATAGTGGCGACCTTCGGTTTCGTATTCCACGTGACGAATTGAAATCGTGATACCGCGTTGTTTTTCTTCTGGCGCGTTATCAATGTCGTCATAGTTCATCTTTTCCGCTGCACCACGCAAGGACAATGCTTTTGTGATCGCGGCGGTGAGCGTTGTTTTACCGTGGTCTACGTGACCAATGGTTCCAATATTCACATGTGGCTTGGTACGTTCAAACTTTGCCATTGTTGTTTATTTCCTACCTTTATTAAAGTAAAAACTCACAAATATCCGAAAAAATAAGCATGGAAATCCGTCAATAGACGGACAAAAGAGCCTGCGATGAGATTTGAACTCATGACCTCTCCCTTACCAAGGGAGTGCTCTACCCCTGAGCTACGCAGGCGATTGACAATCGCAACTGTTATATAGTTGGTTGTAGTGGGCCAGGTAGGACTCGAACCTACGAAGGCTAATGCCAGCGGATTTACAGTCCGCCCCCTTTGCCGCTCGGGACACTGACCCATGTGTTTGTATTGTAAAGGTTCGGTTTTTCAACCTAAGCCAGCGAAGGGACTCGAACCCATAACCGTCCGCTTACAAGGCGGGTGCTCTGCCAATTGAGCTACGCTGGCAGGCTTCGTGAGGGGAAAATCACACCCTTCACAGGCAAGGCAGCATTCTATAGGAGTGCCATCACCTTGTCAAGACATTTCCCCTATTTATTTCGCAGAAAATGGAAATTAACTTAGCGAGTGCGGCGGCGCGGCATACTAACCAAATATTGCCGCAAATCCCAATCTAATTTTTTAGCGTCGGATGGGCTGAGGTGTAAGCCATTGATACGTTTACTTTGTGGCATCTCTTGTTGGCGATATTGTGATAGGCGCAAGAGTGTATAATCATTCATGTGGAAAAGTCCTCATGTTGTTGGTCGATTTTAACAAATAGATTTGATATTACGACAAATAATGATCACTGCCGATCATTTTAGTTTTCGCTAAATTGAATAATCTATCATAGGGGGTAACATGACGTTTTTTATTCATATAACACCAGAAGATTTGGTAGAAACCCGTTTTGCTTTTAGCCCTATGTGGGAAGTTGTGACGAGCTTTCGTGTGTTACAAAATCCAAACCGCCATGCACTTTATTTAAACTGGATTAATGAAGCTCGTGAAGTATTGCCTAAGCTATCCTTGCCTTACATGCAAGCGGTTATTCAAGAACAAGGCTATTTCCCTGATTTTTTGACGCCGACGCCTACCATCACAAAGCCAACGATGGACGCTGAACTCAAAAAAATTTTAGAGACTAAACCCCACCACATCCAAAAAGATATTGAACTCCTGTTGCCAAGTGACAATCCCCATCTCTTAGCATTTCAAAAGACACCCCAAGAGGCCATTAAACAACTAGTTGATGAAATTCAACAATACTGGGAGGGGCTCCTCGCTCATCATTGGATGAGAATGCGGACAGTTTTAGAGGGGGATGTGTTGTACCGAGCGCGCCAATTAGCACTCAGTGGTGCGGAGAGTTTATTTGCGAATTTACATCCCTCAATTACATATAATGCTGCGAACAGTACAATTGAAATTAGTAAGAAATTTGACCAACGGTTGCAGTTAAAGGGAGATGGATTGTTGCTTGTGCCAGTGATTTTTTCGTGGCCGGACTTATACATTCTGCCGATTCCAAAATACCACCCTACCATTGGATATAGTGCTCGTGGTGCAGGTTTATGGCGATATGAACCCCCAAACCCTAGTGAAGCATTAGAATTGACACTTGGGACAGGGCGCGCCCGTGTCTTAAAACAATTGAGTACCCCCATCACGACAAGTGAATTAGCACAGAAGTTAAAAATCACAGCAGGAGCGGTTTCACAACACATTAGTCGATTAAATGCAGCAGGATTAGTTGAACCAATGCAAAATGGTAAACATGTCTATCATCATTTGACAGAACGCGGTGAAAAATTACTAGATGTTTTTACCGAACATTAATGCCAAGTCGGCAAAACGCCTACAATATACGTTTGCAGCGCATACCATGCAAACCCTGCCATGATCAGGATCACAATCACAGGCGTCCATTTCGCAAGCGGTACTCGTGGTGTGATCCACTGTGCCCATCCCATGATGCCAAAACTAAAAATAACGCCTAATGGCAATAATCCTGTAAACAGATAGCGTCCTTGAAACTGTACAAATTGCAGGTTATACAGAAAATAAGCCGCAAAAACAAACACAATAGCTAGCGAACCTAAGCCAAGCCATTCTTTTTGTGCAGTAGAGAACGATTGCCGCCACATAAAAAGTCCCACTCCCGTGAGAGCTAATAAACAACCAAATGCTAAAATACGATAGATTCGTGTTGGCATGGGAACCCCCATCCAGCCAAATTGCCCCCAAAAACTATGAAATGTGGTATACGCATAGTTTTTACGATATTCAGCCGCATCCCCATTCAGGATTGTATTGATGTAATCATCTGTTTTGAGTTGCCCCGCTGCTACTTCATCGTGACGTTGCAAGCCTAAAAAGTCTGTACCGTCATAGACAATCAAATTTCGTCCCCACCATAAGCCACCAAGCAATAAGGCGGGAATCAAAAATGCAGCCAGATGCCGAACACCAATTTCGCGTTGCCAACCATCACGCCGCCAACGAAGTAATATGGCTATGCCTGCAATCCCCGCGATGTAATAAACGGTGCTTTTGGTCAAAAATGCTAGCCCGACAGCAATCCCCAAAATAATATTATCGCGGGTAGTGATCGGTTCTTCCGTGGTCAAATATAAAGCCACACGCCAGAACACAATTGCCGCCCACAGTTGGGCAAGCCCATCGTTATTGACGCCACCGAGCATAGCAAGGTTTTGTGGGATAAACGCGATAAACCCAATGGTACCCAAAGCCAGCCACGGTGATTCAGGGAATAAGATACGGATAGCCAAAAATGCAGCGATCAAAATACCCATCCCAATCAGGACTGCAAAAATGCGTAGCGCAATTAAACTACCATCGGCAAGGGCATAAATTGGCGCACTTATTAGATAGTACAACGGGGGTTGATGGTCTTCATATTCAACACGAGCAATTTCGGTCGTGTTAGCAGGATTAAATCCACTACTAACTAGTAGATTTTGATAATCCGTATCCCAATCACCATCCACAATTTCTGGGATGATCCCATCTTCAGCAATCTGCCGAATGTAATTGTAATGTGCTGGTTCGTCTGGAACTTGCCAATCAGGGGTTTGGGTAGCATACTGAACCCCTAAAAATCCATATAAAGCAAGGATCATGAAAAAGGCAATGCGCGTAATCATTTGATCTGTCATAGGGATGTTATGTGTATAACTCAGGCATAGGTTCTTCAGTAGTTTTATAAACACTGAAGCCACGTTTTTTATAATTCTCCAACGCGATATCACTATCCAAATTGCAGGTATGGAGCCAAACACGTTTTGCGCCTGAATCCAAAGCACATTGAATACCAAAACTCAGTAGATGTTTACCATATCCACGCCCAAAGAATGGTTCAATCAACCCAAAACAAGCAATTTCGGTTTCTCTATTGGGTTGATGATCCAACTCAATATATCCCGCTGGTGTGCCAGACACATACAAGACATAGACCCGAATATGAGATTGCGACAAATAATTCGATAGTTTTTCATCAGACCATGCGTTGCGGTCGTACCAACGCCATTGTTCGCCCACCGCTTTGTATAAAAAACGATAAAATGCTACCAGTGGCACATGAGATTCTTGGATTTGTACCACTGGATCACTGCTATAACTGGGGCGAAAGTCTTGCTGACTGTTCAGTTCCAGATAAGTTGTAATCAATATTTCTGGCATTAGTCTTCAGGAATAGGAACGGGCAAATCGTCCTCAGCTGTATCTTTCCACTTTTCGCCCTCTTCCACCAACATCACAGGGATGCCATCTTTAATGGGGTACTTATAACCAGAATCATCACAGACGAGCCATGTACCCTTGACTAAGCGCAGGGTACCAGGATCATCACCCTTATCAGTGTAATGAACTGCTACAGGACACCGCAAAATTTCTAGTAAATCGGGATGAATTGCGCTCATGAACTTCCCTCATGTTTTTTCAAGTTAAGACAACAGTATACGTTAGGTTAAATTGTGCAACAAGGCACGATGAGGAAAAACCAACATCGTTTCATCATAAATTTCATTTTTAAGAGCACGCTCATTCGCACGCTCAAAATCTCGATGTGCATCTTCAGCCTTTTTGCGTTGCGTTGTGGCCGGTTCTAACGAGAAAATCACGACAGATACCGCAAACTTGCCCGGCACAATCAGAATCCAATTATCGTCACGGAGTTTGCGCCAAGCGGGGCCAAGGGTATGCCCTTGGTTAACCACGGATCTTATTTTTTGAATCAGCGGATTTAATTGTTTAGAGGGCAACCTCAGCTTTCCTTGTAAGGTAATTTGCTGACCATCAGCCAATACATAAATTGCATAAGAAACTATTTTGGCCGCAAAGTGATCCCGCAAAAAGGATGTATGACCGGTTTGGACAACACTTTCCCATGCGTTACTGTCAGGGTCTCGGGCTAACAAGCGTTCTGTAATTTGTCGTTGTTCTGAATAACGTTTGTATATCGCGTTGAATTGTGCTTCATTTAATTTACCAGCGCTATATTCATCGGCTAGCTCAGACATTTTTTCACTCAAACGATCAATGGCAAACTGTGCCTTTTCTGTAGGAGATAGCTCTGTGGTGTTGTCATCACTATTAACAATTTGTTCTGCGGCACGGGGCGGGGCAGGTTTGATCGGTTGTGTGCCACTCTTCGGTTGTGGAGGCGTGGGATGTTTGGGACGAATGGGGGATAGCTGTTGATCTGCCGCATCACCAGATTGTTCAGGTTGTTGTTCATTAAAATCGTCCATACATCAAACCCCACATTTTATGTATAGTTATATCAAATTCTGAAAATTTGTGAAACTTTTGGCTAAAATCTTAACCCTGCCCATACCATATCAAAACATGTTCAAGACAGGGTTTGTCAACACAATATTATTGTTGTGTAGCCTCAGTTAATTCTGGAACACTACCTTCGCCTAATGACATGACATTCATGTCTACGGCAAAGGTTTCTATGCTTTCTAGGCCACATTCACCTTCAATTGCTTCTACGACACCATTTTCGTTAAAGTCTTGCCCAGGTCCTATTGGGATAATCATTTGATACCATGCCTCAATATCTGCTTGAGTGGCCTCATCAATTTCTTCTAAGTTAGCGTATAGTTCCGCTTGGCTTAACGCATCTTCTGCCCAAAATCTGACATTGCCTGCACAAATTTGCACCGTGACAATATTGGTTTGCAGATCGATGTCAATACCCTCTGCAACCGCTGCATTGATGAGTAAGTCCTCAAGAGATTGAGCCAGTGGTATGAGCCCAATATCTAAATTGCTGGGGTTCTCTCCGCGTCCATCGTTGTTGATGTCAGGACTACCACCAATCAAAATATTGTAGGTATGCTCACCATGTACCCGTAACCCCGGTGCAAAATTACGTTGTGCATCACTAAAGGCAAACCCTGCATGATCTTCGGCATAACCATATTCGCTAAGTGCTAACGAAACCAACGCTTCGCCACCCGTGTTCACGGTTATATCTTCTGGTGGTGTCCATGTGATAAAAATTTCTTGTAACGCGGTGGCAATTTCTGGCAACACTGCACCACTAAAGAGAATTTCACTACTTGGCGCATTGGGTGCTGTCCCTGTTGGTTCGAGTGAAACAGCTGCAACTGTATATTTAGCAAACAGATTATCATTGATAGTTAACGTCAAAACACCGCTATTATCACTATTCAGGCCAAGTTCACCCAGTGCAAGCCATTGGCCTGCTTGTGGGTCAAATAACCAACCATAAAAACTTAACCCTTCACTACTTATTGGCATATTCTCAACCGCCATAATAACCGTGTCCCCAGGGCGGTCAGTGGTTGCAAAGATAACTTGCCCAAAACTAGGTTCCGGTGTGTTGGTGGGTGATGGTGTTAAGGTAGCGGTTGCCGTTTCTGTTGGTGTATTGGTGGGGGTAAATGTCTCTGTAGGGGTAAAGGTTTCTGTGGGGGTGTTTGTTTCGGTAGGGGTGTTTGTTGGCGTATCTGTTGCTGTAGCGGTTGGTGTGTTGGTGGCTGTTTCGGTTGGCGTTGGTGTATTCGTATCTGTTGCTGTAGCGGTTGGTGACGCCGTTAAGGTTACCATTTGTGCTACATCCATCACAGCAGAATCTACAGTCAATTGTTGTGCTAAGACCCATCCTTGTTGGTTACCACTTTGAACCAAATAAAATAATTCATTATTTTGATTCATGAGTTGCGCCAAAATACGCACTTGAGCACCATCTAACGCCCGTCCAATTTCTTCCGCATTTTGGTCTGGGGCACTCAAAATAAGTGCTGATGATACGTTAATCATCCCACTAAGGTTAGCTGCATCCAAGGTAGCTGTTGATGTAGCCGTGGCTGTTTGGGTAGGGGTTTCTGTTGGTTCATCCGTTGGTGTGTTCGTTTCCGTGGGGGTATGTGTTGCGGTGGGTGCTTCTGCTTCTTCATCACTATCGCCACCACTTAACACAAAAAACCCAATTGCCGCGGCAAGCACTAACCCAACAACTGCCAAGATCACCCATTGATTATTGCCATCAGTAGCCTGTGTAGCAACAGGGGTTGCGCCACCACCAGTGGGTGATGTGCTTGTGATCATGGTTGCGGGTTCATCTGGTAAAAGTGTTTGTGCAGAGCCAACAGTTGTTGACCCTTCTAGCGGTGTGGGTGCCTCATCACTTGATTTGGTCACTGCTATTTTACTACCGAAACCACTAATGGATTCACGGAGTGCTGTGGCAAATTCTGAAGCAGAGGCATACCGATCTTCAGGGTTTTTAGCCAATGCCTTTTGCAAAGCGAGGTCAACACTGTCAGGAAAGCTAAGTTTGCTGTCATGCAAAGATGGCACAGGATCGCTAACATGTTTAAACATGACCATCATAGGGGTTTCAGCACTATAAGGATGATTCCCCGTGAGCATTTCATAAACGACGACGCCAAGCGAATAAATATCGGCTCGCCCATCAATATCAGATCGCCCTTGCCCCTGTTCTGGCGCCATATACGCAGGGGTTCCAAGAAAACCACCAGACGCTGTGAAATGGGCATTACCTTCTACCAATTTGGCAATCCCAAAGTCAGTTAAAATGGGGTGGCCATCTTCACCAATCAGGATGTTATCGGGTTTAACATCACGGTGGATAATGCCCTGACGATGGGCATAATCTAATGCAGAGGCAATATCATCTAGCATATCGGCAACACGATGAATCGGCAGTGCACCATGATCTATTAAATTTTTAAGTGCGCCACCCGTTACATATGGCATCACCAAATATAAAATATCAGTTTCTGTACCATAATCAAAAATTGGCAGAATATGAGGATGTTGTAGTTTAGCAATCGTGCGGGCTTCTTGCCGAAACCGATCCATAAATTGCGGATCTTGCCCAGGATGTGGTGGCAAAATTTTAATCGCAACATCTCGATCAATGTCGGACTGATAGCCACGATAAACCGTAGCCATCCCACCCTGACCGATTAATTCTTGTATTTCGTATTTTCCAAATTGTCTACCGATTAAATCAGACACCTTTAAACCCTCACGCTTAGATAGCGGTATAGTGAACTAATGATACTGTAGATAACAAAAGTATGAAAGTTAAGCATTGTTTTTCAAAAATGTATCAAGTTCATCTCGTGTCGGCAAGGAGGGGATCCCCCCCGCGCGGCTGGTCGCAATAGCACCAACGGCATTGGCTTGTTTCAGTATTGGTGTGGGATCAAGTGTCAGCCAATCATCACCAGCATCTGAAATGCCTGCCAGTAAGCCCGCAACAAAACCATCACCAGCCCCAATGGTATCTTCAACCGTGACGTTAAATCCCGCTACTTGCCAGTCTTGTGCATCAGAAAAGGCATGACATCCCCCTTCTCCTTTAGTAACCACCATCAACTTTAAATCGGGTTGCCAAATCTTTCGTACCCCTGTGGCAATGTCACTCGTTCCACTCAGAAATTCAAGTTCTTCTTCACTGATTTTGACAATATTGGCATAGCGTAACCCTAAAAGCATTCCTGTTTTGGCATCACCTAAACTAGGCCATAACGGAGGGCGTAAGTTAGGATCATAACTGATCAGCGCACCATGAGCCTTAGCATGTTCAATCGCGGCAAGGTTGGTGCTTTTTACAGGATCATCAATGAGTGTAATGGAGCCATAATGGAAAATATCTGTGCTAGCCAGCATATTCATATCAAGATCCGCTTCGGTCATTAACATATCGGCGCTGGGTTTGCGGTAAAAAACAAAGCTCCGTTCACCGTTCGGTTCTACCGCGACAAAAGCCAACGCCGTCATCGCTTTATCTGTGCGGCGCAAGGCACGAATATCAACACCTGTTTCTGCGACAGTATTGGCTAAAAATTCACCAAAAAAGTCATCACCGATTTGTCCCATAAGCGCAGTTGGAATCCCTAATTTAGCCAATCCAACTGCTACATTGGCGGGCGCCCCCCCTGGTTTTTTGGCAAAGCCAGAAGCATTGCCAACATAAACCCCGCGTTCTAGTGCTACAAAATCAATGAGTAGCTCTCCAAATGATACAACACGTACTGTAGACATAACCGTATACTCACCCATACCATGTGTAAATTCTTTCTCAGAATTATAGCCGCATCTTGGAAGTTTGGGGGGAATCTGGTACTCTTCTTAAGCTGTTGTCTGTAATTGAGGATGCTAGAGCCTTGCACGGCGGTGTCTTTCCGAACCGTGTCAGGACTGAGAGGTAGCAGCACTAAGGTTAGCTCATCGGGTGTGTGAGTTCCTCTAGTATCCCCAATTGCGGAGAACGCACACCGCTTTGCCCACCTACCCCACAAAGGTTATCCCATGAGCCATCCTCGCCATTTATTGGAATCTTATGAGATCTATCCTAAAAAAAAATTAGGACAAAATTTTTTATATGATCCCAATAGCCTACGCAAAATTGTGGACATTGCGCGCGTTGAAACCAGTGATACGATTTTAGAGATTGGTCCCGGCACAGGGAGCTTAACACGCACACTTGCCGACCACGCTCAACAGGTCATCAGTATTGAGGTGGATACGCGCTTGATGCAACTCTTAGAGGATGAATGTGCAGCGTATGACAATATTCATATTCACTGGGGGGATGTTTTAAAAACAGATATTGGCGAATTAGTGGGCGATGCACCGTATAAAGTGGTCGCGAATTTGCCCTATTACATTACAACAGCGATTTTGCAATATTTGCTGGAACAACCCAATAAACCACAAAGCCTGACTGTGATGATGCAAAAAGAAGTCGCTGAACGCATTGTTGCGAAACCAGGCAATATGAGTATGTTAGCGGTGAGTGTTCAATTTTACGGAACCCCGAAAATTGAAATGATTCTTAAACCACAGGTTTTTTACCCTCGTCCAAATATTGATTCGGCAGTTTTGCAGCTACAAGTTGAGCCACAGCCAACCGTTAATACACCAGATGAAAAAACCTTCTTTAAAATCGTTAAGGCAGGGTTCCGCCTGAAGCGCAAGCAAATCAAAAACTCTATTGGGAATGCGCTTGGCATGGCCAATGAGGAGGCCGCCGCATTACTAACTCAAGCAGGGATTGACCCCAAACGCCGCGCTGAAACCCTAAGCTTACAAGAATGGGCAACCTTAGCCCATACCTATGCCAAGGCAGATTGATAAACCGCTAATACTTGTTTAGCTAGGTTATCCCACGAGAGGCTTTGTGCATGGTCAAAAGCGGCTTGTCTCATTTGCTCTCGTTCAGTGTTGTTGAAGAATCGGATCAAAGCTTGAGCGGTGGCTTCAACATCAAGTTGGGGAACTAGATAACCCGTTTGGCCATCAATAATGGCATCTTCTGCGCCACAGTTAAGTGAGCCAATTGACGGTGTTTTAGCAGCGCCCGCTTCAAGGTAAACCAATCCCAACCCCTCAAAGCTACTGCCATCATTCACGGCGTTCACAACAAAAATATCTGCACGTTGATACCATTTGACTAATTCCTCTTGAGAAATTAATCCCAAATGGTGTACCACATCTTGTAAACCACGTGCTGCGACATCCTGCCAAAATCCCTGTACATATGCGGAGTCGCGATCCATAGGGCCTGAAAGCACCCATCTTAAATTAGGGATTTGCTGTTGTGCTTTTGCAAAGGCCTTTAGGGTGGTGCGCTGTCCTTTTCGGGGTTTCATGGCGGCTGCCGTAAACATAATATTGTGCCCAACTTGCCATTCTGGGAGGGAAAGTTGAACCATTTGTTGATAATCCTGTATCCATACCCCGCCTGTTGCAACAATCGTATTATTTAAAGGAATTAAATCAAGCAAGCGTTTTTGGGTATATTGGCTAAGACATAAAATGGTGGTTGCCTTATGAAACGCTGGTGCGAAAAAGAACCGTTGACTAGCATTTTCCAAAGGACGGATTGCCCATGTGCCATGTGCATTTGCAATCAAGGGATGTTTTGCCGCTAATGATGCCAATGGGAGATGTAATTCGACCGTACAATGCGATAAATCGCAGGTTTGCATCACACGGCGCACGGTTGGCGCATGGCGCAAGCTACGGGGTGTACTAAAGCGATATTTCAGTAAAGGGGGTAACACGCGATGAACTTCACAATCGGTTAAGGCAGGGTCAATAACTGCATTTTTGGGGAGCGCTAACACTGGTTCAATGCCCAAAGGTAATAATCCTCTGATCAATTCAACTGTATATCGCCCCCACCCTGCGGTGCCTTCCGATTGTGAGGTCACAAAACAAACACGCATGACTACCCCAGATTATTGACTAAGGAACGTTATACCCCATCGAAGCAACCCACACGGAATACCACTCTTGGCGAGTCAATTCAATGTCAGTCGCCGCTAAAGCTGCTTCATAGCGTTCTAGTTTCCCTGTCCCTAACACTGGCAACACATTCACGGGATGTCGCATTGTCCATGCGAGGGCAATTTGGTCAACACCGGCGTTATATTTTTCGCCTAGTTGCCCTAGGGTGTCTTGTAACCGCTTGGATTGCTCATCCTCACCCCAAAAGATGCGACCACCCGCGAGTGGTGACCAAATCATAGGCGCAATGCGCAACTCCTGACATTGATCAAACGTTCCATCATTGAGCGGTTGCAGATGCGCCACCGAAAATTCGACCTGATTCGTAATTAAAGGAAAGTCTAACCGCGACTGCAATAAACGAAATTGTGAAGGGCTATGGTTAGAAACCCCAAAAAAGCGAACTTTACCAGCATCTTTTAGCGCCGTTAGCGCCTCAGCAACTTCATCCGCATCCATCAAGGCATCAGGACGATGAATCAACAATAGGTCGATATAAGATGTTTTGAGTTCGATCAGCGAATTTTCAACAGACGCAATGATATGCGCCCGACTCGTATTGTAGTGATTGACGATGTTGTCGGGGCGATTTTCTGAGGTCAGCATGATATCGCATTTGGTGACCAGTTGCATTTTATTTCTTAAATTCGGTTGTTGTTGCAAGGCCTGACCAAACAGCCCTTCACAAGTATAACTACCGTAGATGTCAGCATGATCAAACGTGGTGATCCCCATCTCAATGGCAGCTTCCAACCATGTAATGAGATCATCGGTACTGAGTTGCCACTGGGCAAGATTCATCATCCCGGCAACAATACGTGAAAAGCTTAACCCATCGGTCATATCAATTTTTGTTTGCGACATTAGCGTCCCTCTTGTGCTTCTGCAATAAAATCATTCGGATAGGGGGCTTTGAGGTGGCTGGCTTCATTAAGTTTTTGCAATTGTTCTTCACTCAGTTTCCATCCTACAGAGCCCAAATTGCTATCCAGTTGTTTCATGTTGCGTACCCCGATAATTGGAGCCGTCACTTGTGGTTGATCTTTACACCAATTTAGCGCCACCTGAGCGGGTTCTTTGCCGGTTTCGTTGGCAACGTCCATTAACGTATCAATCACATGCCATGTACGATCGTGGGCATAGTTACTCCAACCTTCAGACCAACCATGTTCATCCGCAATCTCAATGCGGCTCCCTTCGGGTGGATTTTCCATACCACGTTGATACTTGCCCGTCAGCCACCCACCACGCAATGGGCTCCACGGAATAATCCCAATGCCTTCATTGGCGCATACCTCTACCAAACCCCACTCAATATACCGATCTAACAAATTGTACAGGGGTTGCAAGCAGGTAAATACTTCCCAACCATTTTGACGGCTGATGTCTACCGCTTTTTGGAGTTGCCATGCGGTGTAGTTGCTGACGCCAATGTAACGGACTTTACCCGCTTTCACCAATCCATCTAGCGTACTCAGCGTTTCTTCTAGTGGCGTTCCGCGATCCCAACAATGAACTTGGTACAAATCGATATAATCCGTTTGTAAGCGTTGCAAACTCTTATCCACTGCATCCAAAATATGGCTACGGCTCAAACCAGTATTGTTGACATCATCACCCATCGTAAAGCGAACTTTCGTGGCTAGGATGACTTCTGACCGTGTTTTGTTTTTGAGCCAGTTGCCGATAAATTCTTCAGACACGCCACGGGTATACACATCGGCGGTATCAATAAAATTACCGCCGGCCTCCACAAAGCGATCTAACATAGCATGGCTGTCTGGTTCGTTGGCCTCTCGTCCAAACGTCATGGTACCCAAACAGAGTTCACTAACGTTTAAGCCTGTTTTGCCAAGATATCGATAGTCCATCATTTAGCTCCTTATGAATAGTGTTTTAATGCGTGGGGGTAACACCCGTCCAATACGTTCCCCTTCTTCGGGGGTTAATGGTTTTAAAAGAATCAAAATTAGCGGATAGCTTACCCCCGCAGCGAGTAACGCCATAATGGGACTCATACGCCACAATATAAATATTAAGCCAAACATCAAGCTAGTTGCCACAATCGGTCGCCATAATGCGGCTAAATAAGCGTTGACACTCAGCACATCGCGCAATAGATAGTAAAACCCAAACAGCAAGACCAATTCGCTGGCGATAGTGGTCAATGCGGCAGCACGATAGCTATAGGCAGGTAGAAATATCAGGTTAGTGATGATATTAAAGCTGACTGCCACAATAAACGCCCCTGTAATCAAGCGTTGCCGATCCAAAGCGATCAAGACATACTGCGTCAAGCTATTGATCCAACCTAATGGAATCGACCAAATCATAATTTGCAATGCAATGCCGCCATCAGGCAAGAACTCTGCACCGCCTAAAATCCCGATCAGGGTTGGCGCTAAAAAGGTGATAATCACGGATACAGGCAAGGCAAGGATCACTAAAAATTTGAATCCAAACACATAATTGCGTGTCATAGCCGGACGATCTTCATGGGCTTGACGCGACAACATAGGTAACAATGCCATCGTGAAAAATGCGGGAATAATGTTAAGCGCATCAAGCCATTTATACGCGGTACTATAAATCCCTACGATGGTGACCCCGTTAATAGCTTCCATCAAGATCACATCACTTTTGAAGAACACAGTTGCCAATAAGTGATTCAACATCAACGGAAAAGAAATGACCATCATACCGCGCATCAAAGTAGGTGAGATTTGCGACAATAAGCTACTGGTGCGTTCTGTGGCGTTTGCTGCCCCTCGGATCAGTGGCAAAGCCAAGCGCAGCATCAAGACTAAGGTCACCACATTGGTGATAATGCTCACCCCTGCCAAGCCGACTACACCCCATCCAAGCAACAACGCCCCTAAACCTAAGGTGACTTTGACCATGGTGCTAACGGTGGCAAGCGCAGCGGGATATTCAGCTTTTTCAAAGGCATAAAATAGCGCACTTAACCCCGTGCTGATGCTGTTGGGAATCAAGCCTACATACAAAATCCAGATCGCGAGTAGTGCGGTTTCATCTAGCGCGGGGCTAATCAGATTATTTCGTAACAGTAAAAAGATGCCTAATACTGGAACCCCTGCCGCAGCGAGTCCTAACCGTAACATAGAGGTATTGATAAGATATTGCCCTGCTTGCGATTGATCGCGGGATACCTCGCGGGTGAGTAGGGTGTTTAACCCAAAATTGGTCAAAATATCAAACCAGCCAAAGATCACAATCGCATAGTAGTAAATCCCTGCCCCTTCTGGGGCGAGGATGCGCAGCATGATAAAGGCAAACGCAAAATCAATCCCTCGATTAAAGAGATTCAAAAAGATCGGCGCAAGACTATTTTTGATCACCCGTCGGGCAGAATCTGCATCAGCCGCTTCGCCAATAAACGTCCGCCATGCCCACACCAACAAGAGGAAAATAACCAACATCCCCGTGACAAATGAAGCAAACGCCCCTAATTGGAAGCTCTGCGGACTGTACCGCCAGCGAACCGTCCATGCCCCATCGGCAAGTTCAACCGCCATAAAATTCTCTTGAACGCGCTGAATCTCAATTTCATCTTCTTGATCTTCACCTGTGCCAATCGGACGAATAAATGCCCGCCATCCATCGCTATAGGTGGCACTCATCACCAGCCAGCTATCATCCTCCACCATAATATCGGTATACACGGTTGAGCTTTGGTAATCGGTGATGGTGGCGGGGCTATAGTCAACAGTATCAGTGATCATGCCAGCTTGTAGATCGTTTTTGGCAATAGCAAAACTACGCGGTTTAGCATTCAGGTTTTCATAAATTCGCACCCCCGCGAATTCCTCTGCGAGTTCAAGGTCAACCTCGGATAAATCACCAACGCCAAATTCTTCCTCAGGGCGAATAATCCAATCTGTGATGATGTAACGAACATTTAGCCAATCGAGTTGAGGGGCAAGCATCGTTTCTGGCTGATTGTAAAAGATTGGATTGATGCGATTAAAGTCGAGCCCAGTTTGGGGGGCAATTTGCGCCATATAATCAGCATATTGTTTGCTGAATAAACTATCATACCCGCGCACATCCTCTAAGCCATATTGCCACCCCGTATTGGCGATTAGAGGACGTTCGCCCCAATCATAAGCTTGAATGCGGAAGGTGTCGCCATTGGCGAGGGCAGTGTCTTGTTGTTCCTGTAACCATGTAATAGATGGAGGGGTAAAGCGTAACCAATTGGGATCAGCGGCAGTGTTAAAGTTACCCGTTGCCAGCCATAAATCCGCAAACAAGATTATTACTATCCCGATTTGCCAGAACGGAATAGTGCCAATTTGCGGAAGTTTAATGGAGCGTTCCGAGGATTGACTGAGGCGTAAGAGAATTCCGATTCCTAAGATCACACCACCTAATACCAATACTTGCCAAAATTGATAGCTGTAAAAGGCTTCTGCATTGGGGAAGGCATCGCTAGCTTTGGCCAAGCCTGTATACAAGCGATCAACGATAGAGTGTGTAAAGGCATCATATAAAACACGACTAAGCAGCAATCCACCTAAAATAACACCACCAAGGGCGATGAATCCTGTTGCTAGGCGTTTAAGAATGGGGAATTGTCTGTCTACAATGGTTTGTGTTCCGTAGCCAGCCAAAATACACAAAACGACAGTAAATAACCAAGACCATCGGAAAGGGGTATGTAGTTGTTCGGTAGCGGGAAAGGCGTAATAAAAAATGGCGTAGGCGGGCGTCCCGAACATGAATAAGCCAGCAATGCCCGCTAACACGATCCATACCCAGCGATGGGGGGCTTGGCGATTAAATATCCCTAGGGCGGCGAGGAGTAAGGTCAAAATCCCAACATAAACGCCACCTTCAACATAATTTTTGATGCCAAAATCTGTATTGGTGACGCGGGTTTGGGTTCCGTCGGGATTGTTGCGTTGCCAATCGTGGATAAATGTATCGCCGCTGAACACATCAAGATAATCATGATGGGCAGGATTACCATAACCATTGGGAAGTACCCATTTCACAACATGTCGTGCTGGCAGCGCATAACCGCGTACTTCCGAAAGTTCTGAGCGTTCCGTGCGAAAGCTCTCATTAGCGGTTTCCACCAGTGGGATAAATTGCGCAGCCCCGATCCCGATACCCAACCCAACGAGGAATAACATTAATAAGCCACTAATGAGGCTTGTTCTTAAGGTTTCTGCGAATTTTTCCCGTAACTTGAATAATTCAACCAGTAGCCGCAAGCCACCATACAATGCCATGATCACAAGGGTGTAATACGTGATCTCGATATGCCCTGCTAAAAAGCTCATGCCCAATGCTACTGAGCCAATGAGTACCCAAGGCAAAACGCCAAAAGCACTAGCGGGAGCGTCTCCGATCACAGGGCGGCGTTGAATAATAAATTCTAACATCAGGATCAACAACGGGAGCCATGCCGCCGCCGCTTGGATCATCGGGTGAACCGTCCCAACAACCATAAAGCCACTCAGTTGATAGGCCACCCCCGCAATAATCCCCGCGAAGGTTCCTTGCCCTAAGCCACGCAATAGGAGATACATCAAGACACCAGCAAGCCATAACTGACTCACCGTGAACCATGCAAAGGCATATTCTAGTGGCAACACATAATAGATCAGGCTAAATGGGTATAACATCGAGTGCTGACCGTTTGCCCAAAACGGCGTGCCACTAAATTGATTGGGTTGCCACAATGGAATGGTTTGGTCGCTAATGTTTTGGCGGATAAAGGTTTTCCATTGGTAATTCTGGAAAATTAGATCCGACAGCAGCGCATTATGAGGGATTTCAGGCACACCTTGTTCAGCACGATAGCTTGCCCACGGCTCATATTGATAGAGATTGTCTGTGGGTATTAAGGTTTTGCCGCCAAGGGTGGCGGGTGCAAAAAAAAGAATGGGCAAAATAAAGAACCCAATCCCAATAAGCAGATGCGGGGCTAGTGCTTTCAATAGAGTTTTCATAAGCGATGGATACGTCTTATTCCGTAGTGCGGTCTGCTGGGGTTAATTGTTTATGGCGGGAACGGACATCTAAAACCCGCATAGCGGCTTCTAGCTGAATATTCAAATCCATTTTAGACTCGCCCTCAGCGCGATCAGGGAAATAAATCGGAATTTCTTTGATGTTATACCCTAATTTGAGCGCGACATAGGCCATTTCGACTTGGAAGACATACCCGTTGGAATGAATCCGGCGTTGAATATCCATGCCTTCGAGTGTTTCGCGTCGCCACATACGGAACCCCCCCGTTGAATCTCGTAAATGGGTATTTAATAAAGCGCGTACATAGAGTCCGTTGGCAAACCAACTGAGTAACTTGCGCCACCATGCCCATGTTTCATCCACTTTGCCGCCTTTGACAAAGCGTGACCCTAGCACCATATCCGCTTGTTCAACGGTTGCTAACATATCTAAAATATATTTAGGCTGATGCGAAAAATCACAATCCATTTGAACGAGCAGATCAGCACCATTGTTCAGAGCTTTTTGGAACCCTGCCAGATAGGCTTTGCCTAATCCTTCTTTACCTTGCCGATGCAAGACATCAACCACCTGAGGAAATTCTGCTTTGAGGTCATTTGCAATCTGTCCTGTGCCATCTGGTGAATTATCATCTACAATGAGAATAGAATAGGGATTTGGAATGGATAGCGCCATCAACGCTTGTACCATTTTAGGCAGATTTTCGGCCTCATTGTAGGTGGGCAAGACAATGGTTAAGTGCATTACGCCTCCGAAGCGTCATTATCCTGTAGGTTGATTTTGTTTGCCAACTCTCGGTGCAGTGCTTGCCGACGCTGTTCAGCAACTTCTTCACTGGTTGCCTTGAGTTGTTCTGTGTAGGCTTTAAATTCTTGTTGACGGGTTGCCCCATCTTTAGGGGTGAGCAATTGAGCAACAACTGCACCAACCACTGCACCACAGGCAATCCCTGTAAAAAATGTGGTTATTCGCCGTAACATGAGGTTCCTCCTAGCCTGTTATGGGCAAGGATTATACTTGCAATTATTGAGATTTGTCAGGTTGTCATGAATACATCAGGTATTGTGGTATATCGTAGCTTTAGCCCCACCACAGGCTTAACCGAGTCGGAAACAACATTTTCCTCCTTAGAGGAACTCAATCATCTAATTCTGAATGCTGAAACACCGCGTGTCATTGATCGTATTTTTATTATTGGTCAAGATGCTGATGGTAACGCCCGCCGTACACAATTTAAATTCCAATCGATACAAAAATTATGATCAATCGGTTGCAATTTCGGTTAATGGCCAGTTTTGTTGTGGTGATTGCGGTAACGCTGGTCGTTATCGCTGGGGTTTTGATGCTCTTTTTACAATCTCGCCCTGTACCATTAGATAGTTTGAGAAATGATTTGGGGGCAACCTCTCTAGAGGTCGATTTTACAGATGTGTTTGAAGCGATCCGCCAACAACAAAATAATAATAACGGGAATAGAGATAATCAAAACAGTAATGGGATACGCCTGAATCTCCAAGCTTTTAATGATTTATCACTATATTTAGATGACAATATATCAAATACAGATTATCGGTTCTTTGTGTTAACCAATGCCAATCGCGTGCTTTATGACAGTGAGGGGCGTCTCGACATTAACGATCAGGTGATGGTCACTGAAGAACAGGCCGTTAATACATCAAGTACGAATAATCAACGCAACCCCCTATTCAGCACGGGTATTTTTATATTACAAGATCAACCTCAAGCGTCAGAATATGTGTTTGTTAGCCGTCGTGTTTTGAATAATGTATCTTTAGGACGACGTGATGCTAGTCCTGTTGATATTAAATTTTGGGTAACCGCCCCCCGTCCAGAATCCAGTTTGGCTTATACCGTAGACACATTTAGTGATACGTTTTTTCTACCCTTAGTACAAGCTGCCCTCATCGGTATTTTGATTGCAACCGTGTTATCCATATGGGTAGCGCGCTCAGTGGCAAAACCGTTGCAGCGGATCGCTGATGGTACGCGAGTGGTGGCACAAGGGGATTATAGCCACCGTGTGCCCGTCAGTGGTGTGCATGAGGCACGAGTTGTTGGGTTGGCCTTTAATGATATGACCGAGCAAGTTCAACAAACTCACCAAGCTCAAAATGACTTTTTAGCAAATGTAACCCACGAACTGCGCACCCCCCTCACCAGTATTCAAGGGTTTTCCCAAGCGATTATGGATGGCACCGCCACCGACCCCGCCATGATTCAACGGTCGGCAACCATTATTCATGATGAATCCGCCCGCCTTACCCGCATGGTGAGCGATTTATTGGACTTAGCAAAAATTCAAAGCGGCCATTTGCAGATGCGCCGGAATGTGGTGGAAACCAATCAACTCTTACAAACAATTGGTGAGAGCTTACAATTCAAAGCACAGGCCGAAAAAGTCAATTTGGATGTATCGATTAATACCTTTGTGCGCATTGCGGGTGATGGTGATCGCTTGGCGCAAGTATTTACCAACCTTGTTGATAATGCTATCAAACATACCCCCGAAGGCGGTCAAGTGTGGTTCAAAGCTGAACAATCAGACAATGGTATTTTGGTAACGGTCCAAGATACCGGCGAGGGGATTCCTGAAGATGATGTGCCGCGTATCTTTGAACGGTTTTACCAAGTTGATAAAAGCCGCCATCGCAAAACGAGCCACAATAGCATCGGACTAGGGCTAGCAATTACTAAAGAAATTATTGATGCGCATCACGGGCGGATATGGGTAGAAAGCCAGCCGGGTGTTGGAACGTGTTTTTCGGTTTGGTTGCCCATTTTGTCCGCTGATCGTAGTACGATGATCATGCAAAAACCACAGTTTAATTAATCTGTTGCCATAGGGTTTGTCCATCCCATAAAGCAAAGACTTGACCATTTGCGCCATTGAGGTAACGGGTTTGTGTTCCTGCTTCTACTTGGAACAAGGATGTATAGCCGCTTTCAGGGGTCACCCCCCACCCTAAGCGTTGACGGGTTGTGTCATTTTCTAACCATAATTTCCCAAACCCACGCTGGGGCAAGTAAAATCCCGGCGGAGCCACTAAGCCGTTGGCTTCTAAAATTTCACCATCCTGATAAGTATCCGTTACTACCTCCCATGCGGGGGATTGCCCATCATTATATAAAACAAAAATCACCCGCCCTTCTTCTATCCAAATTAAAACCCCATTTTCCATCACTTGCATCGCAGCAGGGCTAGATAGAGCATCCGACTGGGGGCAACCTGTAGGGGCGGGGGTAAAAAACCATGATATAGTGCAAGGCTGTCCACTATTCGAATTATTGACTTGCGGGGCTGCAACTGCTCCAACTAAGGTTCCAGATGGAATAGCTGTAATAGTGGGTGTAAAAGATGCTGTAAAAGTTGGGGTAACAGTAGGTGTATGGGTACGTGTTGGCGTAACGGTGCGGGTAACTGTTGCAGATGGTCTTGAAGTAGGGGTATCTGTCACTGTTGGGGTTAAGGTGTTGGGCGGCGTCGCTGTCCTAAGAACAAAGCCTGTTGTTTGAATGGTTGGGGTCAATACGGCGATTTCTGGTGCTAATGTTACGGTGATTGTTGGTTGATTTTGGTTTAATGTTAACGGTGTGATCGTTGGTGGGGGCAACGTTTCTTCAGCGATCAAGCGTGGTACATCAGAGGCAGGGGGGGCTTGTGGCGCACAAGCGAACAAAAGTCCACCTAATAAAAGTATGAGTACCCCACGCAGCAATTTAGCCTCCATAGACTGGAATCAACGCTCCCGTAATATCTCGTGCCGCATTCGATGCTAAAAAGCCAATAACACCAGCTAAAGACTCAGGAGTAACCCATGATTCAAAGTTGGCACTGGGCATCGCTTGGCGATTTTGTGGTGTGTCAATAATTAATGGAATTACAGCATTAACCGTAATATGGTGGGGGTTGTATTCCTGTGCCAGAGATTCCGTTAAACGAAAAACAGCTGCTTTGCTGGCAGCATATGCCGCATGATTTGCAGTACCAGAGAGTCCAGTTTTTGCCCCAACATTGATAATCCGTCCTGAGCGCTCTTGTTCTATCATGAGGGTAGCAATTGCACGACTCATCAAAAAAACACTTTTAGCATTCAAGGTTATCATTGTATCCCATATTGATTCTGCATCATCAGCCAGACTATTGCCGCTAGCATAACCACCCGCTACATTAACCAAAATATCAATATACTCATATTGTTGTTTGATAGTATCTAATGCTATGTTGATGGACTCAACCTCACTGATGTTGACGCTTAATGCCAACCAATCAGGATTCCAAGCATCCTCAAATTGTTCACGGATTCTTGTTACATTTCGCCCAAGCAAAATAAGTTTTGCGTCAGCCTGCGCAAAATATTGCACAACAGCTTGTCCTAAGTTGCCACTTGCACCTGTGACAACAACAACTTTGTCTGCGAGTTCTGGATACATTATTCACCTCTTTTCATAAAAGCGTAGCATGTCTATCTTTAAATCGCTAGAATAGCGTAAACCTTAATGATGAAAGAACAAACTATGTCCACTGCTATTATCCATCCAAATGTTACGCTTGGTAAAAATGTCACCCTTGGCGATTTTGTCATCATTGGTGAGCCTCCGCGTGGCAAAAATAGCGGTGACTTAGAAACTATTATTGGTGATAACGCTGTGATTCGTTCTCACACCGTTATTTATGCAGGCAATGTGATCGGTGATGATTTTCAAACAGGGCATCATGTCATGATGCGGGAGGCGAATACCATTGGTAATCATGTTAGTATTGGCACGAATACCGTGATTGAACATCATATCACGATGAACAATGGGGTCAGAGTCCATAGTAATGTATTTATTCCTGAATATAGTATCTTATATGACGGCGCGTGGATTGGTCCTAATGTCGTGATCACAAATGCGATGTACCCGCTATCCCCTGACGCCAAAACCAATTTAAAAGGTGCAACGATACACTCACATGCAAAAGTAGGCGCGAATAGCACTCTGTTACCGGGGATAACACTGGGTGAACAGTCGTTAGTCGGTGCGGGGAGTGTCGTCACAAAAGATGTTGCGCCATATAAGGTTGTGGTGGGGAACCCCGCCACCGAAATTAATGACATTCGCAATTTACCCTATGATAAGGATGAATAATGGCAAACATTCCATTTGTTGACCTCAAAGCCCAATACCAACGGATTAAACCTGAAATTGATGCGGCTATTACTGAAGTTGTTGACAACACAGCCTTTATTGGTGGTCAAAAGCTCCGTGATCTTGAAACCGCATTTGCTGAGTTTTGTACAACAAGCCATGCTATTGGTGTAGGCAATGGGACAGATGCTTTAATGGTAGCGCTCAAAGCAATGGGGATTGAAAAAGGCGATGAGGTTATCACAACCCCGCATACCTTTATTGCCACCTCTGAATCCATTACCCATGTGGGGGCGAAGCTAGTATTTGTGGACATTGATCCACAAACCTATAATATTGACCCCGCAAAAATTGAAGCCGCCATCACTGACAAAACAAAAGCCATCGTTCCTGTACATTTATATGGACAAATGGCAGACATGGACGCCATTATGGCAATCGCTGACGCCCATAACCTGCTAGTTTTGGAAGACGCCGCTCAAGCAGTGGGGGCAAATTACAAAGGGAAAAAAGCGGGATCAATTGGGCATATGGGAACCTTCAGTTTTTACCCCGGTAAAAACCTAGGGGCATATGGTGATGCGGGGATGATCGTGACCAATAATGAAGGGTATGCAAAATTTTCAAAGATGTATGCCAATCATGGTCGGTTAACCAAATATGAACATGAATTTGAAGCTGTTAACAGCCGTTTAGACGGACTGCAAGCGGCAATCTTAGGGGCAAAATTGCCGCACATCACCACATGGAACAACGAACGGCGGCAAGTGGCGGCATGGTATAACGACTTGCTGACCCCCTTAGGCGATATTGTGCAATTACCCCATGAACTACCAAACAGCGAAGCAGTTTATCATCTGTATGTCATTCAACTACCTGAACGGGATGCCCTGTTAACGAAACTCAAAGACAATGGCATTAGTGGGGGCATTCACTATCCCGTACCGCTCCATGAACAACCCGCTTATCAATACATGGGGCATAAACCAGAAGACTTCCCGATCACTCACGCCGCCGCCAATCGGATTGTTTCTTTGCCGATGTTCCCCGAAATGACCCACGCGCAATGTGAACGGGTTGCGGCGGTTGTGGCTGACCATGTAAAAGCAAAAGGCTAATCCCTCCTCAACATTGCTTTTATCCATTTAGTTATCCTAAGACATGATCCCGATTGGGTCATGTCTTTCTATATTTCTGTGCGGTTTGGCACTATAATGCAACTTGGTTAGACAGGGAAAAGCAAGTTATGATTCAAAACTTTCAAGACATGATTATGAAATTGCACAGCTTTTGGGGGCAAGAAGGCTGTGTATTGTGGCAACCTTACAACATCCAAGTTGGGGCAGGGACGAGTAACCCCGCGACCCTTTTACGGGTGTTAGGCCCCGAACCGTGGCGCGTTGCCTATGTAGAACCGAGCATCCGTCCTGATGATGGGCGTTATGGGGAAAACCCCAATCGGATGCAGATGTTTTATCAGTATCAAGTGATCCTCAAACCCGACCCCGGCAACCCACAAGAACTATATTTAGAAAGCCTCAAAGCCTTAGGCATCGATCCCCGCGAACATGACATCCGCTTTGTGGAAGATAATTGGGCGAACCCTTCTTTAGGGGCATGGGGACTTGGATGGGAAGTCTGGATGGATGGACAAGAGATCACGCAATTCACATACTTTCAACAAGCGGGTGGCGTGAATCTTGATCCCGTTAGTGTTGAGATTACCTATGGGTTAGAACGCATTGCATCGGCTTTATTAAATGTGGATTCTGTGTGGGATTTAGAATTTACAAATGGCATTACCTATCATGATATGTTTATGCAAAGCGAGATTGAACACTGTACCTATTATTTTGAAATTGCAGATGTACAAAAGCTCAAAGATACTTATGACGTGTATCAAGAAGAGCATGAACATGCCCTCAGCAAAGGCTTGATCATCCCCGCTTATGATTATGTCTTAAAGTGTTCCCACTTATTTAATGTGTTAGATACACGCGGCGCCATTGGGGTTACTGAACGGGCACACTTTTTCCGTCGGATGCACACCATGACCATGAACATTGCGAAGGCATTCGTAGCGCAACGAGAAGAACTGGAACATCCAATTACAAAAATGGAAGCTCATTGGGGGATTCCCTACGAACCGCTAAAAGCTGTTGAAATCCCCACCCCAAGCGAAACCGGTGATGTTTTGTTTGAAATTGGGACGGAAGAACTCCCCGCCGCAGATGTTGATATAGTGCTTGCTCAATTACAAGATAGCGCACCCCGTTTATTTGATGACTTGCGGCTCTCACATGAGGGAATCACATGTTACGCAACGCCGCGCCGTTTGGTGATTCATGCTAAACAGGTGTCAACCCATCAAGCGGATATGACCGAAGAAGTCAAAGGCCCTCCTGCAAATATTGCATTTAAAGATGGTGCGCCCACCAAGGCTGCCGAAGGTTTTGCTCGTAAAAATGGTGTATCGGTTGATGAATTGGTCATCAAAGATATTGATGGCGGTGAGTATGTCACGGCGGTAGTTGAACATACAGGCCAACCTGCTACAGTCGTTTTAGCAGAAACGCTGCCTGATTTTATTGCCAGTTTAAGCTTTAATAAAGCCATGCGCTGGAATTCGGGCGGGATTGCGTTTTCACGTCCAATTCGATGGATAGTGGCACTCTATGGTGATCAGGTGATTCCGTTTGAATATGCTCATGCAAAAAGTGGCGATACTACACGTGGTATTCGCCCCTTGAGTTCGCCTAATATAACAGTGACGAATGCAATCTCATATTTTGAAGCCATTGAAGACCAAGGCATCATTTTGTCGGTTGCAGACCGCCGCAGCACTATTGAAGCACAGGCTAAAGCCTTAGCTGAAGAGGTTGGTGGTCGTATTCCGGATGATCCCGATCTCTTAACCGAAATCACAAATCTAGTGGAACAGCCCACTGCATTGCGTGGCACCTTCTCTGACGATTTTCTCAAGTTGCCGCGCGAAGTTTTGGTGACTGTTATGCGTAAACATCAACGCTACTTTGCCGTTGAAGATGAAAGTGGTAATTTGTTGCCCTATTTTATCGCCGTGCGAAATGGTGATAGCGAACATTTAGATAAAGTGATCGCAGGCAATGAGCATGTATTGGTTGCACGATTCTCAGATGGAGCATTCTTCTATGAAGCAGACATCAGCCAACCATTGGAGAGTTATTTAGAAAAACTCAGTACCTTGACCTTCCAAGAAAAACTTGGCTCAATGCGTGATAAAAACCAACGGGTCACTGAAATGGTTCGTCCTTTCGGCGATATGCTTGGTGCTGCTGATGATTTAGTGGAGTTGGTTGAGCGAGCTGCTGAACTTGCCAAGGCCGACTTAGGAACCCAAATGGTGGTTGAAATGACATCGCTCCAAGGCACGATGGGACGGATTTATGCCACTAAAGATGGCGAAAATCCTGTTGTCGCAAATGCTATTTTTGAACATTGGCTCCCGCGTAGTGCTGAGGATAAACTCCCCACTAGCGCGGCAGGCGTGATGTTAGCCTTACTGGATCGCTTGGATAGTTTAGTCGGCCTATTTGGTGTTGGCTTAGCCCCAACCGGTAGCGCTGACCCTTACTCAATGCGGCGTTCGGCGTTGGGCATTGTTCAAATTTTAATTGATCGGAACCTCGCGCTTGATCTACGGGGTGCGGTGCAATTGGTGGCGGAACATCAACCCGTTGAGGTTAGCATAGAGCATCAAAATGATTTATTGAACTTTATTGCTGGGCGGATTGACGTTTTGCTAACAGAGCAAAACAATGCCAAAGATGTTGTTAAAGCGGTTTTAGCAAAACAGTCCCATAACCCCGCCCGTGCAGTTATTGCGGTTAAACAATTAGGGGAGTGGGTGCAACATGATAATTGGGAAGCTATCTTAGATGCGTTTGCCCGTTGTGCACGCATTATTCGTCCTATTGAAGAAATACACACGCTAAACCCTGACGCATTTGAACTCCCTGCTGAAAAATCACTTTATGATGCCTATGAAACGATTCGCCAAGCACTACCTCAAAACTACAACATCAATAATTTTTTGAGTGCATTTGAAAATGCCGTGCCCGTTGTGAATCAATTCTTTACAGATATTATGGTGATGGATGAAGACCTTGCCAAGCGAAATAACCGTTTAGCATTGTTGCAATCTTTGACAGGATTAGCCAATACTATTGCTGATTTTAGTGAGTTAGAAAACTTCTAAAACCATCAGAAATAGAAAATTTCTCATTTGAGTAGGGCATAGGTCTTAATGTAAAGCACGCCATACTATCTATGCCCGCTTGAATCCCAATCATTTTGATAAGTTTAACGTCAATTCGGTTTAAGAACTGTCTAATTTGTTTCACCAAAGCATATAATGAGACAGCACTCTTTTTTGGGGTTCTACCCCGTTCCTCACGATTTTTTAGGCAAAAAATTGAGTAAAACTTTAAACGTTTGGTCGAACTTTTCAACGTTCGTGGGTTTCAGGGCTAAGCCCTGAGAACAATACACTTGAAAACGCTTATCCCCAATTCACATTAAGTTTAGGATTCTCTCTTCTCCTCGATAAGCTCTGGCAGTGTGAACGGCGTAGCGTTAATATCAGTTACTTGGCATTGGTCAAAAACCACCTGCAATATATCTGTATCAATACCACCCTGCTCTCCGATAAACACAAGATTGGATTTTGGTGTTTGCTGCCCCCAACCTTCATCAGCACCATACATTGTGATGCGCTTACCTGCGACTTGGGCAATTAGACGTTTATGAGGTGTTTCCGCCAGTTGAATAATTCCCTTGGCACGATAAATTGATCGTGGAAGATTTTTGAGGGCATGGCTTAGTCGATCAAAACTCAATGGTTGCGTTCCCTGCCAACTCCATGAATCAAAAACAAGTGTGTGGTCATGGTCGTCATGATGATGTGCATGGTCGTGTGTGTGCGAGCCGTCATCTTGCTGTTCATGGACATGTATATCTTTTCGTGGTTTGTCCGCCAATTTTTGTGGGTCATATTGCCCAACACCAATAACTAGTTCAAGGGGGACTTTACCAAAATTAGCTTCAATAATACGGGCTTGTTTCGCAATACGTCGAATAACATTTGTCTTTAAATGCTCAATGTATGCTGAATCCACTAAATCAACTTTGTTTAGGATAATAATGTCTGCTGCACCAATCTGGTCAATTGCCAGCCCTTGATAGTCATTGGCAACATCTTCAAATTGCTCTGCATCAATAACGGTCAAAATGCTATCTAACTCAATTGCCTTTATAAATTCCATCTCGCGAAAGGTCATAGCAACGGCTACTGGGTCAGAAACACCGCTGGTTTCAATGATGATATATTCAGGGGGTTGAGATTGCGTTAGTAAATTCAGTGTTTCAACCATTAAATCATCCCGAATAGTGCAACAGATACAACCATTGGAAAGTTTTATTGATTCACCCTCCACCCCAACAATTAATTCAGCGTCGATATTAAGTGCGCCAAAGTCGTTGACCAGCACGGCAATTCGCATACCATGCTCAGCATGCAATATATGATTGAGGACACTTGTTTTACCTGCGCCAAGAAACCCTGTCAAAATAGTAATTGGGATCGCTTTTGGCACAACAGGTTTATTTTTTTTGGTTACCATTCTTTTTGAAAGCTCCTAGTTGATAAATTTTATCATTTACAAAGTATCCTAATTGATACAAAATATCAATTAAAGTTTTTCTGAAATGGTGAGGCAGTCTTAAAAAGTGACGTTTGGAAGTAATAATCAACAATCTGCAATCGTTTTTATCTTACAAATGATCTGTATGTAGCTGTTTATTCGAACAAATCGTTTATCTTCAATCTTAAAATCAATATCGCCTCAAAGATAGGGAGTAATCATATGTCAAAACTACCAGTAACGGTACTATCCGGCTTTTTAGGTGCCGGTAAAACCACCGTATTAAACCACATTCTCAACAATCGGGATGGGTTGCGAGTAGCAGTTATTGTTAACGATATGAGTGAAATCAACATTGATGCTGATTTAGTGCGTGATGGTGGTGCACAACTTAGCCGCACAGAAGAAAAACTTGTTGAGATGACTAATGGTTGTATATGCTGCACCTTGCGCGATGACCTACTTCAGGAAGTGAAGCGACTTGCCAGTGAAGACCGCTTTGACTACCTACTTATAGAATCAACTGGTATCTCGGAGCCTATGCCAGTGGCAGCAACTTTTGCGCTGGATATGGGGGAAGGTAACACCTTACAAGAAATTTCTAAACTCGACACCATGGTTACAGTTGTAGATGCTAACAGTTGGCTGAATGATTTTACCAAAGCTGAGCGTCTGAAAGACCGTGGCATGGGTGTTAGTGAAGAAGACGAGCGAACATTAGTTGACTTGTTAACCGATCAGGTAGAGTTTGCCGATGTCATTCTCATTAATAAAACTGATTTAGTAACCGAAGCCCAAGCCGCGCAACTAGAAGAGATTCTACATCGCTTGAATCCAGACGCACGCCTCATCCGCATCCAGCATGGCCAGATCGACCCATCTACTATCCTTAATACAGGTGTGTTTGATTTCAATAAAGCTCAACAAGCGCCTGGTTGGTATAAAGAGCTACAAGGTGAGCACATTCCAGAAACTGAGGAATATGGCATTAGTAGTTTTGTCTATCGTTCTTATAAACCTTTCCATCCACAACGATTCTTAGATGTCATGAAAGGTGAGGTATTAGATGGTGTTATTCGTGCTAAGGGGTATTTCTGGCTAGCAACTCGTATGGAAATGGCATTGATGTGGTCACAAGCAGGTGGTGTTAAGCGTGTAGGGATTGCGGGAAAATGGTTCGCAAGTGTACCAAAAGAGATGTGGAGCAATTTTCCAAATGCAGACGAGCATCTTAAACGGCATTGGCATGAGCCTTACGGCGACCGCCGCCAGGAAATTGTTTTTATCGGTGTGGAAATGGATAAAGAACGCCTAACCGCTGCATTGGATGCTGCTATTCTTAGTGATAAAGAAATGGCTTTGGAACCTGATGGGTGGTCAATTTTGCCTGATCCTCTACCAAAATTTGAAATGGCTTAATCCAATTCAAATAAATAATGAAAATAGAAATCCGATCTGCACAAATTGCTGATATACCCACTTTGATAGCCTTTCAGAAAGAAGGTTGGTTCAAGGATTATCATAATGTGATCCCAGAAGGATATGCTGAGTATGCGATAGGGGTTTATGGTACACGAGATGCAATTCGTCAACAGATTGATAAAGCTTTTCTATATATAGTTGCACAGGTGGATGAAACAATTGTTGCCTGTGCAACTGCTGAACCCTTGAACGCGCTTGAGGCAGAAATCTGGTGGATTCATACTAGCAAAGCCTATCGTGGACAGCATGTTGGGCGTCAGTTAGTTGAATTTATTGCTGCTCAGATGCAGGGTGAGGTACGCTCATTGTGTGTCACTACGTTTCAAGGCTATACACCAACTTTACAATTTTACAAGCGACTTGGTTTTCAAGTACAAAAGACCTATATCTATGAAAGTGGTCCTTTTCAGATTCCTGAGGTGCGTTTGTGTAAACGACTGGATTTAACAGAATAAATAGGGTTAGTAGACTATTATGTTAGATTGGCTGATTATTGGAGGTGGGATTCATGGTACCCATCTTGCGCACTACCTCGTCAATAAAAAAGGCGTTTCGCCTGAGCGCCTACGTGTGCTTGACCCCAACCCGCAACTTCTTGATCGGTGGCGACACCTTACAAGTAATACTGGAATGCAGTTTATGCGCTCCTCACGCGTGCATCATATTGATTTGGAACCTAATTCAATAGACCAATTTAGACAACTGTATCCATATTATCCTGCTTATGCAAAACCCTATCACCGCCCACCTTATCAGATGTTCCAAGACCATGCTGATTTCACAATTCAACAAAATAATCTATCAGCATTGCACTTACATGGGCAAGCAACGCATATTACTTGTCAGAATAGGGGTTTTTTAGTGCAAAGCAATAATGGTACTATTGCTGCTCAAAATGTTGTATTGGCTATTGGGCGTACCCACTTGAACTATCCTAAATGGGCAAGTGTGCTTCAGCAGAAAAAAGCTTCAATACATCATATTTTTGAGGTAGATTTCAAGCGAGATGCCTTGCCAAAAGGTGACACAGTGTTAATTGTTGGCGGGGGTATCACAGCCGCACAGACAGCACTCATTTTATCAAAGACGAATCCTGTAACACTTTTAATGCGACATGGTATTCGCTTCCGGGATTTAGATGCTGGCCCCGGTTGGATGGGACCCAAAGAATTAAATAAATTCAAGAAAAAAGACTTTGAGCAACGGCGGACTCTCATTCAAAAGGCACGCAATCGGGGCTCAATCCCTAGTGACATCTATAGACAATTGCGTAAAGCGATAGCAGATGGGCAAATTAATTTATGTCGTAATGAAATCACCAATGCAGCTTTAGATGGTGATACTATTCAAATACAATTATATGAGCAAAGTAGACTCACAACACAACATATTATCCTAGCAACAGGTTTTGATATGACGCGCCCCGGTGGAATATGGTTGGATAACATCATAAATACCTTAGGTTTGCGTTGCGCCACCTGTGGGTATCCTATTTTAGACACTTCATTGCAATGGATGCCGGGGTTATTTGTTTCTGGAGCATTGGCTGAATTGCAAATTGGTCCCGTGGCTCCGAATATTATTGGTACACGGATGGCAGCGCAACGAATTGGGCGCAAGGTTTAATTTTAAAGTTGCTTAAGCGGGGTATTAATGAGCGTGGAGGGACTCGAACCCCCAACCAAGTGCTTAAAAGAAATGTGGTTAGTCGTATGTGGCTACGCGAGAACCACTGCCCTATTAATTCAGTTTGCAAGGTGCATCAAGCAGTAAAAACAGGGTAAGGCTTTTAGGGAGATTTTGCAAGCAGTTTTTCATTAATAGGCAAGGGAAAACTGTAAATTCTGCGATTAAGTAGTATCCTATTCCATTAGTGGTTGTTACAGGTTGATGGAGAGTAAAAATGATAAAAGTGATAGACAAAATTTGGACAGTCTATACTCGTTTCGTTATATATGGTTTTATGGCATTTGCGATTTACCACATCATGCGAGTACTAGTCTCTGATATTGAATTGTCATACCCTGATACGCTTCCCACATGGATAAAAAGCTGTTTAATCACTTCAGAGTCTTCACTAACTAACAACTTGATAATATCTCAACTTATTTTGTTCTTTTTTGTTCTTATGCCGTTGTTTAGCACATATATTAGATCGGATCTAATTAGATTTTTTAGAGGCATGAGAAAAAACGCCCCTATACAGGCTGCCTTCTACGAAACCTTGATTTTGGGACTTTTGGATGATTATAACCAGATACGTACAGAAAAAACCGCTCGCATTGCTGAGCTAGCATTCAGGATTATTATGGGTGTGTCTGGCATATTGTGGTTAACTTTTCCCGAGGCGAGTCGTGCAGAACCCATGACATTTATATTTGGAGGGCTTACTATAGCAACAGTTAGATTGCGAAAAAGTTTGGCACTCCAAAATAACGAAAACTAATAAGTGTTACAAACTATTGTGGTGGTTTTGCTTTGTTTATTTCATATGTTTCACCAAGTCGGCTAATGTGAAACCACCCATCTACATATGACTCTCCATTATGAGAATATACTGAAATATGAACATAGTAACTATCTAATTCTAATTTCAGGTTACCCATAAAAACCTCTATATTTTCTGCATTTGTCCCAACACTTTGAGAGTTAACTATGTGTGTATAGAATTTAATAAAACCATCTTGACCATAGGGAATTTTCCCATCATGCTTTTCTTCTAACTTGTGGAAGTTTAACCCTGTGTAAAGCTCAATGTCAGCCAAGTATAAATTGGCGCTATATGGTTTTGGCGGTATATCTAAAGGCACAGGAGGGTGTTTCTCGATAGAACCTGTTCTGACAGGCCTTCTATCAAATCGTAGGGTGCCAATATTGTCAGCCCACTTAAGGTTCGATTGAGTGGAGAAAATGGTTGTACCAGAAGTATCTTTGATTTCATTTAATCGCGCGATACAACCAATAGCTGATCTTTTGCCTGTGTTTGTCACTGTAAGTAAGGCGGTAGCTCTCGGCTTTAAATCTAGATCAATACTTTTAGTCTTAATCTCCAATATGAATTTGGGCTTTTCCAAAGATTCTTTGATGATTGGATAAGCTGCAATACCAAACAAGAACATGGTAAATATGGCTAACACGAAATTGATGGCTAAATCCAAAATTTGATATGTTTCCATGCGTAAATCTCTTTAATTAACTTTTTAATGATATTAAGCCATTAATCGAAAGAAATATAAAATAGGCTATACTATATAGTATGCCAAAACAATTAGATTATATGTTAACAGAAAAAGAACTTGCCGAAATAGAGCAAGCGATCCGCAGCGCCCATGATGCTCGTATCCGTCAACGTGCCACCGCCATCCACATGTTGCATCTGGGACAATCGGTGACCGAAGTGGCTGAAATAATGGCCGTCAAATTACCAACGATTTACGGTTGGTATCATCGCTGGAAAGCAGAAGGGATTGCCGGCTTAGGTGATCGGGCTAAAAGTGGGCGTCCCCGTAAAACGGATGAAACGTATGAAAAACGGTTGGGTGAGATTGTTGAGCTTGCTCCCGAGGCATTAGGCTATTCATTTGTGCTATGGACTATCGAACGGTTACGTCAGCATATGTATAAAGAGACTGATATAAAGCTCAGTCCAGCCCGTTTTCGGGTGTTGATGAAGCGTTTAGGTTATGTGTATCGTCAACCGAAACATGATTTAAGCGCTCTACAAGATGCTGACGAGCAAGAACGGAGCAAGGAATTATTGGAGTGGTTGAAAAAAAAGCCCTTGGCGGGAAATATGAACTCCTCTTTATGGACGAAACAACCATGAGCATGCATCCGCCGCTACGAAAATGCTGGATGAAGCGTGGACAGACAAAGTTAATCCCTGCGCCCGGCATACAGCGATGGACACATGTCTTTGGGGCGTACAATTGGGTAACAGATAACATGAGTTGGACAATCGCACCTCGCAAAAATAGCAACGCTTTTATCACCTTTCTTGATCATCTCATGACGAAATGCTACCCTACACAAAAAGTGGTATTAGTACTCGATAACGCTACTTTTCATACGAGCCGAGCATCGATGGCTGCGATGAGTTCATTTGCTGATCGGTTGCAGGTGGTATGGCTCCCGAAGTATTCGCCATTTCTCAATCCTATCGAGCGCTATTGGCTACATCTGAAAAATCTAGCTTGCGCCAATAAGCTCTATATCGATTTAGATCATCTTCGCCAGCAGGTGGAGGGTGCTCTTATGCGACAGAACCTACCCAATTCCAATGATCGCTTTTCTTTATTAAAAAACTTACGACCAACGGCTTAAATAAAAATACCCCCAAACCATCCTAAAATGTGGGGGTATTTGAAATGTGCTTTTGGTTGTGACTATGTAAGATTCAAACCATTCAATGGACTGTTGCGATTATGGATGCTACCTAACTCGTCATCGGTAAAAACGGCATAGTATTGGGCGGTAACATCAATATTCTTATGCCCTAACAGTTGGGCTAATGTGGCAATATCACCACCATTTTTGATGTACTCTCTAGCGAATTGATGCCGCATGGAATGCGGGTTAACCCGTCCCGTGACACCGGAACGCTGCTTAAGCCGTTTCAACATCTGATTGACGCCACTCTCTTTAAGCGGCTCCCCTGTATTCATGTTCACAAATACATGATCATAACCTGACTCTCTCACATCTAACCATGTGGTGAGAAAATCGGCGGTAACATCGGTAAAGTGAACCGTCCGTAGTTGATCACCTTTTTCAGTGACATAGGCTTGTTTATCGTCGATAGATAAATCCGTTAAGGTCAAGGCGATAGCCCCACCGCGCCTACAACCTGTATCTGCAATGAATGCTAGTAAAGCTCTATCTCTGATGCCTGATTCCGTGTCTAGTGTGGCATTGAACAACTTCACAAAATCCTTGGGATTCATGGATTTAGGTTTGCGCTTGGGTTGCTTTCTGGTAATGCGTCGCATCGGGTTCTCACAATGAAATTCTTCACTACACCACTTAAAAAAGGTGTGTAGAATCCGTTTTCTGGTTTCGATGGTGTCATCGCTCAGGCCGCCCTCTTGTACGGGTTTTTGGTCGCCTAGCTCATAACGGGTCGTGCGAGATTTCATATAGACAATGTACTCTCTCAATTGCCGCGTGGTGATGGTGGTCACGTCTATATCGCCGATTGCATTCTGTGCATAAGCTAGAAAGATACCAAGATTTGACTTGTACCATTTCATGGTTGAATCGGATACATTGTCAGCATTTTTGGCTAGCAGAAATTCGTCTATAGCATGTGATAGATTCATGATAGTTAAGCTCCTGGTGATACATGAGAAGCGCCCACAACATGAGAAGCTGCCCAATGCTTAACTGTTTCGCGGTTCTTATCTTGTACCGGTAACTTATCAAGTCCCTGGTTTTCATGATTAGGCAGCTTCTCATCTTTTTGCCGGTCATCATTGATGAGATACGCCATTAACTGACGCCCTAGAAATTCCGTGTAATCGGGTGGGATGGCTTCTTTGAGTTGGGCATTGTCTTTAATCCAGTTGATGCCCATTGCATTGCGCCATCGTTTTG
>JGI12316J15309_10007233_pt1 | contig 35073 bp, 31 predicted proteins | sample MarCyaLeptolynsp_FD_15309 | JGI IMG/M metagenome (IMG submission 15309) | reverse complement strand
GACGCTGGTGGCGAAATATTGCTTAACACAAAAATGAGTAAAAGCATTGGCGATATGCTGAGAGAAAAGAACCTTGAGGAGAAAGAGCAATGCTTGCTGCCAAAGCTAGTATTGCCAGTGTTCCGGAATAAACATATATTTTGCTCCAAAAACCAATCAATAGCTTGAAAAACTCGTTTGAGTCTAAACTGAAATCACTATTTTCTCATAGTCTAAACTCGCCAACTTAGGAGGAAACAGGAGTTAAAGTAGCAAAGCGAGAAATACGAGTACGAGCCAGAGGAACACCTTGAACCCAAGCAAAAAGACGCTTGAAATTGATTGCAGTAGCAGTCATGACATGTTGCAAATGGGTTTTAGCTAGTCCTCGATACCGACTTTGTCTGAGACCAAATCCAACCACTGCTTGGGAAATTGTTCCCTCAATACCTGCCCGGAGGCCGTAATCTTCCCACCATTGTGGTGAAGTTTGTTGCTCACGGGCTTGCTGTAAAGCTTGTTGCACACCTTGTGGTTGTAAGGTCAAAGTACGAGAAGCTGAGGGAGAACGAGTACACAACTCTCGCACTCGACAATCTCGACAAACAGATTTGGCAAACTCAACAGTAATGATGGGTGTGTCTCGACGATTATCAAGGCGTTCTCGCCAACTGCGGCTTTGATGTCCCTCAGGGCATGTAACCTGTTGATTCTCCCAGTCAATCACAAAACGAGAGAGGTCATAGGCATTGCCTTGCTTAGCTTGCCAACTGGTGTCCTTTCTGACTGGTCCAATGAGTTCGATGCCATACTCGAGTTGGCTGTTGACCAAGAGCTCTGCATCTACATAGCCTGCATCAACAAAATGTTGACTGGGTAACAAAGATTTTTGTGCTAAAGCTTGATGAATATTCGCTGTTTGTTCGACATCTTGAACCGTAGCTTGAGTAGTCTCCACATGAGTAATGAGGTGAACTTGGTCTGTTTCACAGGTTTCACTGACATGAACCTTATATCCAGTCCAAGACTCTGAATGCTTGGTTCCAACTCGTGCATCACTTTCATATGGGGAACTCAAACGCTCCCCAGGCGGTGGCATTTCTGTAACTCGGCGGAGTTTGACCTTACTTTGGTCAACATAGTACTGATAAACCCAATATTGACGCAATTGTTCGACCTTGGGTAAATGCCGCAGAGACTTTGGAGTATCCTCTTTCCACACAAACTCTAACAATTTCATGCCGTCGCGACCAATCTGCTCCCCATAGGCGGTTCGCTCTGCCTGCTTTTTGGGAAGGCGATAATCGTCTATGACCTTGCTGTAACGCTCAAACCACTCTGGGTCTATCCAACTTTGCAACCATTCTGGCTCTGTGATAGCAATTTCATTGAGCGCAGCCCTGAGCATTTCTCCGACGGCTTCAAGACGACTCAGTTCTCGAAGTACTGCTATGACTTGGGTTGAATCACTTCTTTGTTTGCTTCTGTCCTTAATCCATCCCCCCTCTTTGAGCTGAAAGAGTAACTCATTGAGTAGTCTATCTCCTGCTCCTCCCTCTCGCAAACGATTGCGAAATTCGCTGAGTACGGTATGGTCAAAGCCACTGTCTTCTAACTCCAAGCCCAAAGCATATTTCCAGTCAATTCTACCTCTGACTGCATCTGCTGCCTGACGGTCAGGTAAGTCTTCGAGAAATTGCATAATGCTCACCAGCGCTAATTGTCCTGCACTCATCCCTGGCTGACCTTGGCTGCTATATAAGTCAGCAAAATCTTCATCGTGATAAATCTCGCCCATTTCGTCCCTGAGCCAGATGTAGAGATTCCCTTTCGGAAATGCTGCATGGGCTACTCGTCTAGTTTGTTCTGGAACACTGACACTACTAGCTTTGGCAGCAAGCATTACTCTTTCTCCTCAAGGTTCTTTTCTCCCAGCATATCGCCAATGCTTTGACTCATTTTTTTGTTAAGCAATATTTCGCCACCAGCGTCGCGAAGCGTAACGCACGACGTTGCGGGTACAATCATTTTCAAAAATCGCCTTAATTAGATGTTGCCATGAAAGTCAGCAGAAAACTTACAGCTACTAATATTAGTAAACCAAGCTTACCTGGGTTTCTTTGGCACCAAAGCTTGATTGATCCAATTAAGCTGTAACGAGGAGTATAAATCTGCTCAGCTTCCAACTGCGATCGCGAAATATCATCATAAAGGGTACATTCCTTGGCATAGGGATGTTGGGGAAAGTTACAGGTATCATCAGCATGATAGGTACAACTGTCGCACAAATACTCCTCTCCCATTGCCCGGTGCAAGGTAATACCTGGATGACCATAAGCTTTAAAAGTCATACCACAATGGGGACAGCTAATCGCATTGCTACTGATGGATTTATGACAACGGGGACAATGTGGCATGGAATTGAGAATTGAGAATTTAGAATGTAGAATTTAGAATTTACGCATAATGTGAATTAAATTGGACATATTGTAGGGGCGGGTTTAGCAACAATCTAGACCATTTGACCTGAATATTCCTTGTCATACCTGCCCAAAACCATCCCCAAATTGTTTGGGCGGGTTTTGCTATCAAAATTGTCCCAAATGCACCTTCGGCAACGCTAAACCATTGGTGTCAACTTAACGTGAAATCCTTGCCCCGCGCGTCGTTTAAACGACCGGCTAATAGCTCAAGTCATCTAAAGATGACTCAATCTTCCCAAAAATCTTCAGTCCACTTCAGTGGACTTTAGCTATTAGCCCAGAACTTGAGTTCTGGGTGGGTGTGGAAGCCAACCGTTATGCTATCTCTAGCTTAAGTTGACACCAATGACCCTAAACCCGCCTCTACAGCAATTTATATTGTATGTTTTGGGAATCGTAATTCACATTAGACGTAAATTCTAAATTCTACATTTTAAATTCTACATTCTAAATTCTCAATCAGCCGTAGGCAACAACAAAGTACCCTCTATCTCCTGTCGCACCTCTTGGCTCACGTAACAATCGCTATTAAGGCAATTCACTAGCAATTTATTGGCATCGTAATACTGTTTCAATAGTTCTTGCTGCTGCTGGTTAAACTGCCAATCATGGCCAATATTGCGATACTCAATCATTACGGCTCTTAACTGCTCAGTCCAAGCTTTACCGTTAACTTTCCACCATTGTTTGAATTGCTTTTGATCTTCTTTTGGATTGGAGAGTTGGTTTTTAAGTTGTTGGAGTGAATATTTTAGCTCTGGTACAAGAATTTCTGAGCTGCCGACGTTGAGGGAGAGGTCGAGGGCTCGGGAGAGGGCTCGAGAAAGGTCGAGGGCTCGAGAGAGAGAGAGGACTCGAGAGAGGGAGAAGTAGAAAGTTCTAATAGCTACTGGTTTATAAGAAACATTAACAGAGCTAGATTTTTGATTAACCCAATGCAAAAACTCCTGAATCTTTTCATCACTAGCAACCAGTCCATCAACCTTTTGCTTTATCAGTTGCATCAGTGTACTGGCATCTCGCATCATACCAGCCGTGAGCAAAAAAACCTCACGCCAGCGCTTTTCAGTAATACGATTGGCTAACTCCTCCGAGTAAGCTTTGGCGATAATTTCCCTAGCAGTAAAGTATTCTTGAAAGGTTAGATGAGAGAAAGAATAAATGCCCCTAGCTCTTTCCACTAACAAGCCGTGCTGTGCTTCAATTGATTTGAGCACTGCCTCGCTATCTAATAGCAATGCTTCTGGGTCAGTTTTTGCATCAGGTAGGTTACGAATATAGTCAGCGATATATTGCTCAGCATCCCTTTGCTTGAAAAAGTACTCCCCGCGCTTAAAGGTAATAAAGGCGACTTCACTAAGTAAATCTTCCTTGCGCTGCACTGACAACTTTTGATAAACCTGCTGTCGCACAATCCGCCGCTTAGCATCCCACTTTCTTAACAGCGTATGGATAGCGCGACTGTACAACTCAGAACGGTTAGCGGCAAATTCTCCTGAATCTTCAAACTCGATACATAGTAATGTCAGCAGTAGAGGATTAGTGGCAAGCTCTTTAATTGGCTCATTATTTTCTAGCTGCTCCATAAAGTAGTCAGCCAAGTCGGATTCTTTGGCACGAAACCACTTGCTGACAAAAGTTTTAATCTGCTCATTATCAAAATCAGCAACTTCTACTTCCACAAACTTCTCAAATGTGTATTCCCTTGCAGCAATGCGGCAAGTCAGGACAAAGGAATTGGTGTGATAGTGCTCAGTAAACTGTTGAATCTGATTGAAAATGCGATCGCTATCCTCTTCCTTTACCTCATCTAAGCCATCGAGCAATATTAATCCTTTACCTCGACTAATTATCTCTGTGGCTTGAGTTGCAGTAACGCCGCAATCGCTAAGAATTTGGTTGATATAGGTGGTTAATGGAGGTTGGTTTTGAGTTTCGGCAAATTGCTTGAGGGTAATAAAGATTGGAACTCGTTCTCTGAGCACTTGAGAGTTGGCACACTGGATAGCCAAATATTTGAGAAAAGTAGTCTTGCCAGCTCCGGGTTTTCCTAGAACCAGCAGCTTATCATATCGTTTGACTGCCTCTAATCCTACTACTCGTTCTTCTTTAATTTGACCAAACCCACAACGATCAAACTCTTCTGAGCTGAGATCAAAATCCTGTAACAATTCCTTTAGAGGTAATCGCCTGCGCCCGGTAATTTTTTCGAGGATATTGACGTTGGTGTAAATGTCTTTTAAACCAATAGGCTGACTCATATCCAGCACTTTCATTTTGCCGCACTGCTTTTGAATGCTGGGTTGAATTTTCTGCCGTACTTCTTGCACTAAGGCATCAATATCTAACTTATCACTACCAGTATCAGGAACGGTATGAGATTGCTGGTACTTCTGGATAAGCAAGTCATGCAACCGACGCATTTTACCAGGTCCATTACCCCCAATGCTGAACTTTTTGTAAACTCCGCTCATCCGAGTGCGGAAAGCGTTAGCTGAAATATGGATAGACTCAGGTATGGATAAATCGTTTTCCTTACTACTGAACTTTGCAACAAAAGCTTCTTCCTGTTCGGGAGATAAATCATACTCACGAGCGAGTTGAGTCAGAAAATTAGGGGGAAGCAGTTGCATTGAAGAAATTCAGCTTTTCTAGACAATGTTGACATATCCATTGTGGAACTGGCATCTTGCCAGTGATCAAATTTATTATTTGATTGAAGATTGAGACAGGCTGGAAGCCTGTTCCACAGGTGATTTTTCCTTGATTAACCTAATACCTAACACCTAACAAGAGCCAGTTGAGACAGAAAATTGCAGGGAAGCAGTTGCATTGAAGAAATTCAGTTTTTCTAGACAATGTTGACATATCCATTGTGGAACTGGCATCTTGCCAGTGACCAAATTTATTATTTGATTGAAGATTGAGACAGGCTGGAAGCCTGTTCCACGGGTGATTCCTTGATTAACCTACTACTACCTAACATCTAACACAAACCAGTTGAGTCAGAAAATTGTGGGGAAGCAGTTACATTAAAGAAATTCAGCTTTTCTAGACAATGTGTACATATCGATTGTGGAACTGGCATCTTGCCAGTGACCAAAATTGTTATTTGATTGAAGATTGAGACAGGCTGGAAGCCTGTTCCACAGGTGATTTTTTTTCCTTGATTAACCTAATACCTAACATCTAACACAAACCAGTTGAGTCAGAAAATTGTGGGGAAGCAGTTCCATTGAAGAAATTCAGTTTTTCTAGACAATGTTGACATATCCATTGTGAAACTGGCATCTTGCCAGTGACCAAATTTATTATTTGATTGAAGATTGAGACAGGCTGGAAGCCTGTTCCACAGTTTCACAAGAGATTGTTTCACAAGAGATTGTTCCACTTATGTTAGGCAATGTTAGGGATATTAGGCTAAGTTTGAGAATTATCTCCCAACTACAGCAGCGACATTAGGGACAGTTGAGTTCAATGTTTGACCCTAATGAAGAACAAAATCAACCTTAGTCTCACCAAAATTGCAATCGCTCTTCACCTTCTGCTAACTCCCTTTATTCTGGGAGGGATTGCCTACGAAGTAATTCACTCTAACTTTGAAGGCTTAATCCACATGAAACTAGACAAGGATGGGGGTGAGATATTGATTGAGCGTCCAAGCCGCTAAGCAAGTAGACTCAAATACTGCAAAGCTACCCTCGATGAACGGAAGAAACAAGCTCAAATCCTCTTCCCTATTGCAAGAGTGCCTATTGCCTATTGCCTTCTTTCTTAAAAGCTTGGCGACACCTATAGGTAAGATGTCACAAAATAGAGCTATAGGCTCTAAATCAATCAGACTTCCTCCATCTTGGGGAGAAGTCTATATCTTACCTGTCCAATTAGGCTCCTTGGGAATGAGAGAAAAGTATGGATAATAACGACTGGCTTAAACAACTATTGATGGTTGGAATCGGTACAACGTCAATGGCTGCAGAAAAATTGCGAGAGGTTAGTGAGCAATGGGTAAAAGATGGCAAAATCAACTCTGAGCAAGCCCAAGCCTTTGTCGATGATATGATGCAACAGATCAAGTCTGAGCAAGGTAACTTTGAGGGTAATATGGAACGGCAGATGCGTAATCTACTGCAAGATTTGGGTGTCCCTCGCCAATCAGAAATAGACGAACTACGAGGTCGAATTGATCGCCTGGAACGTCAGGTACGGGACTTGGAGAATAAGCTCTGGCGTTGAAAACAATTCCATCAGGAGGACAGATTTTGAGAGAAATTATAATCAGCTTTGGGGTTATAGTAGTCTGTGGGTTAATTTTGCTCGTGGCTCAACTTACTGGCACCAGCACAGGAACTGCCGTAGCTGACGAACTAACCAACACCCAGCCTCCGGTAGTGGAGGTGGCAACCAATGTTAATCCAGCTGTTGAACAAGAAAAACTGATAGCCATGGATACTGATTCTGAAAATGAAGAAACTTCTAAGCCTCAAACCATAACAACCCCTTCTGGTTTAGAGTATATCGATATTAAGGAGGGAGACGGAGCCACGCCCCAAAAGGGTCAAACCGTTGTGGTTCACTACACCGGTACTCTAGATGATGGTAGCAAGTTTGATAGTTCCCGCGATCGCAATCGTCCCTTTTCCTTTAAAATCGGCGTTGGTCAAGTGATTAAAGGCTGGGATGAAGGGGTTGGTACGATGAAAGTCGGTGGACGACGTAAGCTAACTATCCCTCCAGAATTGGGTTATGGTGCTCGTGGTGCTGGTGGAGTGATTCCTCCCAATGCCACTCTGATTTTTGATGTAGAACTGCTCAAAATTAGCTAAACTGCCACAAACCTCGTGTTGCTTTACTGAACACGAGGTAGTTTAGTGAACTACCCAACGCCTGCGCGAAGCGATGCCGAAGGCTGTAGCTTACGCTATAACGCGCTACCCAAACGTCTTCTGGGGCAAGTTCCCCTTGAGACTCAAAGAAATTTTTGTAGGTTTCGAGACTAGCAATTGCCGTCTGTAAACGAGTTATTCTCTCTAGTTTATCTTGTTGGGATTTACGGGAAACTCTCCACTGGCTTCATCAATTTCAGCAACTTCATTGCCTCAGATACCTGTCCCTTCCACAGGTAAGCCTCTAACTGTTCTTTACAGTTCCGTCCTCAAGCGGATTTTTCCTCCATCAACACTTACCTCGGATAACCCTTGTTTTAGCTCTGATAATGGTAAGTCAATTCGGTTAACTTTTCGATGATGAGTGGAGTGACCAACTTTGAGTCCAGTTAAGAGATACAAATCAGTTTCTGCATTGTGATAAGATTCATTGGCACTTAACAGCAGACAGTATTTTTCTAAAAGAGGACTTTAGCACAGAAAAAACAATCTCTACTTCAGCTCAATTAAACTATCACCATTTGAGTCATTTAGTTTCTACTATAATAGCCTATCAAGAGCTGATCCTGAGGGATAAATATTCAATGATAGTCCTCCTATCTAGAGAGCAATTATCGAAAACTGTTAAGCTCTCTATGAGCTATACTTTACTATAAAATTAGCTGCTTTAACAGCAAGTATCATAGTTTTATGACTTGAGTTTTGCACCGGGAACTAGTCTACACTCGAGTAAGCTTTAGCAGAAGCTCTGATCCAAATAGATGCAGCGATCACTAAGGGAATTAGTAGGAATAACATACCAGAGACTAAAGGATGTTCCCGTACAGTTGGACTGAAAATCATTAAAGCTATTCCTAAGGCACAATAAACTAGTCCACCAAGTGGTAGTCCAATTACCAGCAAAGCAAATTTAGTATCAGCATCCATCATAGTTTCCTCGATTAGCTTCCATACTTCTAAATTACCTCTTCCTTTTCAGGAAACCAATGATCCATCAAAAGAGCTTCAAGTCTCATCTCGATCGCTTTATTCATGCTCCCCAAACTGAATTGGTACTCACTGTGCTGATTCTATTGGCGGTGATTCTGGTGATTGCAGAAGTCGCTCTTGAAGGTGCAGGTATGAGATCTCCATTAGTTTATCTTACTCAAGATCTGCTAACAGGGATATTTATCATCGAGCTAGCTATCCGCTATTTTGTAGCTCGGAAGAAGCAGCGCTTCTTCCGCAACTACTGGCTGGATATCATTGCAGTAATACCTTTCTTCAGAACCTTTCGCCTTTTGCGCCTGTTACGAATGTTAAGGCTCCTGAGGGCAGCAATTTTGTTGAACCGGAACCTGCATCGTGTTTCCTCTCCTCTTGCAGCCAGTTTAGGTGCTCAGATTGGGGTTTTTCTGAGCGTTGGTTTAATTATCCTCATCGGTGCTTTGGCAATCTACTTGTTGGAAGGGAACAATAATGAGGCATTCTCTTCTGTGACAGATGCTTTGTGGTGGAGCTTTTTTACTTTAATATCGGGAGAACCGATTGGTGGTGAACCCCAAACCGCTGGGGGACGTTTCGTTACACTCATGGTAATGATTGGGGGTTTGACCATGTTTGCAGTCTTCACAGGGGTTGTTTCTGCTGTGATGATGCAAAGACTCAAAATGGTAATGGAGGTGAAAAACTTGGAATTAGATGAACTGCGCAACCACATTGTCATCTGCGGCTGGAACCGTAGTGGACATCTAATTATCGAGGAACTCCATGCCGATCCAAGTATGAGGAATTATCCAATTGTCGTGGTGGCTGAGTTTACCGAAACACCAGAAAAGGAACTCAAGCGGGTAGATCGTTCCCAGCTTTATTTCCAAGTTGGTGACTATACAATCATTGATGTGTTGGAGAGCGTAGGGATTTATCATGCTGCGCGGGCAATTTTGCTAGCAGATGCTACCCATCCCCGCAGTGATCAAGACAGGGATGCACGAACAGTTCTAGCAGCCTTGACGATTGAAAAACTTCATCCTGGTATCTACACTTGTGCTCAACTCCTCGATCGAAAAAACAATGTGCAACTGCGAGTAGCGGGAGTGGAGGATGTAATTGTTGCCGCTGAGTTAGCCAGTCACTTAATTGCTACCTCAGTTCGGAATCAGGGTTCTGTGGATGTCCTAGCAGAGTTGCTCACTGTGCAGATTGGTAACCAGTTCTATAACATATCCTTACCGCAGCACTGGGTTGGCATGGCATTCTGGGAAGTCTCCCAGTTACTCAAAGATGAGTTTGATACGATTTTGCTAGCAATAGAACGACAGACTAATGGTAATCGAGAAACCATAGTCAATCCTCCAAAAAATCAGCCAGTACTGCTTGGTGATCATCTTGTCGTTATTGCTCGTAGCTTACCTCAGGTTGGAGGGAGCAGGAGAACAGTTAGCAGGTAGCAGGGAGCAAAAACCTAGAATGCTAAGCTCATCTTACGGAAACATCCCCAGTAGTGGGAGCATCTTGCTCCCTAGAATCACCCAAAGCGATCAAGATGCTCCCACTATAGCGGTTTCTATAGGTTAGAACTTTAGCTTGCTTGTCACCCCTTGAGTTTTTAGCCATTAAGTTACCCGCCTGAGCTATAACAGGCGGGTCGGTGGTAAATATAGTAGTTATTTATAGAAGGGGTGTTTTGCGAGAGTATGTCTCTCTTTCCTTGTTAATTCAATTATGCCCTATATAGAAAGGATTGTAGCCACTATTGCATGAAGAGTTGATGATGTTTGCGTAAAGGGTTGATGAAGTTGGGAGTAGTTGAATTTAGCGATTTTGGGGAATGGATAAGCTTTACAAGTGATAAACGTGAGCTATGTAAGATTGCACTTCGCTTAGTCATTGGTTATTTTTCTAGGACTAAAGTCCTAAATCAATTCAGGTCTTTTGCCTCATGTTATTTGACTGTCGCCGTTTGTAGGATTGAAGCATAGAACACAAGTTGACAGCAACTATAGCCTAGACAAACATTCACCAGGTAAATACCATGAAAATCAAATTCCTTCCTTTACTAGCTGGCGTTGCCGCAGTTACCCTCATTACTGCTCCTATGGTAGTTAATGCTCAACGCTCTAATTTATTAGCTCAAGGACCACATAAAGTATTCTCCAACTTGAACCTCACTGCTGAACAACAAACCCAGTTCGAGCAAATCCGCAACAATACTGAATCACAAATAGCAGGTATCTTAAATCCTGAACAACAGCAGCAGTTTCAATCCGTTCGAGCACAGCGTCAGCAGTTGCACGAGGCAATGAAGGCTCTCAATCTCAGTTCTGAACAAAAGGAGCAAATGCGCTCTATCAAACAGTCAGCCAAGCAACAGATGGCTAGCGTACTCACAGATGAACAACGCCAACAGCTCCGTCAGGAACGCCAGTCAAACCGCAATGCTAATGGTCCTAGGGGGAAACGACCTCATTTATTAGGTCCAGGAGGTCCTGAAGCTTTCTCTAATTTGAACCTCACTTCTGAACAACAAACTCAGTTGGAACAAGTTCGGGAAAATATTGATGGGGAAATAGCAAGTATCCTAACTCCCCAACAACAGCAGCAGTTTCAATCCGTTCGAGCACAGCGCCAGCAGCTGCATGAGGCAATGAAGGCTCTCAATCTCAGCTCTGAGCAGAAGGAGCAAATGCGCTCTATCAAGCAATCATCCCGTCAGCAAATGAATGACCTACTCACTGAGGAGCAGCGCCAACAACTCCGTCAAGAAATGCGATCGCGTCGCGGCGGTGAAGGTAGAAGACAGGGAGTTCAATAATCCCCAAAACATGTTTGACCTAAGTAAGTCGGAAGTTGAAGGTTGAAAATCTCAACCTTCAATTTTTCCTGCAATAGCTGAAGTTGATTTTTGGGGCTTAACTTAATTACCATAGACAGGTATTCAAGTGACGCTTTAGGTATACACAACATGGCTTCCTAAAGGTCAACTGCTTCAGGAGGGTGCTGATGACGATAAGCTTGCTAACTCTGGTCAAATGTTCTGTGTGTTCTTTTACTAGTGAACAACAAGTAATAGCTAAGACAAATATATTAGGTGGCTCTACGGCTCTAGATACTAGGCCACCAGAAATATTAAAATCAACAATCAATTCCCAACTTCAAGTATGTCCCAAATGTGGCTACTGCTGCCATCATCTTGCTCAGGAGTATCCTCAAGCAGCTGAAGTGGTAAAGAGTAAAATTTATCAAACTCAACTGACAAATCCTGAGTATCCAGAGTTAGCCAATGGATTTCTTTGCCACGCTATAATTCAGAAAAAAGTAGGAGAATTTGCCCAAGCTGGTTGGGCAAGTTTAACAGCGGCTTGGGTTTGTGACGATGCTCACAATGACAAAGCTGCACAAAAGAGTCGCCAGCAAGCAGCAGCATTATTTCAAAAAGCAATTACCAAAGGCGAGAATATTGACAGAGAACCAATTACTAAAGATGTTATATTAATTGATATCTACAGAAGGTGTGGTGATTTTGATGCCGCAAATAGGATTTGTAACAATGCCCTGCGGCAAAAATCAGAAGGCATCCCAATTAAACTTTTAGAGTACGAACATAAACTACTGCGGCAGCAAGATAAGCGTTGTCATACCCTTGAGGAAGCTGTTGATATCGTTGGAGTTGGTTGTTAATCTATTGACACTTTTTTCGACGTGGAATTTTACCCAATTCCCGATTCCCAATTCCCTGCGTCATAAGACGCTCATTACTTCAAAGAACTTAAGCAGTCACTTTGCTACTCAAGAAACCCACTAAATTTTGTAAGAATGAGTAGCTGAGTTTTTGTTTAGACACTTCTTCGAGCAAACCTCTACTGGAAGATTCAGCTACTGGTAGGGCTGTAGTATGAGTCAGCAAGGGGACTTCTTTTACTAAACCTACTGCAATCAACTGAAACCCAATCTGCTGAACTTTTTCTAGAGGTAATTTTAGGTGCTTGGCAATCGCCTCGAGAGAAACTTTTCCGTTGGCATATTTCCACACTTGCAATTCTAGGGGACTTAACTGATAGTGATATTTATTGGCAATAACAGTTACTAAACTACTATTTGGGGTGGGTAATTTATGAACTAAGGCATCCCAGTTTGGCAGCGATCTTAAACCAATTAAGGTTGCTGCTGTCGCTGGTATACTCAAACCTGTCATTTCTCGCGTTGGTAGTGGGACATTAAAGTCGATTTGAAATTTACCTGCCTCCAGTTGGAACAAGGCACACATCGACTGTAAAACTTGCACATGAAATAGCCATTTCAATTGTTTGGCTCCTAAAGCACCTCTATTCTTCAGGTATAAACCTAAGGGTCGATTGCTCAAGCATTGCTCAATTAGCCTAGTGAAGGTGTCAGAGCTAATCCATCGGCTTTGAGTAATTAGTGAAACTAAACCTTGATGATCTAAACGCTTAGCTAAGGCTACAATACGACCATGATAGACCCAAATGTAATGAACTTTGCTCAGGGATGTTTGGGTTGGCAGATAAGTATGAATTCTCAGTAAACCTGTTTGCTGTCCTTTGTCAAGTAACTGACAAATTTCTGGTAAGGAAAAGTCTGTTAAGTAGCCTGTAATGCACATAATTAGTTTAATTGGAAATTTTTGTAACCTTGATATCTCCCACACAAGAAGGTCAAAATAAGAAGCTTATAATGTAAGGCTTTTCCCTTACTCTTTTCTTTTTCTCTCTCTTGTAGGATATATGCAACGAACGAAAGGAAAATAATATAACCAGATAATTGATAAAAACTCTAATACCAATTTACACTCAATCAGGTATCAGTTGCTTACTCCTATAGACATGAGTAGTAATACCTTTTCTTTGTTAAGTTCAAAGATTCCACCCTAAAGCTTCTGCTATGAGGTTTGCCAATTGCAAAGGATCAAAGGGTTTCTCAAGCACTTTTCGTATTCCCTGACTCGGCTGATTTTGCTCAATCGGCTGAGCTTTGGCAGTTAGCAATAGCACAGGAATTTGTTCAGTAGTGCTATTCCCTTGCAATCTTGCCAAGGTTTCAGTGCCATCTAGTTCAGGCATCATCATGTCCAAAAGAATCGCATCGGGTTGCTGTGATTGAGCAATAGCTAAACCTTCACTACCTGAACTAGCAGTTAATACTTTCCATCCTGCCATCATCTGTAGGCTCATCTTAATAACTTCCCGGATACGGTATTCATCATCAATAATTAGAATTTTTTTAGTTGTCATACTTCTGTTCTTCTCTATTGCAAGAGTGCCTATTGCCTTGTTTCTTCTGACTTTTCCGGCGATATCGCCAGAGTGAAGTAGAAAGTGCTACCAACTCCGGGGGTACTTTCTACCCAGATATGTCCCCCATGTTGCTGCACAATACTGCGACAGATGGCTAAACCTAAACCAGTGCCTTCCTTCTGGCGAGAATCAGAGACATCTACCTGTCTAAAAGGTTCAAAGATTGTTTCGAGTTGATCCGAAGGAATCCCTCTTCCTTGATCCTTAACTTGAAATAAGATAGTGGGAATTGTTGTTTGGGAATGGGGAATGGGGAATGGGGAATGGGGAATTGTTTCCTTGTCTCCTTGTCTTCGTGTCTCCGTGTCTCCGTGTCTCCCCATCATCTCCTCAGGCTCGGCACTCAGCCAAACTGTACTGCCTGAAGGGGAAAATTTAATGGCATTACTTAGCAAATTAGTCAAAACTTGGATAATATGATCGCGATCTACCTTTATACGGCTTGAAATGCTAGCAATTGAAAGCCTAACCCCTGCATCATCTGCTATGGGTTGCATGACATGCCTTACTTGCTCGATCAGCTCATCTGTCTGACATATGCTTGGGATGATAACGTTTTTGCCAAATTTCAGACACTTAAGGTCAAGAATATCGTTAACCAGACGCACTAAACGTTCAGTGTCCAACAAGGCAAATTCTAACAGCTGTTGACCTTGTTCTGTGAGGTTGCCGAGTCGTCCAGTCGTCAGCAATCCTAAGGAACCCTGCAGGGAAGTAAGGGGAGTACGGAGTTCATGGCTAGCGATCGCAAGAAACTCATCTTTGATTCGTTCTACTTTTTTACGCTCTGTGACATCAATGTAAGCGATCGCTACTCCATAATCTTTGAGGGGAATAGGTGCAGCTGTTACACTTAACCAAGTAGTCTCTTGCTGTGATTTTACTACTCCCATTTCTACATTTTTAATAGTTTTGTTTTCTTTTAAGGCTCTTTTACAGGCAAATTCTGAAGCTAGCATCGGTGTACCATTAGGTCGAATAATTTCTCGTTGGTACTGAGTTGCATTCGTACATACTACTTGATCTGCCTTATCCTTCTTGTCCCCCTTGTCTCCCAATCTCCGCGTCTGTATGCCTCTCTTGTCTTCCTTATCTACTACGTTTGATATTCCTAAAATCTTCTGTGAGGCTGGATTCGCTTCAATGAGACTGCCTGCTTCATCGGTGATAGAAACCCCAATGGGCAAAATTTCAAATAGAGTTTTGTATTTCTGTTGACTAGCTTGGAGTTCTTGTTCGATCTGTTTGCGAGCACCAATATCAACGATACAACCAATGATCTCTAAGGGATTACCAGCTTCGTCTCGCACTAATTTCAGTTCATCTCGTAGCCATCGATAAGTACCGTCTTTATGCAAGAAGCGGTATTCATGGGTATGATGTCCCTCTTCAAATAAGGGAGACAAGTTAGCAAAAATTCTAGAAGCATCTTCAGGGTGAATTCGGTTTACCCAAAACTTGGGATCTGCTAACCATTCCTGAGTAGGGTAGCCTAAGATATCTTTGCTGGTCTCACTAACAAAAGTGGCGTGGTAATCGCCATCAGGATGACAGGTATAGATTATTGCTGGATTGGAGGCAATGACGTATTGGAAGCGCTCCTGAGTTACTTGTAATGCTTCTTCCACCTGCTTGCGCCGAACAATCTCTTGTTGTAATTGCTCAAGGGCACTCCCTAAGTAGATAGTTCTTTCTACTACGGTAATTCCCAATTCTTCATTTAGCTTACGCAGTGCCTCTTGTGCTCGCTTTCGCTCGGTGATGTCGAAAGAAATACCAACAATGCCAATCAATCGACCTTCTTGGTCATGAATAGGAGAGTCCGTAACCATTGCTGGAAATACTCTACCATCCCGATGTCGAACCATAAATTCTCCTGACCAACTTTCACCGCGCTGCAAGCAGGACATAATTTCTAGAGCTTGAGCTTGTGAAGTATCAGTGGGAGTAACCTCTATGATATTACGACCCAATGCTTCCTTTGCTGACCAACCATAGAGCTTTTGGGCAAATTTATTCCAATAGATGATGATTCCATCTAAATCAGTGGCTATGACTGCATGTTCAACCGCATCTAGCAGACGTGCCTGAAAAGATATTACTGAATCAGTGGTAGCGTTGAGTATACTTCGCAATGTTTCCTCAGGATTATCGAGTTGCATAGGGAATGTTTACACTTAAGAGTAAGCACTTACCAATTCCCCATTCCCCATTCCCCATTCATACTTTAATAGTTCATTTTCCTAATTCCAGACATTTGCCTCAAGCGTCGAACTCGCTGCAAATGACTAAAAATACGAGTCTGTAATTCTAAACCTAATACTGACTTACTAATAAAATCATCAGCACCCGCAGCAACCAATCGTTGCATATTTGCTCTATTGGAATAACCTGTTAGAAATAGAATGGGCAACTCATACCACTGAGGATCGTTGCGTACTACTCGACACAGCTCAATTCCATCTAACTCAGGCATGATCAGATCCAAAATCAGCAAATCTGGAGAGACTGTTTCTAAAGTTTCCCAGAAATTTTCAGGATCAGTAAGAGTGATGATTTGCAGTTCCTCTGACTCTAATCTATCCCGCAACAGAGACAGAAATGTAGGGTCATCATCCACCACCAATATTTTCCCTGACATGGAGCTAGGTTGTTGCAGAGTTTGATAAACCATTGCTAGGATCTGCTTTAGGGAGAAAGGTTTGTGCAAAAAAGCAACAGCTTCGGCTTTTGAAGCTTGTAAGCGAGTGTCCAACTCCCCACGTACTGTCAGCACTAAGACAGGTATTTGCGGTTTTAGGGTACTTAATTCGCTTAGCAATGTCAAACCATTTTCCATTTCATTAGGAAAGATCAGGTCTAAAATAATTAGATCTGGATGAATACGTTCAATTTCTTCTCTACCAAGGGATAAGCTAGATGCTTCCTCTATCTGGATTCCCCAATCATCTCCTAGTTGACGTAAATGTTGAGTTAGTTCTGTATCATCATCAATGATTAACACTAGAGGACGTTTCCCCTGTATTTCTGTTGCAGATGGCTCTGTAGGAGCAACATTGGTAGAATCCTGTGGTTCCAACACCTGAGGTAGTGTGGCTAAAAGTGCCTGAAACTGCAATATCTGTTTTGAGTTGAGAGTTGTTTGAATTAGCAGCAAATTCTCAATTTCACGGCAAATTTTGGTAGCTTCAGCCAAGCGTAAGCTCCCCAATAATCCCACCAGATTATGAGCTGTTCTGATAGCTTGTGAACGAAAAAATTTGGTTTGCAATCTCTCTACATTTGTGGCAATCTGCTCCAAGAAAGCTATATCCTCAAAAACGCTGTCTTTGAAATGTTCCCAACTGCGACGTAGTGCTGCTAAAGTTTGTTGCTCTGTGTAAGACAACAACTGGGGACTGGAAATATCTCCTTTGTTTTCTGTTTGTCTCGTTGCTTGCTCTTCCTCTATTGGCTTGAGTCGATAACCTAAACCATAAACAGTCTCAATTAAATCAGCTCCAGCTCCGGCTGCTTTTAGTTTGTTCCGCAGTCCTCTAATATGGGATCTGATGGTGCTTTCACTGGGGGTAGTTTCCAAAAACCACAGGTGTTGGATAAAATCATCACAGCTAAACACCCGATGAGTGTTGCGAAGAAATAGCTCTAGAAGTTGATATTCTGTAGGGGTAAGCTCTAAAGATTGCTGGCAATAGGTAACCTGATTATTATCGGGATTCAGAGATAAGTTGCCCCATTCTAAGGTTGAGAGGAGAGGAGAGTTTACCCGTTTTAGTAAAACACGAATCCTAGCCAGTAACTGCTGCAAATCAAAGGGTTTGATTAAGTAGTCGTCTGCTCCTGCATCCAAACCTTTGGCTTGATCGGTAGTAGCATCTTTACCTGTTAGTAATATAATTGGCATATTCAAACCACTCGAGCGCAGCTGCTGACAGAAGGTAATGCCATCAACCCCAGGCAGCACAATATCCAGTAACAGCAAATCATAGGAAAAAGTTTCTAGGAAGTGTAAAGCTTCTTGACTATCCTTAGCTACATCAATAATGTAATTTTTTTTAGCTAGAGCATCGGCAAGGCTAATGCTGAGTTCTTGATCATCTTCAATTAGTAAAATTCTCATAGTAGTTGCACTCTTAACAGGAAGCGTTAGTACTACAGTTGTTGTAAACTAATGCACATTTAAACTGCTTATTATAAAAATACGACAAAAGTGCTGAATCTCTTTGGTGGACACTACCTAAATGTTTAGTGTCCACCCTAATACCAATTTTATTAATTATTAAGACTGTTGCAATAAAAATGGTACAAGTTTATTCAACCGGAAATAATTTTACACTTTAACTGGTCTCCGACAATCCTCCTCTTCTTCCACTGGCGTAGGTGGCTGTGTGCTCTGATTAGTAATTAGACGAGCTCCACCTTGGCGGCTTAAGTAGTCCCAACCCCACTGAATCATCACCAACAGTTTATTGTCAAACTCAATCAGAAATAGGATGTGAATAAATACCCACGCTAGCCAAGCAGGAAAACCAGCGAACTTTATAAAGCCCAAATCTGCTACTGCTGCATTTCTTCCAATAACTGCCAAACTGCCATAATCACTATAGTGGAAGGGAGGTATAGTTTTTCCTTCTAGTCGCTTCTTGAGCAAGCGTGCAACATAGCTTCCTTGCTGCATTGCCACTGGTGCAACTCCCGGTAGAGGTTTGCCATTTTCGTATTGGTGGGGGAAATTTGCCAAATCACCGATCGCAAAAATATTCGGATGTCCTGCTACACTCAAATCAGGCTGTACTATTACTCTTCCTGCACGGTCGAGTTCTACACCAGTAGATTCTGCCAGCACTGCTCCCATACCAGATGCTTTCATTCCAGCTGCCCAGAGGATGGTTTGGGCTGAAATTTGTTCAATCTGCTCACCTCGACGCATGGTGACCAAGTTATCCTCAATATTGGTAACTAGAGTGCCAGTCTGTACCATGACTCCCAAATGCTCTAGTGAGGCTTTGGCTTGTGCTGATAATTCAGGGGTATAAGGCGGCAAAATCCTGTCCATGCCTTCTAAAAGCAAAATTTTGGTTTCTGAGGTGTCAATGTTACGGAAATCTTCTTTGAGGGCGCGGTAAGCTAGTTCTGCTAGTGACCCTGCTAATTCTACTCCTGTTGGTCCACCTCCCACCAAGACAAAAGTTAACCAAGCACGCCGCTTTTCAGGATCAGTTTCTTTTTCTGCTGCTTCAAATGCCGAAAAGATGCGACGCCGCATTTCTAGGGCATCTTCTATGGTTTTCAAGCCAGGAGCTTTCTGTGCCCATTGGTCATTGCCAAAGTAATGATGGCTAACCCCAGTAGCAACAATGAGGCTATCATAGTCTAGCTCTTCATCGTGCAGCTGGATTTTCTGTTGTTTGGAGTCTATACCAGTTACTTCTCCCATTAACACTTTGGTATTCTTATTACGACTGAGTATCCCTCGCAGCGGTGAGGAAATATCCCCAGGAGATAATTTGCCAGTAGCAACCTGATAAAGCAAAGGCTGAAACAGATGAAAGTTTCGTTTATCAATAAGTGTGACTTTAACTGGTGCTTTTCCTAGTGCTTGGGCTGCATAAAGTCCACCAAATCCACCACCAACTATCACTACATGATGAGGAGACTGCATTTTGGTCTCATTTGACATAGCAAGCTATTTCCTATATTTGTTTCGTTGAAGATTATTTGGAGTAGTAGGATATTGACAATAATGTCAATTCTTTTTTACATAATTTTATGCTAACAATTAAGAAATGTAAGTAGCAAGAGGTTTGTGGAACAGTCTTCCAGCCTGTAACCCCTGTTCCCTTGACAGCGACATTTTTGCCTTAACTTGTTACCAATGGGTGGTAAGTGTTAGGTGGAATTTTACCGACGACGTTGCTGTAGGCGCGTTGTCATGACTAAACTAATAACCCCTAAACCAAGGATACCAAAGGGTTCAGGAACAGATTCAGTTGTCTGGTTTGTTTGGCAAAAACCGCGATCGCAAATGCTGGATTTACTGAATTTAAAGGCAATGGTATGCTGACCACTAGACTGATTCAAATCATAGCCAGCTGCACTCAGCTCAGCAGTGGAAAGAAAACTAATACCAGTAAGAAATGTCCCAGAAGCGATCGCGTTGAGGCTTTGAGTTTGGTTAAAATAGGTACTGTTGGCGGCTAAATCACCTAAGCTAGGTTGACAATCTGCTCCAGCACAGCCATAGGTAGCTACATGCTGGTTATAAGCTTCTATGCTACTAAATCCACTATTGATTGCCGTAGTACTAGTAGCAGTTACATCACCGTAGAGTCCGACATTTGATACCAAAGAATCATTGGTGCCAGCAAAACGTACAGCGAACAAACTATTTTCATTACTAGCTGTGCTGAAGTCTTCACCTGAGAAATTGAAAAACAAATCGCCCCAACCAATATTCCCATCATCAGCAGCAGTTCCGTTTATACCAGTTAACGACATATTGGCATTGAGTGCTACGAAAATATCATCATCAGTTTCCTTGAGAGCCAAGCTATAAATTTCATACACGTTGCCACCAACTTGAAAACCATCAACACCATCGTTGGCGGAATCTATGGCATACTGCCATCCATACTGATCTGTTGGGTTTTGTCCGATTACAAGAGCAACACCATCGTTGATACATTCAGTAAACGTATCAATGACAATTCCTTGATTGAGTGCTGTTAAAGTGGTAGCTTGAGTCGGTTGTACTATGCCAATTAGTAAGCCGAAAGCAGTGGTGTAAGTGATGAGTTTGGTATCAAGAAGTACTTTTTTGAGCATTATTAGAACTCTCCGATTTAGTTATTGGTTATTGGTTATTTGTTGTTTGCGAAGAAATAACCAATAACCAACAACAAATAACCAATGTTTGGGCAGTATAGATGCTTTTGGTAAATCAGAAACTCAAAATTATTCCCTAGGTGGTATTATATTTTTTTGTGAATTTGGTAAGTTGTAAGCTTGCTAAATTTTTAAGATTTGTAACGATCTAAACCCCTTGCCCGTCGGCAGTAATATGAAAAATTTTCAGTTTCAACTGGGAGTAGCTTTGGCTACTTTAATAACTACTACCATTGCCAACGCTAACTATCAAACCTTAGCCGCTCAACCTGATTTGAATGGTAATACTATATCAACAGAGCAACTCATAGCTCAAGGGAGAGCTGTTGATGTATTGTGGCAACAGGTTAGAGAATTGCAGGGAATTGGTAGGTATGTTGAAGCTCTGGCTATCTTGGACCAAATCCTACAATTACAGCCAGACTCTTTCCTAGCTTGGTACTGGCGAGGGGATATCTTTAGCCGCTTGGGAGACTATCAAACAGCAATTTCTGCTTATGATGATGCGATCGCAATTAAACCTGATTATCTCTTAGCTTGGTTAGACAAAGGTAATTCTTTATATCAGCTACAGCGTTATCAAGCAGCGATTAACTCCTGGCAGCAGGCACTGACTCTACCAGCTACCTCAGACTATCAACAACAATTGGTAAGTACGAGTATTCCCAAGCAAATTGGTAGGGTACTGCTATACGACTTGCAAAGATACACAGATGCGATTAGTGTTTATAACCAATTAGTGGCAATTGATGGGGATGTAGCAGCTAATTGGTTGAACAGGGGAACTGCTTTTTCTCAACTAAGTCAATATCAAGATGCGATTGCAGATTTTGATCAAGCACTGCAACTAGAGCCGCAAAACTCCCTAGCCTGGAAACGCAGAGGAATAGCTCTCTATCGCTTAGAGCGCTACCAAGATGCGATCCCATCTTGGGAAAACGCTGCACGTTTTAATCCTAACGATCTCGAAATTGCTGAATTACTATCAGCTATCGAAACTTCGGACACTTCTCTGGCACAGTTAGACAATTCGCAACAAAGGCTAGCTGAGATTCGTCGAGAAATTAATATTGCAGAAGAGAGACTGGGTGCTCTTAGTAATGAAAGCCAGGAATTAACCGAACAAATAGAATCTTCCCAAGCTCAACTGCGACAATCCCAGCAAGAGTTAACTGAGATTCAACAGGAAGTCGAAACTGCACAAACTGAGTTACGTCAATCTCAGCAAGAGTTAGCCGAAACTCAACAGAAAGTTGAAACTACACAAGCACAATTAGAATCTTCCCAAACTGAATTGCGCCAATCTCAACAAGAGTTAACCGAAATTCAACAGGAAGTTGAAACTACACAAGCACAATTAGAATCCTCCCAAGCTGAATTGCGACAATCTCAACAAGAGTTAGCCGAAATTCAACAGGAAGTTGAAACTACACAAGCACAATTAGAATCCTCCCAAACTGAATTGCGACAATCTCAACAAGAGTTAGCTGACATTCAACAGGAAGTTGCAACTACACAAGCACAATTAGAATCCTCTCAAACTGAATTGCGACAATCTCAACAAGAGTTAACCGAAATTCAACAGGAAGTTGAAACGGCGCAAACTAAAGTTCAACAATCCCAACAAGAATTAACCGAGATTCAACAGGAAGTCCAAACCTCGCAAACACAATTGGAATCTTCCCAAACTCAATTACAACAATCCCAACAAGAGTTAACCGAAATTCAACAGGAAGTTGAAACGGTGCAAACCGAAGTACAACAATCCCAGCAGCAGTTAGCCGAAACTCAACAAGAAGCTCAAACAGCACAGGCACAGCTGGAATCGGCTCAAGTAGCAGGACTGGAAGTCGGTTTTACCAGCGAGTATGAACAATATCTAGGCATTACCAATACCCCCATTACCAGCCTAGAAGATGTCCGCGATATCCTGCGCCAGATGGAAGAAGACAATGACGTTAAATCTGCCTTCATGTATGCCAGATATATGCCAACTTCTAAGGAAGAGGAGCAGGAAGAAGAAACAACTGCATATGCTCTCAAATCCTTCCTAGAGAAAAACCAACAGCCAGTGCTATCCCAGAGTTTGCAAGAAGAGGAAAATGATGAGCTAGAGCTGGTACTAGTTACTGCTGAAGGCAAACTCATTCGACAGCGCTTAGGTGCAACCCGTGCAGAAATCCGCCGAGTAGCTCAAGAATTCCGGAGAGCTATTACTGATGTCAAAGATCCTAAGGGCTACTTGGCTCCGTCTCAGGAACTATATAAATTGCTAGTTGAACCACTTGAGGAGAATTTACAAAATCAAGAAATCCAGAATGTTGCCTTCCTGATGGACAAGGGTTTGCGTTCCTTACCCCTTGCAGCACTGCATGATGGGGAGAAATTTCTCGTAGAAAAATACGGCATCGGTATTATGCCGGGTCTTTCCCTGACGAATCTAGGACCAGTAGATGTAAGAAGTTCCCAAGTTTTGGGCATGGGAGCTGAGGTATTTCCTGATCAAACTCCTTTACCAGCAGTTCCAGTAGAATTAGATGTAATCACACGTCAACTATGGTCAGGAGAAGCTTATCTTAACGAAAGTTTTACTGTGGAAACCCTTAAGCAAGCTCGTGAAGAAGAGCCGTTTTCCATTGTTCATTTTGCCACCCATGCAGAATTTCGAGAAGGTAGAGCAAACAATTCCTACATTCAATTATGGGACGAAAAAATTACCCTTGACGAACTACGAGAGCTCGAGTTAGATAACCCACCAGTAACGTTGTTGGTTTTGAGTGCTTGTCGCACAGCAGTGGGCAGCAAAGAAGCAGAGTTAGGTTTTGCTGGGTTGGCAGTGCAAGCGGGAGTTAGTACAGCAATGGGTAGTCTCTGGTACGTCAGTGATGAAGGAACCCTGGGACTAATGACAAAATTTTACGAAGAATTGAAGCAAATTCCAGTGAAAGCAGAAGCACTGCGACAGACACAACTGGCAATGCTCCGGGGAGAAGTACGTATAGAAGATGGTCAGTTAGTTGTTGATAATGATCGTATTCCTTTACCACCAGAGTTAGCCCAACTCTCAGACAGAGATTTCAGCCATCCTTACTACTGGAGTGCTTTCACACTGATTGGCAATCCTTGGTAAGTATTCACTTTTGATTGGCAATCCTTGGTAAGTATTCACTTTCTTGACAATGGATAATGAACAATGGATAGTTATATAACCCAATGTTCGATAGGCTTGAACATAGGCAGATAATGTTTCTTCTTTGGGTACGCCTTCAACCCAATAAAATTCATCTTCTGGGGTAGGTTGCCACCATCTTTCGCGATCGCCAGCCACCCAAGCAAAACAGTTATATTCTTGGGATTTTGGACTAGTGAGAATATATTGAGTCCGTGCTAAATTGGGAAAACGTAACTCTAAATGTATGGCTTCTCCCATAGAAAATTCAAGCAATATAACCCTTTTGTCTTCCCCAATTTAACGATGCTTGAGCCATTTGTTTGATTTTTCCCCGTTGTTCTGGCTCAACTGGGTTTTCTTGGGTAATCTGACGTAAAGCAGGGAGCCAATAGAGGGGGTTTTGCAGCAAATCTTCCAATAAAAAAGGAATTACCCCTTGTCCCATCTTGATGATTTCTTGATAAGCAGGATGTTTTGACATTTCGACAGTCGAGGATAACGCCTCTACTTCTTGACTCCATTGGGAAGCAAAAGCAGTAAATTTTTGGCGTATTTCTTCGGGATTTTCTTCAGTCGGTTTCCTACAGGCTGTATCTAAGGTTGGTTTTTTCATGGTTGCTTGGTGAATTAGCGATACTGACTTTGAAGTCATATAATTTTACCCAATTCCCCATTCCCAAATGAAGCAACAAAACTCTAGCGTCACAGTTTGTGGATTGCTCCAGAAATGGAAGTGGTGGGAAAATAGGGTGGAGTGCGATCGCTTTGACTTGCGTGATGCGAACACAGCTAGTATTCGCATTGAGACCAGCCAGATGCAAGGATACTTACTGACAGGAGCCACTCGACTAGAGTTGATTGAGCATTATTCGGTACCTACATTAATTCATTGAGGCTGGTCAAGAGGGGGAGACTTGGTTCTTCACACGGTCAGGAGCTCTACAGACTCCAAGCTTCACGACAGCCATGTGGTTGGGTGATCAAGATGTCAACTGGGGTGAGAATGACGGGATAACCAGTGCTCTGAAGGGAATGCTTAGCAGTGGCTTTTCAGGATTTAGCATTAGCCACAGTGATACTGGAGGATACACCAGCTTTCAGTCTTTTTTGCTTAAGACTTTCAAAGAGGGATTTTCACGGTCCAAAGAGCTGTTAATGAGATGGTTGGAAATGAATGCATTTACCGCCATTTTGCGTACCCATGAAGGGAATCAGCCTGCTAACGATGTTCAAATTTACACTGATGATGATACATGTCGAGCATTTGCTCGATGGGCCAAAGTTTATGCAGCTCTGGGGAACTATCGCAAGACATTGATACAAGAGGCTACCACCAAAGGTTACCCCATTGTTCGACATCCCCTCTTGCATTATCCCAACGATTCTAAGCTCTATAATCTATCAGCCTTGGGGTATGAGTTTATGTTGGGTCAAGAGTTTCTCGTTTCACCCATCCTGAAACCAAAGGCAATTGAAAAGAACGTCTATCTCCCAGTTGGAGAATGGGTGCATCTGTGGAGTGGACAGGTTTTTAACTCGGAGCAAGGCATCACAGTTACTATCCCAGCTTCCCTAGGGCAACCACCTGTTTTCTTCTTGAAAGGTTCAGAAGTGGGAACCGATTTAGTCCAAAGGCTCAAAGCGGAGTGCATCATCACAATCTAATAAGAGCCAACAAAGTTAAAGATTAAATGTGCTCAGATTTCTGAGTAGAGCTAATGTCTTAGATGCCGATACTTTTAATTTTGTCTAGGTACTTACACGTAGAGCTTCACCTCCTGCTTGGCTAACGTAAACACAAGAACTCCTAGACTCACGAGACTCTTGCTTGACTAAACCAGCCATTGCTGCCAACTGCAATTTCATAAAAGCCTTCAAATCTTCTGAGCTATATTTCGTCTGTAGAAGCTGCCGCAATTGCTCTTCAGCTTCTAAAGTTAGGTAGCCAGTGTTAAGTGCTTGGTAAGCAATTTCACGAATTAGAATCATCTTCCACACCCCTGTTAGGTTGATTGAAGCCAGATTGAATATGGCCGGTATTATACTTACTTATCAGTTACTTGACGGTGATTTTACGCAAAAAACCTGTACTAGTTATAATACTTTACATTTTAATATTTCGGTAATAATACTTTACATTAGTTTTCAATGTTAATAAAAATTTAATTTTCTTAATAAATGATTGGTTATTAGTCATTAGTCATTGGTCATTGGTCAATTGGTATAAAACAGGACTTACGCACTCAACTTTGTTAGGCTGCGTAAGTCCTACAAACAACAAGAGACAATTATTAACTGCCAATAGCAGAAAGCTGCCTATTGAAGAAAGCCTCCCGCACCTGTTGAGCAATTTGGGAACTGGTTAGACCTAAGTCAGCTTTAGATTGATCTGGTTTGGCATGGTCTACTAGTTTATCGGGTACGCCAAGACGCTTAACTGGAACCAAGATATGGTTATCCAGCAGTGCTTCAGCTACAGCTGAACCAAAGCCACCCATCAGACAACCTTCCTCTAAAGTAACAACCTTACCAATCCGCTCTGCTAGAGGTAGAATCAATTCCGTATCTAGGGGCTTGACAAAGCGAGCATTAACTACAGTCGCTTCAATGCCGTGCTCACTGAGAATTTCTGCTACTTGCATAGCAGGATAAACCATTGCTCCATAACCAAGCAACAGCAGGTCGTCACCGTTGCGCAAAATTTCTCCCTTACCGATAGGTACTTCTTCCCAGCCTTCTTCCATCAAGGGAACACCATAACCATTACCCCGAGGATACCGCATAGCAATTGGTCCATCGGTGTAGTTAACGCCAGTAACGACCATTCGTTGTAATTCTGCCTCATCTTTGGGAGCCATTACTACCATGTTGGGAATGCAACGTAGATAAGCAATGTCGTACATTCCTTGGTGAGTTGGGCCATCAGCACCGACAATCCCTGCCCTGTCCAAACAGAAAAAGACAGGTAAATTTTGGATACAAACGTCGTGAATTACTTGATCGTAGGCTCGTTGCAGGAAGGTAGAGTAAATGGTGGCAACTGGTTGCATCCCCTCACAAGCCAGTCCAGCAGCAAGGGTAACGGCGTGTTGTTCAGCAATACCCACATCAATGTACTGCTTGGGTAATTTTTCTTGAAGTTTAGTCAAACCCGTCCCAGTTGCCATTGCAGCAGTAATACCGATAATTTTGGGATTGTTTTCGGCAAGTTTTACTAGGGTGTGAGCAAATACTTTGGAGTAGCCGGGAGGTTTAGGCTTACTGGAGGGTACAGCTTTACCACTCGCAAGGTCAAAAGGACTTTGAGCATGATAGCCCACTTGATCCGCTTCTGCGATCGCATATCCCTTACCTTTTGTGGTTACTACATGGACTAGCACTGGCCCTTCATAGGTGTGTGCAGCGTTGAATGTATTAATCAAATCTTCTAGGTTGTGACCATCTACAGGTCCCATGTAAGTAAAGCCGAGTTCCTCAAGTACGGCTCCTACCTTAGGCACAGCCAGACGCTTCATCCCTTCCTTAACTCGCTGCAGCTCTGGGGATAAAGACTCACCAACAAAAGGAAGATTTTTAAACTGTTCTTCTAAATTGTCTGCCAGAAACTGCACCGGTGCACTCAGTCGCACTTTGTTGAGAGAACGAGAAATAGCACCGACGTTAGGAGAAATCGACATTTCATTGTCGTTGAGCACCACCAGCAACTTGGTATTAGGCAAATGACCAGCATGGTTAATTGCTTCCAAAGCCATCCCCCCAGTAAGGGCACCATCACCAATTACTGCCGCTACCTTGAAGTTTTCACCTTTCAGGTCCCGCGCTATGGCCATACCCAAAGCTGAAGAAATACTCGTAGAAGCATGACCTGCACCAAAGTGATCGAATTTGCTCTCACAGCGCTTGAGATACCCAGCAACGCCATCCTTTTGCCGCAGAGTGTGAAATTGGTGATAGCGCCCTGTCAACATTTTATGAGGGTAAGCTTGATGACCAACATCCCAGGTAACTTTATCCCGGTCTAGGTCAAGAGTCTGATACAAGCCGATGGTCAGTTCCACAACACCCAATCCTGGACCTAAGTGACCTCCACTAGTAGCTACCGTTTGCAGATGCTTTTCCCGAATTTGGCGAGCAATTTGCTCTAGTTGAGGAATTGAGAGACCGTGCAGCTGATTTGGATGAGTAATTTCACTTATATGCATACCGAGGTCCTTTTTAAATTGCTACTGGATTGTATTTATACCTGTTGGGGTGACTAAATCAAGCAGAATTGCTTCTTTCTTCACATTATCCGTAGCTACGGTATGTTGCTTACTAGCTTAGTTGTCTCAAAGGGTGACAACAAGGTTACAAAGCACTCTGGATAACAGACCAGACTACATAAGTAATAGCTAATTATCTAGCCTTAACAATTCGCTCATCTAGTTTATTGGCAAGCTCCCCTACTTGTACTAAAGACTCCTGTTCATTGGGATAGAGCACACCAGTAAAAGCTACTACATCATTACGGCGAAAACTGGCCATATCTAGCCGCAAAGGTTGACCTTGCATGTTGACTAACATCGTCATCCCAGCTGAGGCATCTGCCACAGTCTTCATCTCAGGGATAGGAGCATAATTTTCAATTTGTATTCCCCCAAACTCATTGAGTTTCTCAGTCAGTAAATCAACTACTTGTTCCTGAGCCTGTGGATCCTCCAACTTTTGTAGATTAGTATCGAAGTTTATCTGCTCAGACTGTTCAGGAACATCCCCAGTGAAGCCTAAAACCACTTGAAAGGTTGCTGGATTAAGGAAGGCAAAGAAATTGTCTGGATTCAGGTCCCCTGGTGCTAGTTGTTGAGAGAAAGCTTTAAATTGGCTAGCAAGTTGAGAGACGAGGGCTGGGGGCAGTTGCTGGAACCCAGGCGGTAAATCCTCTAAAGTCAGGATTGCTGCGGATGAGGATATTTGTTGAGCAATAATTGGGGAATTGTCTGAATCAGCTATTTCTGAGTGGGCAACCGGCTTTTGTATGGCAGTACAGGCCATAGTTCCACTCAGGATGACGCCAGTCAATAAGCATAAGGTCAAGGGTAGTTTTTTGGGCATTTCACTTGCAATGTAGGGAAGATTGAGAGTTCAATACGCATTATAGTTAATTTAGAATTTAGAATTTAGAATCGACCACTAGAAGCCCCAGGTGTTATAAAAACAACCTGGGGAGGAACAATGCTTTGGGAACTAATGGATTAGGGATTGGGGAGACTCCGCTTAGGAGTTACTAGTTACAACTATTGAGTGCTGAGTGCTCACTATTCAATTCCTAGTCCACAATTCCCCTTGAATATTCATTCTTCAGCCTTAGCTTGTTCTGGATACTCAGGGTTTGTTCCATCTGTTCGAGAACCTGTACCATCCCTCGGAGGTCTGTTACCATACCGCCGGTTCCTAGAGAAACGACCTGTATTTTTCCTTTGACGAAACTTACGAGCATAAGCTTGATTACGCTGCGCCTTTTCCTTTTTGAGATTGCGGCGCTTTGCCATGTTTACCTCTTGATAACCAACAGTGATATCTTACTTGCCTCTTGCCATAGATTTAGTTTGGCTTGTGTACTATACCAAAGAAAAAGGCTCAGTGATATTCTACCAACGCTGACACATGGGTGTACAGTGATGGCTTCCTTACCGTACTACGCACCGTTGCATTAACACAATAAGGTATTCCTAGTTACATCCTTGACGGTTTTTTCGCCACTTGTCTAATAACAAACAGCTACCTGCTTATGGTGCCGACAGCCCGACTATATAAGCGTTTTGCCGTCCCAAAGTCCCTAGGTAATGACTACCAAATATGTTTGGCAGACTTTGAGACAAATTCTTAAACGTTCCATGTTGATTAGTGCAAAATTTGCTTTTTCAATCACGGATGTTGCCGAACTTGCATCTGTACCGTCTATCATAGCAGTCGATATGCAACTGAACTCACAGGCTCTATGGGCTTCTCTTCAATAGGTCAAATTTGGCGATTTTTACAAACGGTACTCGGCATCATCTTTCGACATCCTGTTACCGGTACAAGTATCATCCCGATCTTGCCAGATGGACGAATTGTGCTAGTCAAGCGTCGCGACAACGGTAAGTGGGGATTACCTGGAGGTATGGTGGACTGGGGTCAAGATATTCCCACAACAATACGGCGAGAGTTAGCGGAAGAAACCGGACTGGAGTTATTAGAAATTGGTCGGTTAGTTGGTGTTTACTCGGCACCAGATCGCGATCCGAGAATTCATTCTATTTGTATTGTAGTAGAAGCCAATGTTCAAGGAACAATGCAAGTACAGGATATCTTTGAGATCAAAGATATCCAAGCTTTTCATCCCTCAGCTATTCCTAAGGACGACTTGGGCTACGATCATAAATTTCAGTTACAAGATTATTTCGATGGTAAAACCATTGTTGCTTAAGAGCGCCCTGCCATCTATTTCTGTAAGATTTTATAAAGACACATTGTAATTGGAATGGAGCTACCTTTACGCAATTCTCGAATTAAGTTGCCCTCAGGACAAGTTTTCTGGCGGGAAGTAGGTCAAGGACCGATTCTTGTATTTTTGCATGGCTCTTGGAGCGAGAGCAGTCAATGGTTACCTGTTATTGAACACTTTTCTCAAGATTACCACTGTTTTGCTCTTGATTTATTAGGATTTGGTGAATCCGAGCAACCCAAGCTCCACTACTCAATCCAGTTAGAAGTTGAGTGTTTACTCAAATACCTAGAAGCGCTACGCTTATCGCCAGTATATTTGATTGGTCACTCCCTAGGAGGTTGGATTGCTGCGAGTTACGCTCTCCAATATTTGGAACAAGTTCGTGGTTTGGTTTTGATCGCGCCAGAGGGCGTTTTACTAGAAGGACAGCAAAAGAGTTGGAGATGGGCACGGTGGTTAGTGGGACGTCCACCAATAGTCTATGGTGTTTTGCGATCGCTCCTTCCCCTAGCCAAGCTCTTAGGACGTTACAAATCTATTGAACAAATCCTGCAAAAACGACAGCAGTTACTCAGTTCACCCACTGCTTGTCAATTATTGTTCCAACGACGCTCCTCAGAAATTCAAGCGGAATTATTGCAAGAAAAACTCAACTATCTGAAAGTTCCAACTTTGATTTTACAAGGTAGAAAAGATCATCCTGAAGCGATCGCCCGTTCTCAAATTTATGCTGAAAACAGCCCACAAGCCCAGTTACAGATTATTAATCATGGAGGGAATGACTTAGCAGAGTCCTTATCAGCTTTAGTTGCTAGATATATTCATGAGTTTGTAAGGAATTGTTGTTGAAGTGCAATTCTATAACTTAGTGCAAAAAGTGACGAATACCCGTCAACACCATCACTAAACCCAGTTCATTTGCAGCTTCTATAGAATCTTTGTCCCGCAAACTACCACCAGGTTGTACAACTGCCTCAATCCCTGCTGCTGCTGCTGTGCGCACGGAGTCATCAAAGGGGAAAAAACCATCACTGGCAAGCACACCACCCTTAGTTTGCTCCCCTGCTTGTTCTAGAGCTATTTTAACTGCACCAACACGATTCATTTGACCAGCACCAATACCTAAGGTAGTGCGATCGCGACTTACTACAATAGCATTAGATTTGACATGCTTGGCGGCCTTCCAAGCAAATAGGAGTTCTGCTAATTGCTCAGGAGTTGGTTGCTTTTGTGTCACCACTTGCCAATTATCCGGGGAGTCTACGGAATCATTCGCAGCTTGTACTAGAAATCCTCCAGCAATCACCTTCACCGTTTGTTTTGGCCCAGTATGCAACTCAGGTAATAGTAGTACCCTTAACTTGGGCTTAGCACTGAGAATGTCCAAAGCATCAGGAGCACATCCAGGTGCCACCACGCATTCTAAAAAGGTTTTCGTTAAGGCTTGAGCTGTTGCAGCATCGATGTCTTGGTTCAAGGCAACAATGCCACCAAAAGCCGAAATTGAGTCTGCCTCGAATGCCTTCTCATAAGCTTGAGCAAGGGTGCTTCCCATCGCAATGCCACAGGGATTAGTATGTTTGATAATCACTGTCGTTGGAGCATCAGTAAATTCAGCAATCATGCGCCGTGCTGCCTCCAAATCCACCAAGTTGTTATAACTAAGTTCTTTGCCTTGGAGTTGGGTAGCTGCTGCCCAACCAACGGAGACTGTTCCCGTTTGGTACCATGAAGCTGGTTGATGAGGATTCTCTCCGTAACGTAGGGGTTGTATCTGTTGTCCTGACAAGACAAACTGTTGGGGTAGCATACCTTTGGTTGGAGAAGAGCCAGAAGTAGTTGCCGCTTGCTGTGCCAGATAGGACGCGATCGCTTGGTCATATATAGCGGTATGGGAAAATGCTTCAATGGCACAGGTTTGACGAAATTCTAGAGATGGCTTATCGTCATGCTGACGCAACTCTTCTAAATAACAATCGTATTGACTAGGTTTGCACAACACTGTTAGATGAGCATAGTTCTTGGCTGCTGCTGTCAACATAGTTGGACCGCCAATGTCAATATTTTCGATCGCCTCAGCTAACTTTACTCCTGGTCGAGCTATAGTTTGTTCAAAGGGATAAAGATTGACTACTACCAAATCAATTGGATGCAGGTTGTGCTTCTCCATATCCGCCACATCCTCTGGTAAGTCTCGACGTCCCAGAATACCACCATGGATCAGGGGATGGAGGGTTTTGACTCTACCCCCCAAAATCTCAGGAAAACCAGTATAATCGGACACTTTCGTCACTGGTAATCCTGCTGCTTGCAGTGATCGAGCTGTTCCCCCACTACTAATTAAATCGAACTCAAATTCTTCAACTAGCTGACGGGCAAAGTCAATTAGTCCTGTCTTATCAGATACACTCAGCAGCGCGAGATTTCTCATGAATTAGCTGTCTTGTTTGCTCACAACTTTGGTTCAAATCAAGGCCGATGGGCTAGCTTGCACCCTTTGTGCAATAGCACATCGCCTAGGTTATTGTAACCTTGTCAACAATTCCAGCAACTATTCACAAACTGATGGGGAAGTCCGGGGAGACAGGAAAAGAGATTGAGCGCTCTAAATATTCTTGCTATTTTTCATGACGAGGGTCTTCTCTGGGAGGATGCCAACCAGCTTCTAACCAAACTCGGCGAGATTGCTGGATAAAGCCATCTTCATGAAATTCATCATTGAGATCAAGGCGATGGCAAGTGGCTCTACCTGTAGGGGTAACTCCTAATATTTTCAAGCCATCAACTGTCCAAATAAAATGGTCAAACCATTGTTGCTTTCTAGGATTAAATAAGGCAATTTCTTTTTGATTTAAGGGGTCAATTCCAGTTGTGAAGTTGTAGCGCCGTGAATTGCATCGGTGGCAAGCTAGGGCTAGATTATCTGCTTCATCTGACCCTCCCAAGGACTGTGGTACTAAATGATCCAGGGTAAAGAGAGTAGCATTAGAGAGCTCTGGGGAGTGGCAGTATTCGCAAAGGTATTTAGCTCTTTTGCGGACGAGTAACCTCTTGATCTGATTAATTGCCACGCTTAAGACACTAGTTTAGCGTTGATGAAACTGAAAATCCTGTCTAATTCTAATAATCCAGCCAGTTCAGCTTCTTCTTCTGAAGTGAGCAATCTAGCTTTGTTTTTCTCCAACAGCTCTTCTAATCGAACCTGTAGTTCATCAGTAAAGCTAAAGGGTTTGAACTGATCGGCTGAGTTTAGCTTGATTCCAGTCGCTAGCCAGGAAGATGGTAGCTTCATTACCTGATTCATAACCTTGTTACCATAACTCCAGTTCCATTCTAGTTATTTTTAGGGTGCGATAGTGCAAGGAAATGGTATCTTTTGGCTCAATTTCCTTGCATCGCAAGTGAAAAATCCCTAAAACCTATCACCATTAACCTTACCTAATACCTAATACCCATTGGTGACAAGTTAAGGCTGTGAGCAATTTGTCAAGGGGCAGGGGGGCAGGGGGCAGGGGGGCAAGGGAGAGAAAATACAATTTTTCTGGCTCCTTGGTTTTTTCTATATATAGCGTTTTTTTTGCGCCCAAACTCTATATATAGAAGTTGACACTCATGCACTATCCTTTAACTTGTCACCATTGCCTAATACCTAACACCTATGGCAACTGAAAATTACGACTTATTCAGCAAACCCTATTTAGTTATTTAAGCCCGAAGTAAAGATAACTGTCTCCCTGGATGGTAAAATCTTCTGGTAGTTAGGTCAGTAGACATAATTGCAATTTATGTCGCAAGTCTATACCAAAGATTTTGCAATTCAATGCCCTCTGCAACAGCGCAGCTGGAGAAAAATTGCCCAAGAGATTGCTGATCTGCCCTTGCCAGGTGTTCCCATTCGCTTGATTTTAACCAAGGTTGAAGGAGATACCCTCACTTTTGAATCGAGTTTTATCGATACTGATCGAGAGCCTGTTTGGTCATCATTGCTAGATATTAATATTCGTCAACGGGTTTCCAGCCAACCTTTCGTCGCAGTCAGTATTATTCCTACGGGCGTCAGAGCAGAAATTGGCGGATTTGCAGGAGATGCAACTCCTAGTACTAATCTTTTGGGTGCGGCTCTTATGGAAAGACGGTAGAATGGGGAAGAGTTTTTGAAACAAGCTGTTCTGTAGAAGTGTTTTGAAAGAAAAAGCCGAGGGACAGGACAGGCGTTCCACAGCAGTTGTTGCCAGGATTTTCTCAGACATATGCAACCATCTACCCCAAATGAAGACAGATTTTTTTCAGCAGCGCGAGAGCTATTTGAAGAAATAGTCGATTGGCTCGGTTCAGAAACAGTGTGCGGTTTAGAGCATGGGGAATTAGAGGCCTTACTACTGTCCAATGGATACGAGCTATTGAGACGACTACTGCAAGGTTACTTCGTCTATCGAAGTAACGACGAAATTGAGGATGATTGTGTAGGTAGCGATGGAGTCAACAGAACCCATAAGAAGAGAGGACATAGGAAACTAACAACCATCTTTGGCACGGTCATTGCCCATCGCATCGGTTATGGAGGAAGGAAGATAACTTCCCTCAATCCATTGGATGCAGAATTAAACTTACCACCAGAACAATACTCTCATGGACTCAGGGAGCGAGTAGCTATTGAAGTAGCTCGTTCCGGGTTTGGTGAAACAGTGGAAATCATCTCCAAAACTACTGCCGCCAAAGTAGGCAAGCGTCAAGTTGAACAATTAGCTTATCAGAGCGCAAATGACTTTGACTCTTTCTACGCTCAGCAACAAACACAATCGGTTGAAGGGAAACAAACCGGAGAAATAGTAGTAATTAGTGTGGATGGCAAGGGTGTGGTCATGCGTACAGAAGACCTACGTGCCGACACCAAAAAACGAGC
>JGI12316J15309_10003434_pt1 | contig 35454 bp, 28 predicted proteins | sample MarCyaLeptolynsp_FD_15309 | JGI IMG/M metagenome (IMG submission 15309) | reverse complement strand
CGATATCTTATATCCTTGATAGCTTAGTTTAAGGCAATGTGCTCTCTGTCTTACTTGATAATATTTGCTCTGCCTCGAAATTCTATCTAACAGTTTCAATGTCTCTTTTGTTAAACCCTTAATGTATCTCATTCTTGTCCTGTTCTTTTTGAGTAAGCGCTAACCTTATTTTCTCTCAAAATTATGATACAATAGTTAATCTCAAAATATACAATTAATTTTGTCAGACTACTTAAAACTCAGCTGATCGCATTATCGTTAAGTTATTTTTGGACAACTCCTAAGCAAAACCCACACCCAAAGGTGTGGGATGCAAGCGTAAGTGCTTTTTTGTCATGAGGTAAAGTGGGCATTGCTCACTACATTTGCTCACTTGATAAGTACCTACATATCTGAGCTAGGAGCAAAGTTACCCTCTTCACTCATTCCCTCACTACTGCCAACACTGACAAGGCTTGTTTCCTTGAGGAATCCAGAGTAGGCTTCCATACCGTGTTCACCAATATCCAAGCCTTCCATTTCTTCCTCTGCAGTTACCCGGATACCAATGGTAGCTTTTAAGGCTAGCCAGAAAATGGAACTCATAACGACAGTGAAGACTCCAATGGCAAGAATACCAATGATTTGGCTAATTAGTTGATTGAGACCACCACCAGATAATAAACCTCCTTCACTGGCAAACAAGCCTACAGCAAAGGTTCCCCAAGCACCATTGACTAAGTGAACGGAGATTGCTCCTACTGGATCATCAATCTGGATGCTGTCGAAGAAAGCGACAGAGAACACTACAATAACGCCCCCGATCGCACCGATAAGTACAGCAAAGTGATAGGGCACACCAGCACAGCCTGCGGTAATCGCTACTAAGCCTGCCAGAATGCCGTTGATGGTCATTGATAGGTCAGGTTTACCATCCTTGATCCAAGAAGTAAATGTTGCTGTGACACCACCAGCTGCTGCTGCCAGGTTAGTTGTTAGGGCAATGTAAGCGACATTTGTCGATGCTCCTAGTTCTGAACCTGGATTGAAACCAAACCAGCCAATCCAGAGAATCAAGCAACCTAGGGTAGCAATACTCATATTGTGACCGGGAATGGCACGGGGTTGACCGTTTTCGTATTTACCAATGCGTGGTCCCAAGATTGCCGCTCCCATTAAAGCAGCCCAACCGCCTACGGAGTGAACTACTGTTGAACCGGCAAAGTCCGAGAAGGGAGTATCTAGATTAGCTAACCAGCCACTACTAGACCAAACCCAGTGTCCAGTAATGGCATAGGAGATAGCTACCAACAGAACACTGAAGATGATAAAGGCATCATATTTAATCCTCTCAGCTACAGCACCGGAAACAATCGTGGCTGCTGTTGCGGCAAAGGCAACTTGGAAGAGGAAAAATACAGATATGGGTAAACCATCGGGAAAAGGATCTAGTCCATAGGTACCAGGATCACTGCTACTTAAGAAAAAGCCTCCCATGCCAATAAACCCATTACCTGGATTAAACATCAGGGAGAAGCCAATTGCCCAAAAGGCGATCGTTGCGATCGCAAAGACAATCAGGTTCTTCGAGAGGATGTTAACAGCATTTTTCTGGCGACAGAAGCCAGTTTCCAGCATCCCGAACCCAGCGTTCATGAAGATTACCAGAACTGCTGAGGTCAAGACAAAGACAATGCTAAGAATTCCTTGAGTCAGTGCCCCTGGCTCAATTGCCTCTACATCAATAACATCTTGGGCAGAAGCAGCCGTATTCCAGACTACAACAATGATTGCTGCTAGGGGAATGCAGGCGAGCCAGTAGGGGGAAAAGGATTTAGTGAGAGTTTTCAAGGGTTTCAAATAGGGAGCATCCCAGAGATTCTGGGAAGAACCCTGTGCATTAAGTCGCCTATTTCTGTTGGGCGACTTTTCTTGGTTGAAAGTTTTCTGGAATTTTCGTCTAGACATCATTTATCTGCGAGACTTATTCTCCAATATTTAATCAAATAAGTTGTAAATCAACTCATTTCCGGTTAAGAGCACCCCCCAGTATTAGGAATTCAGTCTGAGGTGAACCCCAATCTTTAGTTGCGCTTTATATGACCAGATGCTAACTTCCTAGCTTCTCAAGCAGGATTAACTTGAGCGATCAGCTTTGAAAATTTCATTATGTAGTTGTTAAGCTGTTGCCTTTCTGTATCGAATTATACGTTTTGTCCTGATCTAAGCAAGTTGAACATGGGAGGACCAGTTGGAACTTAATCCCCTCTACTTCGTCTCTGAAGGAGTATTCCTTCAGAGCCCCCCAAGATAAATTTGGCTTTTCGACCAAAAACTCTCACTCAATGAGAGCTTAAGTCAGTGCCATTCGTCTTAAGTTCATGTAAAGAAATTTTAACTTTGGAGATTGTTGGTTGTGTCTAGTTCGTTTTAAACTTTCTGGTTGTTGGTGAAAATCCACAAGTGCCCTTACTTGAACTACACCTGTGATAACAGATGCTCTGTATAGTCAACAATAAACTGAGCAGATGTCCAATAAGTTCAGCATAAACAATAGGATGCGTTACCAAGGAGATAAACTATATGGGATTATTCAAAAAAACTTGCTTTAATCTACTTGCCGCTACTAGCATTGTTCTTACTCCCGCGCTTTGGTCAGAGGTAACTCTAGCTCAAGGGATTGTTAACCCTAGCCCTAGTCAGAGTAATGAAGCTGTTGCCCCTGATAGCTCAATTTCTGGGGTATTCGATACCAGTGGTGGAGCAGTAGATGCTAATTCAGTCAAAATTTTTGTCAATGGCAAGGATGTAACCAGGAGTAGTACCATTACTGGGAATTTCTTTAGCTATCGTCCCACTCAACCTCTACCAGCTGGAAACAATTTAGTTCGGGTAGAGTACAAAAATACTAGTGGTCAGCAGTGGACAGTAGGTTGGAACTTCCAGGTTCAGCAGCCCCAAGTTGCCTTAGAAATTACTTCAGTCACTCATAATGGTACCAATAACGCTCTTGGTGCTGGGTCAACCTTTTTAGCCACTATTAATGGTACACCAGGAGCAAAAGCTTCGGTGATGGTCTTAGATGGCTCAACTATGCGGAGGTTAGATGCTCAGGAAGTCTCCCGAGGAGTTTATATTGCCAGTTTTAATTTGGGCTCAAGAGACCGGATTAATGACGGAGTGATTGTTGGTCGTTTGGAACGGGGTGATAAGACGGTTTATGGTGCAGCTTCCCAAGCCGTAGTTTTTAATCCTAGTGCTAGTGTAACCCAAGTAAGTCAAGTTGAGACCACATCTACATCCACCCAAACTACCCAAACCTCAACAAACACCATAACTGCCACCCCAAGTATCCCCTTACGTCCAGAATTTACTAGCCACAAAAACGGTGACCAAATAACAACCGCAGGCTTTATCTTAGAAGGTAAGACTCAACCTGATGCACGGGTTAGTATTTTAGTTGAACAAGCAGCTTCAAACTCCAATATTTTAGGTGCTATAGCTACAGGGGTACTAAACTCTCAACAACTACTGGAGACAACGGTGAGAGCTGACAGCAATGGACGATTCACTGTTAATGTCCCCCAACCTAGGCTGCTTGATAGTGGGATCAAATATAGTGTAACTGCTACAGCTAACAAAGATGGACAAAGTGATACAACTACTTTGAACTTGACTCAAAGGTAAAATTGTAGAAAGTCAAAGCTCAATTTTCTACCTAACACCTAATATCTAAAACCTTAAATTCAAATATTTTTGGTAGCCCAGTTCATCGAGCTGGGCTTGCTTTTGCATGACCGATTGAGTTAAATTCTGACGATATTGCTGGACTCGTTCTAGTAATTTTGGCTGGTGAGATGCCAAAATCTGCACAGCTAATAAACCAGCGTTCTTAGCATTACCAATTGCTACAGTGGCTACAGGTATGCCCCCTGGCATTTGCACAATGGAGTAGAGAGAATCGACACCTTGTAAGTGGCGACTAGCAACAGGTACTCCAATCACAGGTAAAGGTGTCAATGCTGCCACCATACCTGGTAGGTGAGCAGCACCACCAGCACCAGCAATAATGACTTTCAGTCCCCGCTGATGTGCTGATTGAGCATATTGCACCATCCGTTCTGGTGTTCGGTGAGCAGAAACGATCGCTACTTCACAGGGTACTTCAAATTCCTCACAAACTGCGATCGCACTCTGCATAGTAGGTAAGTCGGAATCGCTACCCATAATAATGCCAACTTGAGTCATTGGTTATTGGTTATTAGTTATTGGTCATTAATCATTGTCAAACAACAAACAACAAATGACTATTATCAATAATGCTCGCATACCCGGTTATCGGGATCTACAACAACTAAAGATAGATAATCAGGGCATCATTGAAGCCATTGCACCTATGGATAGGGAGCAGGGGAGACACGGAGACACGGAGACGCGGAGACGCGGAGATAAAGAAACAGTTCCCAATTCCCCATTCCCCATTATCGATATTGGTGGGGATTGGGTATCCCTAGGCGGTGTGGATTTGCAGATTAATGGAGGTTTAGGATTAGCCTTCACTGATTTGAGTCCTGCTAATACTGAGCAATTGGGGCAAATTTGTCAATACCTCTGGCAGCAGGGAATTGATGGCTTTTTACCAACTTTAGTGACAACCTCTATGGAGAAAACTCAGCGATCACTTGGTGTGTTATCTGATTTTGTAGCATCCCAGTCCCAACCACAACCAGCAGCTGAGATTTTAGGAGTCCACCTAGAAGGACCTTTTCTCAATCCCCAAAAGCGGGGAGCACATCCAGGAGAGTATTTGCTACCCCTAACGATTGAGCAGGTGCAGCAAGTACTAGGGGATTATGCTCAAATTGTCAAGACAATGACTTTGGCACCAGAATTAGACTCCACAGGAGAGGTAATTCCTTATTTGCGTTCTCTGGGAATTACCGTTAGTCTAGGTCACTCTCTGGCAACTGCGGCTCAAGCTGAAGAAGCTTTTAAACTAGGAGCATCAATGGTGACTCATGCTTTTAATGCCATGCCAGGGTTACACCACAGAGAACCAGGTTTACTAGGAGCAGCCTTAGCCCATCCTCAGGTCTATTGTGGGATGATTGCTGATGGTCAACACGTTTGTCCCACCATGATACAGCTACTACTGCGTGCTGGTAGATATGAGCAAGGTATTTTTCTGGTGAGTGATGCCTTAGCGCCCATTGGTTTAACTGATGGAGTTTATCCTTGGGATAGCCGTCAGATTGAAGTGAAACATGGTACAGCACGGTTAGCAGATGGCACTCTTTCAGGAACAACTTTGCCTTTGTTGGTGGGGGTAGAGAATTTGGTGCAGTGGGAGATTTGTGATGTGGAGAGTGCCATTGCTCTTGCTACGGAAGCTCCTCGGCAAGCAATCAGTTTACCGGGGATTGGTAGTGGTGAATCAGCTAAGCTGTTGCGCTGGTATTGGGATAAAGGTACAGGCAAGCTTACTTGGGAACGTTTAGGAAGTTCTTAAAAGGTGTTAGGTTTTATATCATGATTTCAATCAACCCCTGATCATCAGACACATTTGCTTGAGTGCAGTAGCTGAAAAAAGGAAAGCCCGATGGTAAGAGATCTATTCCACGAAACCGTTAAAAATGGATTAATCAAAGAGGGCTGGTAGCTCACTGATGATCCGTTTTTTGTCAAAGTAGGAGGGGTTGAATTTTTTATTGATCTTGGAGCAGAAAAACTAATTGCTGTCGAGAAAGACGGTGAACGAATCGCAGTTGAAATCAAAAGCTTTATTAATCCATCCTCAATTAGTGACTTTCACCTTGCGATCGGGCAATTTATCAACTATCGAGTTGCACTAAATATCAAAGACCCAGGAGTAAGCTATTTCTTGCTATACCCGATACAATTTACAGAACCTTGTTCCAAAAAGAGCTTCCTAAAATAGTAATTCAAGAATATGAGTTGAATCTGATAGTTTATGACATTGAAACAGAAGAGATTGTATTATGGCAGACTTAGAAAAAATTGAAACTTATCGCGTCTCAATCCGACAAATTCTTGAACAATAAGCAAGTTATAAACCTTCTCACGGTAATATTGAAATCCAAACTATTTTTGACACAGAACATGATCATTATCAAGTCGTCGCACTCGGCTGGGATCAAAAAGAACGAGTCTATGGCTGTTCAATTCATCTAGACATCAAAGACAGAAAAATTTGGATTCAGGTAAACAATACAGAATGGGACATTGGCCAAGCCTTGATTGAACTCGATATTCCCAAAGAAGATATTGTAATTGGGTTTCAACCACCCTATTTACGTCGATATTCAGGTTATGCCGTACCATGAATGAAAATCAATAACAACCGTACAGCCCACACCCCACAGCTCACACCCAGCCTCCACGCTAAAGATGCCGTGAAAAGTCAGGGTGGGAAAGGGGCTAGGGGATTAGGTCAAAAATTGTTGGACAAAACACCCGATTTTAAGCCGGTGGACTGGTTAACTACCGTCGCTGCCAGGTAAAATCAGGAAGAAAGCGCAATTACTGGGTCGTTCTGTAAACAAATGTCCGGTTTTGAGTAAGTCTTCTGCAACGGATAACAGACCAAAAGATGTCAAATAAAAATGCTGGATCATTTATTGGTGGCCTGCTGTTGGGTAGTGTAATCGGAACCATTACTGGTTTACTGATTGCTCCCCGTACTGGTCGGGATACGCGGCAGCTATTGAAGAAATCGGCAGATGCCCTACCAGAGCTAGCTGAAGACCTATCAACCACCTTGCAACTTCAAGCAGACCGCCTTTCTGAATCGGCGCTGCATAATTGGGATGGAACCCTAACTCGATTGCGGGAAGCGATCGCAGCTGGTATTGAGGCTTCTGGGAAAGCAAGTGTAGAATTTCAACAACCCGAATCTGAAGTGACTACTAAATCAACTTCTTCAGTTTCTGAACACAATCTGTAGGCAACCTACTGGTGATTGACCCCTTATTCGTGCTAGGACTGTCCGTCTTATTGGTGGCAGTCAGCTTAATTATTCTTGTTTTAGCTTTCGTGCCTGTTTTGAAGGAGTTAGGACGGGCAGCTCGTAGTGTAGAAAAGTTAGCTGATACCCTTCAAAGGGAGTTGCCCCCTACCCTGGAGGCAATTCGTCTTACGGGTTTGGAAATTAGTGATTTGACTAATGACGTCAGTGAAGGGGTTAATAGTGCTACTCAAGTGGTTAAACAAGTGGATCAAAGTGTTAGTGGTGCAACTAAACAGGCGAAAAAGTTTCAGACTAAGACTCGTGGTGTTATTGCAGGTGTCAAAGCAGCATGGAAAACCTGGAGGCGTCCTTTATCCAAGCGCAGAGCCATTGATCGTCTACCACCTTCTCAAAGAAGAGCTCTCAAGCTACAAACAAATGAAGTTACTTCAATGACTGAATTATCCTTACGAGATAAAGATTACCAAGAGCAGGAGAGTGAAGCTCAAGATGCTGCTTTTCCTACTTATAAAGCTTCCTCCCCAAGGGTCAAAGATGGTTCTATGTCATCCAGACAATACCAAGATTTAGAGCAGTCAGACACAAGCCTTGAGTGACATGGAGATGAGGAAAATGAAAGAAATACTCCCTGCTCCCTATTGCCTATTGCCCATTGGTGACAAGTTAAGGTAAAGATGTCGTTGTCAAGGGAATGGAGAATGGAGAATGGAGAATGGAGAATGAAGAATATAGATTTTTTTGTCCAAAGTCCAATTCCATATATAGGGTTTTTTTAGCCCCAAACACCATATCTGGGAGTTGACACTCATGCACCACCTTTTAACTTGTCACCATTGCCTATTGCCTATTGCCTATTGCTTTAACTCAAGGTGATAGGCGTTGAATCTTCCAATTACCATCTTCACTACGTCGATAGAGTAGCCTGTCGTGTAGCCTATTGGGACGTCCTTGCCAAAACTCAATCTCTACAGGCACAACCCGGAAGCCTCCCCAATGGGGGGGACGGGTAACTTTCTTACCTTCGTATTCTTGCTTGAGTTGCTCTAATTTTTGCTCAAGCACTTGACGATTCTCAATTACTTGACTTTGCTCAGAACCCCAAGCTCCCAGCTGAGAGGCTGGAGGACGGCTGTTAAAATAGGCATCTGACTCACCATCTGAAACTTTCTCAACCCTTCCCTCAATCCGCACTTGTCTTTCTAACTGAGCCCACCAAAATACGAGAGCTCCCCAAGGATTCTCTAGCAACTGTTGCCCTTTATGACTTTTGTAGTTGGTATAGAAGACAAAACCTCGCTCATCGTAGCCTTTGAGCAACACTATCCGAGCAGAAGGCTTACCATCTGAACCAGCGGTAGCAATAGTCATAGCATTTGGCTCTGGTAACTCAGCTGCTAGTGCCTGGTTAAACCAAGCTTGAAATTGCTCAAAAGGATTGGAGTCAGCATTGGTTTCACTTAAAACCTCGTAACTGTAATCCCTGCGTAAATCTGCTACCCTTTTGTTCATATTTTGTTACTTACCTTGATGCCGATGAAATAACTACCTTGCTTGGATCTTAAAGCGCTTTGCTCAGAGTTTCTATTTCACCTGGTAGGAAACCCTTTCCTAGAAAGTGCCCGACGAGCGCAGCGGCAACCGCTATGAATAGAAAAAACAAGCTCAAATCCTCCTCCCTGTTCCCTATTCCCTGTTCCCTGTTCCCTTGTTTCTTAAAAGGCGAGAAGGATATTAATCTTGCTAAAATTGGCAAACGGATGAAAGGCAGAGAATTTACCAGATGAGACAAATTAACTTTCTGATTATTTTTGCTGTGTGCTTAGCTGTAGTTTTATTCAGCTTGCAAAATACCCAGCCTACTACCGTTAAAATTGTTCAAGGTATTGAAGTTAAGGCTCCCTTAGCTATTGAGCTACTACTAGCCATGTGGTTTGGAGCTGTCATTGCTTGGTTATTCAGCATCTGGGTTCGTTTACAGCAGCAGTTAGTTACCTTTGGGTTCAATCGCAAGCTGCGTTCCAAAGAGCAACAGATTGAGGAATTAGAGAAAAACGTTGAAAACTACAAAGTAGAGCTCGAAGAAAAACAGCTACCTGCCTTATCACCATCAGAACCTCTAACATAAAGTGCTTTGGCACAATGACCTAAAATTGAAGAATTGAAGATTGAAAACACCAGCTACTGAAGCGATCGCTCTCCTAATTGATCTAGCACAGCAAGGGGAAATTAATCCTTGGGATGTTCAGGTAATCGACGTAATTGACCGCTATTTAAGTACATTAGCATTAGACGAAGAGCCTCAACCTGGACGCCACAACGCCGACTTATCTCAATCAGGGCAGGCTTTTTTGTGGGCATCAATGTTAGTTTTACTTAAAGCTGATACCTTGGAGCGTTTAGAGGAGCCTGAAGAAGCAGAATTCGACGAAGAAGAAGAGTTTGAAGCTGTTGGCGAAACTCGATTACCACAACATTTGGAGCGCCATCTGCGTCGCCGCCCTACTGCTCCTCCCCCCAAGAGACGCCCTGTAACTCTCCAAGAGCTAATTGAGCAATTGCAGGAGATGGCAACTCAATTAGGAGAGGCACCACTGCATTCCCGTCAACGACGTCCTCGCTCTGTTTCTCGCACTCAAGCAGCAAAAGCCATCGCTCATTTAGCTCACGATGAAAATCTGACAGAAACTGCAACTAAGCTGGAGGTATTTCTCTCTCGTCATTGGCAAGAATTATCTGAGGGAAAAGATTGGCTGAACTTAGATCACTTGTTAGAGTGGTGGACGGCATCACTAGCAGCGACGGATAAAACCGATTCCCCTGGGAATAGCTTAGCTTCACCTAAGAGTGCTGTTGAGGAAACTGAATCGACAGTACATGACCGAGTAGGTGTTTTTTGGGCACTGTTACTATTATCAGCTCAGTCCAAAGTTGAGTTATCCCAAGAGGAGTTTTACCAAGACTTAAAAATCCGCTCACTGGAGTGAACCTCCACCAAGATTAACTTCTATTAACAGATTACAGCTGATTATTGGGCGGTAGTAGGCAAAAGTGCCGTTAATCTATTGTTTTGTAATTTGAGCATTGTGATCTATGGGAGTAACCAAGGAAAGAGTCTCAAAATAACCTACCGGCGCAATAGCTCTGGAGTGGTTACAATCGGACTCAATAACTAAACCAAACAAGATTGGTCTAGAGTGAGGAAAAAATATTCATGAAAGCCATGATTCTGGCAGCGGGCAAAGGGACTCGCGTTCGCCCTATAACTTATACTATTCCCAAGCCACTAATTCCCATCCTGCAAAAACCAGTGATGGAGTTTTTACTAGAACTTCTACGACAGCATGGCTTTGACCAAGTTGTTGTTAATGTCAGTCATCTTGCTAACGAAATTGAGAACTATTTCCGCGATGGACAGCGATTTGGCGTCGAGATTGCCTATTCCTTTGAAGGTCGCATTGTTGATGGACAATTAGTTGGAGAAGCTCTTGGTTCTGCCGGTGGAATGCGTCGCATCCAAGACTTTCATCCCTTTTTCGATGAGACATTTGTCGTCCTCTGCGGTGATGCGTTGATTGATCTTGACTTATCAGCAGCACTCAAGTTCCATAAAGAAAAGGGAGCAATTGCCACCATAGTCACTAAACCTGTACCTAAAAATCAGGTTTCTAGCTACGGCGTTGTCGTCACAGATGAAGCAGGAAAAGTCAAAACCTTCCAGGAAAAACCCTCAGTAGAGGCAGCCCTCAGTACAAATATCAATACGGGCATTTATATTTTTGAACCAGAAGTCCTAAATTATATACCATCTGGACAAGAATATGACATTGGTGGTGATTTATTTCCCAAGTTGGTGAAAATGGATGCACCGTTTTATGCAGTACCAATGGATTTCCAGTGGGTTGATATTGGTAAAGTGCCAGACTACTGGCATGCAGTTCGGGGTGTCTTACAGGGAGAAATCAAAAATGTTGCCGTTCCTGGGAAGGAAGTTCGTCCAGGGATTTACACCGGTTTGAATGTGGCTGTGAATTGGGACAAGGTGGATATCACAGGACCAGTTTATATCGGTGGTATGACCTATATTGAAGATGGGGCAAAAATCATTGGACCGACAATGATTGGTCCAAGCTGTCGGATCTGTAGCGGAGCAACGGTAGAGAATAGCGTTATTTTTGAATATTCCCGTCTTGGACCAGGGGTGCGCTTAGTAGATAAGCTAGTGTTTGGACGTTACTGCGTTGACAAAACTGGTGCTTCAATCGATGTTCAAGCAGCAGCTTTAGATTGGTTGATTACCGATACTCGTAGGGGTATACCTAGCCAAGAACCAGCAGAGCAACAGGTAATTGCCGAATTGCTCGGAAACACTTAGTTTGAGCTTTGAAGAAACAAGGCAATAGGCAATAGGGAAGAGAGCTTGGCTTGTTTTTTCCCTTGATTGTGGGTGCCGCCGCGCCCGTCGGGCGATTTCAAGAAACAAGGGAACAGGATTTAAGCTTGTTTCTGACCTTCGTAGGGAGTGGTAATTGCCCCCAGTTGGGGGGCTCTGGAGAAACTCACCTTCGGAGTGATATCATGTCTGCCTAAACAGTTATTATTCCCTTCTACCTTGCAACCTTCTTCCTTCCCTTCTGCCTTCTGCCCTCTACCTTATTGCCACCAAAGTGTCAGTGTTCAACCGGACATGATATAACTTGCAAAATGGAGTATATCCAGATGAAGTTTAATTAGGGCTTGCTGCAAGAGTCTGAAAGCACTGACTGGCATGGCTTTCAATGAATTTTTTTTTCTAAAAAGTGCAAGGAAATTGCATTGATGGGCTCAAAATCCTTGCATTTTCTTAACCAATGATCCCCGTTAAACCGTTGATGAACGGCTAATGATACTATTCTAACCTCCTATTCTCCTGGCTCCTGGCTCCTGGCTCCTGACTTCTGACTTCTACTTCCCACAAGTACTTATTCAGCAAGCCCTAATTAAGACTTGGGAGAAAAAGTCGTAATTCTCGGTTGTCATAGGTATTACATTGGTGACAAGTTAAGCAAAAGAGCAATTTGTCAAGCTTTTTCCAGAAATTGCTGTATCCTTTTTCGACGGTACCACGCCAACCTTCATCAGTTGCTCTGAACTTACGAAATTTACTTTTGAACCAATACTTGTAGGGGCAATTCATGAATCACTCTAACCATTATCATGGATTCATGCGTAAGTCCTATACTCTTTGAGAACCTCAGATTACCTTTGCTATTAGGAAACCTCACTAACTACCCCTACCCTAGTACCCGACGAGTCATTATGGGAACTCGTGGTGCTGTAGCGACAAGTCAACCGTTAGCGGCTATGGCTGGAATGGAGATGTTATTGGCAGGAGGAAATGCAGTTGATGCAGCTGTAGCAATGGCGATCGCTCTTACTATAGTAGAACCTACCAGTAATGGTATTGGTTCAGACGCTTTTGCACTGATTTGGGATGGACAACTACATGGTCTCAATGCTTCCGGTAAAAGCCCTCAAAATCTTACACTAGAAGAGTTTAGCGGACTCAATAGTGTGCCAAAAAGAGACTGGCGGGCTGTCACTGTACCGGGAGCAGTCTCAGCATGGCGAGCTTTGTGGGAGCGTTGGGGATGTCTACCCTTTGAGCAGTTATTTGCACCAGGGATTCGATACGCAGAGCAAGGTTTCCCCGTATCACCAGTTACATCACTTGCTTGGCAGCAAGCAGAACAAGTTTTCCTTCCCCTCAAAAGTGCTGAGTTTATCCCTTTTCAGCAAGTGTTTTTCCCAAATAATAGAGCACCAGTAGCCGGAGAAATTTGGCATTCCCAAGCTCATGCCGACACACTGCGAGAAATTGCAGCTACTGGTGGTGAAAGTTTCTACCGAGGTAAACTTGCTGAGTCCATTGTTAACTTTGCTGCCAACACTGGCGGCTATTTAAGTGCTAGTGACTTGGCTCTCCATCAAGCTGACTGGGTAACACCAATCTCCACTAACTACCGAGGAGTTACAGTTTGGGAACTACCACCTAATACTCAAGGCATTGCCACTTTAATCGCCTTAAACATCCTCTCCGGCTTTGATTTGTCTCAAGAAGAGCGCGAATCGGCTCAAAGTTACCATTTGCAGATTGAAGCAATGAAACTTGCCTGTGCTGATTTACATAAGTACATTGCTGATGATCGCTTTTTGCAAGTCTCTTCATCCCAACTGCTCTGTTTAGATTATGCAGCATCTCGTCGCTCTTTAATTGGTCAGAAAGCGATCGCAACAGCTTCTCCTGGACTACCAAAAGGTGGAACTGTCTATCTGGCTGCAGCTGATGGTGAATTGATGGTATCTTTCATCCAATCTAATTACCAGGGTTTTGGTAGTGGCATTCTTCCGGATGGTACTGGAATTGCCCTACAAAATCGAGGACATGGGTTTACCTTAGAATCAGGACATGCCAATCAGCTAGCACCAGGAAAGCGCCCTCAGCATACCATTATTCCTGGTTTTTTGACGCAAGATAATCAACCGATTGGGCCATTTGGTGTTATGGGTGGGGCAATGCAGCCTCAAGCACATCTGCAAGTGGTGGTTAATTTGGTTGATTATGGTATGAATCCTCAAGCTGCTTTAGATGCTCCTCGGTGGCGATTTGTCTCTGGTTCTCAAGTTCTTTTAGAATCAACCGTAGCTCAAGATGTATTTGAGTCCCTACAGCAACGTGGTCACAATGTACGGCAAAGTCCACAGAGACTTTTTGGTCGAGGACAAATTATTTTCAGGCGTAATCAAGTACTTACTGCTGCTAGTGAGCCTCGTGCTGATGGTATGGCTGTAGCTTGGTGAAGCTACCAAGATAAGCTATTCATCTATATCCAAGATAAGCTTGAGATTTAACCAATTTTTCTTTCTTTCCCGAGGATATAACAATGCGTTTTGAATATATCTAACATCATCAATTAAAACATCACGATTTATATGACTATGACCAAATATATGTATTTTTGAACCAATTAATTGTATTTGCTCAGCTAATACTGTACTAATTGATACCTCTGGTAGCCTTTTAAATTTTAGGTACTTGGGATCTGGTAACAATTTAACTGTTGGGAGAAAATGAGAAAATGATATTACATTATTTTCATAAGTTTTTAAATATTGCTCATTTAATGAGCCAAAATATTCTGCCAGATCTATATCTACTAATGGCCATTTACATAAATGATAATCAGCCCATTCTTGAATAATATTATTTTTATTCAATGGAATTGGGCAATTATACCAAGAAAATAAAGGAATTATCCAATTATTTTTCAATTTATATGGTTGTGTTATGACACCTCTGCTTCTACAAATATTAATAATTGTATCTAACTTATGCAAAGAATCATTTTTATAATTCCTGATCCATAGTTCATGATTTCCTGGAATGTAGAACACATACTTAAATTTATTTTGCAGCACATCGAAGGTCTTGTTAAGAATATCTAAACTATCAGCGATATCACCTGCAACAATTAAAGCATCATTATTATGATTCCCAATTTGGTTAATTAAATTCCAATTATCTATAAAATCTGTATGAATGTCTGATATTGCATATAGCTTCATTATTACGCATGATTAAAAGTTACGGGCCAATACTCACAATATTCTAATGGAGTGAATTTTCATTTTACCCGTTAGTGTACCTGAAATATGAGAGGAACTGATAATCCAATCAAGCGATCGCTATTTTTATTGCATACGCCCAATAGACAAGGACAGGCATCTTGCCTGTCTCACAAGAGTTTTATTATTAATATCTGTACTTCGTTTATCTGCCTTTATTGGGAATTTTATTTATGCTCGATGCTCTACAAACACCCCACAGTGAATATCACTGGGACGGTAGTTATACTCGTTTTTTTGAAGGTTGGTACTTCCGAGTTACTTTACCCAACTGCGGACAGACTTTTGGCTTTATGTACTCCATTGATGACCCCATAGGTGGTAAACCTTGTAGTGGTGGCGCAGCCCAAATTATTGGTCCTGATGACGAATATCTCTGCCGTACATTTCCCAAAGTTGAGCAGTTTTGGGGTTCTTCCTCATCCTTAGCTCTAGGACATTGGGGTAAAACCACTTTAAACATGCCACCCCAATACCTCGAACCAGCTCAATTTGAGGCTGATATCCAGGAAGGCTACCAAGCAACAGCCACCTTGAATCAAGGGATTATTCACAACCCTGCCAGCAATGCCTATTGTCGTTGGCAATACGAAATAAAGCCTGTTTATGGCTGGGCAGATTCCGGCGCACCACAGCAATCAACTGCTGGGTGGCTCTCTTATTTGCCCATATTTGAACCAGGATGGCAAATTTTAATGGCTCATGGTCTGGCAACTGGTGAGATTGATTGGCATGGTAAACTCTACCAGTTTACTGATGCCCCTGCCTATGCAGAAAAAAACTGGGGTCACTCCTTCCCCAAGAAATGGTTCTGGCTCAATTGCAACAGCTTTGAGAACGAATCGGATCTTGCTCTAACTGCTGGTGGTGGTAGGCGGAAAGTGCTGTGGTGGGAAGAATCTGCTGCTTTAGTTGGCATCCACTATCGGGGTAAGTTCTATGAGTTTGTACCCTGGAACTCACAAGTCAAGTGGCAAATTCAACCTTGGGGTAGCTGGCAGATGCAAGCCAGAAATACTGAGTATGAAGTTGAGTTAACTGGTACTACTAACTTACCAGGAATACCTCTGAGAGCACCAACTCAACAAGGCTTAATCTTTTTTTGCCGGGATACAATGCAAGGTCAGTTGACTCTGGAGTTACGACAAAGATGTGCCAATAAGTCTAAAACTATCTTTAAGGCAAGTAGTTCTGTCTGTGGATTAGAAATAGGTGGTGGTCCTTGGCAAGAGCCTTGGAATTCTAGCACCACATTTCTTTGGGGGTAAGAATTTTATTGGCTTTGGTGCTTAATGATTAGCTAATAGCTAACATCTCTTGAACAGTAATTGTTATATCAGGAAATTGTAAAGGTGAAACACTAGCATCTTCAGTTAAAATTACCTCCCTTTGATAACCTTGATTACTTGGTTGACGGAAAACATGTAACTTTCTGTTAACTACATCTACGACCCAGTAGTCAGTAATATTTGACTGAGCATATAATTTACCCTTAGTTTCGCAATCGTATGTAAAACTAGTATCTGCTATCTCGATAACTAAATAAGTATCAGCAGCAGTTGGGTGAGAATCAATGTACTCTCTAGGATCTATCCTCAGTAAAGCTAAATCTGGTTCCGGTTCAGAATAATTATCAAGGACAATTGGGTCTTGAATTTGTACTATTATCTCTATTTTAAAACTAAGACGAGTAAAGAGACGATTAATTCTTCTTAGAGTAGCAGTATGAGCAGTTCCCTTGGCGGCCATTGTGACTAGTTGTCCTGTAATTAATTCTACTCTTTCCTCTGGATGAAAAACTCCAGCTTCCGCCATACAATGATACTCTGCAACCTTAATCGGACGAATATCTAGAGCTAAAGACAGGTCCTTAACTTCTGTTGTTTGCTTGCTCATAGCTTGAGTACATTGACTAAATATAAATGGTTAAAAGCTCAAACCGGGTTTCTACAACAATTTTGGTTTGGAAGTGAAAAAACTCAAAGAAACCCGGTTTCTTAGTTTTTATCTCTAAAAAACCCGAATGGGAATCTCAGCTGGTGCTAGTAATAACTCTTTCAACTCATCATTCACCTTGCACAAGGTAATTGACATTCCTGCCATTTCCAACGAAGTGCAGTATTCCCCGATATAGCTGCGCCACACTTTGATTCCTTTTGCTTCCAATTGTTCGTGAGCATAGCCATATAACAAATACAGCTCAGAAATTGGCGTACCACCCAAACCATTAATCATTAGAGCAACTTCATCCCCAGCATTAAAGATGGGAGCGGCTGTTTGAGTTTCTGATATCGGCTTACAGTCAGTTAAGATAGCTTCCAACATTTGATCGACTATTTCATTAGCGCTAGCTAGTTTTTGACGCGCCCTGCCCGGTTCACCGTGAATACCCACACCCATCTCGACTTCATCCTCAGCTAGGGTGAAAATGGGAGCACCTTTAGCTGGGGGTGTGCAACCGCTCAAAGCCATTCCCATCGAGCGGATGACATCATTAACCCGATTACCCAGAGCTACTAGTTCATCCAGGGAAGCGCCTTTTTCCGCTGCTGCACCAACCGCTTTGATGACAAAAAAGTTGCCAGCCACGCCACGCCGACCTACAGTGTAGAGGCTGTCTTTAACAGCCACATCATCATCCACAAAAATAGTTTTTACGGTAATCCCTTCATCTTCCAATTCTTCGGCGGCATCACGGAAAGCAACGCGATCGCCAGTATAGTTGTTAACAATATGCAGCACACCTTTGGCTGAGTTGAGTAGTTTAGAAGACTCAATCACATAATCAATCGGAGGAGCAGAAAAGACATCACCAGGACAAGCACCGTCAAGCATCCCCTTTCCCACAATCATCACATGAGCCGGTTCATGACCGGAGCCGGAGCCCTGAATGATCGAGACTTTATTGTCATTGGGGGCATCAGCACGCATGATCAGGTTGTAGTCACCTACATATTTGACCTTACCAGGATTAGCCAGCAAAATTCCCTTCAACATTTCGGGAACAAATTGTTTGGGATCATTAACAAACTTCTTCATTGATTTTTTGCCTTTGACTGTTAACTGTTAACTGTTGACTGTTGACTGTTGACTGCTCCCTACTTACAAGTCAGACTCCCATGAGTGGAAGCTCACAACGAATTGATGAAAATCAATCTCTCCTGACTCCTGACTTCTGACTCCTGGCTCCTATTTTCAGATTAGGGGGAAAATGTCAACCAACCCAGAATAAACTTGACAAGATACAAGCAGCGATAAGTCCCGTAGCATCGGCAAGAAGCGCTGCTACAAGAGCATGGCGAAGGCGTGTAATGCCAACCGCTCCAAAATATACGGCAAGAACATAAAAAGTTGTTTCGGTACTCCCCATCATCGTAGAAGCAACAAAGGCACTATAGGAATCCGGTGAGCGCTCAACTAACTCACTCATGATTCCAAAAGCCCCACCACCAGAAAGGGGGCGCAGTAATGCCATAGGTAAGACTTCCGCAGGCATTCCAATTAAATTAGTTAAAGGACTAAGTAAATTAGAGACTGTTTCCATCGCACCAGAAGCGCGAAACATCCCAATAGCAACCAGAATAGCAACGAGAAAGGGAATAATACGAATAGCAATATCAAAACCCTGCTTGGCTCCTTCGGTAACAGCTTCATAAACTTTTACCCCTCGCCCGACTCCGTAGGTCATAATCAGTAGCATCAAGATGGGCATCAGCCAATGAGAAATGAAATCTTGGTTAAAGAAATCCCCTAGATTGTCACTACGAATCACACCATAGACTATGGAACCAGCAAAACCGAGCATAAATGACCAAGCAATAATTTGAGAAGCTCTACCAGTGGGATAGAGAAGGTGAGAATAATCGGATTCTTCAACTTGATTGTCGCTGCTCTCTATCTGCAATTCCTCTGGGGACGACTCGTTGACAGATTCAACATCTTGTGATATAGATTCAAGCGATCGCTTATCTCTTCTACCTAACCAAGAAGCAACCGAGACTGCTACAACAGTAGAACAAATGGTAGCTAATAAAGTAGGAAGGTAAATAGCAGCAGGATTACTACTATTGGCGGCTGCTCTCACACCAATGACTCCCAACGGAAACAAAGCAACACTGGAGGTATTGATAGCTAGAAACAAGCACATGGCATTGGTAGCAGTCCCCTTGAGGGGATTAAGCTTGTTGAGTTCAACCATTGCCTTGATGCCAAAAGGAGTAGCAGCATTTCCCAGTCCCAGCATATTAGCAGAAATATTGAGGATCATTGCCCCCATTGCTGGATGGGTGGGTGGTACATCAGGAAAAAGCTTAACCATTAAGGGTTTAAGGATATTAGCCAGAGTGTACATTAGTCCTCCGGCTTCTAATACCCTCACCAAACCCAGCCAAAGTGCCATAACGCCAATTAAACCAATCGCCAGATTGACTGCGGTTTTGGCTGACTCAAAACTAGCTTGAGTAATCTCTTCCATTTTGCCTGTATAACCGGCAAAGAGAATAGCGACGGCAATGAAACCAACAAAAACAATATTTATGGCGCTGGGTTTTTCCAATGGTTGATTTGCTTGAGACATTTTGGGTAGATGACAAAAACCGTTAATTATATTAATCGGGAATGGGTTCTATAGACCATAGTTGGTGGGAACAATTAAATCAGGTAATCGAGGGTTGATGAAGCCGAGATAGCTAATTATCCAGGCAGATTTTCACCATACCCCACACCCTGTCTCTTTTGTCTGCCTTGTTATCACCCCTTGAAACCTACCCTTCACATCTTCAAACCCGTAAGGAATAGAACTGAACTACACCAAATAACAGCAATCCCAGTAGAAGTTGAACAGAAGGAGGCGCTAAGGTAAAGCCCCAAGTAATACTAAGTAATCCAGTACAATTAATGGCAATCGAGTGGACTTGTTCGGTTTGCTGAACCTTCTTGCCCATGACTGCTAAAGCGATCGCTAAAACAATTAAGTAAAACCAAAGCATTTACAAAGCTCCGTAATTAGAGGTAACCAGGAGTAGCAGTGTTTAATTCGACAACCTGTTGATTGACTAAGGCAACAGCTTGCTCAAGTGCCTCTAGTCGCTCGAGTAGCAGGTGATGTGGGGGTAACATTTCCGAAATTCCCAAGTTTTGCAACCTCTTTTGGGTCTGACCTTTAGCCCCTACAATAAATACCTGACGACCCTTATCGTAGGCTTCTTTAATAGTGTTTTTGATCGCCAAAGAGGAAGTAATGCCCATATGAGGTACATCGCTTAAGTCCACAATCAACACATCATGATCTTCCATCGCCACCTGCTGACGAGCGATCGCTTTAGATACTCCAAAGATCATGGGACCGCTAAGATGGAATAAGAGGACACGACCATTAGCGCTATCGAGAAGCTCTTTCTCTGTGTCACTCATAAGGATTTGATCATCGGCATCGGTAATCGTCTTCACATCTTGAGCTTGGAGTTTGGAGAGACGTTCAATCGTCAGGATATTGGCAACGAAAACCCCAACTCCCACAGCAACAATCAAGTCAACAAATACGGTGAGGATAATCACCCCATACATAATTAGTGCACCCTTCCAAGAAACTTTATGAGCGCATTTGAGGAAATCCCAGTCAATAATGTTAATCCCCACCTTAAGGGCAATACCTGCCAGAACCGCCATAGGAATTATGGCAGTTAAACTAGCTGCTCCTAAAACCACCACCAGTAAAATAAGGGCACGAGTTAAGCCAGATACCGCCGTGCGTCCCCCAGCTTGGATATTGACTACTGTTCCCATCGTTGCACCTGCACCAGGTATGCCACCAAACAATCCAGATACTAGGTTACCTAGTCCTTGACCAATTAATTCTTTATTGGAGTCGTGCTGAGTGCGAGTCAAACTATCGGCAACTACTGAAGTGAGTAGGGCATCAATACAGCCCAGCATACCCAGAACCAAGGCATCAATGAGCATCGTCTGAAACTGCGCCGCACTAAAGGTGGGTACCTGCAAAGATGGCCAACCTGTAGGAATTTCACCAATCCTTCTGATAGCATCTGGCTCAGGGAATAATATGAGCGCCAATAGGGTTCCTGCTACTAAAGCTACCAACTGTGGGGGAACGAAGCGCTTGAGCTTGGAGGGCATCAAGAACAGAATTAACAGTGTCAGGATACCTAAGCCAGCCTCACCAACATTGATATTATTTAAAAGCAGAGGCAGGTCTTGAACGGTACCCAGGACACCCCCCTTAGGAGTAGCCTGTCCAAGAAAAGGTCCTAGTTGCAAGATGATCAGGATCAGACCAATCCCAGACATAAACCCAGAAACTACCGTGTAGGGCATCAGGGTAACATATTTACCCAACCGCAATGAGCCAAGAATAATTTGGATAACCCCAGCCATCATGACTACGGTAAATGCCATTGCCATGCCATTGTCTGGGTTAGCCGCTGTGAGATTAGCAATAACTGCTGTCATCACCACCGTCATCGGACCGGTAGGTTCGGAAATTAGGGTGGGAGTGCCCCCGAAAAGTGCTGCAAAAAAACCTACTAAAACAGCACCCCAAAGACCAGCGGGGGCTCCAGCACCAGAGGCTACGCCGAAGGCAAGAGCCATCGGTAGGGCGATAACTGCGGCAGTTACACCACCAAAGATGTCACCGCGCAGGTTCCTAAAATGGATACGGTTAGTGAGTCGCATAAGCTGTGTGTAATGTGAGCATTAAAAATTGGAGCGAGATTGAGGCAGCAATCTCGTCTGCGATGGATGAGTGACTGATGGAGTTGTGAGAAAATTAATTCTTTAATAGACTATAATCTATGATTTTTATAATCTTGATTGAATTAAGTCTATATTTAAATACTACCACTGGAACCAAGGAAGAGGAGCTTGTTCCCAGTAAAGATTGCTAATGATCAATTAAACTTTGACTAATATTTGAAGGGCTACTTGGGGAGATAGTTGTCGAAGAAGGAGTGCTCGCTGTCCTTCAGTTAAGCCTTCCGTCAACTTTTGCTGCTCACACTCTCAAGAACAGATCAGTATAAATATGCTCCATCAGCTACAATTGAGCTTTTTCTCAGGACAAACTAAGGTTGCTAGGGTTTAATTCTACATATAGCGCAACAGCTTAGACAAGATTAGTCAAACCGGATTTAGTATTACTTGTAATTTCTTCTCTATACCAACGACAAATGACAAATGACAAATAACAAATGATAAATTCCCAATCCCATCAACCACGAAAAAAGCTACGTTTTTGGCTAGTGATCGGACTTGGGGCTTGTATCCTAGTTTGTCTATTGGGACCACTACAAGTTTTATTCAATCAAGCCTTACTGGTTAGTCAATTAGAGAGATTAGGGCACTCGGCAGTCTGTTTGTTTGTTTTGGTGTACACTATCGCTACGATACTTGGTGTTCCTGGTACGATCCTTACTATTGCTGGTGGTACAGTCTTTGGTTTATTTTGGGGTACGCTTTGGTCGGTAATGGGAGCAACTCTGGGAGCGATTGGAGCATTTTTGGTAGCGCGTTATTTACTTAGAGATTGGGCTAAAAGTCGGTTTAGGCGTCACAAAGCTTTGGTAAGTTTTAATCAGGCAGTCTTGCACAAACCCCTAGCATTTGTATTGGCAGTACGCTTTGCTCCCATTTCTCCTTTTAATGTGGTAAATTTCCTCTTTGGTTTAACACCAATTGACCTGCGCAGTTATGCTACTGGCACATTTTTTGGCATTATTCCCGGAAGTTTAGCCTATACTTGGCTGGGAGTTACAGGAGAGGAAGCATTACAAGGAGGCGATCGCTTACCTTTTTTCCTGGCACTTGGTATGCTTACTCTACTCTCATTGTTGCCAGTATGTCTGAGGCGTAATCAGATTTAAATAGGGAATAGGGAATAGGGTGTAGGGAAAAAGACGAGCAACGCAAGAGTTACTAGAGAAGATGGAATTGGGTAATAGACGATTGCATCAGGTAAATGTTGGTTGATGGGGCTCACTCATGCAGTGATACGTACCTTCCTTTTCATCACACCCCACACCCCACACCCTACACCCTGTCTTCTTTTTAGCTTTGTTGTCACTCTCTGAGCTTTTTGTGATTTGCCCTTTTGTGCAATTATTACCACTAATTTATGAAACTAAATCAGCATAAAAGGTTAATGCACTTGTCTAATCTTTACTTTATTCTATTAATTAATCAAGCAAAGAGTAATTAAGCATCTACCATATACGTCTTCTATAAGAAGTAATAAAAATCATATATTTTGCTTGCAATCATTAACTTTAGTTAGTGATTAATGTCTGTTCTTTCGCCAGAAATTTACCCAAGACTCACAATCATTCATTGATTTTCGGATTGCTCCTCAATTCCGATATCTGCTGAGACAGTTGGGTTGATATCAGAACATGCGGTGATTCTTGCAATCATTCATATTTAGCAGTCTAACTACTACCAAGACTAAAAAACACTAATTCACTTTGTACTTACTGGAGATCAAAGTTAGCTATGGAAGGTATTCTAACCAATGAGATAACTCCGTTTGATGCTAGCGGAGAGCTGCAAATAACACGAAGCGATATTTTACCAGGCTTTTTTGATAACAACCCTCTGCTTGGAGCTGTTTCAAAAGTAGCTGCGATGAGTAGTTATGGGTTTGAGGAGTTACTAAGTCTGTCTACTCAGGAAATAAGCTACTTTAGCTCAGGATTTGATAGCAGTGTTTTTCTTACTCAAAATACCGATGTTTTCAGCAATGGTGTCCTTGGCAGCAACCTAGAGTTGAATAGCGGGATAACAGCTAATACTGTGATTGATGAAGTAAACGGTGATTCCTTGATAGGTATCAATGGAAATCAGCCTCTAGCTGGTATCTTTAATTTTGATGTTTCGATAAATTCAGATAGTACCGTTGGGACACTAGATGGCACTGACCCCGATAATCCTAACCGCCTTGGACGTTTCCGGGATGACTACCTATTGAGGGGAGTTTCTACTGGCCAGCAGATACAGGTAAACCTAAACTCATCTGAATTTGACACCTACCTGCAACTGATAAACGCTGATACTGGTCAAGTGATCAACTTCAACGATGATGGAGGTCCTGGCTTAAACTCCCAACTCACGTTCAATGTAGAAGGGAATGTCGATTACATTGTGCGGGCTACGAGTTTTTGGTCCGGGGCTACTGGCGAATACACTTTGACTACTAGTGCTGGGAGTACCATACCAGCTACTCCCATTATGGGCGACCAAACTGTTACAGGTATTTTAGATAATTCTGACCCTAATAACCCCACTCGTTCTGGAAGTTTCAGTGATGACTACTTATTAAGGGGAGTTGCTGCTGATCAGCAAGTGCAGGTGAACCTGAATGCTGGTTTTGATACCTACCTACAACTGGTCAATGCTGACAACGGTCAAGTAATCTATTTTAATGATGATGGAGGTCCCAGTTTAAACTCCCAACTCACCTTTACGGCAGAGAATGGTATTGATTATATACTACGGGTTACGAGTTATAGCTTGGGAGCTACTGGCGAATACACCCTCACTACTAATGCATCCTCACAATCGCAGTTTCAATTAGATTCAATTCAGTATGACTGGATTGATGGCTGGAACTTATGGGGACCTGATGATCAGCACTTCATCGGAGACTTTAATGATGATGGCATAGATGATGTGTTTATGCGGAAACCTGAATATGCAGGACTACTGACCTACAACGGAGCTGGTTTCCAACTGGACTCAATTCAATACGACTGGATTGATAGCTGGAACCTGAGTGCTGCCGATCAACACTTTGTCGGTAACTTCGATGGAGTCAGTGGCGATGATGTGTTTATCCGCAGCTCTGAATGGGCAGGACTACTGACCCACAACGGCAGCAGTTTCCAACTGGACTCGATTCAGTACGACTGGATTGATGGCTGGAACTTATGGGGACCTGACGATCAGCACTTCATCGGAGACTTTAATGGTGATGGCAAAGATGATGTATTTATGCGGAAACCTGAATATGCAGGACTACTGACCTACAACGGGACTGGCTTCCAACTCAACTCGATTCAGCACGATTGGATTGATGGCTGGAACCTGAGTGCTGTTGATCAACACTTTATCGGCGACTTCAACGGCGATGGCACAGATAATGTGTTTATCCGTAGCCCAGAGTGGGCGGGTATGTTCTCCTACAATGATGGTGGCTTCCAACTCAACTCAATTCAGCACGATTGGATTGGTGGCTGGAATTTAGGAGGTGGCGACCAACATTTTGTTGGCAATTTCAATGGAGTTAGTGGTGATGATGTCTTTATCCGCAGTCCGGAGTGGGTAGGTCTGCTTTCCTACAATACCCCGATTTTTAATGCAACCTACGGCTACGGCTTGGTAAACGCAGCAGCCGCAGTTGCTCAGTCTCTCGCGCAACCCACATTTGCAGATGTGCCAAACTTGGGTGGCAATCAATGGGGTAATGATCTAGTAAATGCCCCTGAAGTTTGGGCACAGGGATTTACAGGTCAGGGAGTAACTGTTGCTGTAATTGACTCAGGAGTGGACATTAACCATGTAGATCTCACAGACAATATCTGGACTAATCCCGGTGAAATAGCTGGCAATGGTATTGATGATGATGGGAATGGTTTCATTGATGATGTCAACGGTTGGAATTTCGGTAATGGAGGTAACAACAATGTTCTGCCTGGTACGACTGATCCTGGTCAAGGTCATGGTACTCACGTTGCTGGCACAATTGCGGCAATGGATAACAATTTAGGTGCTACTGGTGTAGCTCATGATGCCCAAATTATGGCAATCAGGATGGGAGATGTTGTCACAGGTACAGATGGCATAGGTCGTTATCGTAATAGAGGGAACTTGGCTAATGCGATCCGCTATGCTGTTGACAATGGAGCTAATGTCATTAACATGAGTTTACGCTGGAGGGATTCTACAGCATTAGGCGACGCTCTTGCCTATGCAGCCGCTAATAATGTGATTACTATCATGTCTGCCGGAAATAGCGGAGCGTCGTCACCTGACCAAGCTCCTGCCAGGTATGCGACTCAGTTCGGGATTTCAGTTGGAGCAGTGGATCGCAATGGCAACATATGGAGTGACTCCAATCGCGCGGGTTCAGACAGCAACATGGAGCATGTTGTTGCACCGGGAGTTGATGTCTTCTCAACGATTCCAGGTAACAGATATCAGGGCGGTTGGCAGGGAACCTCAATGGCAGCTCCTCATATTGCAGGTGTTGTTGCCTTAATGCTCAGTGCTAATCCTAACTTGAACCACACTCAAGTGCGTCAGATCTTGACCGATTCTGCGATCGCTCTTGCTTAAAGCTAGGTACGCTGGATTTTGGAGAAGAATGTAAGTAATCTTATTTTTCTCTAGGACTTAATTGAAATAAAAGGTCTTGGTAAGCGTTTTACTAAGACCTCGTTACTCTAAATCTAAGAGGGTTTAGGCAAGTATGTTTTTTCCGATGCTTCACAGATTACTCTTAGGTGATGGAAGTTATGAATCTGTACAGGTGAACAAGGGCAAAATTACAGAGATTCGCTTGGTCAATACTGAAGATGCTTTCTTTTGAGTATGGATTAATTGCGATCGCTTTTCATGTCACTATTGAATTTTTCAGCAAACCCTATCTAGGTTAGTGAGTGTATTCTTAGCAACCTCAACCCCAGAACTTACCTACTTTTCAAGCAGGTTGTCACCCCCTGGGGTTTTAGTTAGTATGGATTTGAGCTCGTCCCAACCCCGCTAAAATCAGTGTGAGATTTCCCCATGGATCTGATTGCATCCGTGAGGCATTAAAAATTCAAAATAGTGACTCCATGAAAAAACTATTGTTCATTAGCTCTCTTGTCTTACTCATTGCCGGATTTGGAGCTAAGTCTCAGTCTACATACGTCAGTGCTAACAAGGTATCGGAAGTTACTCAACCCTCCAATAAGTCCACGAGTACTTCTGCTAATCTCTCATTAGAACTGTTTGATCCAGGAGCAGAGCCTAGGCAGGAACTGCGCTTCACGCCTGCGGTAAATGCCAAGCAAACTGTAGCAATGACCGTAGATATGGACATTACTATGTCTATCAATGGTCAATCTCCACCCCAAATAGATACTCCGGCAGTTGAGATCAAGATCGAGACACAAGTCACTAAAGTCGATGCCAACGGAGATATTTATACCGATTTTTCCTATTCTGATGTGGATGTCATACCTGCTCCTAATACTCCACCAGAATTAGTTAATACCATGCGATCGCAACTGCAAAGTTTAGTTGGCTTGCAAGGTTCTATCATTATTGATGTTCAAGGAAATACAAAGGATATCAACTTCGATTTGCCTGAAAATCTTGACCCGATCAGCGAACAAATGTTTGAGCAAATGTCTAATTCCCTCAAGCAACTATCCTCACCATTTCCCTCTGAAGCGATCGGTGTAGGTGCCAAGTGGCAAGTGCCTAACTCTGTCAGTATTAACAATGGCATAAGTATCAATCAAATAGCAACCTATGAGTTAGTCAGTCTACAGGACAATATCGCTACCTTGGAAGTGAGTTTAGAACAGAATGCACCTCCCCAATCTATTAACTTACCAGGAATGCCTCCTGGTGCATCTGTCGAGCTCGAATCCTTAGATTCCGAGGGTCAAGGTGACATGACGATTGGATTAAGTCAAATTATGCCAATTAGTGCCACTATTTCCTTAGATTCTAATACAAAGATGAAGGTTACACCTCCTAATAGTGCGCAAGAAATGACGATGGATATGAACTTATTAATGAATATGAATCTAGAATCTCAGTAATGTGTTAAAAAAATCTGGCTCAATACCCAGCGCTCTCAATTAAGCGATTAGCCTTTGAGAAGGTATTAGGTGTTCCCTTGACCCCTAAATCTCTCAATATTAATACCGCTGGCGAACTTAATATTTTATAAGTTACGTCTAATGTGAATTAAATTGGACATATCATAGAGGCGGGTAAGTACGAAAATTTAGACCATTTTACCCGAATATTCCGTGTCATACCTGCCCAAAACTATCCCCAAATTGTTTGGGCAGGTTTTGTATCAAGATTGTCGGCAAATGCACTTCGGCGATCCTAAACCGGCCCCTACAGCAATTTATATTGTATTTTTTGGGTATCGTAATTCACATTAGACGTAAGTTTTAAGCTCACACCTCACCCATTATAAAATAATAATACTCAAAAATAATGGCAAAGTAAGCAATTTCTTATTGCCAATTCCAGCTCTTTTGAGTGGGAGCATGTTAAAGATATCAGAGCCTGAATGAGCAATCAATGGCAGTATACAATGATCGCGAAGCATTTATCCCCTACCGTCGTAGTGATCTTATCGATCTGTGCATCTGTGATGGTCAACTTTCCCTTGACCAACAAGCAACCTTCCGGGAATTTTGCGCTATTCTTTCAGCCTACTATCATTTCCAGTTTCACAGTTACTTAGAAACGATTAAATACAACTTTGATCCTTTCAACCCCGATGCCATCACCAAAGTTGTCCATCAACCCAACCCTTTAGAACTGCAAGAGATGGAGGCAAAACTCATTGTAGCTGTCACCGAAGTTCTAGAACGCGCCAACTACATTCCCCTCTCTCAGGAGTCTCTTCAACGTGCCTTTAAAGTAAAATCCCTTATTGACCTCAAAACAGACATTGATTTTAACGAGTTTGAACAAATCATTTGCTATTATCGCGGCGATGATACTCAAACCATCAAAACCAAACGGTGGTTTTGGCACAAAGAAATCCAGTTGGACATCCTCAAACAGATTTTTATTCTCTTGCGATTTAAAGACGCCACTTACTTTGAACGTAAAGAGGTTGATATCAGCACACTGAAGTTTATCCCTGGCAAAGCTTACATCTACTATTATCAAAATGTTCCTAAACCGGATCTAGAGTTCCTTTTTCCCAACATCAAAACTAGTATGACCTGGAAAGATCGCCTTTTGCTCGGTATTCCTGCGATCGGTGCAGCCATTCCTCTGTTACTGAAGGTTGTACCTCAAATTCTCCTGATTATCGGCGTCATCGCTTTCCTTACCCTTGGTCAACCTCTAGATATCGTAGCTCTGAGAGCTGATGAAGAAACTGTCGAAGACCTTGTACCCCTTCTCTTGGCAATACTTTCTTTGCTGATAACTTTAGGCGGCTTTACGTTCAAGCAGTATACCAAATACCAGAGCAAGAAAATCAAATTTCAGAAAGATGTAACTGAGACACTCTTCTTTCGGAATATTGCCAGCAACACCAGTGCCCTGAGCACTCTTATCGATTTTGCTGAAGAGGAAGAAACTAAAGAAATTCTCCTAGTATATTATCACTTACTCACAAGCGATCGCCCCCTCACACCCCAAGAACTCGACGATCATATTGAAAAATGGATGGACGAGAAGCTAGGCACACACATCGATTTTGATATCCAAGGTCCATTGAACAACCTTGCTCAAATCCGGGGAAATTTCATGCAGGCTAATCACTTAGTTAAAGATCAACCCCTGTTATCCTTTGATGATCAGCATCGCTGTCGGCTTCTCCCCCTTAACCAGGCTAAGCAAGTCATTGATTACGTTTGGGATAATGCCTTTTCTTTTAGCATTGACAACTCTTTAACGAAGAGGAAATAGCACAAGAACTGGCTGTGCGTAGAGGTGGATACCTTGAATCGTAACTGGAGTTTATTTTAAACTCCAGATCTTAAGATCTTATACTTTTGTGATACTTAGGATGGAGAAAAGTCGAGTAAAAATTGCGCTGGTGATTTTGTTAGTAGTTGTGGGATTGTCAGTAATATTAGAAGTGGTCTTGCGATCGCTAGTTGATTTTGGCAATCCCCTGATTTATATTACAGATCCTGAAATTGGTTACTTGCTAGCACCTTCCCAACACACAAGGAGAGCATCTAAGGAAAGACATAAACATGACTCGTAATATCTATGCACTGCTAGTAGCTATTGATAAATATATCAGTCCTGTCCCTTCTTTGAATGGCTGTGTCAATGACATCCTGGCAATACAAGAATATCTGCAAGCACGGGTTGCTACCGATGGATATCAACTTCACCTCCGCACACTTTTGAATCGAGATGCTACCCGTCAGGCAGTTATTGATGGTTTTCGCCAACACCTATGCCAAGCCAGCAGTGAAGATGTTGCTTTCTTTTACTACGCAGGACATGGTTCTCAAGAGCAAGCGCCACCAGAGTTTTGGGTAATGGAACCAGACGGCATCGATGAAACTTTAGTCTGTTATGACAGTCGTAGCTCGGGAGGTTGGGACTTGGCAGATAAGGAGTTAGCCAAGTTAATTGCGGAGGTAGCCGAGAAAAACCCCCACATTACGATCATTGTAGATTGCTGTCACTCCGGTACTGTCAACCGTGGAGATCTAGAAATAGCAACAGCAATTCGTCAAACCTCCACCGACACACGCCAGCGCCCCTTGGAGAGTTTTATTTTCTCCTTGAGTGAACTTGACAAATTATCAGCTGCCCTCAGCCCAGAAAAAAACCCTACTAGTTGGAAGCTTCCTACAGCAAAACATATTTTCCTGGCAGCTTGTCGAGATAATGAGAAGGCGAAAGAATTCAACGATAATGGGCAACCTAGAGGTGCATTTTCTTACTTTTTGCTGGATACCTTGAAGAAGGCCAATGGCAACCTAACTTATAGAGATTTATTTAAGCGTACCCATGCCTTAGTCTGTAGTAACGTTAGTAAGCAATCTCCGCAAATCGAAGCTACAGATTTGAGTGATTTAGACCAACCTTTTCTTGGAGGTGCGATCGCTCAGCGTACACCCTACTTTACTGTTTCCTATAACAACAACTACGGCTGGGTGATTGATGGTGGTGCAGTTCACGGCATTTCTCAACCTGTTGGGGATGAGACAACAACACTAGCCTTATTTCCCTTTGATACCCCACTTCGCCAACTTTCAAAAGCAGTAGGTGAGGCAACAGTTGTGGAAGTAATGCCGCAGCTGAGTAAAGTTGAAATTAGCGGTATCGGGGATTTAAATCCCGAAATAACCTGGAAAGCAGTGGTTACCAGTCTACCCCTACATCCCAAAGGGGTTTTGTTAGCAGGAGAGCAAATCGGTGTAGAATTAGCTCGTGCCACCCTGCTCACCGCTAACTACAATCAGCCTTCCTTCTATCTTCGGGAAGTGACAACCCCTGAAGCTGCCGAGTTTCAATTACTGGCTCGTAATGATAAATATTTAATTACACGACCAGCGGATGATTGTCGTCTAGTGGCTGACATTTCAGGTTACAGCGATGCTACTGCCTTGCAAGCGATCCAAAGATTAGAACATATCACTCGCTGGCTAAATATCGCTGAACTTGCTAGCCCCGCCACCAGTCGCATTCCCCCTGATGCAGTGGAAATACTAATATATCAGCAGGATGGCTCACCTTTGCTCGATACTCAAATTCGCCTGGAATATCAACAAAAAAATGGCAGGTGGCAGCCGCCCAGATTGAAAATTAAGCTGAAAAATAACTTTAATGAGCCCCTTTATTGTGCCCTACTCGCTCTAAATGATCGTTATGCCGTCTCCGCTGAGTTATTACCTAAGGGAGGGATTTGGCTGAAATCAAGGGGACAACAGGGAGATGAAGACTGGGCTAATCGCGGTAATCCAATTTATCTTGAGGTTCCCAAACAACTATGGCAGGACAGGAAGATTACAAAAGTTAAAGATATTCTCAAACTGATTGTCTGCTCGACGGAATTTGATGCTACTTTGCTCGAACAATCAGAACTTGATCTACCTCAACAACGTATCTCCCGTACAATCCGTCGCGGTAATGGCACCCTGAACCGCTTAATGCAAAGGATTCCAACTCGTGATATCTGCAGGCAACCAGAAGAAGACGAAGTATATGATGACTGGGTAACGAGCCAAATTAGCATTACTACTGTGCGTCCTTGAGCATAGTAGCGAAAGTACTAATTTTGGTGAAGGTATTGCTTTGGAAAAAAGCTTAAAAAAACTGTCTGGTATGGCTTCCACACTCATGTAATAAACTCTAACTAGGGCTTGCTGAATAAGTCGTAATTGCCGGTTAGGATAGTAGGTAAGGTATGAGGTGGTAGGTTGTAGGGATTTTCCACTTGCAGTGCAAGAAAATTGCATTGATGGACTCAAAAACCTTGGACAATTTTGGCAAAAAATGATTAAAAGCCTTGTCTAGTATGGCTTCCACACTCATGCAGCAAACCTCAACTAAAAGTCAGTCACAAGTCAGTCACAAGTCAGATCATCTCAGGCAGTAAGTCAGTATGCAGTGATGTTTGATGAATATATGAGATTCAAACAAGTTGAACTTGAGCTTGAACTCTACTCAACACAAATTATTCAATCAAGGGCATCAATCATGCAAACTAAAACTGTTAATTCTCACCCTGAAGTTGCTAACAATTCTGCCTCAATCAATGTTTCTGCAGTAGCTAGCACTTTTACTTACACTACCCATTTACCACAGTTGCAATCTGGTATGGCAGGTGAAGCTGTCCGTTTCCTCCAGAAATTTTTAATTTCTCGTGGCTACAATTTGGTTTTTGATGGGCAGTTTGGTCCTCAAACAGAAGAAGCTGTAAGGTATTTCCAATACAACTACAATTACAGCGGTCAATCTAATCCAGATAGTTTATTGGTAGACGGAATTGTCGGCAAACAAACCTGGCGTGCCATCTCCAATAGTTTCTAAAATCTCAGACCTAAAAACTAAAACCTGAGATATTTTCACATAAACCCTGAATTCTAGATCCCCGACTTCTTTAAGAAAGAAGTCGGGGATCTGAGCGGTGGGACTTGCATAAATAAACTTTTATGACAACTATCCAGAATACAACAAAGCTGTCTCGAACCTTAGTCATAGAATTTTGTCAAGAAAATATAGCACACCATGTCTGAATTTTCTAGAAATCTGGCATTTGTCATCGGCATTAATAATTACACAAATGGTATTTCTCGTCTACAGAACGCAGAGAATGATGCCAAAACGCTGGTGGAATTGTTGAAAACAAAGCATGACTACCAAGTGCAGGAGTACTTAAATGAAGACGCTACCCTCAATAAGTTAAATCAATTTCTAGACAAAACACTACTAGAACAAGTAGGTGAAAATGACCGCTTGCTATTTTACTTTGCGGGTCATGGAATTGCTCTGAATGGAAATGATGGTCCGGCAGGTTATTTAATTCCCCAAGATGCGAAATTGAATGCCATTGAAACCTATTTACCGATGGCTAGATTACTAGCATCCTTGGAGAAATTACCCTGTCGTCATTTTCTGGGAATTCTCGACTGTTGCTTTGCTGGAGCCTTTCGTTGGTCAAACACCAGGGATATATCAACTGAACCAGAGGAGGAGGTGATCTACAAAGAGCGTTATGACCATTTTATTAGCGCTCCTGCTTGGCAGGTAATTACTAGTGCTGCCTATGATCAAAAAGCTTTAGATGCTTTCAATCTTAATACAGAGCGTGGTCAAATAGGCGACCATTCCCCCTTTGCCGCAGCATTAATCGAAGCTCTTGCAGGCAAAGCTGATTTCTATCCTGCTGCTACCAATAATCAACCTACAGGAGATGGGGTAATTACTGCTACTGAACTCTACTTGTATTTGCGGGGTGCAGTTGAAACAACAACGAAAGAACAAACTCCCGGTATTCACCAACTCAAAAAACATGATAAAGGGGAGTATATTTTCCTTTCTCCTGGACATCCACTCAATTTACCACCAGCACCAACGTTAGATGCATCACAAAATCCCTACCGAGGTTTAGCATCCTTTGAAGAGGAACACAGTGAACTGTTTTTCGGTAGAACTAAACTAGTAGAAAAGTTACAAGATTTTGTCAAAACTCATCCCTTCACAGTGGTGTTAGGTGCTTCCGGTTCTGGTAAATCTAGTTTGGTGAAGGCAGGATTAATTCCCCAGCTACGGCAAGACAATACCGAGCAATGGTTTATTTTGCCACCTATCCGTCCTGGTGAGACTCCCTTAGAAGGGCTAAATCAGGCTTTGAAGGATGCCCAATTACCAGAGATAGAAGCACAGAACCCACAGCATAACTTGTCTCAGAGCATTGATGTTTGGGCGAAACATAACCCCAATTCTAAATTATTACTGTTTATTGACCAAAGCCAAGAAATAATTACACTCTGTAAAAACAAGGATGAGCGCAAGGAGTTTTTCCAACAGCTACTCATAGCAATAAGTACCCATCACCAGAGATTACGGGTAGTACTATCCCTACGTTCTGACTTTGAACCCCAAGTCAGGGATGCTGGTTTACAGTTTGTCCCCACAGACTTTAAAGTTAGAAACACTGTGCTGAAAAATCGTTGGCGAAACACCGTACTGAAAAATCGTTGGCAAAGTGGACGATTTATTGTACCAGCGATGAAACGAAGGGAACTGCGAGAAGCAATCGAGAAACCCGCAGAAGCACGAGTGATCTATTTTCAGCCCTACGAACTAGTAGAACAATTGATTGATGAAGTGGCGAATATGCCTGGAGCATTGCCTCTGCTTTCTTTTGCTTTGAGTGAACTTTATCTCAAGTATTTAAAGCGACAAACAGATGCACAAAAAGAAGGAACCATTATTGATCGGGCATTGACTGAAAAAGATTATCAGGACTTGGGGGGAGTAATACAATCCCTGACTCGAAGAGCAGATGAGGAGTATCAGAAGCTAGTTCAAGAAAATCCTGCTTATGAGCAAGTGATCCGTCATGTGATGCTGCGGATGGTGGCACTAGGTGGAGGTGATTTAGCCCGTAGGCGTGTACCGTTATCGGAATTAGAATATCCGCCTGAGAAAAATAGCCCTTTTCTGTCACTTTCCGGTTATAGTAAGTAGAGAAAGAAAAAAAAGAAACTCTACAAGGTAGGCACAGCAATGGATGTAGAGCTACAAGTGCTCAAACACTTAGCCAGAGCACCTCAGCCAACAGCATCAGTGATAGATGGCTATTGTCAGAGCTATAAAGACCTATTTAAAGAAGTAAGAAACTATGAGTGCTTCAAATATTTACACATGGGAATAGTCTCACCAATAAAAAGAAAATCATTGCCGGAAATAGCCAAAGTAGTGGGGATAAAATCAGCCCAGTCACTACATCACTTCATTGCCAATTCACCTTGGTCAGTAAAGGAAGTTAAGAAACGAAGATTAGAGAAAATAAAGAAAATACTTGGGTGTGTAGCAATAACAGTAATAATAGATGAAACTGGGGATAGAAAGAAAGGGAAAAAAACGGACTATGTCGCCAGACAATATCTAGGAAGTATCGGAAAAATAGACAAGGGAATAGTATCAGTTAATGCTTACGGAGTGTACCAAAATATTACCTTTCCATTAGTAGTCAAAATCTTTAAACCGAGAGGAACCCTAAAACCAGGGGAGCATTACAAAACCAAAATTGAATTAGCCTCAGAAATAATTGAAGAGTTAATCGCACAAGGATGGAAGATTGAATTAGTATTAGCGGATAGTTTATATGGTGAAAGTAGCAATTTTATTAGCACATTAGAGCAAAATAAATTGTCTTATGTCGTAGCAATTAGGAGTAATCATGGGGTCTGGATGCCATCCCATCAGAAGGTTAGAGCGAACAGATGGTGCAAATTTACCAGAACCTTTAGTAATCAAAAATCAGAAACTAGATACATTCGAGAAATAGTCTATGGTAAAAGAAGAGCCATAACTTACTGGGAAATAACTACAGACCCAGAAACTATGCCAGAAAATGCCACTTCTTT
>JGI12316J15309_10012424_pt1 | contig 35700 bp, 28 predicted proteins | sample MarCyaLeptolynsp_FD_15309 | JGI IMG/M metagenome (IMG submission 15309) | reverse complement strand
AATGTCCGCGGCCCATCCGCGTGATGGCGAGGCGCGAGGAGGGAGTTTGGTGGGCCCAAGTGACCGAAGAGCAACGACGCTAGCGCGTGGAGGGGACCGGAGAGTTCTCCGACGAATACCTGTTCCAGGTCACTAGGCCCGCTGGTGCCAGTGTCCGGGGGCCCGGGTAGACTGCCGTCGATGACCCTCGAACGCGATATCGGCCGCACGATGTGGGTGGGCTTTCACGGCACGACCGCGCCGACGGAGCTCCTCGACGCGGTTGCCGCCGGCCGCGTGGGCGCGGTGGTTCTGTTTGCCCGCAACATCGCCATGAACGGCGACCAGGCGGATGTTCCGGCGTTGATCGACCTCCTCGAATCGATCAAGGCCGCGGCCCCGGCCGACGATCCGGTTCTCCTGGCGGTCGACCAGGAAGGCGGGCGCGTTCAGCGGCTGCGTGCCCCGGCTACCCGCTGGCCCCCCATGCTGCGCCTCGAGAGCGCAACGCCCGCCCTCGCGGAGCAGATCGGCGAAGCGATGGGGCGCGAGCTCGCCGCGGTGGGCTTCGACATCGACTTCGCGCCGGTGCTCGACGTTCACACCAATCCACAAAACCCGATCATTGGCGACCGCGCGTTTGCCACGGATCCCGACCGGGCGGCCGAGCTCGCCCTCGCCTTCGCGCGCGGTCTCGCGCGGGCCAATATCCTCGCGTGCGGCAAGCATTTTCCCGGACACGGCGACACGGCCACCGATAGCCATCTCGAATTGCCCACGGTGTCCGCGGATCTCGAGCGCCTGCGCGAGGTGGAGCTCGCCCCGTTCGCCCGCGCGGCCCGGGCGGGGCTGCCGATGCTAATGACGGCGCACGTGGTGTTCCCTGCCCTCGACCCCGATCGGCCCGCGACTCTGTCTGCCCGGGTGGTCGACGACCTGCTTCGCCGCGAGCTCGCTTTCGAGGGCGTCGTCGTCTCCGACGACATCGACATGAAGGCGATCGCCAACCACTACCCCGCCGGACGAGCGGCCGTCGAAGCGCTTCGGGCCGGTTGCGACGCACTCCTTCTGTGCGCCGACGTGGAGGCGCAGCGGCGCGCCTGGGAGGCGGTGGCCACCGAGGCCCAGGCCCATCCGGATTTTGCCGAGCGAGTGCGGTCCGCTGCCCATCGGGTGCGCGGTCTGTCGAACGACCGACCCGCCAATCCGGGCTCGGCCGACGCCGCGGCGGGAATTTTGGGCTCGGCCGCCGCCAAGGAATTGCTCGCGGACCTGCCGCAAGCATCCTAAGCCCCTGAAAAAACCTGCGCCGCTCTCGAGACGCGGCCTAAAGGGGAGGCGGTGGCGACCGATCCGGGTCTTACATGGCGACCTCACCCGAATGGCTCTCGCAGGCCCGGGCCCTGATCGAGGGGCTGCCCGACCCTGCGATCCTGCTCGACGCCCAGCTCGTGCCGCTGGCGTTCAACGCCTGCTACTCCCAGGCGGCGGGGCTGCGCAATCGCCAGCTGCTGACGGCGCTCGCCAGTGACTCGTCGGCGTTCGGTGTGCTGTTTCACGACCCCATGGCCGACTTCGAGTGCGCCCGCGAGGCACTCGCGACCGGAGCGGTCAAGCGCCTGGCCGGCGTCTCGGTGAGCAACACGGTGGGCGACTCGTTCACCATGCAGCTGGCGTTCGTGCCGATCCTCGACGGTGGCGGCGCGCCCGTGGCCGTGGCGCTCGTGTACCGCGACGACAGCGCCGAGGCGCGCATGCAGGCGCGCTATCGCGAAATGCTCGAGCGCGAAAAGGCCCGCGGTGACGAGCTCGAGCGGCGCGTCGCCGAGCGCACCGCCCAGCTTACCCAGGCGATGGAGGAGCTCACGCGCGTGAGCACCACCGACTCGCTCACCGGCGTGCTCAACCGGCGCTCGTTCGAAAACCACACCCGCGACGCGCTCAAGATGGCGCAGCGCTACAACCGCAACGTCGCCATCATGATGTGCGACCTCGACCACTTCAAGCGCGTCAACGACACCCACGGCCACCCGGCCGGCGACGCGGTGCTCAAGGCCATGGCCAAGGCGCTCCTGGCGACGGTTCGCGAGACCGACCGGGTCGCGCGCTTTGGCGGCGAGGAGTTTTTGGTGCTGCTCAACGAGACCGACCCGCCGTCGGTGCTCGACGTGGCCGAGCGGTGCGCCGATGCCGTGCGCGCCCTCAAGATTCCCGATCTCATTCCCGGAGCCACGTTCCGGCAAACCGTGAGCATCGGCGTCGCCGTATACCCGCAGCACGGCACCGACATCGAGGAGCTGCTGGTCCACGCCGATACGGCTCTGTACGACGCCAAGGAGTCCGGTCGCGACCGGGTGGTGCTCTATTCGCCCAAGGACGACGAAGAGCGGGCCGCCAACGACCAGAAGCCCAAGCCCCGCGTTCTCATCGTCGAGCCCGACGACGGCCGGGCCGGCGCCTACGAAGAGGCCCTCGGCGACGCCCACGAAGTCGTTCGCTGCCGAATCGGGCTCGAGGCCCTCAGCATGTTTTCGCGGCAGCCGTTCGACGTCGTGGTGTGCGACGAGGACGTCATGACCGAGAGCGGCGTAAGCCTGCTGCGCAAGACCGTGCCCTATTTGCCCACCGCGCGCCGCATCCTGATTCTCGAGTCGGAAGACGGGTACACGACCATTCGGGCAACCAACGAGGCGCGGGTCGACCACTTCCTCACGCGCACCGAGGCCCCCGACCGGCTGGCCAAGGCCATCGAAGAAACCATTCGCCGCGCCCGCCAGGCGACGTCCCGGCCGGGTCCCCTGGCGTCCGAGGTTGCCACGGTGTCCGCCGAGCGGCTCAACGGCATGCACGAAATCCTTCGCGGCGGCCAGCTGGCGTTCGCCTATCAACCGATCGTCCGGGCCGACGACCAGGGCCACTTTGCAGCCGAGGCGCTGTGCCGGCCCAAGCACGCGGCGTTCTCGGATCCCTACCCCGATCCGCAGGGGCTTTTCGACCTCGCCGCCGAGCTCGGCACGCTTCCCCGACTCGGCCAGGTCGCCCGCGAGACCATCGTGCAAGACCTTCGCGAGCATCCGGAGCTCGGCCGCATCTTCATCAACCTTCACCCCGGCGAGCTCCGCGACGGCGAGCTGTTCGCGGGCGAGGCAGAGATTCGCGACTTCGCCGAGTTCATCGTTCTCGAGCTCACCGAGCGCGCGGCCATCGGCAATCCGACCGACATGGCGCGGCGCATCGAGGAGCTGCGCGCCTTCGGCTACCGCATTGCCATCGACGACCTCGGTGATGGCTACGCCAGCCTCAACTCCATCGCGCTTTTGCGGCCGGACTTTCTCAAGATCGACCGGGCCATGATCACGAACATCATCGAGTCGGAGACGCGACAGCGTCTCGTGAGCAGCCTGGCCAGCTTTGCCGAGCTCGAGGGCATTCAGGTCATCGCCGAGGGCATCGAGACCGCGGACGATGCCCGGGTCGTGGCCGACCTCGGTTGCCACCTGCAGCAGGGCTACTACTACGGCCGACCGGCACTCTTGCCGGCGAAGAACAGCAAGGACGGGGAAGAAAATGCAGCGTGAGATCAAGCGTTTCCTGGCGCGCGCCGAGGACATGAACCTGTTTCCGCAGAGCGCGACGCAAGTCCGCCAGGTGGTCGATGACCCCAGGGCGACTCTCAACGATCTCGAAAAAGTCGTGCAGCTCGACCCGGCGTTGAGCGCGCAGCTGCTCAAGGTGGCCAACTCTCCGTACTTTGGCGTCGCTCGCGAAGTATCGACGGTCCGCGGCGCGCTCATGCTGTTGGGCTTCGACGCCACGCGAAACATGGCGATGGCCCTGGCCATGCTCACCCTGAGCCAAAGCGGCATGAGCGGCGGCGAGCGCCTTCTCGAGCACGCCCTCGAGGTCGCCCTCGGCGCTCGTCTGCTCGCCGAGGGCGCCGATCGCGAGCTCGCTTCGGAGGTCTTCGTGGCCGGCCTGCTGCACGACCTCGGGCGCCTGGTGCTGTCTTCGGTTGCGGCCGACCGCTACGCCCCTCTGGCCGCGCTCGAGGGCCCGGAACTTGTCGCCGCGGAACGCGAGGAGTTCGGCTTCGACCACGGGGCTCTCGGCGCCGCGTGTCTCGAAGACTGGCGGCTGCCGTCGCAGATTTGCCTGGCGCTGCGCTACCACCACGACCTGGCCGCCGCTGAATCGCTCGACGACACGCGCGCGCGCTGCGTGGTCGGTGCGGTCGCTCTAGCCGACCAGATCTCCCACCAGCCGGCTCGCGACGACGAGGGCTGGGCCGCGCTGTGCAGCGACGCGGCCGCGCGCTTGTTCGGCATTGGCGACGGCGACGCCAGTCGTCTGGCCGAGATCGGCGGCGAACTTCCGGACGCGCCTGAGCAACTTGGTTTTCGGTAGCGTGTCGCACGCGTGAGTTTCTGCTCACGTCGGCGCACAGCTATCGCAACAAGCGAAGTCGCGACTACGGTCGACGAGCCGCGAGAAGAAACCTACACCGACGCCCATTGCTGGCTTGTTAAGGTCGATCGCGACACGGGGTCCCCCGCCGGAGATCCCATGCCGGGAAAGGTATTCTTGATGTTCTTCTCTGCGCGTAGCGCGCGGCTGCCCTGGCTAGCCGCGCTCGCCATTGCATCGCTTTTCGCTTTCGCGTGCACCGGGAACGTCAAGGACCCGACCGATACCGCCGGCGATGGCGACGACCTGCCGCCCCCCCGCACGTGCGAGCCGGACGCATTGCTCGAGCCGGCGTCCTACGGGGCAAAGGTCAAGAGCCTGCTAACCGGAGGCGCAATCACCCGGCAGGAAATCGCCGAGCTCGAAGCAGACCCGGCGGCCATCGGCGACCTCGTCGACCTGTGGATGGCCACGCCCGAGGCGGGCGAGCGCCTGCGCGGTTTCTTCGCGACCGCGTTTCAGCAAACCGAGCTCGACGGCGACACCTTTGCGCTGCCGCTGGGCCAGGCGGCGGCCAACCTGGGCCGCTTCGAAAACCCGCGGTCCGACCGGCTCGACGTGTTGTTCAACCAGAACTTCGCCGAAAGCTTTGCGCGCACCGCTTACGAGATCGCCATGAGCGGTCGGTCCTGGACCGAAGTGCTGACGACCGACACGTTCATGATGACCACGGCCCAGATGGCCTACATGGCCTACACCGACGACGTCGTCATCGACGACGAGGAGTCGGCCACCGTGCGTACGACGGCCGGCGACTTCGACCGCATCCGCATCGTCGCCAACCAGGCCGACGCGCCGCCGCTGTCCGAGGCACTCGACCCGACCAGCCCGAACTTCGCGACCTTCTGGCAGCCGGGCCTGGCGGATCTGCCGGCCGAGTGCAACGTTGGCGACGGATTCGAGATCGACACGACGGTGCTGACCGAGGGGGAATGGCGACTGCAGCCCAACGTTCCGTCGCTGTATGTCTTCTACCGAGTGCTCGGCCGCGCGCGGGCGGTGCAGCGCCACCGCGCGGGCTGCAACACGGGCGCAACCGTCGCCGCACCGGGGCTGGCTCGCGGCGACTTCGACGACTGGCGCCCGGTGCGAATCGTCAAGCCCTCGGGCGATGCGCCTGCCAGCGTGTTCTATGAACTTCCGGCGCTGCGGGCTGCCAATGAGCTGCGAATCCACACGGACCGGCCGGGGTTCTTTTCCACGCCCGGCTTTCTCGGGACCTGGCCGACGAACGAAGACAACTCGGCCCGGGTCACCATCAACCAGATTCTCATTGCCGCGCTGAACGCGAGCTTTTCGGGGGTTGCCGTCACCGACTTCACCCCGGAGGGGCTCGACACCGAGCACGCCGGCCCGGGCACCGAGTGCTACGGCTGTCACCAAACGCTCGACCCAATGCGCGACTTCATTCGCAGCTCGTGGACCAACTTCTACGGCCAGCAGCTGAGCAGCGAGCGCCAGGACATGTCGGCCGAGTTCGTCTTCGGCGGCATGCGCCAATCGGGCAGCGGCGTGCACGACCTTGCCGGCGTGCTGGCGGCGCACCCGTTGTTCGCCCGGGGCTGGGCACAAAAGCTGTGCTACTTCGCCAACTCGCACCGGTGCGAACAGGGCGCCGAGCTCGACCGTGTGGTTGCGGCCTTCGAGCAGTCGGGCCTCGACTTTCGCGTCCTCGTGCGCGAGCTGTTCAGCTCCCCCCTGGTCACGGGCGCCGAATGCGTCGACGGCGTCGACTCCGGCACCGACGCCACCATCGCCAGACGCTCCCAGTTTTGCGACCAGATGTCGCTGCGCCTTGGCGTCACCGACGTATGCGGGCTCGAAACGTTGCCCGCTCAGCGGTCGCGCCTGCAGGGCATCGTTGCTGACGCCGTGTCGTCAGTACCCGACGACAGTTTTTCTCGAGCCGAAGTCGAGCCTGTGGTGATCTCCGAGACGAGCATGTTCACCCGCGCGAACCGCGAAGCGACCTGCATCGCCATCGCGGAGCGAGCGTTCGAATCGGCCTTCGCTGACCAGGACACCCCGACCATCCTGGAACGTCTGGTCACCGAAATCATGAACCTGCCGCCAACGGATACCCGCTACCCGGTGGCCCGGCAGATCCTTTACGACCACGTTGCCGATGCGACGGCCGCTGATGCGTCGGAGCGGGTGGCCCTGCAGTCGGCGTTCGTTGTCGCCTGCATGTCGCCGCGGGCCGCTGGCGTTGGGTTTTAGGAGGCAAGCGACCATGACCATCGACGACGACAAGCTCACTCATCGCCGCGCGTTTGGTCGCCGGGCCCTGCTCGGCGGCATTGCCGGAGCGGGCGCCAGCCTGGTGGTTCGCTCACTGGCGACCGGTATTCCGGCGCGGGTCCTGCTCGACCCGCTCGCCGCCAGCGCGCAGGACAGCCCGCGCGGCCGCATGCTCATCCTGTCGACCAGCCAGCAGGGAGACCCGGTCAACGCCAACGTGCCCGGCACCTACGGCTTGCCCGAGCTGTTCCACCCGCCGCAGGCAACCATGGCCGAGACCGCCATGACCATTCGCGGAACGGCGACCAGCGCGGCTCGACCGTGGGCGCAACTGCCCCAGTCCGTGCTCGACAAGACCATGTTCTTTCACCACGCGACCTACACGCCGGTGCACGGCGAGCTCAATCGAGTGCAAAAGATGATGGGCGCGACCGAGAAGAACGACATGCTGGTGTCGCTGTTCGCGCGCGAACTCGCGCCGCTGTTGGGCACCGTGCAGTCCGACCCGGTAAGCCTCGGCGCGCGCGGCGGCGGCGAGTTGCTCGCCTCAGCGGGGCGCACGCTGGGCAACGTGGCGCCGCTGAGCGTGCGCCGCGCCCTTGGTGGAGCCGACGGAGCGCTGGGCAATCTAACCGCGCTGCGCGACGACAGCGTCGACCGGGTGCACGCACTGTTCAAAGAGCACGGCACGCCCAGCCAGCGAACCCTGCTCGACTCGTGGGCGCGTTCGAGGGACGAGGTGCGCAATGTCGAGACGTCCCTGGTCGAACGTCTCGACGGCGTCGGCGACAACGGCGAAGCCGGGCAAATCCTCGCGGCCTCGGTGCTCGCCGCCATGAACATTACCCCGGTCATTACGATCAACCTCGACTTTGGCCGCGACAACCACGCCGACGGCCAGCTCGAGCGCGAGGCCACCAGCCACGTCACCGCGCTGGCGGCGGTCGAGCAGCTGATGGCCGAAATCGCGACGCTCAAGGCGTCGGGGGTGTTGCGTCACGACGTGCTTGTCGGCTCGCTCAACGTCTTTGGCCGCACGCTGAAGAAAAAAGGCATCACCGGGCGCGACCACAACGCCGGCCATCACGCCATGGTGCTGATGGGCGACGGCGTTCGCGGCGGTATCGTGGGCGGCGTCGAGCTCAACGACAGCGGCCGGGAGTACGTGGCCCAGTCCATCAACTCGACCTCGGGAGCCGGCGGTGATGGCGACATCCCGTTCGAGGAGACCCTCGGCGCCATGGGCAAGACCGTGGGTGCCATTATGGGCATCGAGCGCACGCGCCTCGATGAGATGCTGACGACCGGCAAGGTCGTCGAATCCGCCATCGATTCGTAGACGAACGCGGCCGCAGGACGTTGCCTGGCGCGTGTTCGCGGCGCCTTAGCGCTTCGACTTCGACCTGCGCTTCGACTTCGACTTGCGCTTCGACTTCGGCTTCGGCTTCGGCTTCTTTTTGTCGGCCATCGGCGCACCGGCCGTGCCGCCCAGCGCCTCGATCTGTTCAACGACGCGCGCGTCGGCTTCGGGGTCCTTGCCCCGGGTCAGCTCCAGGTACCGGTTGAAGGCCGTCACGGCCTTTTCGTTGTCGTGGTTCAGCCGATGCATATGGCCGATGTCGTACCAGGCCTGCGCGAGATCCGGCTTCAGACGCAGGGCGATCGACAGCTCGCCGATGGCGTCGTCCACCTTTTCGTTGCGTCGATACACGCCGGCGAGGTTGTAGTGGTAGGACGCCACGTCCCCCTTGATGGCAATGGCCTTTTGAAACCACTCGGCGGCCGCGTCGTGCTTGCCGGCGTGGCGCAGGGCGACGCCGAGGTTGTTGGCGTAGATATGCTCGGAGGGCGCGTACTTGACGGCGAGCTCCAGGTGGCGAATCGCCTCGTCCTCGAGCCCCTTCTTGCGCAGCAACGCGCCCAGATTGGCGTGGGTCTGGGCGTCCTTCGGGTCGAGCTTGCTGGCCTTGCGCAGGGCCCGCAGGGCGTCGTCGAGGCGCTTGGCCCGGTAGTAGGCCATGCCGAGATTGCCCCAGACGATGGCGTCATTCTTCAAAAAGCTGGCGGCCTTTTCGTAGGCGGCCACGGCTTTGTCGTACTGCTTTTTCTTCTTGTACAGGTGGCCCAGGGACGCCCAGGCCATGGCGTGGTTGTCTCGCTCGCCGACCGCCGCTTCGAACTTGGCAATGGCCGCGTCGACCTTGCCCTGTTCCTTGAGGGTTAACCCGTCTCGGTAGTGGGCGTTGGCGCGGTCGGCATGCGCCGGAGCCACGCTGAGCAGCAGGGCGCTGATGGCGGCGATGACAGTGATTCGAATTGGGGCCACGCGGTCTCCTCCGGGGTGCGCCCACAATGGTACCGGCGCCTTACCTCGAGCGGAAGTGGGACGCAGGGGCTCGAACCGCTATTCAACCGGCGCCGGCTCGGCGCCGATCCCCATGTCCCGGCCCATGTCCTCGAGCTCGGCCAGCACCACCGAAAGCTCGTCCGGGGCCGCCGCGGCCTCGGTCGATCGGAGCTTGGCCACGGCCAACCGAAGTTGCTCCAGGGTCGCCAGGTAGTTGTGCAGCCTGGCCACGACGCGCTCGCGCTTGACCCCGATGTCGGTGAGATAGCGACGCTGCTCGCCGACGGCGTCGAGGGCGCGGCGGTACTGCTCGCGAGCGACCGCGTCTTCGGTGCCGGCCAGACGGTCCTCGAGGGCGCTCGCGCGGCTCGCGAGCTCGTCGGCACTGGTCTCTGCGGCGCCCCCTTCGACCTTGCGCCAGCCGGCGGCAACTCGAAGCACGCGCAGAACGGCGTCCTCGAACGCGTCGCGGTTGGCGTCCCCCTCGGGCAACGAATCTGCGACGGTGTCCCACATGGTGCGAGCCCGTCGCGCGAGATCGCCGATCTCATCGTCCACCGCGCCCAGCCCGGCAAAGGCGGTTCCGACCCGATCGGGGCGCCAGGCAACGTGGTGGGGCAGCCGCCCGGCCACCGCGATGATGCCAAACGCGGCGCCGGCCGCCGCACCGACGAACACCGGCGGCCAGCCCACCAGCTGCTCGGCCGTGGCCACCCGCTCGAGCACAGCCACCGCGATGAAGGTCGCGCCGACGCCGGCAGCCAGCGCGGCCCAGGTCCGACCGCCGGCCCCAAGCCGGTTGAAGCCGGCAACGCCGGCCCCCGCGCACAGCGCAAACGCCAGAGCGCCAGCGACCGGCTCCGTGGAAAACGCCAGGGCCAGCGCGCCCGCGACGACCGCCAGGGCCGACGCAAGCCATCCGAGATACCGCTCGCCTCGCGCCCATGCCGCCGCCGCAACGACCGCTCCCCCCATGAGCGACGCTCGCCCAACGGGCCCCAAAGGCGCCGACGCGAGCGCCGCGCCCACTCCCGCAGCGGCTCCGGCGGCCGTCATGGCGGCTGCCGCCCGGTGAAATCCTTCGTGACCGTCAAAGCGCAGACCCAGTTCCATACCCAGCCCAAACGCACGCCCCGCAAAAACGATCTGGGCGGCGCCCGGCGCCCTCGCCGCGGGCCGTAGAGCTGTGGGATAACAGCACGATGGCGGCGCTCCACGACCTCATAGCCCCGGGCACGTTGCTCGATGGAGCCATGGGGACCGAGCTCATCGCCCGCGGGCTCGACCCCCGCGAAACCGCCCCCGAGTCGTGGAACCTCGACGCGACGCGGCACGTTCGCGACATTCACGGCCACTACCTGAACGCGGGCGCCGATGCCATTCAGACCAACACCTTCGGGGGCAATCGCCTGCGCCTCGAGCACTTCGGTCTGGCGGACCGAGTGGCCGACATCAACCGGGCCGCGGTCGAGCTCGCCCGCGCCGCGGCGGCGGACAGCGAGCGAGACTGCGTCATCATCGGCAGTGTCGGACCGAGCGGGCTGACGCCTCCTCCCGAAGGCGACGCGAACCTGGGCACCCTCGAGGCGGCCTTTGCCGAGCAGGCCGGCGCCCTCGCCGCAGCCGAGGTCGACGTGCTTCATCTCGAAACGCTCTACCACCCGAAGGAAGCCCGGGCCGCCATCCGCGGCTGTCGAGCCGGCGCTCCGAACACGCCGCTCGTGGCCTCGTTCACCGCCCGAACCGATCACGGCGCCTACACCACGCCGCTCGGCTACGCGTACGAGACCATGCTGGGCGTGTTCTTCGAGGAGTCCGTCGACGGCGTCGGCATCAACTGCTCGCTTTCGCCCAACGAAATGATTCCGCTGGTCGCCGTGCTGCGATCGCAAACCGATGCCGTCGTATTCGCAAAGCCAACCATCGCCCCACCGGGGGCGGCGCCTCTTTTGCCCGGGGAGTTCGCGGCCGGCTGCGTCACCCTGCTCGAGGCCGGCGCGACGGCGGTGGGCGGCTGCTGCGGCGCGGGGCCGGCCGACATCTCCGCGGCGCGCACGGCCATCGACGAGCGCGCCTGATCGGGGCGCCGGCAACGTCCGAAACCCAAAAGGGCCCCGAGCGAAACGCCCGGGGCCCCTGCCGTGAACGGCTCGGCTCGTCTTATCGGCCCGCCCTAGAAGATGAGGCGGAAACCCAGGCGAGCGAAGAACGGCGACTGAGCTCCGGTATCGGACGCGTAGTTCGGATTCACCGTTATCGGCGTTCCGTCCGGCGTGCCCGTGCCCGAGTTCAGCGACTTCGCGTGCTCCAGGTCCTCGCGATCACCGCCAACGATCGGGTTGATGTCGTCGAACGTGTAGTTGTCGTCGACGCCCGTCGTACGCTGCGAGTTGTACACGTTGAAGAGGTCAACGAACCCCTGAATGCGCAATCCGTCGCCAATGTTCTTGGCGTACTGCAGGCGCAGGTCGAGCGACGTCTGGAACGGGGTGCGGTTGTCTCCCATACCAGAGACGCCGCGGGGCAGAATGAACGACTCGCCAAAGCCGTACAGCGCCTGCGCGCCCTGGGTGTTGATGGGAATGCCCGACGCCGCGCGAAAGCTGCCGCCGACAATGAACTCACCGATGCCCTGCTCGTTGAGGTCGATGTTGTAGAAGCCATCGACGTTGAGCAGGTGCGGTCGGTCCGCGTTCAGGTTGCCGAAGCGGTTCGACAGAAGCTCCGGGAGGTCGTACATCGAAGTGAGGTTCGGATCGAGCTGTCCCGTGTCCGCGGAGAACAGACCGGGGAAGTTGCCCTCGAGATTCGACAGCGTGTACGACGCCAGTACGAACAGGTCCTTCGAGAATCGCTTCGACGCCGTGAGCTGCACTGCGTTGTAGCGGCGCACCGGTTCGTCGAAGATGTTCGTGCGCGAAAAGCTCGACGCCGTGTCGCGCAGGAACGCGGCCTTGGCCATGTTGCCGGCCGCTTCCTCCGCCGCCGCCTGATCGATGAGCGAGTCGATGTCGCTCTGCGAAACCGTCTCGCCCGGGTTGGTGATGATGTACGTGTTCGCGCCGTCCACCGAGACGTCCTCGATGATGCGACCGAGTCCACGGAAGATGTACGAAGCGCCAACCTTGAAATCCTGGAACAGCTCGTACTCGACACCGGCAACGATCTCGTCGAGGTACTGACCGCGCAGCCCCGGAGTCGCGAGTTCCTCACCACCGCCGAAGAAACCGTTGAACGCCGACTCCTCGAAGTTGCACTGAACGCCGCCGGGATTCATGACCGCGGCGTCTGGCGACGTGCACGAGTCGGGCAACAGCACGTCGACGGTGAACACCTCACCGCCGTAGGCGCGCGCATTGATGTCCATCGGAATCGACTCGTAGTAGCGACCGTAGTTGGCAAACACCTTCGACCGCCCCTCCTGGGTCCAGTCGTAGATGAGGCCCAGCCGCGGCGCCCAGTTGTCGTTGATCTTGAAAGCCGTCTCGGGAATTGGCTCGCCGGTGGTCGGTGACACCGATCCCTGCACGTTCCTCGATGTGAACAGCTCCTGCGACTCCCAGCGAATACCCGCGTTGAGGGTCAGGTTGGGCAGAATGGACCAGCTATCCTGCAAGAACGCCGCGAAGTTGCGGGTCTTGCTGTCCGACGTCAGACCGTTCTCCTGAAACGCACAGGCGACGTCACCGATGCCATCGGGGCCGCCGTCGGGGCCGCCGGTAAAGTCGGCGCCACAGCCGCCGACCGTGGCATCGAACGGCGAGTTCGGATCGAAGTTGCGGTCGGTCGGCGTGAAGTAGCGGTCGACGCGCACGCTCGTGTCTCGATACCGGAACCGGGTGCCGCCGGTGAAATCGTTCAGGTTGACGTAGTTTTGCTCTTCCCAGTCGGCGCCCACCTTGATTTGGTGAAACCCGGCCGCCTGCACCCGCTGCGTCAGCTTGAGGCCGGCAGCAAGACGGCTGGCCTCCTGCTGCGAACGGAAGCCCAAACCGCCGATGTTGTAGAACTGCACCGGGCAGTTGGCGATCATCGGAAAGGGGTCGCTCGCCGTACCGTCGACACAAGCGTCGGGCACGCCGAAACGGTCGATGCCGTTGAACAACGCCAGGTTTTGAATGTTGTCGAAACGAACCTGGTTGGTGTCGCCCGCGGCGGTGGCGGGCAGCGTGTTGTCGCGGTTCTCGTGATAGCCGCCGACGAAGTCGATCTGGGTCTTGTTGTTGTTGAACTTCGAGGTCCACTTCGTCGAGATGTCGTAGGCGCCATCCTCGAACTCGATGTCGCCTGCGGAGGCCGGCCCGGAAAGACTGCCAACGCTGTCGCCCTGCCCCGGGCTGCCGAACACCGACAGAGCACCCTGGTGGTTTGGCGACGCCGCGTACGACAGCTTTCCGGTGAACAGGTAGTCCTGCGACGCAACGTTGAGGGTGTCGCTCTGAACGATGTCGCGCACGCCAAAGCCGGTCGACGGATCGACATCGGGCACGCCATCGCCATCGAGGTCGACCTGGCTGGACACCAGCCGGTCGATGTCGGTGCTGTTGAAAACCGGGTTGAAGCCGACGTGAAACCACAGCTTGTCTTTGATGATCGGGCCGCCGAGCTCACCGCCGAGGGACAGCTGGTACGCAAGCTGGCTCTGAGAGCTGATGGAGCTGCCCTCGCGAGGAAGCTCGCGAGCTCCGGCGGCGAGGACGTTTGGAGTGAAGTACGAGAACACGGAGCCGTGAAACTCGTTGCTGCCCGACTTGGTGACCACGTTCACGACAGCGCCCGTCGAACGACCAAACTCGGCGTTGTAGCCGCCGGTAATGATCTCGGTTTCGGTGACGAACTCGTTGGGCAAGTTCGTGGTGGTGCCGAGCGACGTGCCGCCACCAAAGGCGGGATCGGTCACGTTGACGCCTTCGATGATGTACGTGTTCTCGGCCGATGTCGAACCGCCAAAGCTGATGCCGTAGAGGTCCCCCTGCGAGCCAGCCGCGGCGTTGAGGGTGCCCTGAAAGGTCCGTCCGGTCGGCACGTTCTTGGTGTAATCCTCGTTGATGACGACGCCGGTCTTGGTCGAGCCCGAGTCGATCACCGGAGCCGTGCCTTCGAGCTCGATGACCTCGCCGCTTGCCTCCTGCAGATTGATCCGCAGGTTGACCGGCGCCACCTTGCCGAGCGACACGATGATGCCGTTGCGGGCAAACTTGGCCTGGTCGTAGTAGACGGTGACCGAGTAGGTGCCCGGCGGCAAGCTGCCGAGGTAGTAGACGCCCTGGGCGTTGCTGATCTCGGCCTGCGTGCCCTGCAGCATCGGCGACGATGCGACCACGGTAGCGCCCGCTACCGGCGCGCCGCCGGTATCGCGAACGACGCCGCGAATAGCGCCGGTCGTGCTGGACTGAGCCAGCGCCGACGAGGCGACCGTTGCGATGGCGACGGCCGCAAAGATGGAAAGTGAAATCTTGCGCATGAGTCGTCTCCTCGCCTACTGGGCCGGTGCGGTTTGAAACGAGAAGGCGACCGCGTCGGCCAGGGAGGCTCCCCCCTGGTCTTCGAGGCCGGCGTCGACCGTCACCGAGTACTCGGCGCCGGCCACGACATCGCCATCGGGCACGATGGCCAACGTGGTCTCGATCGGATTTCCGCCGCTATCCACGGCGAACCCGACGGTCGCGGCAACCTCGACGCCATCGACCAGCACGGTCGCGGTCGCCGTGGTGGGGTCGATGAGGTTGTTGAAGTCGACCGTGATCCCCGCCTCGGCGAGAGCCATCGGATCGACGTCGACTTGCTCGTTGCTGGGCACTGTCCCCACCGAGCCCAGGGGCGACAGCGTGAACTCGAACGGCCCCATCTGCGTGGTCGGCAGCGCAATGCCTTCCTTGTCGAACAGCACGCCGTCGTTGATCGCGACCTGGCAGGTCGAACCCGAGGCAACGGTCGACGTGGCGTTGACGACCACCGCCGGCCCCGCGGGAAAGCTCAAGTGGCTGCCGCTCGGATCCCAAAAACCAGTGGTGGTCACGGCGTTGCCGCCGCAGGAAATGGTCACCGGCTCCTGGTTGAACTCGAAACCAATGATCGCTCCGTCGGCGTCGGGCTCACCGTCGCCGTCGGTGTCCGCGCGAATCACCGTCTCGAAGCTGGGATCGAGAAGCTCGCTAAAGACCACTCGCGCAAAGAAGCCGAGCGGCGGGGCATCGGTGACGCCGCCGGCAACGCCCCCCTCGGAGGGGCAGTAGGCCTCGTTTCGCCACAGCGGGTCGAGCAGCGAGCCATCGTCGTATTGATCGAAGCAAAACGTCGCGGCTTCCCCCGCAGAGTCGCTCGCGATCGCCACGATCACGGTTTCGGGCGGACCGTCTGTGAGCAAGTCCGACTTGAGGTCGGGCCGCTCGCAGCCAGCTCCAGCCGCGATGAGGGGCAAAAATACCCCGGTAGCCAACGCTTGGTATCTCCTCATGTTTCCTCTCCCTCTCGCGTAAAAACGCGACCACGTTCGTACGTTTCCCCACGGGTAGGCAGCCCATCCCTCTCGATGCGGTTTTGCCGACACGTACCGGCAACTTGTTGCCGGTCGTGGGGTCGCCACCGCCTTGCCTTCTTCGCTGCCCGCCGCGGCCGGTCGTCCGGAACGGCGTACGTCCTGATCGCCTGTTAACGCGAAACGCTCACCCGAGAAAAGCGAATCCGACGGTCGGTTTTTCAAAAACCGCAAAGAATCTCGGCGACATCCGGCGGAAACAAACAGGCAATAAACTGCCTGCCATAGGCGCGAATTAAAAAAAGAGGCGGGGCGTACAAACGCCCCGCCTCGAGTAGGTAGGAGAAGTCACTTCAGTCGGGCCAAGTGCCCGACTGTTCGTTTTAAGCGTTGGCCCGCGAGCCGTTTCGCGCCGACTTGCCCTTGCCGGACTCTTTCTTGGCCGGCGGTGGCGCCTTCGAGCCAGCGTCTGCTTTCGCGTCGCCAGCCTTGCCCGCCGCCGCGTCCTCGACGCCGATTCGGCGGATGTCGTACTTGGCCAGCAGCTTGGCCTCGATGTCGTTGAAGATGTCGGGGTTCTGTTTGAGGAACTCGCGCGCGTTCTCTCGCCCCTGGCCGATGCGCTCGGAGTTGTAGCTGTACCAGGCGCCGCTCTTGTTGATGATCTCGGCGTCTGACGCGTGGTCGAGCAGCTCGCCTTCGCGCGAGATGCCCTCGCCATACAAGATGTCGAACTCGGCCTCGCGAAACGGTGGGGCCATCTTGTTCTTCACGACTTTGACCCGCGTCCGGTTGCCGACCGCGCCCTGGTCGCCCTTCTTGATCGCGCCGATGCGGCGAATGTCGAGGCGCACCGAGCAGTAGAACTTGAGCGCGTTGCCGCCGGTCGTGGTCTCGGGGCTGCCGAACATCACACCAATCTTCATGCGGATCTGGTTGATGAAGATAACGATGGTGTTCGACTTGGAGATCGCGCCCGTCAGCTTTCGCAGGGCCTGCGACATGAGTCGAGCCTGCAAACCGACGTGGGAGTCTCCCATGTCGCCCTCGAGTTCAGCCCGGGGAGTGAGCGCCGCGACCGAGTCGATGACAATGAGGTCGAGCGCATTGGAGCGCACCAGCATGTCGGCGATCTCGAGAGCCTGCTCGCCGCAGTCGGGCTGCGACACCAGCAGCTCGTCGGTCTTTACGCCCAGCTTCTTTGCGTACTCGACGTCGAGCGCGTGCTCGGCGTCGACGAACGCGCACACGCCACCGCGCTTTTGCGCCTCGGCGACCGCGTGCAGGGTGAGGGTCGTCTTGCCGCTGGACTCCGGTCCGTAGATCTCGACGATGCGGCCGCGCGGCAGGCCGCCGACCCCGAGCGCAATGTCGAGCCCGAGCGAGCCCGTCGGCACCACTCGAACCTGGGGCACCGCGTTCTCGTCGCCGAGACGCATGATCGATCCCTTGCCGAATTGCTTTTCGATCGCGCCGACCGCGAGATCGATTGCCTTGGCGCGCTGGGCGCCCTCGTCCTGGGGGGTGTTCTTGGGCATTTCTGTGAGCTCCGATGCTGTGACAGCCCGGGCATCTTCTGATCCCGGTCTGATCGTCGAGGTCGCGCGCGGCGCCCCCCGGGCGGCTCCCGGCGGCTCAAAGAGGCCAGCGAGCCAGGGGCTCGTATTCGGAACCCGCCGAGCTCATTCGGCTTTCGTAGAGCAAGACCGCGTCGGCGGCCGAGGGACTGTGCTTTTGTTCAGCACCAGCTAACACCACCGGTCTGACATCGGCAACTTCTTTGAGCCGCGCCACGGTGATGTGGGGGTGAAACGGCGGCGTTTCGCGCTCAAACCCCAGGGGCGCCGCGGCGCGATCGACCGCCTCGGCCAGAGAGCTCAGGCGGTTGCCGGCGGCGCGATCCACGCCAACCCACAGAACCCGGCCTCGGTCCTCCGCGGGAAACGCGCCCGCGCCCTCGGGGGAGATCTCGAGGGGCCCGCCCTTCAACGCGCCGGCGACCGCGTCGCGAATGGCGGCCACGGCTTCGGGCCGGCACCAGCCCAGGAACTTGAGGGTTATATGGTAGTTGACCGGCGGCACCCAGCGCGCCTCGAGGCCGGCGCGGTCGGCGGCCACCTTCATCGCCCGGGCCGCCTCCGTCACGGACTCGGCGCTGGCCACCGACAGCGGCACGCCGACGAACAGCCGAACCGCCTCGGCGCTCATCGGGGCTCTCCGCCGCCCGCCCGGTCGACGGTCCGCAGCAGCATTCCCAGGGCTGCAAAGGCCGCCAGGCGCCGCACGCGCTCTCGATCCCCGGGCCACATAAAGCGCCGGGTGGACTCGATGCCGTCGGGCCCCGCGAGCCCGACCCAGACCGTTCCGACGGGCTTGACCTCGGTGCCGCCGTCGGGCCCGGCAATGCCCGAAACCGCGATCGCCCAATCGCTGCCGAGCCGCTCTCGGCAGCCCGCCGCCATGGCCGCGACGGTTTCCGCACTGACGGCGCCGTGCTCTTCGAGAATCGCGGCGTCCACGCCCAGGGCGCGCTCTTTCTCGGCGTTGGCGTACGCGATGACGCCGCCGAGAAAGTACGCCGACGAACCGGCGACGTCCGTCAAGAGCGATCCGATCATGCCGCCAGTGCACGACTCGGCAACGGCCACGGTTTGGCCCGCGGCCGACAGGGCGCGGCCAACGGCCCGCGCCAGCGAGTCGTCGTCGGTGCCGTACATCTTGTCGCGCAGCCGGGCCCGCAACTCGCCGTCAATGGCGCCGAGGCGCTCGTCGGCGTGGGCCTGGTCCGGGTCGCGCACAACCACCTTGACCAGGGTCTCGGGGAACTTGACCTGAAAGTGCAGTGACGCACCTTCGACCTGATCGCACAGGCCGTCCAGAGCTGTCGCAACGTGAGACTCGCCCATGCCGAACACGCGATAGATGCGCTTGGCCATGCGCACGGCGGCCTCGCCGCGAGCCTCGCGAAGCTCGATCAGGCGATCCCCCAGGCCCGCCGCCATGATGCCGCGAAGCTCGCGCGGCGGCCCGGGCAGGCAGATGATCGGAGTATCAGCGACCGTCACCTCGAAGCCCGGCGCCAGCCCCACGGGGTTGTCGAACACTCGGGCCCCGCCCGGCACTCGCACCTGGCGCATGTTGTTGGGCGTGAGCTCGAAGCCGGCCTTTTCGAACCGGGCCCGCATGAAGTCCAGCGACGCCTGATCGACTTCCGGCGCCGTGTCAACCAGCTCGGCGATCACATCCACGGTGAGGTCGTCGACCGTGGGGCCAAGTCCGCCGGACGTCAGCACGAGATCGCAACGCCGGGCCGCGCGGGCGAACGCATCCGCCATGTCGGGCTGCTCATCCCGGCAGCTGGTCATCCACGAGACCGTGATATCGAGGTCCCACAGGCGCTCAGCGAGCCACGCCGCGTTTGTGTCGACGATCTCGCCGCGGCAAAGCTCGTCGCCAATGGTCACGATTTCCGCGAACACGACCGGCATCGTACACGCAAGCCAGTGGCCGGCAAGCGTTGACGCCCCACCAGGGCCCCCCTTATCATCCCGAAAGCAGCTGTGTTTCAGAGACCAGCACAACCAACCGCGCGGTCCCGGCCGTAGCGTCATGAAGATTCGTTACGCCGCCAAGACCGACGTGGGCATGAAGCGGACCCACAACGAGGACTACTTCTCGCTCGTCGAGGACGAGCAGCTGTTCATTGTGGCCGACGGCATGGGCGGCCACGCGTCGGGCGAAGTCGCCTCGAAGATGTCCGCCGAGACCATCAGCGAGTTCTTCCAGCGCACCAAAGACGAAGACGCGACCTGGCCGTTCAAAATGGACCGCTCGCTCTCGTACATCGAGAACCGCCTGGTGTGCGGGGTGAAGCTCGCCAACAAGCGCATCTTCGATACGTCGTGCCGAGACATCCGCTACAAGGGCATGGGCACCACCATCGTGGCGGGCATGGTGGCCGGCGACAAAATCTACATCGGCCACGTCGGCGACTCGCGGGCCTACCGGGTGCGCCAGGGCAAGATCGAACAGATCACCCGCGACCACTCGCTGCTCGAGGACTACAAAGAGGCCAAGCCCGACATGACCGAGGAGGAAGAGCGCAACTTCCCCCACAAAAACGTCATTACTCGCGCGCTCGGCATGCGAGAGACCGTGCAGGTCGATATTCGCGCCCATCAGATTCAGGACGGCGACACGTACTTGATGTGCTCCGACGGCCTGTCGGGCATGCTCACCGACCCGCAGATGCTCGAGATCATCGACAACGCCAAGTCGCTCGAGCGCGCCGTGGCGGAGCTGGTCGACGGAGCCAACCGCGCGGGCGGCACCGACAACATCACGACCCTGCTTTTGCAGTGCGTCGCCAGCTGAGCGGAGACTCGACGTGAGCTCGTACCGGGTGGAGAGGGGCAGCAAGATCAGCGTGCGCGCCCGCTCGAGCGTGCACGACACAGACACGGTCTGGGACCGGGTCGCCGGCACCATCGAGGTCGAGGCCGGTGCCGTGGAGGGGGCCAGCGGCGCCGTGACCGTGGACATGACCCGCTTCGACGCCGGCGACTTCCTGCGCAACCGCAAGCTCAAAAAAGACCTCACCCCATCGGCTCATCCCGAGGCGCGCTTTGCCATCGATTCGGTGGAAGGCGTGACCCCGCGCGACAACGGCGAGTTCACCGCGACGGTCACCGGCACCATGACCTGGCGCGGACGAAGCGTGGTGATTCGCGCCGACGGCGTGGGCTCCATCGACGGCTCGTCTCTTCGGGCAACCGGCAGCTTCGACCTCGATGTGACCAAACTGGGCATTACGCCGCCGCGCTTCCTGATGCTCAAGGTCGAGGACGTCGTGTCCGTGACTGTGACGCTGGTCGCGCGAGCCTCGTAAGAGCCCTGAAATACGAAGGTTGACGGCGGCCTGCGCCGCTGTGACAACAGCCGCATTCACCACCGGTGGCGCTTTTGTCTTGCTGGCCGACGCCCCGATCGGGCAGGTTGCCCCGGTCGGTATGGTGGAGTCCCCGGGAAAGGCGCGCGTGCTCGTTGTCGACGACCAGCGCGAGTTCGCCTACCTGCTGTTTCGCTTGCTCGAGCGACTCGGCTTCGAGCCGGTGATCGCGTTCGATCCCTCCGACGCCCTGGAGCTGGTCGACCACAGCGTGGCCGCGGTGATCACCGACATCGAAATGCCCGGTATGAACGGCGTCGAGCTCGTCGAACGCATCCGGCAGCGGCACCGCGGCATGCCGGTCGCTTTCTGCACCGGCAGCCCAACCGAGTCGGACCTGGTCCGCAAAGCCGCCTCGCTAGGGCCGGTTCACTCGAAGGTGTCGTCCCTGGCCCAGCTGCGCGAACTCCTCGGGCGACTGCTCGTGGTCGTCGAGCCGACCAAGCGGCGCCCGGACCCGCTCACGCCCCCGAGCTCGTGACGGTGCCGACCCGCTCAAAGGCCTATTCGGCCCGCAGCTCGTCGATTCGCTTCTGATCTTCGGGCGTCACGAAGTTGACGGTACAGCGCCCGGCTCGCCCCGGAAGTTTGCCGGACACGAACGCGCGCTTGCCCTGCCAGAAGAGCCGCTTGTCGCCGCGGGCGTCGGGCGGCCCGAGAAAGCCGGCGAGGGCATTGGCGACCTGGGTCGGGTCGCAGGAGCGCGCCGCCAGCTCGATCTCCACGAGCTTGTCGGTGGGGGCACTGCCCTTGAAGTAGAGATTCACCGTCGCCGCCTGCCCCCCGAGGTTCACGCTATCGGCGTGGGAGCAGAAGGTGATCTCGCCGGGCGTGCAGGCGCCCTCGGCCTCGGCCAACTCGGTCTCCAGCAGGACCCACTGGCCAATGCCGTTGTAGTCCTTGCTGCTCGACCCGCAGCCAGCCACCGCGAGTACTGCCAGTGTGGCGAAAAAAGCCCTCATGCCCCCAAGGGTAGCGGGCCCGTCCGGTCGCGTCGTCATATCCGTTGGGACAACCGCGACGGCAAAAAGTTGCGGCCGGCCGACGGCGCCGCGGCCCGAGCCTAGTTGGACTGCTTGACGCCCTGCTCTTTGGGGCAGTAGCCCCCAGGCTTGCCCTGTTCTTTCGGGCAGATAGCGTAGAGCTCGTGCTTGTGCCGGGTGACCTTGAATCCGCCCAGCCGCTCGGCGACGGCATCCTGCAGCTCTTCGATTTCCTCGTCTTCGAATTCGAGGATCAATCCGCATTTTTCGCAGATGAGGTGGTCGTGGTGGGCGCCGGCCAGCTCGAAGCGGGTCTGGCTGTCGCCAAACTGGCGCTGGGTGGCCACACCGGCCTCTACCAGCAGCTTCAGGGTCCGATAGACCGTGGCGTAGCCGACCTTTGGGTTCTTTTTGCGCACGCGCGCCAAAAGCTCGTCGATGGACAGGTGGTCCGAGGAGCGCAGGAACATCTCCACGATCAGCTCGCGCTGCTGCGTGCTGTTCAGTCCGTTCGCCGTCAGGTATTCCTGCCAACGGCGTCGAAAGTCCGACGGTTTCGGCTCCGGGCCGTGGGCATCCTCGTAGGGCATCGCTTTCATTTATGGTCCAGGCACCCAGGATGTCAACGGAATCCGGCAATAGCCGTTTTCATTTCAGCGGTTAGTTGACCGACTTTCACGCCCGCGACAACAATGGGCGAACCTTGGCAGACACAGGGAAAGACAACACTGACGACCTCGGCTTCGACCAGGTCGTCGAGCGGCTGCGCGACGTGGTCGGCAAGCTCGAGCAGGGCAACTTGAGCCTCGAGGAATCGCTGGCCGCCTACGAGTCGGGCGTAAGCCTCGCGCGGCGCGGCCACTCGCTGCTCGACAACGTCGAAAAGCGCGTCGAAATGCTCGTGCGCGACGCCGGCGGCGATGCGGTGGTGCCTCTCGACGGCTCCGACTGAGCTCACGCCCAGGTGACCGCCACGAAACCAAAGATCGCGATCGTCGACGACGACCGCGATGTTCGAGAGGCGCTGCAAGACGCGTTCTGTGACGCAGGCTTTCAGGTGAAGCTCGCGGCCAACGGCCTGCGTCTCGTGAGCGCCTTGCAAGTCGATCGGCCCGACGTCATTCTCCTCGACGTCATGATGTCCTGGATCGATGGCTTCGAGCTGTGTCGCGCGCTCAAGTCCAACCCCGAGTTTCGCGACATACCCGTGGTCTTCTTGTCGGGTCGCACGACCCCCGGCGACATTGCCACCGGCCTTTCGTGCGGCGCGGTCGACTACTTTCGCAAGCCGGTCGACGTCGAGGCGCTGATCGAACGCGTGCAGCTGCTCGTCGGCGCCGCCGAGGCGTCGGCATGAGCGCGCCGGCCGAGCTCGCGGCCTGGCTCGAACAGGTCCGCGCCGACATCGACGTGGATCTGGCTTCGCGCCTGCCCGCTGCCCGGGGAAAAGACGACAGCGCGTACGACGCCATCGATCGGCTGCACGACGCGATGCGCTACGCGGTGCTCGGCGGCGGCAAGCGCCTGCGGCCGGCCATGGCGCTGGCGGCCTGCGAAGCCGTCGGCGGCACGGCGCAGCAGGGATACCCGGCGGCGGCGGCCGTGGAGATCCTGCACGCGTACACCTTGGTCCACGACGACCTGCCCGCCCTCGACGACGACGACGAGCGACGCGGCCGACCGACCGTGCACGTGGCCTACGACGAAGCGACAGCGGTGCTGGTAGGCGACGCCCTGCTGACCGCGGCGTTTGGCTCCCTCGCCAACCTCGGTCCTCGAGCAGGCGACGCCGTTGGCTTGCTCGCCCAGCGCGCCGGCTCCCACGAGCTCATCGGCGGCCAGTGCCTCGACCTCGAGCTCGAGCAACAGGGCAGTGACGCCCCACCGCCGGATCTGGCCACCGTCGAGCGCGTGCACCGCAACAAAACCGGTGCGTTGTTTTCGGCCGCGGCCGAGCTCGGCGCCATCGCTGGCGGCGGCACCGACGAAGACCGCACGCTGCTGGCCAACTACGGCATGGCGGTGGGAATCGCCTTCCAGTACGCGGACGACCGCGACGACGGCGACTTCGACGAGCTCGCCGAAGCGGCCCGAGCGCAAACCCGCGGCCTGGTCGACGCTGCGCTGGCCGCCATCGACCGCTACGGGCAGCGCGCCTGGCACCTGCGCAGCCTGGCGTCGTGGATCGGTTCGCGCGTGTAGCGGCCATCGCGACCGCGGCGGTCGCGCCCTGGTTGCTCGCGGCGGCGACTGCCTGCGCGCCCGCGCGCTCACCGGCGGCCTACGCGCCGCTGCCCCCGGGCCAGGCTCGGGCCTCGCGGCCGGCCGCGGCCCTGGGGCGCGGCCCGGTGCTCGCGCGGGGGGTCCTTGGCTACGCGGTGGCCTTCGGCCCCGGCGGCGGCACCGTCGCCGTGGAGCTCGGCGGGGCCTTCGAGCTCGTGGTTCGCGACTCGACGGGCGCCGAGCAGCGGCGGGTCGCGCTGGGCGAGGCCGGCTACGACGTCACCGGGCTGGCTTTGTCGCCCGGCGCCGAGCGCGCGCTGGTCGCGTCGGTCGACGGCACCGTGAGCGAGGTGGACCTCCACAAGGGCGCCGTGACCCGGCGTTTTCGTCTCGGGCGCCGCGCCACCGCCGCCGCCTTCGTTGGCGACGACCTCATCGCCACCGGTGACGACCTGGGCGTCGTGTGTCTTCGCCGAGCCGACGACGGCGCCCTGCTGCAATGCGCCGTGGCCCACGGCACCCGGGTCGGCGGCCTTGCCGCGGTTGCCGGCCCCGCCGGCGAGTGGCGCATCGCGTCGTGCTCGTGGGCCGGCGACGTGGCCCTTTGGTCGGCGCCAAGCCTGCGCGCGCTCGGCCGGCGCTCGCTGCCGGGGGCCGCGACGAACCTGGCGTTTTCCCCGTCGGGACAGCACCTGGCCGCCGCCTATTCGCCGACCGCCCCCGTTCGGTCGCCGAGCGTTGTCGCCCGCGAGCGCGCCGTTGGCTACCCCGCGCCGGACCCGGGGGCGCGAGCGGTTGTGTTCGACCTGCGCGAAGGCGACCACCTCTCACAGGCAAGCGAGTGTCTGGGACACGCGGGCCCGGTGACCTCGGTCGCCTGGACCTCGGACGGTCGACGGCTGTTGACCGGCTCGTGGGACCGCACGATCCGCTTGTGGTCCGTCGGGCCAGAATGCGCGGAAGCTGCGCGAATCGGCGACGTTTCGGGGCTGGTTGCGGGGGTTTCGGCCTCACCAACCGGGCGCTTTGCCGCCGCCGCCACCTGGATCGAAGCTCTCGATGAGCCCGCTATCATCCTGTTTGAGCTCCTCTACCCGAAGGGGGCCGAGGCTTTGCCCGGGCCGGCAACTCCTCTACAGTACCGGTCGCGGTAACGACAGTGGCGGACTGGGACGAAATCACCAACGTTGCGGAGTTCGGCGATGTAGCCGGCCCCGAAGACACGTCGCGCGACCGTGCCTATCTCATCGTCCTCGCCGGTTCGCACGTCGGCGAAATGTTCAAAGTCGGCGAGGCACCGATGGTCATCGGGCGCTCCGCGGGGGCCCAGGTACGCCTGCAGGACGACGGCATCTCCCGCCAGCACTGCCGGGTGTACATGCGCGACGGAGCCGTGTTCATCGAGGACAACGACAGCCGCAACGGTACCTACTGCAATGGCGTCCGCATTACCCGCCACCAGCTTCACGACGGGGACAAGATCCAGGTCGGCCGTCGCACGATTCTCAAGTTCACGTACAACGACCGCATCGACGAAACGTTCCAGCGCAACATGTACGACTCGGCGCTGCGCGACGGGCTCACCAACGCCTACAACAAGCGCTACTTCGTCGACCGCGTGGCAAACGAGTTCAAGTTCGCGCGTCGCCACGCGACGCCGCTGTCGCTCATCTTGATCGACCTCGACCACTTCAAGGCCATCAACGATGAGCACGGTCACGTGTCGGGCGACAACGTGCTTGCCGAGGTGGCGCGCCGAATCGCGGGAACCATTCGGAGCGACGACGTGTTCGCCCGCTTTGGCGGCGAGGAATTCGCCGTGATCTGCCGGGCGGTGCCGCCCGCGGACGCGGCGCTGTTGGCCGAGCGAATGCGCGCGGCGCTCATCGAGCGCCCGGTGACCTACAAGGACACCGACTTCGCGATTACCGCCAGCTTCGGCGTCTCCGGGCTGCCCGATCACCCGTTCGAAGAAGCAGAACAGTTACTCACGGCGGCCGACGACGCCCTGTATCAAGCCAAGAATCGCGGGCGAGACCAGGTCGTCGTGTACGACGGCGCCGTCTGAGAACTCCCGGCCCATCGGCGGGAATTTGCCGACCGGGTTCGGCGTTGCTAGCGTCGAGGGTCATGGCGTCGGCGAAACATTCCTTGTGTCTGGTGTTGGCGCTCGCGGCGGTGGCCGCCTGCTCGTCGTGTGCGCGCGAGGACCGCCGGGTACCGACGGCGCCGCCGCCGCCCGCTCCGGTGGTCGAGCCCCCGGCCGTCGTCGAGGCACCGGGCGCCCCGGGCACACCGGCAGCGACGCCAGCCGTGTCATCGGCACTGACCGCGGAGACCGTCGCCCCGTATTTTCGCGACGGCCCGGCCGCCGACGCGATGCGCCGCTTTGCCCTGGAAGACTGGCAAGCCGCGCGCGCCGGCTTTCGCGCCCACGTGACCGAGCGCGGGGCCCGGCTATCCGCCGAGGACCGCGCCCGGCTCGCCCTGCTCATCGCGATCTGCGATGCCCGGCTCGACGAGTGGGCCGCCGCCGTTCCCGGCTTCGATGCCGCCGCCGCGGCTTTGCCCCTGGTGGCCGACTTCGCCCACTACGAAGCCGCCGTCGCCAGCTACTTCGCGCGCGACCTGGCCGCAGCGGAGCGTCACGCCCGGCAGGTGCGCCCCGACTCGCGACACCATGCGGACGCCCTGCTGCTCATCGGCGACATCCTGCGCGCCCTGGCCCGCTGGAAGGAAGTCGCCGCGCACTACGCCGCGTACCGGCAGGGCCGTCGGCGCGGCCCTCGCCTGGCCGAGGCCATGTTTCGCCAGGCCGAAGCCCTCGAAAAGACCGGCAACGCGGTGCCCGAGGCCATCGCCGTGTACCGCTCCATCACCATTTCGCACCCGGTCGACGAGCCGTGGAGCGCCGACGCGAACGCGCGCTTCAAGGCGTTGCTCAAGACCGTGCCGCGGCGAAAGCGCCCACCGCTCGAACGCTTTACCGCGGCCGAGCACCTGCAGCGGGGCATGGCCCTGTACCGCGCGCACCGCAACCCGGAGGCCGCGGCCGAGCTCGGACGCGTCGCCAAAGCCGGCGGCACGCCGGCACAACTGTGCACCGCGCGCTACCACCAGGCCGACAGCTGGTGGAAGGAGCGCAGCCGCACCCGCTCGGCGCCGCTGTTCGACGAGGCTATCGAGCTGTGCAAAAAGGCGGGCAACGTCGACCTCGAGGTCAAAGCCGCGTACCAGGCCGGGCGCTCGTACGACCGACTCGACGACAAAGACGCGGCCGTGGCGCGGTTCAACCTGATCACCGCGCACGACCACTCGTACGCCGACGACGCGGTGCTGCGCGCCGCCGAACAGTTTCGCGAGCACGGCGACGACGCCACGTACGTGACCATGCTCGAGCAGATTCCCCAGCAGTACCCGGACGGCGACATGAAGCCGGTGGTGCTGTGGCGGCTGGCGTGGGCGGCGTTCAAGGACAAGCGCTACGCCGACACCATTGGTTGGCTCGACCAGGCCATCGCCCTCAACCCCATCGAGCTTCACTGGCGTCGCGCAGGCCAGGCCCAGTACTGGAAGGGCCGGGCGCTCGCGGAGCTCGGCCGCTCGGCCGACGCGGTCGCGGCGTACCGCGAGACCATTCGCCTGTACCCGCTCACGTATTACTCGCTGTTGGCCCTCAATCGCCTGCGCGACGATCACCCGGCGATCTTCGCCGAGGTTCAGCGCGAAATCACCGCGACGCCGCCGGGCTTCGATCCAGCGCAACCCGCCCTGGTCTTCAAGGACCGCCCGCTGTACCGCGGCGAGCGATTCGAGCGCGCCCTGGCCTATCTTCGTCTCGGCCTCACTGAAGAGGCAGCGTTCGAGCTTTCGCGAGCCGGCCTGGCCGCGCCAGGGCACCGACGCCCGGTTGCCGACGACGACCAGCGCGACCTTCTATGGGCCATGGCGTTTCTCTACGACGCCGCCGGTCGCTACGACAAGTCGCACTGGCCCACTCGCTACAACCTCACCGAGTACCAGCGTCACTGGCCGACCGGGCGCTGGCGCACCCACTGGCGCATCGCCTACCCGCTCGCCTTTACCGACCTGGTGGCGAAGAACGCGCGCAAGCACGGCTACCCGGACGAGCTCCAGCTCGGCATCATGCGCGAGGAAAGCGCCTTTAACCCGTTGCTCGAATCGTGGGCCAACGCGGTCGGCCTCACCCAGATGATCTCGTCGACGGCAAAGCGGTTCGCCAAGGGTACCGGCATTGCGGTGACCCGCGAAAACCTCCGCGACCCGGACAAGAACCTAACCATCGGCTCGAACTTCCTGGGCTTTTTGTGGAACACGTTTCAGGGGCGCGTCGGGTTCGCCGTACCGTCGTACAACGCGGGCGAAGGCGCCAGCTGGCGCTGGATGATCGAGCGCCACAGCCCCGACTGGACCTACGACATGTGGCAAGAGGAGATTCCGGGCGACCAGGCTCGCGGCTACACCAAGCGCGTCATCGGCGCGTACTTCGCCTACGCCTTCCTCAAGGACGCCACCATCCCCGCGATGCCCCAGGGCGTGCCCCTCGACCTCGTGCCCGAGTGGCGCCGCAAGCGCAAGTAAGGCCCGCGTGACCGACGACCTGCGGCGCGACCGCGCAACCCGACCGCCGCGGCCGTGGGGCCGTCAGTCGTCGCAGCCTCCCGCGGGTTACCGAGCCCGCGCGGCGTTGTCCGACAGTACCTGGTGAATCTGTGGCCAGGCGCCGCGCGGCATGTCGTGGCCCATGCCCTCGATGAGGTGAAACGACGCCTCGGGCACGGCCCGCGCAGTCGCCCGCCCCCCGGCCGGCGGTATCAGGTTGTCGTCCGAGCCGTGAACGACGGCGGTCGGCGCGCGCACGAAGCGCAGCGCTTCGCCCCGCGTCGGCGTGGCCATCAGGGCGGAGAACTGCCGCAAAAAGCCCGCCGGGTAGTAGCAGCGCTCGAAGCTCTGCACGGCGAGCTTCTCGGTCCACTCCCAGTCGATGTCGAACCCCTTGCTGCCGCACGTCGAGTAAAACAGCCGCGCATTGTCGACCGCGTCTTGTGCGGTGCGGGCGGGCTTGCCGAGCAGCGCGCGCAGCGCATTGGGCGTCGGCATCGAGTAGCGAAGCTCGCCGGTCGTGGACATGATCGAAGCCACGCTGCGGGCCCGATGGGGATGCGCGATGGCAAACGTCTGCGCGATCATGCCGCCGAGCGAAACGCCGGCTACGTGGGCTCGCTCGATGCCCAGGGCGTCGAGCAGGCCCGCGACGTCGTCGGCCATGTCGAGCAGCGTGTAGGGCGACTTCACGGACGCACCGACGAGTCGCCGCCCGAGGGCCGAATAGAAGCTCGGGGCGCGCTGGCCACGAAGCTTTGACGACAAGCCCACGTCCCGATTGTCGAAGCGAATCACGCGAAAGCCGAGATCGGCGAGCTGCTGGCAGAACTCGGTCCGCCAGACGATCATCTGCGCGCCGATGCCCATGATGAGGACCATCGGCTCGCCGGTGCCGAACTCTTCGTACTCGAGCTCGACGGCGGAATTGACCCGGGCGCGCGGCATGCGGCCACTATAGCCAACCCGGGCCAATTCGCAGCGGCGCGGCTTCGCGTTACTGGGCAGTCTTCTTTTTGCGCGCGCCGAACAGGCCGCGCTTGGGCTCGTTGACGCCCTCTTCGCCCAGCTCCTCGGCGAGCTCGGCGACGAGCTCTCGGGCCCGCCGCGACATCTTCTTGGGCACCTCGACCCGGTAGCGCACGACGTGATCGCCGTTGCCGCGGCCCTGGAGTCGGGGAATGCCTTTGCCCCGGCGGACGGTGTAGTCACCGGGCTGAACGCCGGCCTCGACCTCGATTTCTTCCGTCGCCTCGCAGTCGTCGTCGAGGGTTGGAATCGTGACCGTGCCGCCGAGCGCCGCCTTGGCGAAGCCAACGTCGACCTCGGTGAGGATGTCCGCACCGTCGCGCTGAAACCGCTCGTCCGGCTGCACGTGCAGGACGACATAGAGGTGGCCGTGAGGCCCGCCCTCGAGAGACGGCTCCCCCTTGCCGGCGAGGCGCAGCGTCTGCCCATCGTCGACGCCGGCCGGCACGTTGACCGTCAGCTTGGAGTCGCTTTCGAGAGTGCCGTCGCCGCCGCACTCCTCGCAGCGCTCGCTGATGATGCTGCCCTGGCCCTTGCACGCCGGGCACGTCGTCTGAATGACGAAGAACCCCTGGGAATGCAGGACCTGTCCTCGGCCTTCGCAGGTGGGACACGACGTCGGTTTGGTGCCGGGCTTGGCGCCCGACCCTTCGCAGCTGGCGCACAGCTCGCGATGATTGACGTCGACTTCTTTGCTGGTGCCGTGAACGGCTTCGGCAAACGACAGCTCCAGGTCCAGGCGCAGGTCCGCTCCCCGGGCCGGGCCGCGCCGGCGCCGGCCGCCGCCGAAGAAGTCGCCAAACAGGTCGCCGAAGGTCGAAAAAATGTCGTCGACCCCGCGAAAGCCTTCGAAGCCCTGCCCGCGCGGGCCCTCGTGACCGAACTGGTCATAGCGCTGGCGAGCCTGGGGGTCGGCCAGCACCTTGTAGGCGTTGGAGGCTTCCTTGAACTTCTCCTCGGCCGACGGGTCATCCGGATTGCGGTCCGGGTGGTACTCCATGGCCAGGCGTCGATATGCCTTCTTGATGTCTCCGGCGCCCGCATCGCGCCCCACGCCGAGAACTTCGTAATAATCTCTGGGCATACTTCCGACGAAAAGTCCGCGCCTTACGTAATTCCGCCCCGGCGTCGTGTCAAGGACGACACCCCGAGGCTATCGTCTTCCAGTGATCGACCCGCGGCGCCGAATTCTGCAGGGGGCGCCCGCGCCTGCGGATGCCGAGCGCCGCCTCGACCGCATTGTCGAGGTGCTCGAGCCCACGGGAGTGGGCCTCGACGCGCTCTCCGACGTGCAAATCCAGACACTTGCCGATGCGTGTGCTCGCGCCCCCTACCTGGCGACCCTGCTGGCCCGGGATCCCGGACGACTCGCCCGGGTGACCGAAGACCCGTATCGAGACCGGGAAAAAAACCGCGAACAAATGGCCGAGGAGCTCGCCGAGATCACGGGCCCGGTCGCCGCCGACGAGCCAGAAGAGCTGGCGGCTGCCCTCCGCCGCTACCGCGGCGACGAAATCGTCCGGCTCGGGATCCGGGAGCTGCGCACCGGGGTTCGCCGCGAAGTCGGCCGCGAGCTGGCCGCCCTGGCCGACGTGGCTTTCGACGCGGCCATCGCGTTTCACGACCGCGCGCTGCGACAGCGATACGGCCCGCCCCGCTTCACCGACGAAGCCGGCGTCGAGCGCGACGCCGGGCTGGCCGTTATCGGCATGGGCAAGCTCGGCGGCGAGGAGCTCAACTTTTCGTCCGACGTCGATGTCATCTACGTCTACAGCTCCGACAACGGCGCCGCCGGTGACGCGACGCTGCACAAGTATTTCTCGGAGCTCAGCCGCCGGGTGTCGGCGGCCATCGGCGAACAAACCGACGACGACTTCGTCTTTCGCGTCGACCTGCGTTTGCGCCCGGAAGGCACCAAGGGCGCCATCGCCAACTCGCTGCCGTCGACCGAGCGCTACTACGAAACCTGGGGCCGGCCGTGGGAGCGCCAGGCCTGGCTCAAGGCGCGGCCCTGCGCCGGCGATGCGGCTCTGGGCGACGAGGTCATGCGAACCCTCGAGCCCTTCATCCACCGCCGATCCGTATCGCCGTCGGTGATCGATGAAGTCACCGAGCTCAACCGAAAGATCAAGGCCGAGCTCGACTCGTCAGGGGTGGACGCCGGGTTCGACGTCAAGAACGGTATCGGCGGCATTCGCGAGGTCGAGTTCTTCGTCCAGGCCCTGCAGCTCGTTCACGCCGGTCGGCGGCCCGCTCTTCGCGTGCGCACTACCCTGGCCGCCCTCGACCAGCTCGTTTTCGCCGGAATCATCACCAGCGCCGAGCAGGAGATTCTCGCCCGGGCCTACCGATTTCTGCGCCACGTCGAGCACATGCTGCAGCTCGAGTCCGGTCGCCAAACCCAGCGACTGCCGGCCTCGTCAGACGCCGTCGACGTGCTCGCCCGACGCATGGGCTACGACAGCGGCCCGGCGTTTTTGCTCGAGCTCGGCGAACACACCGACGCGGTGGCGGAGCTGTTCTCAACCCTCGGCGAGCCCGACGACCCGCTGCCGCCGGCCGTGCGAACGCTGCTGTCCCGCCACGCGACCACCGAACGACTCGAGGCCGCGTTTTCGCAGCTTGGATTTCACGACCCCGCTCGCGCCGTGAGTCTTCTGGGTTACGCGCGCGAAAAGCCGGCCTCGCCCTTTGGCCCCGCGGCCACCGGGGCAGCCGCGCGCGTAGCTCCCGAGCTCCTGCGCGAGATTGCCGAGTCTCCCGATCCGGACCAGGCGCTGGGCTTCGTCGTGGACCTGGTTAGCAAGCGCGGCTCGTGGTCGGGCATCTGGCGTCTGTGCAACGAGAACCCGGCGGTGCTGCGGCTGGTGGCCTCGCTCTTTGGAACTTCGGCTTATCTGTCGCGCACGTTCGTCAACCGGCCCGAGGTCATCGACGAGCTGGTCGGTGCCGGCCGCGCCCACAGTCGGTGGACCGGCGAGGAAGTGCGGCGCAACATCGAGAGACGCTTCGCCGCGATCGACCCCGACGACGAAGAGCTGCACTGGACCCAGCTCGCGGAGCTCAAACAAAACCACACCCTGCGCATTGGCCTGGCCGACATTGCCGGCGCCCTCGCCCCCGAGGACGTGACCGCGGAGCTTTCCTGTCTGGCCGACGAAGTTCTGCGGGCGGCCTTCGACCTGGTGCACCAATCGATGGTCCGCCGCTCCGGGCGTCCGATCGACCGCGACACCGGCGAGGCCGCGCGTCTGGCGGTGTTCGGCCTCGGAAAACTCGGTGGCCGCGAGCTCGGCTATGCGTCCGACCTCGACATCGTGTTCGTTTTCTCCGGGGCGGGCCACACGGACGGGCGACGGCAGCTCGACAACGGCGTCTTCATGACCCGGCTCGCGCAGCGACTGGTGAGCAGCCTGCACGCGCTGCACCCCGGTGGTCGCCTCTACGAGACCGACACGCGCCTGCGCCCCGAAGGCTCCAAGGGCCTGCTGGTGTCGTCGGTTGAAGGCTGGCGGCGCTACCACGAACGGAGCGCGAGGCTGTGGGAGCGCCAGGCGCTCGTCAAGCTGCGAGCCGTCGCCGGTGACCGCGAGCTGGGCGAACGAATTGAGCGCATGGTGGGCGAGCATCTGTACGGCGACCGGCCCGGCGTTGGCGGCCGGCCAAGCAAAGAAGAGCTGCGCCGCCACGTGCGCGACATGCGCGACCGCATCGAGCGCGAAGTGGCGGGCCGGGAGCTCGACGTCAAGGCCGGGCGCGGCGGCATCAACGACATCGAATTCGCGGCCCAGTACCTCCGCCTCCTGCACGGTTGGCAACACCCCGGCGTACGAGCCACCGGCACCTGCGCGGCGCTCGAGTACGCTCGCGACCACGAGCTCGCCGCCCCCGACCTGTGCGAACGCCTGCTCGAGGGCTACCGGTTTCTGCGCAAACTCGAGCTGCGCATTCGCATCGTTCACGATCGGTCCGAACGTCGCCTGCCCCAGCGCGCCGACGAGCGCGAGCACCTGGCGCGACGCATGAACTTCGCGAATGCGCACGAGCTGCTCGACTACTTCGAGCGAACCCGCGCCACGGTGCGGGCCGCCTACGACGCGGTCGTTCCGGACGGGTAACCGCGCGGCCACAGCTGACCTGTCGGTCCGGGGCGCGGCGGCGCCGTGACGCGGCGCACCGGCGTCCGAGCGCGGGCCCACACCGCGCGAAACGGCGGGTTACGACGGCACGCCCGTGGCCGCGACCGCCTCGCGGCCGTCGCCTTGACCCGGTTTTGGGCGCGCGATAGCGTCGCCGCATGAACAAGGTCGAGAAGATCTGGGTGGACGGCGAGCTCATCAACTGGGACGACGCCACCGAGCACGTGCTGGCGCACACCCTGCACTACGGCCTGGGCGCCTTCGAGGGCATCCGCGCGTACAAGCGGGCCGACGGCCGCACGGCGGTGTTCCGCCTTCAAGAGCACATCGACCGCCTGTTCGAGTCGTGCCACATCTGCACGATCGACATCCCGTACACCCGCGAGCAGCTATTCGAAGCTCACCTCGAAGTGCTGCGGGTCAACAAGCTCGAGTCGGCCTATTTGCGCCCGGTCGTCTACCTCGGCGCCGGCGGCCTCGGCCTCGGCAAGATGGACTCGCCGGTCCGCACCGTCGTTGCGGCCTTCGAGTGGGGCGCGTACCTCGGTGAAGAGGGGCTCACGAAGGGCATTCGGGCCAAGGTCTCGGGCTTTCGCCGGGGCAGCATCGACTCGTTCATGAGCAAAGGCAAAATCAACGGTCAATACGTGACCAGCATTCTGGCCAAGCGCGATGCGCTCAAATCCGGATTCGACGAGGCCATCATGCTCGACGACAACGGGCTGGTCTGCGAGGGCTCGGGCGAGAACATGTTCATGGTCAAGCAGGGCGTGGTCTACACGGCGCCGACCTCGGCCTCGATCCTGGCGGGCATCACCCGGGAGACCGTGATTACGCTTCTGCGCGAGACCGGCCACGAGGTGGTGGAGCGCCAGTTCACCCGCGACCAAATGTGGACGGCGGATGAGATCTTCATGACCGGCACCGCCGCGGAGGTGACGCCCGTTCGCGAGATCGACCACCGCCAGATCGGCAGCGGCGAGCCCGGGGCCGTGACCCGGGCGATCCAGGACAAGTACTTCGCCGTGGTCAAAGGCGACGACAACGAGCACAACGACTGGCTCACCTTCGTGTAGCCATCCGGACCACGCAGGCCCACATTTTCCTCAGCAATTCTCAATCACTACGAAGCGGGCACCTCGACTCCCGCGAGCCAGCCCGGCCTTCTCCTGCGGAGGCCGGGTTTCTTTATTGATTTCGAATTGTTGCGCGATCGAACGGTTTGCGCGCCGCAAGTGCTCGAACGCGCAGCCGGCGGGAGTTGCGGGAGTGTGCGACTCCGGAAAAAGCTCTCGATTGTGAATGGTTACGTGACCACGCCAGAGCCACCTCCCCGGGTGCCACAGGCCGCGAGATCCTTACGGAAACACCATATAGTTCGAGCGTATTTCAAAGTACATCTTTAAAACAACATGAAAAGCGTGCCGCTTTCTCGCGCGCCGCGAATCCCGCCTGTCTCTGCCCCGCAAAGCCGTGGGACATGTCGCACCCTGTATAGTCGCCGCATGAAACCGCTGACCATCCTTCGGGCCGCCGCCTGGCTTGGCTTCGTGCTCGTTGGCTGGTCGCTCAACCTCCGCTGGGGAGCCAACCCGCGCCTGCCGGTCGGCCCCCCGGCTCAGTTCGAACGCCCGGTGGTCGGCGCCCTTCTGCTCGCCTTCGTCGCCGCCTTCGTTCTGTCGGTGTCGGGAGCCGTGGGCAAAGGACGGCCCCCCGCCCTCTGGTCCAAGGCCATCGCCCTGCTCGGCAGCCTGGGCGCCGCCAGCCTCGTCGCGTGGATGCACGTCCGCGGCCCCTCCACCGCCCTCGACGGATCCGGCTGGCTCTGGACCGCCTCCGGAGCCGCCCTGGTCTTCGGCGCCGCCGTCGGCGCCGCCGTCCAACGCGACACGACCCTGGTCGTCAAAAACCCCCCAAAACGAAAACGCCGCTAGCCCCAGCGCACCGGCCACCCCCGCGCCCCCGCCCCCAGACTCGGCCGCCGGTTCGGCTCTCGGACTCGGGTCCGGCCACATACTCGGGTCTCGGAGTCGAGCGTCGGCGTCGGACTCGAATTCGGATTCGGCGTCGGACACGGGTTCGGTCTCGGACACGGGCGCGGTCTCGGACTCGGTCTCGGCCTCGGACTCGGACTCGAATTCGGATTCGGCGTCGGACTCGATCTCGGACTCGATCTCGGACTCGATCTCGGACTCGATCTCGGACTCGATCTCGGACTCGATCTCGGACTCGATCTCGGACTCGAT
>JGI12316J15309_10013825_pt1 | contig 35767 bp, 35 predicted proteins | sample MarCyaLeptolynsp_FD_15309 | JGI IMG/M metagenome (IMG submission 15309) | reverse complement strand
CGCGACGCTTCGCTGCCATACAGCTCGATTTTTGACCGTGCGAACCCCTCCGGTTGCCGACGGTAGATCTGTCCGCCGTCCTGGCGTTCCTCCGCCACAATCGTGGGGCGCAATCCAGCCGCGACGAGCGTCTCTGCGGCACGCACGCCGGCAGGGCCGGAGCCGACGACTATGATCCGTTTGTCAGCCATTGCGATCCAGAAGCTTTCGTCAAAACACGCATCCCGGCATCAACAGGTGTCGTGCAAGCGCGCGTGGATGTGCCGTCTTCCAATCTGACCCAGCAATCCTGACACGCCCCCATCAGACAAAAACCCGCCCGCGGGCCATCGCCGAACTCCGAGTGGCGGAGAACGTCAGCCTGGTTCAGTATCGCGACCAGCAGCGTGTCGCCTTCAAGGCCCGTTGCCGCGCGACCATCGATGAAGAACGCGACGGTTGGGCGATCTTTCTCGGACAGGCGGTGGAAACTGCCGGTCAAACTGTTCTCCTTCGGCCGTTGCCGCCCTGAAAGGTTTGAACGGCGCTGCACATTGGGTTGCGAGGAATTCTAGTGTTGCCTGCTCCTTCGTTGCCAATACAATGAGTTTGGTAGTATATAACCGAGAGTTATGGCATTTTCGGCGGGAACCATGAATGCAAGACAGCTTGAAATCTTTCGCGCGATCATGCGCCACGGGACGTTGACCGCGGCGGCCGAGTCCCTCCACGTATCGCAACCTGCCGTGAGCAAGGTGTTGCGGCATTTTGAAAGCCAGATTGGATACCGGCTGTTCGAACGGCTGGGCGGTCGGCTGGTGCCGACGGCGGAGGCGCGTCTGTTGATCGGTGATGCCGACCGCATCTTTCGCGAAATTGAAGCCTTGAAGGTTTTCTCGGACCGGATCCGCGACAAACAGATCGGACTCCTCCGTATTGCCGCCAGTGCCCCTGCGACGTTCGGCCTGTTGCCGGCCGCAGCAGAGCGGTTCCGGCAGCGCAATCCGGAATTGCGGCTGGACCTCATAACCCTGCCGGCCGAGGAAATCAGCGAGCGCATCGTCGTCGGAGACGTTGACCTTGGATTGACCATGGTGGGGCTGGAACAACCCGGCGTTCGTTCGGAGGTTATCGGGCGCTCGGAAATCATCGCCCTGGTCCGCCCTGACTCGCACCTGGCGGACCTTGAGCGTGTCGAACCTGCCGATCTGAAGAACGAGATATTGATAAGCTATGGCTCCAATACCCATGCAGGCGCTCTCCTGGACCGGGTGTTCCAGCGCAAGGGGCTGACAAGAACGATAGCGATCGAAATCACTTTGTCGGTTGCCGCGGCCCCGCTGGTCCAGCGCGGACTCGGAGTCGCCCTCGTGGACGGGCTCGTGCCATGGGAAAGTTTTGGCGGCCTGACTGTCCTCCGGTTCGTTCCCAGCACAACGCTCGAAATCACCCTGACGACCAGCACTGTGCTTCCAAAATCGCGCTTCGTGCGTGAGTTCAGGCGCGACTTGAAAGCGGTGTTTTCCAGCCGCAGGCGCTGACAGATTTCACCCGCTGATAGGCGCACGCTAACTGTCCACAGCCCCTAATGCCCATCAAGGCCAATCAACACACTTTTCTGTCGCAAGTTTGCTTCAAAGGCCTGGCGACCCAGGTCCCTGCCAATTCCGGAGCGCTTGAACCCGCCTGTCGGGATAATGAAATCCTCGCTTCGGCCGTAACGGTTGACCCAAACGGTCCCAACCTCGAGACGACGGACCGCCTTCAATGCGCGGGTCAGGTCATTTGTATAAAGACCTGCGGCAAGGCCGTAGACAGGATGGTCCGCCAGTGCCAGCCCTTCTTCCTCGTCCTCAAAGCTCTGCACGGTTAACACGGGGCCGAATATCTCCTTGCGAGCGGCGTCCGTCTCCGCGCTGACATCGTTCAGGATAGTCGGCGCATAATATGCACCGCTTCCGAACCCCTCCATCGAACGGCCGCCGATCACAACCTCCGCGCCTTGACCAACAGAGGTCTCGACGATGGCGTCGATCCGATCGAACTGCTTTTGAGAGATGATCGGCGAGTAGCCCGTTGCCTCATGCCATGTCGGTCCGGGGGTGGCTTGCGACATCAGAGCTGCGATCCGTTCAAGCATCTCGTCGTGCCGGCGACGATCAACGATCAAGCGCGATCCGGAAACGCACACCTGACCTGCATTGCTCAGGATTCCTCCCGAAATGCAGCGTGCCGCCAAATCCGTGTCGGCATCTTCGAAAACCAACTGGGGGCTCTTGCCACCGAGCTCCAGCGTGACCGGCTTGATACCGCTCTCCGCGCTGGCCGTCATTATCCTGGCACCGGTTTCGGTCGAGCCGGTAAAGGTGATTTTTGCAACATCCGGATGGCGGCACAACAAATCCCCGGTCAGTGCGCCCTCGCCTTGCACGACGTTGAAAAGGCCGGATGGAAGACCGGCATCGATGGCGAGCTGGGCCAGAAGGACGGCGGACAGGGGCGTCAACTCAGACGGTTTGAGAACGACCGCGTTGCCCGCCGCGAGAGCCGGGGCGATCTTCCATCCAGCCATGACCAATGGAAAATTCCACGGAGCAATTGCGGCCACGACGCCGTAGGGTTCGGCGACCACGAACCCGAACCGGTCATTCGCGGTTGCCGCGACATCGCCGCCATGCTTGTCGGCGAGCTCCGCGAAAAAGCGGACCGTTTCCGCAAGGTAGGGAACATCCCATCGTGCAGCCTGGGCAATCGGCCGCGTCGAACCCAACGCTTCCAGACGGGCCAGTTCGTTGCAATGGCTGTCGATGAGGTCTGCCCAACGGTTCAGTACCCGCACACGTTCGCGCGGCGCCGCGTGCGGCCATCCGCTCCGCCGGTATGCGGCAAGTGCCGCATTAACCGCGCGATCCACGGTCTCGGAACCGGCCGACGGAATTGTCGTGTATTCGGCGCCGTCACTCGGCCGGCGGACTGCAATGGATTGGGACCGGTTTGCAACAAGTGCGCCGCCGATAAGGTGGCCATTCGGCAAATTCTGAGAGGTAGGATCAAAATCGAGCATCTTGCAGCCTCTATTGATCGGGGACACCAGACTCCGACACCTCGATCGTCGGAACACTCTCTATGATCAGCGGCCGCGCTTCAAATACATCTCTAGTAGAAAGGCATAACCCGAGGTTATGGTTCTCAGTGACGGGACATTTCGCGTTACGGCTTCTCTTCTCCTATCCATTTTGAGCTGGGACAGTGAACAGTCCCGGGTTTTCTGGATATTCCCGGCTCTCTTTTTTGCTGCCGTCCGAACTTGACGAGCGACGGGATCCGAGAGCAATACCCTCTTACCCGAGGGGATCAACAGCTCATGATCCACGCCGCATGCCTGCCAATCAGGGGATGCCATCCATGGCAAACGCAGCATGCGCGATGAAGGAACCGATGCCTCCAATTGTGGTTGCTGCCCGATCGAATTCGGGTCGACTGCCATACCGGGTCCGACAGACAAGCTCATTCCTTTTCATGGCCCGCAAAACCCTTGGGCCAGCGCCACAACTGGAACACGCCGTTCACCATACGCCGGCCATGCCGTCGGGGCGGATGTGTGAAATTGCGATGTCATTCCTATCCGCATGCGGGAAAATGCTGCGGAAGCTTGAGTGCAGGACCATCCGTGCAACCGAGTTCGAATTGACCAGATGCCAAGATATGTGGCATAAAATCACATTCACATAACAGGTCTAAATTTGACGGGCGAGAACAATTTTACATAAAGCTATCCAAAAAAATTGTTTAAAAACAATAAATTAATTTGAGTTTTGATATGCCGAAAAATATGCATGATCAAGCGGTGTGATTTTCAGCTGCAAAGATAACATTTTTTTATTTAAAAAAACACTTGAAAAGTTTTAAACTCGGTGGCAGCATTTTCCCGGTTCTGGAAGAGTTTGCCGGAGTGCATCATGAACGGAGAGGAGCGGCGACGGTCGATACTTGATCATCTTCGGGAGGTCGAGACGGAAACCGTTGAGGCGCTCGCGATCATGTTCGGCGTCAGCGGCATGACCATTCACAGAGACCTCGACGTTCTTGAGCGGTCCAATCTGGTTCGAAAGATCCGTGGCGGCGCGACGATCGTTCCCTCGGTCATCTTTGAGGGCGATTATGCCTATCGCGAAGTTCAAAACTTCGGCCTGAAGAAAGCCCTTGCCCGCGACGTGGTGCAACTCATTGAACCGGGCATGGCGGTCATGTTCGACGACAGCTCGACCGTCGCGGAAATTGCGCCGCTTTTGAAATCGGCGGCTCCATTGACCGTTGTCACTCATTCGCTCCCGGTGCTGCGTGAACTCGAGAACGTAGAAGATATTAGCCTCATATGTCTTGGCGGTGTGCTCGATCCGCTCAACAAGTGCTATGTCGGCATGCTTACGGAGAAGACCATCCGGTCGATGCGGGTGGATCTGGCGATCTTCTCGGCCGCTTGCGTCCACGGCGTGACGGCTTACCAGCGCGACACCGACGACATCGTGCGCGTCAAACACGCGATGATGTCGAGCTCGGACCGCCATGTCCTTGTCGTCGACCATACGAAATTCGGCAAATCCGCGCTGTACCGTTTCGCCCCGCTGGATGCGTTTGAACAGATCTACGTCACCGACGGGTTGGCCGAGGCTGAGTGCGAGCGGCTGGCCGCCGCGAATATCAATATCAAGCTTGTCAGTGCGCAATCGACCGGGTCTCAACCGACCTAGCGCAAGACAGAAAACAACAGGATGGCAATATGCTGGGAGCAATTGGAAAAACACGGCGCCTTAGCCGTCTCCTGCGTGGACCAGGCGGGCGCGGAGCCTGTTTTGCCTTCGACCACGGCGCGCAGCTCGGCCCGATCCCGGGCTGCGAGGATGCCGGCCAGGTGATCGCCGATGCCGTGCAGGCGCAGCTCGACGGCATCATCCTTTCTCCGGGTCTTGCCATGCGGCATGCGGAGCTTTTGAACGCAAACGACGCCCCCGTCGTGATCTTGAGGCTCGACCAGACAACGATGTGGCGCGTGGGCGCGGAAAACGGATATCCCGAAGGCCATTCACGCATGATCGCCTCCGTCGAAGAGGCGGTTCAGATGGGGGCCGACGCTGTCATCGCCTACCTGTTTACCTGCCACACCGATCCGGGCCTCGAGACCCGCTCGATCGAAATGGCAAGCGAGGCGGCTCAGAGCGCCAGGCGGTGGGGCATTCCATTGGTCCTGGAACCGATGGCCGCGCGCAACGGCATCGTCGAGGACGTCTTTGATGCCGAGGTGATCGCCATGAACTGCCGCATCGCCGCGGAGATCGGTGCGGATGTCGTCAAGACTGACTGGTCGGGCGATGTCGAAAGCTTCCGGAAGGTTACCAGTACGGCCGGCGTGCCGGTTCTTGCTGCCGGCGGTACGCGCCTGGACTCCGATGCCGACGTTGTCGCGACGATCAACGCGATTTTACAGGCAGACGCGCAGGGCGTCCTTTTCGGGCGCAACATTTTTCAGGCGGAGAACCGCCTTGCTCTGATGCGTGAAGTGCGCCGCGTAATTCACGATGTGTGACGTGTCCGAAATCCAGGGCATGTCCAGAGCCAAAAAGCAACGGTTTCAATCCGTTCACCGGTTGCGCGGCAACCAAAATCTAGATGGAGGATGAAGGATGACAAAGATGAGATCTAAGCGACTCAAGTTCGGCGCCTCGCTGTTTGCACTGAGTTTTCTGTTGGCACCACAGGCCGTCTCGGAAGAGCTGACGTTCGTGTGGCACGCCGGAACATGCGCGGACGCCTTCGTTGAGATTTCCCGCGACTTTCCCGGAGACATCACCATCAAGGCCGCCGTCGTGCCTTACGGTCCCGAGTGGCACAACAAGATCGCATCGGAATTTGCGATTAAGGGTGACGCCTTCGATTTCGCCATGTGGGACAGTCAATCGACCGCGGAATTTGCCGGCGGCGGACATGCCTATTCCATCAACAAGGTGTTTGAGTCTTCCAAGGTTCTCTCGCCCGACCTGTTCCCGGCGGCGAGCCTGGCGCGCTACGGGGAATACCCGGACAATTCGGGGAAGCTCTGGGGACTTCCTGTGAATCAGGACGCCTACGGCTTCATGTACCGGCGCGACCTGTTTGAGAACCCGGATGAAAAGGCTGCGTTCAAGAAACGTTATGGCCGCGACCTTGCCGTGCCGCAGACCTATCAGGAGGCGGCGGAAGTCGCCGAGTTCTTCACCCGGCCCGACCAGGACCTCTATGGTTGGGGACAGATGGGCGGTCGGGAATACGACTTTGCGACCACCGCCTCCAACTCGTTCCTTTGGTCGTTCGGTGGCGAACTCTACAATCCCGAGACCAATGAGGTTCAGGGTTATCTTAACTCCCCGGCATCCATCGACGGTATCAAGGCCTACGTCAAGATGTTCGAGTACGGACCTTCGGGCAGCCAGAACTGGGGATGGGACGAAGTCAACGCGGCATTCCAGCAAGGAAAGCTCGCCATGGCGATGCAATGGTACTATTTCCACGGCTCCAATTCGGATCCCAAAGTGAACCCGCATGCCGAGAACACGGGTTTCGCCAACCTGCCGGGTGCGATCGGTCGCGATGGCCTCTTCCGTCGTCAGTTCTCCGTTGGCGGCCAGGGCATGGGCATCAACACCTATTCGGGCAAGATCGACTCGCTCGTGACATTCATGGAATGGTACTTCCAGCCCGAGCAGCAACGCCGTTACGCGCAGGTTTGCCAGACCGGACTGAAGTCCGTCCTGGACAGTGCCGAATGGCAAGATCTGAACAGCTACAACAAGCACTTTGCCAAAGCGCTGCAGTTCACCAACGATTACTGGCACCTTCCCGAATACGCCATTCTTCTGGACGTCCTGCAGGAGGAGGTGACCAATGCCGTCTCCGGACGGAAATCGGTTGAAGATGCGTTGACCGACGCTGCCAAACGGCACGAGGACGTCCTGGCGCGCGCCGGCTATGAGATCAAACGCGGCGACAGTGCGCCCGAAGTTCCAGACACCGTCATCACACCCGTTGGACAACCTGAAGTCGTTGCCCTGCCGGTCGATTGACGGCCTGCGGGCGGAGCCGACCTCTCCGGCTCCGCCTTTTTGTGAAACTTCGCTGCTAGACCCCGGGACCCAGAGATATGCGGAAGTCGTCCATCACGATCATTCCAGTCTTCGTGGTTATTGGCCTCTATCTGGTGTTCTCAATGGGGCCCATTGTCTGGATGTTCCTGTCATCGTTGAAGGACAGGCAGGAGCTGTTCACGTGGCCGCCGAGCCTGATTTTCTCGCCTGATCTGGACAGCTATCGAGCTGTCTTCGGTCTTGGCGAAGCAAGGAACTCCGCCAGTTCGGAAGGATTGTTCCAAGCCGTGATAACGTCGATCATTGTCTCGTTCGGCGGGACCGCCCTTGCCGTGACCTTTGGCACGCTTGCGGGTTACGCCGCTTCGCGTTTCGCATTTCCCGGCCGTGACGACTTCATGTTTTTTGTTCTTTCGACCCGGATGATCCCGCCGGTGGCGGTCCTGGTCTTCTATCACTTCATGTTCGCCAAGCTGGGCCTTATCGACACCCGCCTCGGATTGGTACTCGTCACCACGTTCATCAACCTCGGTCTCGCGACCTGGATCATGAAGGGCTTCTTCGACAGTGTGCCGCGGGAAGTGGAGAATATCGCGCTCGTTAACGGTTACACGCGGCTCTATGCTTTCAGGAAGCTTGTTCTGCCGATGGTCCGGGGCGGGGTCGCGGCGACGGCGGGCTTCTGCTTCATCTTCGCCTGGAACGAGTTCACGTTCTCCTCGGTTCTCGCCACGACGCGCGCGCAGACCTTACCTGTCAAGATTTCTTCAGCCATGGGAGCGACCGGGATCGAGTGGGCCCAGATTTGCGCCGCCGGTGTCGTGCTCGTTGTGCCCGTGGCGGTGTTTTTCTACCTGATCCGCAAATATCTTCTAATGGGCATGACCTTCGGCGTGCTGGGTGGGTCGAGGAACTGACATGAACACTATGCCGGGCATCAATGCACACACAGGCGGTCAGAAACGCGTCATCCCGAAGGCGACGCCCGATGGTTTGATTTGCGGGCTCTTTCTCGCCCCGTCCCTGTTCATCCTGATCTTGATGGTCGCCTATCCCTTTGTGTCGCTGCTCTACTACAGCACGCTGAGATTTTCGGTGCTGCGCCCCCTGCAGGGCGCTCAGGAAGTCGGCCTGCTGAACTACACGTCGATGCTGACAGACGTTTCTCTCTGGCAAAGGTTCATTTTCACCGGGCAGTTTGTTCTCTCCACCGTTATCGTTCAATTCGTCATCGGGATTGCGGTTGCCTATGCCTTCTCGCGCGATTTCCGCGGCCGGGACCTGATCTTCACCATGGCGCTGCTGCCGATGATGCTGTGCCCGATCGTGGTCGGTTTTCTGTGGCGCTACATGTTCAACTCGGAGTGGGGGGTCATGAACTATCTCATGACGCTCATTGGCATTGGAAAAATCGACTGGCTCGGTGTCGCCGACAATGCGCTTCTCGCGGTGGTCATCGCCGATGCCTGGATGTGGACCCCATTCGTTATTCTGCTTGCCACGGCGGCGTTTCGCGGGATCCCCAAGGACATTCGTGAAGCCGCGCAGATCGACGGCGCCTCTGCCGCCTATCAATTCTTCCGCGTCACGCTGCCGCTTTCGACACCGATCCTGCTCATCGCCTTCCTGCTTCGCCTGATCGACGCATTCAAACAAAGCGATCTTTTCCTCGCCATGACCGGTGGCGGACCCGGTTCGGAGACGGAAACCGTCTCGTTTCGTCTCTCAAAGATCGCCTTCAGCTATTTTTATACGGGCGACGCTTCGGCCCTTGCCGTCATTCTTCTGGTGATCATCATCGGACTATCCCTCATCCTGGTAAGACACCTGAACCGCGTGAAGGGGCGCCGCTGATGTCGCGAATTTCGCTCAGCAACGTAGATGTCCGCTTCGGAGACGTGCATGCCGTCGATTCCATCTCGCTCGACATCGCGGAAGGAGAGTTTGTCGTTTTCCTCGGGCCCTCGGGCTGCGGGAAGACAACGACCCTGCGCTGCATCGCCGGTCTGGAAACGCATTCAAGCGGCACGATTAGCTTCGACGACAAGGTCGTTGACGACCTGACACCCCAGCAGCGCAAGGTTGCCATGGTGTTTCAGTTCGTGTCGCTTTATCCGCACATGAAGCTCGCCGAGAACATTGCCTTTCCTCTTCGCGCAAGCGGGGAACGCGGGCCGAGTGTCATGGAAAAAGTCAACCGGATCGCTGAAGTCTTCGATCTGAAGGACATGCTCCACAAGCGCCCCAGCGCGCTGCCGCCGGGCGCCTGGCAAAAGGCCGCTCTTGCCCGGGCCATGGTGCGGGAGCCGCGAGTCCTTCTGCTCGACGAACCGCTTTCTGCCATCGATGAGCAGTTCCGCGAGGAAATGCGTTGGGAACTGAGGCACATTCAGAAAGAGCTCGGGACGACGACCATTCATGTCACCCATGATCAGCGTGAGGCGATGTCGCTCGCCGATCGGGTGGTGTTGATGAAGGACGGGCGGATCGTGCAGGCGGGAACGCCCGCTGAACTGTTCGATGAGCCTTGCGATCTCTTTGCCGCGCAGTTCATCGGTTCGCCGTCGATGAATCTGATCCCCGCCGCGGTCGAGAACGGTGACGTCCGTGTCGGCGGCCAGCAGATCGCCTTGCCGGACGAACTCCTTGCCAAGCTTTTCGAGACCGGCGGCGGCAAAGGCATGACCCTGGGGATTCGCCCCCGGGATGTCACGCTTGCCGGCACGGGAGAAGGACCGGAAGTCGAGGCCACCATCGTCAGTGTTTCATCGCTCGGACGCGAATACCGGATGGACTTCGAACTTGGCGGCGCTGTCTACAAAGGAACCTTGCAGGGAAGCGGGGCGCCTCAGGATCGCGTGCGCCTGGCGTTCGACAGCAGCAAAATTCTGTTTTTCGGGCCGGATGGCCGCAGGGTGAGCCTCTCATGACAACGGTGATTGAAGCGCGGAACCTGGCAAAATCATTCGGCAGAGTCCGTGCGCTCGACGGACTCAGCTTCTCGGTGAAAGAAGGAGAGATTCTGGCGCTCCTCGGTCCCACAGGCGCCGGCAAAACCACCACCATGCGCTGCCTCGCCGGGCTCGAGAAACCGGATTCCGGCGAAATCGTCCTCGACGGCGTGGACGTGACCGGCGAGAGCGCCCGTGCCCGCGATGTTGCGGTTGTGTTTGAGGGGTTCAACCTTCTCCCCACGCTTTCGGTTCGGGACAACGTGGCCTTCCCGTTGAGGTCCCCGGTATATAGGGAAAGCGAGGACTTGATCGCAAGCCGCGTCAGCACCGCCGCGGCCGATCTCAAGATCTCCCATCTGCTTGATCGCCGGATCGACCAGCTTTCCGGCGGAGAAAAACAGCGCGTTGCCATAGCCCGCGCGCTCGTGCGCCGACCGCGCGCGTTTCTGCTCGACGAACCGCTCAGCGCCCTCGATCTGAAGCTGCGGGAGGCACTTCAAGCAGAACTCAAGGAGGTTCACGAAAAGTTCGGCGCAACCGTTCTTTACGCGTCGCATGACTTCCCGAGTACCGCTGAACTGGCCGACCGTATCGCACTGATCGAGGATGGCCGTATCTTGCAGATCGGCCGTTTGCCTGAATTGATCGCCGATCCGCATTGGCTTTCGGTCGGATTGCTGATCGGCAGCCCGTCGCTTGCTCAGTTCTCGGCCGGGGCCGCCGGCGGCGAGGTCACAATCGACGATACGAACTGCGTCTTCAGCGCCGCCAGCCTGGATCTTTCGCCCTCGGTTTCCGGCGCGGTGCGCATAGGCATTTGGCCCGAAGATGTCGTCCTTTTGTCCGAGGCGCGTTCCGGTACACTCAGCGGCATCGTATGGGCGACGGATTTCCGTGGAGCGGACCAGGCTATCGAGGTGCGCGTTGGCTCTCACCGGTTGCGCAAAGCCGTGCCGCGCGACATCCTGTTGCGGGAAGGCGAGACCGTACATCTCTTCCTACCGCCGGAAAGCTGCTTTACATTTGCACCGGAAACCGGGCGACGGCTTGACACCCGGACCAAGCGAAGCGCGGACGCGCAATCGGCTGAAGCCCACTAGGGAGCGCCTGATGATCAAGCTTTTGTACGTACTGGCCAACACCCTGATCCTCGGTGGTTTCGGCATGCTGTGCCAGCCGTTCTTCGCGGCGCTCTACAGTCTCGGCTTCCCGGTCATTGTTGTCGGGGTGGCTATCCATATCGCCCTGGATCACGTTCCTCGATCCGGAGAAGAGGACATCTGAGCATCAGGAGGAAAGAATGCACAGTAAGAAGATCATCAACGCGCCGGACAGACTCATTCCCGAAATCATGGAGGGACTGGTTCTCGCGAGCCATGGCAGCCTTGTCCCGGTTGAGGGAGCCGATGCGCTGATCCGGGCCGACATGCCCGACGACAAAGTGGCCCTCGTCATCGGCGGCGGCTCCGGGCATGAGCCGATGTATACCGCCTATGTGGGTGACGGGCTGGCCGACGCCTCGATTCTCGGCAACATTTTCGCCGCGCCGACGCCGGATCACATACTCGCCGCAATCAAAGCGGCAGACAGGGGCAAGGGCGTTCTGCTCGTCTATGGCAATTATGCCGGCGACAACATGAATTTCGACATTGCCTCGGAAATGGCCGAGGCGGAGGGCCTGCGGGTGCGAACCGTCCGCGTCATGGACGACGTCGCGGTGCCGCGCCACGAAGATCGCCGCGGCATCGGCGGGGCCTTCTATCAGGTGAAAGTGGCGGGTACGGCCTGCCGCGAAGCCTCGACGCTCGAGGAGGCTGCCGCGCGCGTGGAGCATGCGCGGGAAAACCTTCGCACACTCGGCGTTGCCGTCAGTGCGGGTTCGATGCCGGAGACTGGTGAGCCCACCTTCTCTCTTGGTCCGGACGAACTTGAAATCGGCATGGGCGCGCATGGTGAGCCCGGCGTAGAGCGCCGCAAGATGATGTCCGCGCAGGATCTTGCCCGCGAGATGACGACCCTTCTGGTCGATGATCTGCCCTACCGCAGCGGCGACCGTGTTGCGATCCTGTTCAACAATCTCGGCGCGACGACGATGATGGAGCTCCTGATCGTCAATCGAACCGTTCGTTCCGAACTGGAGGCACGGGGAATAGAATGCGTGCGCACGGACATGGGCCACTATCTGACCTGCCAGGAGATGCAAGGTTTCTCCCTCACTCTGATCAAGCTCGACGACACGCTTGAAGCCGATCTTGCCGCGCCTTGTCGGTCGATCGGCTACAGCCAAGGGGCCTGAAGACATGTCGCTGGATGTTGCGGATCTGACTGCCCGGCTTCGCACCGGATGCGACGCCATAATCGCCGCGGAGGACATCCTGTCGGAAGCCGACCGTGCAATCGGCGACGGCGATCACGGTGTGGCCATGGCGCGCGGGTTCTCGGCCGCCGCCGAGGCACTTGCGAACTCCGAACCGGACAATGCGGCAGAGGTCTTCCGCCGAATTGGCATGGCCGTCCTGTCAAAATCCGGCGGCGCTTGCGGGGCGATCTTCGGAACCTTCTTTCTCGGAACGGCCAAAGCATTGCCTGCGGACCCCGGTCCGGCCGACGTTCTTGCTGCGATGGGCAGGGGGCTTGACGACATGAAAGCGCGTGGCGGCGCGGCGGAAGGCGATAAGACCGTGATTGATGCGCTCGCGCCTGCCCTGCGAGAGGCGGACAAGGCAACTGGATCGCTCGACGAGCTGTTCAAGGCGATGGCGCGTGGCGCGAAGTCAGGCGCTCAAGCGACCTGCGATATGCGCGCGGCAACCGGCAAGGCACGCAGCCTTGGTGAGCGGTCAGTCGGCTTCGTCGACCCGGGGGCCCTTTCGATGTCGACCTTTTTGACGGCCGCGGCGGGAGGCGCTGCGCCATGAAACCGCTTTGACGGGAAAGCCGCCGGTTCATGGGCATGCTCAGCTCAGGTTCAGGTCCGGCATAGTTTTCACCAGGTCGTCAACGGCCTTCATCTGCGTCAAAAAATCCTTGAGACGGTCCAGGGGCAAGGCGCTTGGGCCGTCACATTTTGCATTGTCCGGATCGGGATGCGCCTCGAGGAACAACCCTGCCAATCCCACTGCCAGACCCGACCGGCCCAACTCGGCGACCTGATGGCGCCGGCCGCCCGATGCATGCGCCAATGCTTCCCGCATTTGCAGGGCGTGGGTGACGTCAAAGATGATCGGTGCATCGTTGCTGCACTCCTTCATGGTCCTGATGCCGAGCATATCAACGACCAGATTATCGTAACCGAAACAGGATCCACGCTCGCACAGCATGATACGCTCAGTGCCGCATTCCCTCAGTTTCTCAACAAGGTTCCTGACTTGCGGCGGGCTCATGAACTGAGGCTTCTTCACATTTATCACAGCGTTTGTGGCAGCTACGGCGGCAATCAGATCGGTTTGCCGAGCCAAGAAGGCGGGCACCTGCAACACGTCGCAGACGTCCGCCACGGGGCTCGCTTGCGAAACCTCATGCACATCGGTTGTAACGGGGACATTGAACGCGTTTTTTATGTCCTGAAGCACCCTGAGACCCTCGGCCAGGCCCGGCCCCCGGAACGAATGAATCGATGATCTGTTTGCCTTGTCGAACGAAGCCTTGAAAATGTACGGGATGTCCAGCGCCCGGGAAACCGACACGAATGCTTCGGCTACGCGAAAGGCCGTGTCGCGGGATTCAATGACATTCATTCCCCCTATCAGCGTCATCGGTTGACGATTGCCGATACGGATATCTGCTATCTTCACATCCGCCAAAATGTGTCTCCTCCTGTTGGAGCGGGTCTGAGTAAATTTGGCCATCCCTACCATGCCGCATGCAAAAGGCCTCTCTGTTTCGCTTGGGTTCACCGCCTGACAGAGTTCGGATTGCGATATGATCTTGATGTCAGCGAACGGCGCCGTTGGATTTATGCTGCGAATGCCAAGAGATCCACGGTGCGGAAAGCCCGGCATTCCGCGCCATAGGGGTCACCCCACCGTCAGTCAATGTTCGAAGTCTGCTGCGCGGTCGAACATTGCGTGCAGCATCTCATGCCGCGGGACGCGCGAGCCGGGGTAGGCCGCGCGGCTGTGGGTCAGGCCGAGACCGAGCAGCGTCTCCGCGATCTTGTAGGAAAGCGGGCCGGGGTTGATCACCGGGACCGGCAGCCGCTCCGCGAGATAGGCGTGGGACTGGTGCATCGTTGTCGATCCGAGGATGATCACCTCCGCGCGGTCTTCGGCGATGCAGGTTCGCGCCAGCGCCTCGAGTGCGGGAAAGATCTCGCTCTCCTTGCCGGTCATGAGGGCCTGGTTGTCGGGAACGACGTCAAGGGAACGGATCGAGACACAGGCATGGGCGAGCCCGAGGTCGTTCAGCGTCTTTTCATAGAGGTGCCGCCAATGCTCCCACATGGTCACGATTGAAAACCGGTTGCCCAGCATCATTGCCGTCAGCATGGCGGCCCGGCCGGGCCCGATTACCGGGATCGACAATTCGGAACGCAGCCCCGCGACGCCGCTGTCGCTGACGGTATCGATGCAGACCGCATCATATCCTTCTGCTTCCGCCTCAAGTCCGGCTTCCAGCATGCCGATGTCGGCCAGCGCCAGATCCGCACCGCTGATGTAGTTGCGCGGCGCGGCGCGCACCGAGCGGAAGTCGAACCGGATATCCGGACCGAGCCTTACCGCGTCGACTTGCGCGCCGCGCAGGGCGCGGTTCTCCTCCGGCATGGGGAACGGCACGATTACGAGCACTTTCTTCATCGGTGATTTTCTCTTTTGTCGGTTGGATTTCTCGCAGACTATGATGTGTCGCCCGGCACGTGTCACGTGTTACATGTCGCGGGCAGCGGGCCCGAGCGCGAGGAGCAGGATATGCGAGCGGACGAACAGATTGCCTTGGTCGAGGCGTATTTCGCCGCCGTGGACGCCGAGGATTTGCCCAGGGTTTTGGCAACGCTGGCCCCGCATTGCGTCTTTACCGTCGAAACGCATGGCGTGCGACTGCAGGGACATGAAGAGATCTCCTCCATGTTCCATCGTTTGTGGGCCAGCCATCGCGCCGTTCGGCACCACGCCTTCGTGCACGTGCCCGACCCGTCGGGCGGGCGCATCGCGAGCCGGTTTAAGGTCGAAAACACCGAGACGGATGGGCGCTTGACCCACAAGTCCAACTGCAACTTCTTTGAAATCGAAGATGGCAGGTTCGAGGCGGTGGCCGTCTACATGACGGGCGTCAACACGCTGGAGGGCGGCGATGGTGGCGTTTAGAGATTGTCGGGTTTACCCGGGTCATCCAAGTGCGTCCGGGTGGACCCGAACGGCTCCACGCAACACTGCATCCGATGGCTGGATGTGGATCGCATTTCCAGACGACCTGCTCGCGGGCGGCCTCAACCAGAAGATCCAGAACGGGTCGATCCTGGACGTGGAAACCGTGTTTGACGGGCCGGGCGGGTTTGTGCCGCTGCATGATGATGGCGGCATGTTTGGAGGCGGGGCGGGTCTCGACTTTGTTATGTAGGAGGGTGGGGGGCAGGGGGACGTGAAATGGAATGCGTGCGCCTGCCATTCCGCCTCCCCGCAATCCCTCCATACGTCCTGCCCGCGCAGGCGGGCACCCACCGGGATGCGGCCAATCACGCTCCCGGAAGAGGCGGGATGGTGGGTCGCCGCGACAGGCGCGGCGATGACGTGGGGGGAGCAGGAGTTCTGAAATTGCGTTCGCGGAGCGTGCCGGAAGGGTTGGCTTGAGAATCCGGACTGTCCTGCGGCCCAATACGCCTTGCCCCTAACCGCTATCCCCGAATAACCACCTTCAGCGCCTTCTTGGCGATCATGTCGCGGAGTGCTGCTTCGGTGTCTTCGATCGACCGTTCGCCGGTGATCAGGCGTTCGGCGGGAAAATCCGGGTCGGCCAGGAGATCGAGCGCCCGTTTGATCGTGTCCGGACGGTGGTGATAGACGCCCTTGATCGTCAGTTCGCTGTAATGGACCAGATGGGTGTCGAGCTCGATCGACGTGCCTGGCGCGCAGCCGCCGAACAGGTTGACCAGTCCGCCGGCGCGCACCGAGGCGATCGCGTCGAGCCAGACGCCCGGTACGCCGGTGGCGTCAATGGCGATCCAGGCGCCCTTGTTCCACAGGGTCGCCGCCCTGACGCGCTCCGCCTGACCGCCGCCGCGATCGATGCGCAGGGTCTTGGCGGCGCCGAGGTCGCGGGCCGCCTGCAGGCGCTCCGGGTTCGGGTCGGCCATGATCACCGTCTGATCGAGGGCGGCTAGGGCTGCGACAAACAGCAGGCCGATCGGGCCGCCGCCGAAAATGATGATCTCGACCGGGCCCTCGGCCCCGTAGCGCGGCAGTTCGCAGGCATCGATGCCGTGCAGCACGCAGGCGAGCGGTTCGGTGAGTGCGGCCTTTTCGAAGTTCAGTCCGTCCGGGATCGCATAGGTGTTGCGCCGGACGAAACGCTCCGGGACCAGCAGATATTCGGCAAAGGCGCCATTCAGATAGTGCAGGTCCTCGCAGAGATTTTCCCGGTCGCGCACGCACAGTTCGCACAGGCCGCAGGGCGCGGAATTGGCGACGACGATCCGGTCGCCCGCGGCGAATTTATCGACACCATCGCCGATTGCCGCGACGGTTCCGGCCATTTCATGCCCGAACAGGGTCGGTACCTTCAGCATGCGCGGATGGCCGCCGCGCTTGAAGACCTTGACGTCGGTGCCGCAGGTGGTTGCCGCGCCGACGCGCAACAGGATTTCGCCCGTGCCCGGTTCCGGGACCGGAACATCGCGGATATCGATCGTCTCCGGCCCGGTCAGCACCGCGCCTCGCATGGTCTTTGGCAATGTTGTCACGCGGAACCCGTTGTCCTGGATTGTGTGTAAAGCACTTTCAGCGCCTCGCGGCGGACGCTGAGGTCCACGCCGTGCTGGAAGTCGTCGAGCGGCATCTCGTGGGTCACGAGCGGGGAGGGGTCGAGCGCGCCGTCGCAGATCAGGTCGAAGACCTTTCGTTGTTCGGCAAGTGCGCCGGAATAGGTGGCGACGATGCGTTGCTCGCCCTTGAAAAGCGCGTTGAGGTCGAACCCTGCCTGTTCGCCGTCGCCGGCATGGGCGAACAGGACAATGGTGCCGCCGGCACGCGCCATCTGTAGTGCCGAGCGCAAGGGCCCGCTGCCGCCGACCGTGTCGAAGACGGCGTCGACGCCGAAACCGGCCGTCAGGTCGGAAGCCGTCTGCGCGGCGTCCTCGCCCGGGGCGGCGCAGGCGGACGCGCCGAGGCGGGTGGCGAGTGCCAGCCGGTCGGCGGCCGGGTCGATCATCAGGACCCGGGCGCCGGGACGCGCGGCGCGGATGGTCAGGAGATGCAACAAGCCCATGCTGCCGCTGCCGAGCACGATGGCGGTGCCGCCGTCGCGCAGGCCGGAGCGGTCGATGCCGCGCAGCACGCAGGCCGCCGGTTCGACGAACACGGCCTGGGCGTCGGACACGTGGGCAGGCACCCGGTAGGCGGCCTGGCGGACGGCGCGGGCCCGGATCCGGATCGTGTCGGTAAACCCGCCGGGATCCATCAGGTTTTCCTTGAATGTCGGGCACATGGTCTCATTGCCGCTGTCGCACAGGAGGCAGTCGCCGCAGGAGACGTGGTGCGGAACCACGACCCGGTCGCCTTCGGCAAAGCCGCCGGCATTCGGGCCGGCTTCGATCACCTCGCCGACGATTTCATGGCCGAGCACGGTGCCCGGCGCGGCGGTACCGGTCTTGAGCTTGAACAGGTCGGTTCCGCACAGGCCCGAAACCCGGAGACCGAGCACGATCTCGCCATCACCGGGTCGCGGCACCGGGCGCGGCTGCAATTCGATCCTGTCGCCGCCTAGGCAGACAATGGCGGCGTTGCGGGTCCGGTCTTTCGTCTCTGAGACGCCAGACGATTCAATGAGATTCACGAGAGGCTTCCCGACCGTTGCAGATTGAATTTCGGACATTCGTGGCTTCGGGTGTCGTTTGTCAAATGCCGCAGCCTCGTTTTTCCAAGATTATTGTCCCTATAACATTCGGTCCGGCTTGTCAGGCCTCAAGGGCCGGGTCATGGTTTCGCTGCAAAGTGTCCACGGATCGATGGGCCGTCACCGTGGATTTCGCCCCTCCCACACAAAGCATCCCGAGAGACGTTTCATGAAGCTCAAGGATATAAGAACCTACGTCACCGTGCCGCCGACGGGGATCGGCGGCTCGTTCTGGGTCATCGTCAAACTGACCACCGACAACGGTATCGAGGGCATCGGCGAATGTTACGGCATTCCCGTGTCCGGCGACATTGCCTGCCGCATGGTCGAGGATACGTTCGAACGGTTCTTTGCCGGGGAAGATCCGCACAATGTGGAGACCTTGTTTCGCCGGGTCTATTCGGCGGGCTTCACCCAGCGCCCCGACGTCTCGATGATGGGCGTGTTCAGCGGGCTTGAAATCGCCGTCTGGGACATTCTCGGCAAGGCCTCCGGGCAGCCGGTCTACAACCTGATCGGCGGACGGTTCCACGAGCGCCTGCGCACCTACACCTATCTCTATCCGCCCAATATCGACGGGTCGGGCTGGACGGCGGACGGCGAGCCGGATGTCTATCACGACGGCGACGCGGCGGCCGAGGCGGCGCTGGCCTTTGTCGAAAAGGGCTTTACCGCGGTCAAGCAGGACCCCGCCGGTCCCTACTCCTTCCAGGGCGGTCGCGAATTGTCGCTGCATGAACTCTCGCGATGTGAACACAATGTCAGACGCATTCGCGAGGCCGTCGGAGACAAGGCCGATATCCTTTTCGGAACCCATGGCCAGATGACGGCATCCTCGGCGATCCGGCTGGCGCGGCGGCTGGAGGTCTACGATCCGCTGTGGTTCGAGGAGCCGTGCCCGCCCGACCAGATGGAGGCGATCGGCAAGGTTGCGCGGGCGACGTCGATCCCGGTGGCGACGGGCGAGCGGCTGACCACGAAGCTGGAATTCCATGAGGCGCTGAAGGCCGGGGTTTCAATCCTGCAGCCGGATATCGGCCGCAGCGGCGGCATCTGGGAAACCAAGAAGATCGCGATCCTGTCGGAATTGTACAATGCCCAGGTCGCGCCGCACATCTATTGCGGCCCAATCGCCCATGCCGCGGCGGCGCATGTCGGCTTCTCCAGTCCGAGCTTCCTGATCCTGGAAACCATCCAGACCGATTTCCACGACGCAATCCTGAAAAAGCCGCTGACCTGGGAGGAGGGCTATCTGGTTGCGCCAACCGAACCCGGCCTCGGCATCGAACTCGACGAGGAGGCGGTTCTCGCCCAGCCTTATTCGAGCGGCGGCCGGCTGCATCTGGAAATGTGCCAGACGCCGCTCGGATCGGCGAACGAGAAAATCATCACCGAGATCGAGTAGGTTGATCCGTCGACAATGTTCCGCCGGCCTGGATGCCGCCGGCGGACATTGGTTGAATTGGCGCCCGGCGGGGACATATTCTGAAAGGAAGCGATCTCAACCCGCAGATCCCGGAAAGGCCCGACGCGGACACATGTCTCCGAGTTCCCGCCACAGAGTGCGAAACATCCTGCACACGACACTGCTGATCGCCGGCATGGCGGCGATCACCTGGGTTTGCGTGGCCGCGATCTTCGGTCCGATGCTCGGATTGTGGGCTATTGTCGGTGTCGGGCTCGGTCTCCTGTTCGCGCCCCGGGTGCCGAAACAGATGATCCTGTCGCTCTATCGGGCGCGCCCGCTGACGGCTTCGGTCTTTCCCGACGGTGCCGCCATGCTGGCCCGGCTTGCGCGCGACACCGACCTGGAGGCGGTGCCGCGCCTCTATTACCTGCCGAGCGCGGTGCCGAACGCCTTTGCCATCGGCTCGCCGCGCGACAGCGCCGTCGTGGTCAGCGACGGATTGTTGCGGACCCTGAACGGGCGCGAGTTTTTCGGCGTGCTCGCGCATGAAGTCAGCCATATCGCCCATCGCGACCTCCGCATCCTGGGCCTGGCCGATCTGATGGCGCGGCTGACCAGTGTCGCGGCCGCGGTCGGCATCTTCTTTTTGTTTTTGAACATTCCGCTTGTGCTGATCGGCGAGGCTGCATTGCCGTGGATCCTGGTCGCCGTCCTGATCTTTTCACCAACCCTGATGAGCCTGTTGCAGCTGGGCCTGTCCCGGGCACGGGAATATGACGCCGATCTCGGCGCCGCGCGGCTGACGGGAGACCCGATGGCGCTGGCCTCGGCATTGCGCAAGCTCGACCGGATTGCCGGCCGGGCCTGGGAGCAGATCGTGCTGCCGGGCCGCCGCAATCCCAATCCGAGCCTGTTGCGGACCCATCCGCCGACCGAGGAACGCATCGCCCGTCTTGCGGAACTGGCGCCGGCGCCGAAACAGCAGCCGGTCTATACCCAGGCGGGATTGCACGGATTTCCCCGTGTTTACGCCCGGCCACGGTTTCACCGCACGGGCGTGTGGTTTTAGAGTCGTTCAGGGCGCTGCCGTTTCCCCATGATTGCGGATTTGGCGACCGCATGAAGAGGCGCGATGCAACGCGAACGCTTGTATCAATCCGCAGAAAACGCCAGCACCAGCAGACCCAGAACCGTGACCAGGGCGCCGGCCATGATCGGCAGCCCGGCCCAGCCGTGGCCGAGCAGGCCTTCCTGCAGGATGATGAAGACGGGGGTCAGATAGACGTAGGACAGGACCTTCGACGCCGGCAGGCGCAGGGAGGCGAACTGGACCAGAAAGAAGGTTCCGGCCGTGGTGAAAATGGCGAGATAGGCGATCACCCACCAGACGATTGGCGGCAAGGCGGTCCAGTCGGTGGCGAGGATTTCGGCCGCACCGTAACCGGCGATCCAGACCATGGTCGCGGCCAGCGTCCAGAATGTGAACAGGAGCACCGGTTCGCCGCGATTGAGCCTCTTGACCATCGGCGCATAGAGCGCGTGTCCGGCGCAGCCGACCAGGAAGATCAGTTCGCCGCGCCCGACCTTGAAGGCGAGGATGGCGTCGATATCGGCCTTGAAGATCACCCAGATCGACCCGAGGCCGGCAAACAGAAGACTGATCAGGATGATCCGGGACGGCGTCTGTCTCAGAACGAAATAGCCGAACAGGGTCGCCATCAGCGGACCGAGCGTGAACACGGCGCCGGTGGAGATCGGATCGGTGATCTTCAGGGCGACGAACATGGTGACGAAATAGGTCGCCATCAGCGACCCGAGCACGAGAAACCGCCAGGGCGCCGCCGGCAGCCGCACGCCGCCCGGCAGCAGGATCGTGCCGACCACGCCCATCAAAAGGGTCGCGCCGACAAACCGGATCGCGTTCAGCGGCGCGGATTCGATATAGGGCACGGCCAGGGCGCCGAGGGAAAACGACCAGGCGATCAGAAAGGCGAACAGAACCATGGAGGCATGGCCGAGGAGCTTTTCGCGGCCGGTCGCCAGAGGGCGGTGCATACTGGGTTGATGGGATGTGGAACTCAAGGGCAGGACCTGACGGGACGCCGAACCGGACGGTTCTAGGGAACTTGGCAAATCTTACTATGCCTTATCCTGCGCTCCGTCCAGAAAAGACGTCCAATTGTGTGCGGGAGACGAACGCAAGGTCTCCGATTGCCGCGCAGTCTTATGGGTCTTCAGTGCGTCGCCGCATCTTTCATGATGGTGGCCAGCAGCGTGTAGACCGCGACCCAGGCCTCTTCGACCTCAGGCGTGAATTGTTCGCCGAGGCCCTGTTCCAGGGTCCACAGCAGGGCGGCAGCGACCGTATCATAATCCTGATCTTCGACGCCGTAATCCCTGTGGCGACGGCCCAGCGTCTGCACGATCGGAACGAGACGGTCGGGATTGTCGAGGCCGTTGACGGCGACCTTGAGCACGGCCATCAGCTTCTTTTGCTGTTCGACCATGTCGCCCTTGAACAGGTCCCTGAGGTTCGGCGCGATCTCGAAAAGGCGTCCATAGAACAATTCGGCGGCGGTCTCGGCTATCGGTTCGACGAGGGCGAAACTTTCCTGAACCCGTTTCTTGTGACCGACGCTGACACCCGGAGTTGCCGCAGCGTCAGCCGTTCCGGGCGGAGGCGGCGCGGAGACGAGCATTGTGTCCTCGGGCGGCGCGGTCAGGACCGCAATGACCGTGTCGTTGTTCGTGGCGATCTTGCCTGTATGGTGGTTGAGGGTCGACAGAATTTCGGCGATTTCGTCGGTCGCCGAACTGGTCTGGCCGGCCAGCGCCTTGACCTCTCCGGCGACGACGGCGAATCCGCGTCCCGCTTCCCCGGCGCGTGCCGCCTCGATGGTGGCGTTCAGCGCCAAGAGGTTGGTCTGCTTGGCGATGGCATTGATCTGCGTGGCGACGCCCTCGACTCGTTTGATCTGCACCAGCAGGTTTTCGATGTCTTCGCGGGTCTGATCGAGCGCCGTGGTCGCCTGATCGATTGTGTCGGAATGCGTGGCAGGATTTGCGGACATGAAGGCTCCGATCATAAGGCGCGGCGTCGACATTCCCGGACTGATCGGGGCGACGCTTGCAAGGTCCCATTGGTGCCAAGTCTTGGTAAACAATCGTTTAACGGGCGGAAATTCGGTAGTTTTACCAAGGGGCTACCGGATGGTGCGTTGCGTTGTCGGGATCTGTGAGGTGCTGGGCCGGATGTGCCAATCTTCGACGTGCGGGTTTTCCGGCGACTTTATGGAGATGGACCGGTTCGGTTTGCCAGCATTCGGCGTCTGCTTTGGTCGGGGACATCGTGGGTGACCCGCAAAGGCGCATGAGCGCCTCGAAGCCGAGATGATCGTACTGCGGGTCCTTCATTCCCATTCCGTGAAGCATGAAGCAGCGGCGCGCGTGTCGTAGAATAGACAAAACAATAATTATCGTATATAGTTCTCTTTTTAGAATTTAATAATTTATGGGTATTGAAATGAATAAGAAATCAAACAAAACTCTTTCAAAGAATTTGAAATTTCTCGACAATGCGCATTCTGCTGTCCGTGATCATTTATCTGCTTCTCTTGAGCTTCCCGCTTTTCTGGCAACTGCTGGTGACCTGACACTGGAAGAACGGGCGCGTCTGGTTGATCAGGCATTGCTTTTAATAGAGGAAAACTTTGTACACCTTCCCCTAAAAAAAGCGATGCATGGCGTTGACCCTATTCAAAGATTGAGGTTGATGCGGCATCGGCTGCAACAGGAAGACCCCTTGGAAATGAGCCCGGAATTTGCATTTCATCGGGAAATGATTGACATTTTTACGGCAGTTAGAGATCTCCACACCAACTATATGCTCCCCGAACCTTTCAAGGGCCGAACGGCATTCCTGCCATTCGATGTTGAGGAATATGTCGCGAATGACCAGGTCGAACATTACATAGCCAGTCACTTTGTTTCTGGATTTTCACACGCTCATTTCAAATCGGGCGTGGAAATCGTCACCTGGAACGGTGTTCCGATCTCGCGTGCCATCGAAGTGTCCGCGGATATGCATGCCGGCAGCAACAGCGATGCACGCCATGTGCGAGGAATCGATGGCCTTACAATTCGCGGTCTAACACGAGCAATGCCACCGGATGAAATGTGGGTCGATGTCGGGTACATCGATCACAATGGGCGGGCGCGGGAGACCCGGCAAGAGTGGATTGTTTCACCAGTTCTGCCATCGATGCTGGGCATTGATCCCAATGTGGCAGATCTGAACGCCGCGAGCCTGGGGCTCGATATCGAAGCGGACGCGGTTCAACGCACCAAATTGATGCTGTTTGCACCGGATGCCCTGAAACAACCCGCGCTCGACCTTAGAGAAGCGGCCAAAAAAGCCGTGAAGGGCGCTGAATTACCGTCGTCGATGTCCAATGTTTTTCGGGCGCGCAGTGTCACGACCCCGACCGGTGAATTCGGTTATGTCCGAATATTTACATTCAATGTAGGAAATCCGACTGCATTCATCGAAGAGTTTGTTCGCCTCGCAACCTTATTGCCGCAGGATGGACTGATTGTGGATGTTCGCGGTAATGGAGGGGGACATATACATGCAAGCGAGGGACTCCTGCAGGTTCTGACACCCGGCGAGATTACGCCGGAACCCACGCAGTTTATTTGCACACCGCTGAATACGAAAATCTGTGCGCGGCACGATGGTAGTCCGGTCGGCATCGAACTTGGTCCGTGGCTGCAGTCCCTGAGGGAATCCGTCACAACCGGCGCTGTCTACACCCGCGGGTTCCCGATTACTCCGCAGGCCTTTGCTAATTCCTGGGGACAACGGTATCACGGTCCAACCGTGTTGATTACGGACGCGCGGTGCTATAGCGCCACCGACATTTTCGCCGCGGGATTCCAGGATCACCAAATTGGTCCCATTCTGGGTGTCGACGGGAACACCGGTGCTGGTGGTGCAAATGTTTGGACCCACGAACTCCTGAAGCAGCTAATGCAGCTTCCGAGCCCCGCGGATCCTCAATCGCCGTTTGAAGACCTGCCAAACTCCGCGGGGCTGCGCGTTGCGGTCAGACGCACGCTCAGAGTACACGAACAGGCTGGAATACCGCTTGAAGATCTCGGCGTTAAGCCGGATTTCGCATACTCCATGACCCGAAACGATCTCTTGAACGACAATGTTGATTTGATCAATCGCGCCGCGGAAATCTTGTCTGGCATGGATGTTTTTCAATTGCAGGTAGCTTTGTCGCCAGTCGATGGCGGACGACAATTGACAACAAAGACACGAGGGCTCGACCGACTGGATGTATATATTGATGCACGGCCGGTCGGCAGTCGCGATATTGCTGACGGAGACACAACAATTAGCATCCCAGGTGGCGGAAGTGCGCTCAGGATCGAAGGTTTTAGTAATAGCGTACTTTCGGCGTCTCTACGCATTGAATTATGAAATCTTTCCAAGCACAACTCGAATGAAAGTGAAAAGCCGTGGGATATGACCCGAACTTCATCGACGACCGGATTGTCCCGCTTCCAGTTGCCGGACCAAGAGTAATTGCGACAGCTTTCGATAACGGAAGCTATATCCACCATTCGCGACATTCGCTCATTTTCAACAAAGAGCGCGGTTTCGCGACATGTACTGCACACAACATTGACGGCGTTACTATTTCGGAAAGCCAGTATTCGAGCCGCAGTTTCAAATTCGATCCATTGATTAAGCCGAATGCCCTGCAGGTTGACCGAGATCGGGGATACAGGAACAATCCTTGGGATCAAGGCCACCTAACGCGCCGCAAGAGTCTATCTTGGGGAGATCCGCAAGAAGCCGCGATTGCAGAACGCGAAAGTGACCATTGGTCAAATATTGCGCCCCAGCACGAGAATTTGCATGACGACGCTTGGGGACTGGTCGAAGACTGGATGCTGGGGCGCGTTCAGGATGGAAAACACCGAGCCTGCGTCTTTGCCGGACCGGTTTTCACAGAGGATGACCCGGTGCATCAGAATGCGGCTGGCGAACTTCCCATTCGAATACCGGCTGGGTTTTGGAAAGTCGTAACCGTCGAGCTTGGTGGGGCAATGCGATCCGCGGCATTTCTGCTTTGGCAGCGGGACTACGACAATTCTGAACCGTTGCCGTTTGCGCCGATTCTGGAACAGGTTCGTCTGACAACTATCGAAGTTCTGACGGGCCTTTCGTTCCCGGAACTGCGCAGATTTGATCCGCTTGTCTACGATAGAAACCAGAATCCACGGATAAATGATGCCTATTCGGCGCAACGGCGGGGTCAGCCTGTATTGTTGGATGAATTTCAGTCGTCTTCGGGGGCTGGGTCGGTTTCCCGTCGAAGCCCCGGTGCCGTCGGTACCTTTCAACCCGTCATGGCGGCTATAACGCACGGAGGGGACATTCTTCTTTGAGATCGGGGGTTGAAGTCCGGACCATTTGGTCGGGGGCCGGAGGCTGGATTGCTGCTGCAATCCTTTGGCAAAAACGGTGCCGAGGCCAGGGCCTCGGCGAACGTTGCATTCCAGAGGCGGCGCAGGCCGACTTTATTTCTGTATGGTGATGCTGGTATTGGCGCGGCCGGCGGCCAGGACCAGATTGAAGAACTGGCGGGCATGTTTGGGGTGCAGCCGGATGCAGCCGTGCGAGGCCGGACGTCCGAGGCGGTTGATCGCGTCGGTCGCGTGAACCGCATAGCCGCGATAAAAGAACACGCTGTGCGGCATCGGCGCCATGTTGTATTTGCGCGAATGCCACATTTTGTGCATGCGGGTCGGCTTCCAGGATCCGGTCGGCGTGATGTAGCCCCGTCGGCCGGTGGAGACCTTGAAGGTCTTCTTGTGGATGCCGTTGACATAGACCTTCATGCGCTGTTCGGAAATGTCGACCTTGGCCGAAACCTTCCGGATCTTCGCCTCGGCCGGCGCATGGGCGGCAAAAGCGGTGAAGGCGAGCGCGACGGCTGCCGCGATCCGGATAAATCGGGTGGAAAGGGTGAAGGCCATGGCAAATCTCCTTGTGGCGTTGATGTTTTGCATCGATGTCGGGGAGATGGTCAGGCCACGTTTCAACTCGGTTTCACGTCAGGGGAAATTTGTATCAGCACGGTTTCAATGTGTGTCGCGCGCCATTCGTTACAGATCCAGCGCACTGCGATAGGCGAAAAGCGCGGGCGCGCCGCCTGTATGAACAAACACGATCGTTTCGGAAGCGTCCCAGCGACCGGCCCGGATCAGCGCGATCAGGCCGGCGAGACCCTTGCCGGAATAGACCGGATCGAGCGGCATCGCCTCCAGCCGGCCAGCCAGCCGGATCGCCTCCAGCGTTGCGTCGTGGGGGATGCCATAGGCCGGTCCGGCGTGCCCGGCGACCACGTCGACACGGGCTTCATCGAAAGGACAACCGATGATTTCGGCGGCCGCGCGGCCATAGGCGACGACGTCGGCGCGCACCCGCTCCGGTTCCGCGTCGATGTCGATCCCGACGACTTCCGCCTCCGGGAGGCAGAACGCGGCGCCGAGCGTCAGACCGGCCTGTGTGGCGGCGCTGCCGGAGCAGTGGACAATTGCCTTGATGTCGAGACCGGCCGTCTCGGCCTGGTGAGCGAGTTCGACCGCGGCGGAGGCATAACCGGCCGCACCGAGCCCGTTCGAAACACCGTAGGGCACAAAGTACGGACGCCGTCCCCTTGCGCGCAGATCGTCCACCAGGCCGGCAATGGCCCGGTTGCGGTCGCCGGTCCAGGCGATGTGATGCAGCTGCGCTCCGAACAGTTTGTTCAGGAGCATGTTGCCGCTTGCCTCGTAGTCGGCTTCGCTTTCGGGCCCGAGCGACGGCACGCGGCCGTGATAGACGGCGAGATGGCAATCGAGGCCTAGCCTCGCGGCGGCCGCGGCCACCTGACGCTGGCTGTTGGATTGAACCACACCTCCCGAGACCAGCGTATCGGCGCCGGCCGTGACGGCCTCATGCAAGACATAGTCGAGCTTGCGCAGCTTGTTGCCGCCGAAGCCGAGCCCGGTGCAATCCTCGCGCTTGACCCAGATCTGCGGGCCGCCGAGATGGGCGCTCAACCGCTTCAGGGGGTGCAGCGGCGTCGGCAGGTCGGCGATGCCGAGCCGCGGCAAGGCCGCCAGGGCGGCTTCGAAATCCCTTGGTATTTGTGTCATTATACTATGGTACCAGTGCGGCGCCGGTGAACGCCTGTTGTAAACATGCGGGGCGATTGCTACCTTTTAAGCGGCTGTCAGATCAAGACGGAATGATCCCGCGTGGATGATCCGATGGGCGGCCGGAAAAGCGGATCGGTGCCGTGCGCATGGATCGCGCACCCCACAATCAGGAGGATTTGCGCCATGAAGACTTGGAAAAAACCCGTAATGGTCACCGTTCAGGCCGGCTTTGAAGTGTCCCGCTACCTTCCCGCTGAAATCGGCAAGTGCAAGCGCTGAGCCGTTCTTTCCGGCTTCGCAGCATCGACAGGTTGTGTGAGCCGTCATGAAGGTCAAGGTCATTGGAGCCGCTGCGGGAGGAGGATTCCCGCAGTGGAACTGTAATGCGCCGCTGAGCCGGGCCGTTCGCCAGAACCGTCCCGGTTTTCTTGTCAGAACCCAGTCGAGCCTGGCCGCAAGCGCCGACGGCCGGGACTGGGCTCTATTCAACGCCTCCCCCGACATCCGCCAGCAGATCGCCGCGACGCCGGAATTGCAGCCGCGCGTCGATGGGCCGTTGCGCAACACGCCGATTGCGGCGGTGGTGCTGACCAATGCCGATGTCGATCACATTGCCGGCCTGCTCAGCCTCAGGGAGCGCCAGAAATTCACCATCTACGCCACAGCGCGGGTTTTGCGGACCCTTGCCGAGAACACGATCTTCCGGGTGCTGAACACAGTCGACGTCGAGCGCCGGGAACTGCCGGTCTCCGGAAGGACCGAACTGGAAGGCCCGAACGGTCCGCTTGGCCTCAGCGTCGAGACCTTCGCCGTACCGGGCAAGGTCGCCCTGTTCCTGGAAAACGAACAGGCGGGAGCCAATTTCGGTACCGAGGAGGGCGATACGATCGGCGCGCGCATTATCGATGCCGGCAAGACGGGCGGGACCGGCGGCGAACTCTATTACATACCCGGTTGCGCGGCGCTTGACGATCCGTTGCGCGCGCGGCTGCGGGGGGCGGATTGCCTTTTGTTCGACGGCACCGTCTTCGTCGACACGGAAATGCGCGACACCGGCGTCGGCGAAAAGACCGGCGCCCGCATGGGCCATATGGCGATGTCGGGACCGGACGGTTCGATTGCCGGACTGGCCGGGCTCGATATCAAGCGCAAGGTGTTCGTGCACATCAACAACACCAACCCGGTCCTGGAGCCGGGCTCTGAGGCGGAAGCGTTCGTCACCGGGGCCGGTTGGGAGATCGGCTACGACGGCATGGACATCGCGCTGTGAATTCGGTGGGCGCCGCCCTCGCAGGTTCGTGCTTTTGAGTCCTACCTTCCAGCGGTTTGCCGAATGGTTTCGTGATGGCTCCGACGATAAGCGATTGCCATGGCGGACATGATCGATGAGGGACACGGGCCGACGCTGGTATTTCTGCATGGCGCGGGGGTCGACAACAGGCTTTGGGAGCCGCAGATCTCTGCGTTTGCTCCCACGCATCGCGTTGTGCTGCCCAATCTTCCAGGGCACGGAAGCGTTCCGGCATGCGAAAGCATTCAACAAATGGCGGAACAGGTCCGGGCACAATTGCTGGCCAAAGGCATCAATCGGTACGCAGTCATCGGTTTGTCTCTTGGCGGAATGGTGGCTCTGGAAATGGCGGGTCGTTGGGGCAACGAGGTCACCTGTCTTGTCATAATCGAGGCCGTCCCGCATGTCACCGACAGCCGGACGATGCGCTTGATCGCACGGGCTCTCTTGGCGCCGTTCAAATTCATACCGCCCAGGCTCTTGTCCCTGCTCCCTGCGCGTCAGCTCGGTGCCGAGACGCAGGATCCGGCACACTATCTGAAGCGAACGCTTGCCGGGACGAGCGCTCGAAACAATCATGCGGTTCTAAAGGCGGCGCTCGCCTATGACGGTTCTCCTCACCTGACCGGCCTGCAGATGCCAGTCCTGGTCATGGTCGGCGAGAAGAACAAGGGGATCCATAAAAGAGCCCGTGCCATGGCCAAGGCTGTTGCGGGCGCTCGATTCGTCGTGATCCCGGCGGCGGGACATATAGCCAATCGCGACGCTCCTCAATTCGTGAACAACACGTTGCTTTCGTTTCTGTCTGCGGCCAAATCGTAGCCCGACTGTTCCCGGCGGCGCCAGGTATGTCACCCAGAGCAGGTTTTGGCGCGCGGCAACGCCGCTGTCGTTCGAGACCGACCACACCGACCCAAACATCCCGGCCACGCTTGCTTTGTTTCGAGACACCCTGTAGCAGCACAGGCAGTCACAGAACCGCCAAGACCAACCGGGTTGCGAATACCCTGACTTTCAAAGCGTTCAATCCCAAAATCCAACAGGCCCGGCGGGAAATTTCCGACGAACACCAGATATGCTCCATGTTCTTACCCACAATATTCTGCCTGTGTTTTCGATGCTGGCACTCGGCTTTATTCTGGGGCGCACCGGCAGGGTAAAGTCTGAAGAAGCGGCCGCACTCAACCGGATCGCCTTCCTTGTCCTGCAGCCCGCGCTGATTTTTCAATTGATGCAAGGGCTGCAATGGAGCGCGTTTCGCGTCGATGCGATTGCCCTGTATGCCGCGTGCCAGATCGTCCTGTTCGCGGTGACCTATCTGGTCGCACGTCGCTTGTTGGGACGGGAGGCGATAGAGGCGTGGCTGCTGGCCATGGCAACAATCTTTGTCAATACGCTCCTCTACATCTGGCCGATTTCCTTTCTGATCTACGGCGAAACGGCCGCGACGCCGATTACCGGAATCGTGGCATGGGACTCGGCAATTGTGTTTGCCTTCTTCATTGTGACCACCGATCTGATGGCCAATCGACAAGCCTCTCCTGTGCAATCCCTGCGCCGGATCGGCGCAAATCCGGTGTTGATCGCGATCGTGCTCGGCGCTCTCGTCAACGTCCTTTCCATTCCCATGCCGGAACCGATCCTGACGGCATTGCAATTCGCGGGGGACGGCGCAGCGCCTTTGACGCTGTTTGCCCTGGGGGTCATTCTGTCCGGCCACGCGCTGATGCCGGCACCCACCACAATCGTCGTCTCGGCGATGAAGCTGGCCGTTTTCCCCGCGCTGGTCTGGGCGGCCCTGCATCTGGGGCAGCGCCCGCCGACCTGGAACACTTTGCTGGTCCTGGCAGCTGCAGGCCCATCCGGAGCGATGGCTTTTTCACTGGCAATTCTGCACGGCGTGCGCACCGATCAGATTGCCCCGGTGATTATCTGGACGTCCGCACTGTCCGTTTTGTCGCTGGCCTGGCTCGCATGAGCCCTAAAAACCTGGCGCGAAAACGGCGAGACAATCAGCTCCGACTCAGCGGATTGCGTGAAGCCTTTTCTTCGGATGTGCGCGTGCCGCGACTTTGATGGACGCGGGCGGTCCTGTGATGATGCAGATGACCTCCCGCATCGATCGAAGACGCGTGCTAGAACGCGCCATGCGTTGGCTTTTCCGTCCTTTCAATCGACGGTCTGAAACGAAGACCGGTGCCCGCTTGAGGCACATGGCGAAAGGCACATGGCGAAATCGGAACAGGAGGGCCCTGTTGCCGGACCGGCCGGGCTCGATATCAAGCGAAGGGGGGTCGTGCCTGTCAACAATACCAGCCCGGCGTTTGAACCGTGTCACCGATATTAGGTCCATGGCTGGTTTTTCGATAATCAACGATGCAGCCGTCTCTAAAGGTATTTTTAGAATATAAGATCAATTACGTAGATAGTATTTCCAATAATAAATGTTTGCCTTCCTATTCTGCGGCGTTTTGACGCCATTTTTGGGTGTTGATACAGGTGTTTTTACCTACTTGTGCTTAATATTGCCTTAGGAAAGCTAATTTATCAAATATATATCTTGAAGTGAGTCGGTTTTATTAAATTCGACTTATAATAAAACAGATAAGTCGAGCAGATACATGACAATCAAGCGTACCGTTCTATCGATCAACATCCTTCTGGCCATCATTGTCGGTTTTGCCATCACCTACAATATTGGCAAGGAATGGCGCGCGCTTCGATCTCTGGAAGGTGCCGCGCAAGCGGTTAACACTCTGAGTTCCTTGTCCGAGGCGACGATCGAGCTTTCGCTGGAGCGCTCGCTAACCCAGGTCGCACTGAACCTGGATACGCCGATCAACAGTGAAATCAAGTCGATGGTCGACCGGCAACGCGACCTTTCCCGGAAGCTGTTTGCTGAAGCCCGGGAACGGCTGCTTTCAGTTTCAGCGCTCGATAATCGTGCCGAGCTCGCGAGACAACTTGATAATTCTCTCGATCAGATGACCGAACTGCGCACCAGGGCCGACGCGCTTTTCGGTGTCGGGATCCAGGATCGCAATGCCGCTGCCATTCACGATGTGCCGGCCGAGATCAAGAACCTTGTGGCCCGTCTCGATGCTCTCGGCGGCTCGATGCGCGATCTTATCAGGAATGCCCCGGCCAATATGGTCGCCACGGACCAGGTCATACAGAACGCCTGGGCGGTTCGTGAATTCGGCGGTCGTGAACGCACTCTGTTTGCGATAGCCACTGCGCGCCGTGAGCCCATATCGCGGGATGACATCGCCTATATGAACAGGAACCACGGGTTGGCGTCTTATGCCTGGAAGCGGCTGGAAGCCGTGAAGGAATCGCCTTTCCTGTCGCAGGAGGTTCGCGACCATATCGGCAAATTGGAGACGGCTTATTTCGAAACCTATGAAACACTCCGGGGTCAGCTCTTTTCCGCGTCCCAAACTGGTCTCTACCCGATTGATTTCAAGTCTCTTTTTGATCGGTCCGAGAGCGCCTTGCAGGTCGCTGTGACATTGTTGAAGATTGCTGCCGAAAGCAATACCAGCAATGTCGAGCAAGCGCTTGCGGGTGGCCGGACAATGCTTGCGATCGATTCCGCTGTCGCGGTTCTGTGTGGCCTGCTCATCGTTTTTGCCGGCTGGTTCACGGTGATGCGGGTGGCGAGGCCGTTGGCCGGAATGACCGACGCGATGCGCGAACTGGCAGACGGCAACGACAACGTGGCGATCCCGGCTCGAGACCGCCGTGACGAGTTGGGCCAGATGGCCGATACGGTCCAGGTCTTCAAGGACACAGCCGTAGAGGCAAGGCGCCTGGCCGAACAGCAGGCGGAACAGGAGGCGCAAGCGGAAGAACAGAAACGCCACGCCTCGCTGAAATTGGCCGATGAACTGGAAAGCAGTATCAAGTCTGCCGTTGAGGCGGTATCCAGTGCCGCCGAGGAAATGGAAGCAACCGCTCGGGACATGAGCAACAGCGCCGAGCAGACGGACCAACAGGCGGAGGTGGTCGCGACCGCCGCCGAGCACGCTTCCTCCAATGTGCAAACCGTAGCCTCCGCCGCGGAGGAGTTGTCGGTTTCGATCCAGGAGATCAGTCGTCAGGTCACCCAGTCGACCGAGATCACCAGCGGTGCCGTTGCCCAGGCGGAAAAGACCGGATCGACCGTTGAAGGCCTGGCCGCCGGAGCCCAGAAAATCGGCGCCGTGATTGCTTTGATCAACGATATCGCGGAACAGACCAATCTTCTGGCGCTCAACGCCACAATCGAGGCAGCCCGGGCCGGAGATGCCGGGAAAGGATTTGCCGTGGTGGCTTCCGAAGTCAAATCGCTGGCCAACCAGACAGCGAAGGCAACCGAGGAGATTTCCCAACAGATCGATTCCATGCAGAACGCCACCAACGAAACCGTCGGTGCCATTGGCGACATGCGCAAATCAATCGACCGGATTAGCGAGGTCTGCACGGAGATTGCCTCGGCGATGGACGAGCAGAACAGCGCAACACAGGAGATTTCCCGGAGTGTTCAGGAAGCCGCACAGGGCACGACACGCGTCACGTCGAATATCCACGGCGTGACAGAGGCTTCGGCAGCGACCGGTCAAGCCGCCGGAAAAGTCAGCATGGCCACAGGAGGATTGTCGACGGAAGCCCACAAGCTGCGCCAATCGGTCGAGAGCATCCTCACCTCGATGCGGGCTGTCTAACCCGAATGCCAGCCTTCCCCGACAGGTCGCGGGCTCTCAAGGGGTTGTTCTTTCGATCCGAAAAGGCCTTTGATTTATCCCGGAACAGCCTTACACCGCCACCGAATAGCGCGCATTGTTGTCCTGCAGGCGCGCGTCAAACCAGGAGGCCACGGTGCGGGTGAAGGCCCGCGAGTCCGGGCGGATAAGGAACCGGTCGCCGTCAAATGCGACAAGTCCGTCACCATCGGCCGCGACAAGCGCCTGCATCCGTTGCACAAGAGCTCCGGCGAGAGCGCCATGCCGGTTCCGGGCGTCTGAAATCTTTGTCTCAAACCGGCACATCAGGTCCTCGATAATGTCGGAGTTCAGCCGATCCTCGGCGGTCAGTTCGATGCCGCGGGCAATCGGCAGGCGACCGTCCGCGATTTGGCGCATGTAAGTGCCGGTCGGTGTTTCGTTCTGGACGTAGCCGGCCGGCAGACGGCCGATGGAGGACGCGCCAAGGCCGATCAGGGTGCGGCAGGGATCGTCGGTATAGCCCTGGAAATTGCGGCGCAGCCGATTGGCGGCCGCCGCCGTGGCCAGGCCGTCACCCGAACGGGCGAAATGGTCGATGCCGATCGGGATATAGGCCGCGTCACACAGGAGCCGAGTGGCGGCGCGCGCCTGCGCCAGCCGTTCCGCAGCGCCGGGCATGGCGTCTTCCGGGATCATTTTCTGGTGCGTCTTCACCCAGGGAACATGGGCATACCCGAACAGCGCGACCCGGTCCGGAGCAAGTGAGATCACCTGTTGCATGCTGCGCTCGACGGTTTCGACGCTCTGGTAGGGCAGACCGTACAGCGCGTCGATATTGACCGACCCGATGCCGATGCCGCGGAGGCCCTCGACGGCGTCCCGGGTCTGTTCGAAGGATTGCGGCCGGTTGATCGCCGTCTGCACGCGCGCGTCGAAATCCTGCACGCCGATCGAGGCGCGGGTGACGCCGAACCGTTTCAGGTCGGAAAAATCCGATCCGACCACGTCGGACGGATCGATTTCCATGGAAATCGATGTCGTCGCGTCGAGCCGGAAATGTTTTTCAAGCCCCTCGCGCAGCCGCATCAGGTCTGGGCCGCGCAACAGGCTGGGCGATCCGCCGCCGAGGTGAAGCTGGCGCAGGCGCGGCGCGAACCCGAGCGCCTGGCGCACCAGCGCAATCTCCCCGGCCACGGATTTCAGATAGATCGGTATCGGGTCATAACGCTGGATCATCTTGGTGTGGCAACCGCAGAACCAGCACAGGCGATCGCAATAGGGGATGTGGATGTAGAGCGAAATGCCCTCGTCCTGCGGCAGGGCGCCGAGCCAGTCGCGATAGTGCGCCTCGCCGATGCCGGCGTGGAAATGCGGCGCGGTCGGATAGGACGTATAGCGCGGCACCGGCGCGCTGAGACGCTTTGCGCGTGCATCGTCCTGAAGCGGGCCATCCGCAAGCGTTTTTGTCGTCATGTCGATCCAGCCTGTCGTCGAGATCATTCTGGTTAGGCCGGCCCGGGTTGGAAAACGTTGATACAGATCAAGCTGAAATCCGACGCCCGCCCGTTTTCTCCTGCCCGGGTTCGGCCCGCACGACCCGGAAATCTTTGATCGATGTCAAAGTACAGACGTAAACAATCCCTATTCTGGGCGAAATGGTCCAAAGCTGAGGAACTTGCTTACGATGTCGATCCGCCAATCCCTTCATAACTGGATGGTCAAACGCAACGATCGCAAATATGTCAGTGGCCTCGACGCGCCACAGACGGGCGATCTCGGCATGAGCAAGGCGGAGCTGACGGGGCTTCTCGACGCGCCTGCCGACACGAGAGAGCGCATGGAGGCCATGGCCCGGGCGCACGGGCTTGATCCGGAAGTGATTGGCCGGGACCATTGGCGCGAAACCGAAATCGCCCAGGCGTGCAGCCATTGCGGCGAGCGCAAGCTCTGCGGCAAGTGGTTCAAGGGCAAGGCGCCAGGCGTGCGCGCCGAGGAGTTTTGCCCGAATGCGGGACATTATGCGCAGATGGCGTCGGAAACCGTGA
>JGI12316J15309_10012402_pt1 | contig 35969 bp, 31 predicted proteins | sample MarCyaLeptolynsp_FD_15309 | JGI IMG/M metagenome (IMG submission 15309) | reverse complement strand
TTTTTTGGATCGGCTTTTACGCTCGTCGTCGGATACGGCGTGCCTTTCCTGTTTGTGCTGACAATCGTTGTTTTCTTCCATGAACTCGGCCACTTTCTGGTTGCGCGCTGGTGTGGCGTCGGTGTTGAGACGTTCTCCGTCGGCTTCGGTCGGGAACTGTTTGGTTGGAATGACAGGCAAGGAACCCGCTGGCGGCTTTCGCTGATTCCCCTGGGCGGGTATGTGAAATTCGTCGACGATTCGGGCGAAGCAAGTACGCCGGATGCCGAAGCTCTGGCGGCAATGACGCCGGAGCAAAGGGAAAAATCCTTCCATTTGAAACCTTTATGGGCGAAATCGGCTGTGGTCGCTGCCGGTCCAATTGCCAACTTTCTGCTGGCCATTGTCATATTTTCATTTGTTTTCGCCATAAACGGCAAACAATTGACGCTTCCGATTGTCGACAGTGTAAAGGAAAACAGCGCGGCATCGGAAGCTGGACTGAAGGCCGGTGACCGCATCCTCGCCATAGACGGCAATCCGATCAACAGCTTCGTTGATCTCCAGCGCATGGTCACCACAAGCGCCGGCCTGACGCTCGCATTGAGAGTCGAACGCGGCGGAGAAATCCTGACGCTTGATGCAAAGATACGTCGGGCCGAGAATGTTGACCGGTTCGGCAACAGGCAGAAAATCGGTTTGCTGGGTGTTGGGCGCAGCATTTCAACCGACGACATCATCTACCAGAAATATACAATCCCGGAGGCGATCGGCGCGGGCGTATGGGAAACCTGGTTCATTGCCGAGCGGACGGTAACGTTCATCAGCGGCATGATCACGGGGCGAGAGTCGACGGAAAACCTGGGCGGGCCCATTCGGATCGCCAAGGTGTCAGGACAGATCGCCACGCTTGGGGTTGGCGCCTTGATCAATTGGGCGGCCCTGTTGTCAGTGAGTATCGGATTGCTTAATCTGTTTCCGATACCAATGCTTGATGGGGGGCACCTGTTGTTCTACGGCATCGAAGCCCTTCGTGGTCGGCCGCTGAGCGACCGCATGAAAGACATCGGCTTCAGGGTTGGGTTGGCACTGGTTGTCATGCTCATGGCATTCGCCACATGGAACGATATTTTGAGCTTTACAACCTCGTGACGTTGCCGATTGGCAACGCATTGAAGAGAAATCGCGTTTGGGCGTATCGCTGCCTTGCGTGCATTAAAAAAGCCTGTAAAAAGGCAATGAACATACGGGGTTATTGACTCGTTTTATTTGGGTCGTAATCTCAAACAAAGTGGAACGTAACGGGTCGTAATTACATATGTTTTCTGTTCTGAACCTGTCTCTGCGCCTCCCGACGCGTCTCTTCAAAATGAGCATGGTCGCTGTAATCGCGACCCTTGCGCTGGCTGGTGCCTCGCTTGCGGCTGTGGTGAATTCCATCGTTGTCGAAGGCAACACGCGGCTGTCGGAAGAGACCATTCGTTCCTACATCACTATTCAGCCCGGTGTTCCCTTTGGCTCTTTTGAGCAGGACGAATCCATCAAAGCCCTGTTTGAAACCGGCCTTTTCAATGACGTCGATTTGCAAACGCGTGGCCGGACACTGGTGGTAATTGTTGATGAAAATCCGGTGGTGAACAAAATTTCGTTTGAGGGTAACAAGAAGGTTACGGACGAGATTTTATCTTCGCAGCTTCGACTGGAGGAGCGCTCCGTTTACTCCCGTGCCGCGGTACAGGCCGACGTCCAGAGAATTCTTGAAGTTTACCGTCGTGCCGGCAGGTTCAAGGCGACCGCCGAGCCGGAAATCATCCAATTGCCGCAAAACCGGGTCAATCTTGTCTACACGATCACCGAAGGCGAAAAAACCGAGGTTGCGCGCATCACCTTTATTGGCAACCGTCAGGTCAGTGACGGGCGTCTGCGTGACGTCTTGCGCACCCGTGAAACCGGGCTGCTTGGTTTTCTTCGCACGACCGATTCCTTTGACCCGGATCGCCTGAACGCCGATCAGGAACTTTTGCGTCGCTTCTATTTCAGCAAGGGGTATGCGGACTTCCGTGTTATTTCGGCTGTTGCCGATCTGGATCGCGAGCGGAACGTCTTCTTCATCACTTTCACGGTCGATGAAGGTGAAAAGTACAAGTTCTCAGAAGTCGACGTGCAGACGTCGTTGAGTCAGGTCGATCCGGAACGTCTGCGCGACGTGGTTCGCACCAAGACTGGCGACACCTACAATTCAACCGCAGTCGAACGGTCCCTGGAGGATCTTTCCGTTGCTGTCGCGGCCGATGGATACGCATTCTCGCGCATTCGTCCCCGTGTTGAGCGTGATTTCGAAGCGCGCACGATTTCGCTGACTTACTTTGTTGATGAGGGACCGAAGGTCTTTGTCGAACGAATCCGCATCCGTGGAAACACGCGGACCAGGGATTACGTTATCCGTCGTGAGTTTGACTTCGCCGAAGGAGATGCGTTCAACCGGATCCTTCTGGACAAGGCCGAGCGTCGCCTGAACAATCTGAACTATTTCGAAAAAGTCCGGATGCTGACCGAACGCGGCAGCGCGCCAGATCAGGTGATCATCACCGTGCAGGTAGAGGAAAAATCGACGGGCGAACTGTCGTTCGGCGCAGGCTTCTCGACCTCGGAAGGCTTCATTGGCGATGTGTCCGTCACCGAGCGGAACTTCCTTGGCCGTGGGCATTTCCTGCGCCTGGCGACCGGAATCGGTGAAAGCCGTCAGAACTATGAACTTACATTCCGGGAGCCTTATTTCCTCGGACGTAGAATCAATGCCGGTTTCACCCTTTACCAGCGCAAGCTGGAAGAAACGGATTTCCGCCAGTTCGAGGAAGATACGACCGGTGGCACCGTAAGTTTCATTCTTCCGGTCCGGGAAAACCTGAACCTGACAACAAGCTACCAGCTGTTCCAACGTGACCTGAGTGTCCCCGCCGTGCTTCGCAACGGAATTCAGGGGGATGGAGAGGTCTCTCTCGCGGTTCAGAATTCTCTTGGCGAAACATTGTCGTCTATCCTGGGATATGCGCTGGTCTACGATACGCGTGATCGTCGCAAGCTGACGCGCGATGGATTTCATGTCGTCTTGTCGCAGGACTTTGCTGGCCTTGGTGGTGACGTCTCTTACATCCGCACACAATTGACCGCAGACGCTTATAAGGAAATCTTCCCGGAACAGAGCATTGTCGGTGCAATTAAGGTGAAGGGCGGCTACATCCACGGAATTGGCGAATCCCTGCGCCTGCCGGATCATTTCTTCAAGGGTGGCGAAACGATCCGTGGCTTCGAATCACAAGGTTACGGACCGCGCGACGCTCTTACGGGTGATCCGCTCGGTGGTCGGATCTTCCTCTCCGGAACGGCTGAAGTTGTGTTCCCGATCCCGATCATTCCAAAGGAGATCGGTTTGACCGGAGCTGTATTCGCGGACGTTGGCACCCTGTTTGATCCGGATGCGGGTTCGACCTCCAATCTCGGCGTGAATGTACAGGGCGACGACGCGTCAATCCGCGCTTCCGCCGGTGTCAGTATTCTCTGGGAATCGCCACTTGGGCCATTGCGCGCGGATATAGGCTTTCCGCTCATCGACGAAACATTTGACCGGAGACAAGTTTTCCGGATTGGTGGCGGGACCCAATTCTAGTCGTACAATCCGTGGCGCGCCGGTCTCGAGGCAACGGGGCCGGCGTTATTGTGCAACGAAAGCGTATGGTCAAAACCTCCGAACACGTGAGCGGAAGTTCGTTGAATTAAAAGGTTGGAGTAGAGCGGCGATTCACGGAAAAGCTGGCCGACTCTAAAGACATGAATGTCTCATAATTTGAAGCAGGCGGCCTGATGAACGACGCATTGTTCTTTCCGCGCTCGGCCCCTGTCACCCTTGCAAAGCTGGCCGAATTGACCGACACCCGCCTTGCTTCCGGTGACGCGGGTGCGCTCATTTCCGGGATCGGCCCGATCGATCATTCACATATTGGAGAAGTAACGTTCATAGAAAACCCGCGCTATATCAAGGATCTTGCGACGACGAGCGCATCTGCGATATTCGCTGCGAAACGAGTTTCGAGCCGAATTCCCGACACTATGGCCGTTCTCGAAGCCAAAGATGCCTATCGCGCCTATGCAATTGCGGCGCAATATTTCTTTCCCACCTCCGTCGGTTGTCGGCGCATGTATGCTGCAGGGTCTGGTTCGGTCTCCGATTCGGCCTATGTGCATCCAGATGCAGTCCTTGAAGACGGCGTCACGATTGAGCCCGGTGCCTCGGTCGGCGAGGGGGCCGAGATTGGGGCGGGGTCGGTGATTTGCCCGAATGCAGTCATTGGTCCACAGGTTCGCATTGGTCGCAAATCCATGGTCGGCGCCGGTGCGACTGTCCAGGTCTGTCTCGTTGGTGATCGCGTTATCCTGCATCCCGGCGTCCGCATTGGTCAGGACGGTTTTGGTTTTTCAATGGGCGCCGACGGCCACGTGAAAGTACCGCAGATCGGCCGCGTTATCATTCAGGACGATGTCGAAATAGGAGCCAACACAACGATCGATCGGGGTACGAACCGCGATACGGTCATTGGTGAAGGCACGAAGATCGATAACCTCGTTCAGATCGGGCACAATGTGACCATTGGCCGGCATTGCATAATTGTTGGACTGACGGGTATTTCGGGTAGCGCAACACTGCAGGATTTTGTTGTGCTCGGTGGGCAGGTTGGCGTCAACGGTCACATTACCATCGGCCAGGGTGCTCAGATTGCCGGTACATCGAACGTTCTTGGCGATGTGCCTGCTGGCGTTCGCTGGGGCGGTTCGCCTGCCAGGCCGGTAAGGACATGGATGCGAGAATACGCCGTGGTGAAAAAGTTGGCCCAAAAAGGGGCCGACGACGGGACGGAATAAAGATAAATCTGCCTGTTGGACCTTTCCCGATTGGCCGAAATTGTTCGAACAGTTAAGAAAAGCGTGAAGATCGTGCCGGCGAATCGATCACTGTTCCTGTGAAACGACGATTGGCTCCCAGTCTGAAAACGCATTTGAAGGTTGGCGAAAATCCGCGCATGCTGGGCATGTGCTGCGGTGACGCCGCCTAAGTTGAAAGAGAGTGAGACCGGATATGTCCTCTGAAGCGACAACAGAATTGCAGGCCCTCGACATCATGCGACTGATGGATGTCCTGCCGCACCGATATCCATTCCTGTTGGTTGATCGGATTACCGACATTGATGAAGACCGTGCGGCGATCGGCGTCAAAAACGTGACAATCAACGAGCCTCAGTTTCAGGGCCATTTCCCGAATTCACCGGTCTTTCCCGGTGTGTTCATTGTTGAGGGCATGGCTCAGACGGCCGGGGCGATTTGTGTCCTGAGCCTGGGTACAGACAGGCCTCCGACACTGGTCTATTTTTTGAGCATCGACAAATGCCGGTTTCGAAAACCGGTCGGGCCCGGCGACGTGGTCTATTATCACGTTACGAAGATGAAGAGCCGCGGGATGATCTGGAAGTATCAGTGCGAAGCCCGGGTTGGTGGTGTCAAGGTAGCCGAAGCGGAACTCACCGCAATGCTTGCGGAACAATAAGATGACAACAAACATTCATCCAACGGCGATAATCGAGGATGGAGCCCAAATAGGGAACGACGTTTCCGTGGGTCCGTATTCGGTCATTCATTCCGGAGTTACACTTTGTGACGGTGTGACCATCAAATCCCATGTTGCCGTCGACGGTGTTACCAAAATAGGTGAGCGATCGACGGTATTTCCGTTTGCCAGCGTTGGGTCCGTTCCCCAGGATCTGAAATTTCACGGCGAAGACTGCAGCCTGGAAATTGGTTCTGACACGGTCGTGCGTGAGCACGTGACCCTCAATCCCGGAACCGACGGCGGTGGCGGAGTGACCAGGGTCGGCGACCGGTGCCTGCTTATGGTTGGAGCGCACATCGCGCACGATTGCCAGATCGGCAACAATGTTATCATGGTCAACAACGCAACTCTTGCAGGGCATGTCACGATTGGCGACCATGCGATTCTGGGCGGATTGTGCGCCGTCCATCAATTTGTCCGGATTGGTCAACACGCCTTTGTTGGAGGTATGACGGGCGTGGAGAACGACGTTATTCCCTTTGGTTCCGTGCTCGGCAACCGGGCGCATCTCGGCGGATTGAATATTGTGGGGCTCAAACGCCACAATTTTGATCGCGAATTGATCCATGGCCTTCGCAAGGCCTATCGAATGCTGTTTGCCGAGGAAGGCACGCTGATGGAACGTTTGGATGACGTCGAGCGGTCGTTTGGTGACCAGGAACTGGTCATGTCGGTCGTCGCTTTCATCCGCGCCAAGTCGGACCGCGCGCTTTGCACGCCGCGTACGACGCGTGAAGCCTGAACGAACAGCGCCACGTGCCGATCCTGTCGCCATTATTGCTTGCGGCGGCAGGCTGGCCCTGGAATGTATTGCACAGGCGCGTGCGGACAATCGGCTCGCCACTATCATTGCGCTTGACGGGGAAAGTGTGCCGGAGGTGCTTGCACAGGCCGATGTCATCTTGCGATGGGGACAGATCGGCCAGTTGATAAAGGCGCTGGAGGCGTCCAGGGCAAAAAAAGTTCTCCTGATCGGCTCGATTTCCCAACGTCCGGACTTTCGATCCGTGATCGGCGATTTTGAAACCATCAAATGGCTTCCCAAGCTCCTGACCACCATGGCTGGCGGCGATGACAGCGTGTTGCGCAAGGTCATCGGTTTTTTTGAAAGCGGCGGATATCAGATCGTAAGCGTCGCCGATATCGCGCCGCAGCTTCTCGCGCCGTGGGGTTTCCTGACCAAGAGAAAACCAAACGATATGCAGCGTAACGACATATTGCTTGGCTTCGAAGTGCTCGGCACGATTGCCCGGTTCGATATCGGACAGGCAGTGGTGGTAGGCAATGGAAGGATTGCTGCCGTCGAAGGTGCGGAAGGCACCGACGCAATGATCGAACGGGTGAAAGACATCCAGGTGCGCCGTCGCGTGACCTGGAAGGAGCGGACGGGCACGTTGGTGAAAGCAACGAAGCTGGATCAGGATTTGCGCGTCGATCTTCCTGTAATCGGCCCGGAAACGGTGGAACGATGTGCAGAAGCGGGACTTGGCGGAATTGCTGTCGAAACCGGACGTGTCGTTATTGCGTCTCTGTCAGAGTGCGTCAGCCGTGCCGAACAGCTTGGGATTTTCATCATGTCCCGCGAGCGGGTCCTGTGAACCAATGGAATTGCAGATCAAGCAAACAGAACAACCGAGAATGATCGGGTTCCGATATTCATTGAAGATGGGCGTGAATCAAACGGTCGAGGCAGGGCTTCGATTCACTGACAAACGGTCAGATTCTGGCGCAAAACGTGTTGGTAATCGATGAAAATATTTTTTGTCGTAGGCGAAGAATCCGGTGACCTGTTGGGCGGCGAACTTATTGAGGCGTTGCGCTCGCAGCACTCCGGCACCCTTGAAATCGCCGGCGCCGGCGGTGAACGCATGGCGGCTCAAGGCCTGAAGCCATTGTTTCCGCTGGCGGAAATTGCCGTCATGGGGTTCACTGCGGTCGTTGCCCGTTTGCCGGTTCTGATGCGCCGGATTACCGACTGTGTCACGGCCATCAGGCAGTTCGGACCGGACGTGGTCGTCATAATCGACAGTCCTGATTTTACACACCGGGTTGCCGCACGGGTGCGCAAACATATGCCTGACGTGCCGATCGTTGACTACGTGTCTCCCAGCGTCTGGGTTTGGCGCGCCGGGCGCGCCCGCAAGATGGCGGACTATGTCGATCATCTTCTGGCGATCCTTCCCTTCGAACCGGAAGTGCATGAGCGTCTTCAGGGCCCACCGTGTTCCTATGTCGGCCATCCCCTTTTGACAAAACTTGACCGTCTGCGTCCATCCGATGGTGAGAGGGAACCGTTTGCAGAGGCAGCAAACCCTGTTCTTCTGATATTGCCCGGCAGCAGAGGCAGTGAAACCAGCCGGCTGCTGAAACCATTTTCGGAAACCCTGGTAAGAATTGCACGGAAATTTCCCAATCTCGAACTGATCCTGCCAGCCGTAGCGCATTTGGAGGAAGATATCCGCCGATCCGTTGCCGAGTGGCCGGTCAAACCGACGATTGTGACCGGAGAGGCTGCCAAGCAAAAGGCTTTTCGCCGGGCCCATGCTGCATTGGCGGCGTCGGGAACAGTCACGTTGGAACTGGCCTTGTCCGGCGTTCCGATGGTTGTCGCCTACAAGGTCGATATCATCTATTCGAGCCTGCGCAGGATTACGGGCATTACCCCCGTGATTTCGCTGCCCAACATCATCCTGGACGGGCCTGTCGTTCCTGAACTGATCGAGGAAAACGCCAAACCTGACATTCTGGCAGCTGCACTGGAACCACTGCTGATCGACGGACCGGAAAGGCAGAAACAGGTTGAAGCGTTTACAAGGCTGGATGATATCATGCGCCTGCAGGATGATGAGCGACCGGCGGACAAAGCCGCACGTATCGTTTCGCGATATGCCCTTGGCGAACCGGTCGCCAACGCCTGAAAGCGGTCTCTTGTTCCCGAATGGGACCTGTCATCCCATGTCGGCCTGGATTTGCCTCAGTTGGAGCAAAACAATTTGGGCAGCAAATGCCCTGCAGCCGGGTCCATGAGTCAGATCTTACGTGGCACGTTATAGAATCGAAAAACCGCAACACGAAGATTGCGGTTTCTCGAACTTTCGGCCGTACCAAGGCCGTATGCAACTCGGTGCTCAGCGCTGTGAAATGTTCACGTAATCGCGCTGTGTGGAGCCGCTGTAAATTTGCCGCGGGCGGCCGATTTTTTGTGACGGATCTTCGACCATTTCCTTCCACTGCGCGATCCAGCCGACGGTACGGGCAAGCGAGAACAGGACGGTGAACATGGTTGTGGGAAAGCCGAGCGCCCGAAGAGTTATACCGGAATAAAAGTCGATGTTTGGGTAGAGTTTCTTGGAGACGAAATAATCGTCGTTGAGCGCAACCTTCTCCAACTCGATCGCCACCTCGAGCAACGGATCGTCGGTCATCCCGAGCTCCGAAAGCACTTCGTGACACGTCTTCTGCATAATCCGGGCACGCGGATCGTAGTTTTTATAAACCCGGTGGCCAAAGCCCATGAGCCGGAACGGATCCGACTTGTCCTTGGCGCGCGCCACATATTCCGGGATCCGGTCGGCGGTACCGATTTCCGCCAGCATGTTGAGGGCGGCCTCGTTTGCGCCGCCGTGCGCGGGGCCCCAGAGGCACGCAATACCGGCAGCAATACAGGCGAATGGATTTGCACCCGACGAACCGGCCAGACGAACAGTCGACGTCGAAGCATTTTGTTCATGATCGGCATGGAGAATGAAAATCCGATCCATGGCCCGGGCAAAGACCGGATTGACCACATAATCTTCACAGGGCACGGAAAAGCACATGCGCAGGAAATTCGAGGCATAGTCCAGATCGTTGCGCGGATAAACGAAGGGCTGACCGACGTGATACTTGTAGGCCATGGCCGCGATCGTAGGCATTTTGGCAACCATGCGCAGGCTTGCAATCATCCTTTGGTGCGGATCCGAAATGTCGGTTGAATCGTGATAAAATGCCGACAGGGCGCCGACCACTGCGACCATGATCGCCATCGGGTGCGCGTCCCGGCGAAAGCCGGAAAAGAACCGCGACATCTGTTCGTGGATCATCGTGTGATAGGTCACGCGGTTGACGAAATCCTCACGCTGCGAAAGTGTGGGAAGTTCGCCATAAAGCAGCAGATAACACGTTTCCAGAAAGTCGCCGTGCTCTGCAAGCTGTTCAATCGGGAAGCCGCGATAGAGCAGGGTGCCTTCGTCGCCGTCGATATAGGTGATGTCGGATTGACAGGAGGCCGTTGAGGTGAAGCCCGGGTCGTATGTGAACATCCCGGTGGCGCCATAGAGTTTGCTGATGTCGATAACGTCCGGGCCGACGGATCCACTTTGGATGGGTAAGTCCCAGCTTTGATCGCCAATTGATAGCTTTGCGTTTTTGGTTGTCATGCTGCTTACCTCTCGAATCGAATGTGTCGACTATAGCCAGCCATACGGCCGGCTTGCAGTCATTCTTTAGTCCTTGTGGGAAACTCCCCCCGGGGGCAACCTTTAGCATGTTGCATAGCAACATGCTAAGACAAGATCGTGAACGTCCAACACGCCGTGACCGGTTGGAAGGGGAATTTAGAGCCCCGCATCAGAAAGGCAATCCCTGATGCGATCCAATGACTCCTGGCAACCCAATATCAGGAAAATGTCAAAGATGCTAGGTGATGCCGTGGTTCCGGTAAGGGCGGCCCGCACCGGTTGAGCGACTTTCCCGAATTTTAGGTCCCGTTTTTCGGCAATGTCATTGAAGACCGCTTCCAGGCTCTCTCGCGACCAGTCTTCAACCGCCTCCAGGCCAGCCAGGATTTCCGCAAGCAGTGCCTGCCCGTCCGCTCCCATGGTCTTTGAGGCCTTCTCATCGAGTGCCAGCGGTCGATCGGCCAGCAGGAATGCAGCACTTGCATAGAGATCGACCAGAGTTTTGGCTCTCTGTTTCAGCGCGGGCATCGCGGCTACAAGCCACTCCTTCCGGGTTTGGAATTTTGCCTGGGCCTCGGTCGGGACGATCCAGTCCCGAATGGCGTCGTAAAGCCAGTCATCGTCAGCTTCGCGGATATAATGCCCGTTCAGATTTTCAAGTTTCTTGAAATCTATGCGCGACGGCGCCTTACCCAGACCGTCGAGATCAAACCAGGAAATCATCTGCTCGGTCGAGAAGATCTCATCATCCCCATGGCTCCATCCAAGCCGGGCGAGATAGTTTCGCAGGGCCTCTGGCAGATATCCCATGTCCCGGTATGCATCGACGCCGAGCGCGCCATGGCGTTTCGACAGTTTGGCGCCGTCCGTTCCGTGGATGAGCGGAATATGCGCCATTACGGGGACATCCCATTCCAGCGCATTGTAAAGCAGGGTCTGCCGTGCGGCATTGGTGAAATGATCGTCGCCTCGGATAATATGCGTAACGCCCATATCGTAGTCATCGACCACGACTGAGAGCATATAGACCGGTGACCCGTCGGATCGCAGAATGACAAAATCGTCAAGATCCTTGTTGGCAAACGCAACGCGACCCTGAACCTTGTCATCTACAATCGTTTCTCCATCCAGGGGCGCCTTGATGCGGATAACCGGATCAATGCCCGGTGGCGCCTCGGACGGGTCCCGGTCGCGCCAACGCCTGTCGTACCGATAGACGTCGCCCTCGGCCTTTGCGGCCTCGCGAGCCGCGGCCAGTTCTTCGCCCGACATGTAACATTTGTAGGCCTTGCCGGCGGCCACCAGCGCGTGCGCGACATCCATGTGGCGATCGGCCCTGGAGAACTGTGATACGGCTTCTCCGTCCCAATCCAGTCCGAGCCAGTTGAGGCCGTCGATGATCGCGTCGATAGCCGCATCCGTCGAGCGAGCGCGGTCGGTATCCTCGATCCGGAGCACCATGCGCCCGTCATTGGCTCTTGCATACAGCCAGTTGAACAAGGCCGTGCGCGCGCCTCCGATATGCAGGTATCCTGTCGGAGAGGGGGCAAAACGGCAAACAACGGGACGGCTCATGGACTGATAGATCCTCTGTGGCTTGCACCGGAATGACCAGTGCGGATGTCTGGCGGGCCAAGACTGGCAGATGCGGGCAGCGTGTAGCATACTGAAAACGACATCACCACATGCGCACATGCGTTCGTTCCGGTCTCGTTGAATTATAGGCGGTTGCGTGATCGGCAATCCGCAATGGAAGGCGACTTGAAAGGCAAACATTGCATGCCGGGAGCGATCCATGACCGATCATAACGAACCCGGAACGCGGCCCGAAACCAAGCAAACGGCGACCGGCTACCGACCAGGACGTTACACGCTTCCCGCATGGGCGCCCGGGCCGGTCCGATTGCGAGGACAACACTATATCGAAGTACTGGGTGACTGGTTTCAATGTGAGGCGGACCGGAGCAGGCTTGCCTTGTGGTCGCCCTGTATTTTTCTCTGCGGAATATCCGCCTATTTCACACTGCCGCGCGAGCCCGTTCTGGTAGCCCCACTCGTTGCGGCTTTCATTTTCCTCGCGTTCGCCGTGCGCGCGCATCGCAGCGGCCGCACGCCGTATGCAGCGGCCGTCCTGGCACTGTTCCTGTTCGGCCTTGCAGCGGCAAAGCTGGAGACGGATCGGGTTCTCTCGCCTCGAATTGAAAAACCGCTGACCGCAACCCTTGTCGGAATTCTCGATAGTATAGAACCGGCGAAACGCCGCCGCGTCCGCCTCACGATCATGCCGGAAAAAATTGACGGCGTTGACAATGACGATTTGCCCAGGTTGGTCAGGATATCCGCATTTCCGGGCGAAAACGCACTTCAGCCGGGTGACCGGATTTCCGTGCTTGCCAGAATGCGGCCGCCATCGGGCCCTGTCATGCCGGACGCGTTCGATTTTTCTTTCCCCGCATATTTCGAAGGCCGCGGCGCCGGCGGTTACGCAATCGGCAAAACAGAACTGATCAAGCGCCGGGCGGCCCGGCATTCAATCGCCCAAAGCATTTCCGATCGCATAGCGCGCGTCAGAGCATCGGTCGGAGACCGTATCGGGGAGAATCTTCCGGATGCGTCGGGAACCATTGCCCGTGCGCTAATCGTAGGCGAACGACAGGCAATTCCTGAAGCGCTGGTGACCGACCTACGCCAGGCCGGTTTGGCCCACATTCTTGCTATTTCCGGCCTGCACATGATGCTGCTCGTCGGAACAATGATTGGGGTAACACGGGCCGCATTAGCGCTTTCGCCCTATCTTGCCCAGAAGTACCCGATCAGGAAATGGGCTGGCGTCGTCGGCCTCGCCACCGGTTTTCTTTACCTTTTGTTGTCCGGTGCCAGCGTTGCAACGGAACGCGCCTTCATCATGGTCGCAGTGGCCATTGTCGCCATGTTCATCGACCGTCCCGCCCTCACGCTGCGAAGCCTCATGGTCGCGGCCTTTATCGTCGCGACCCTGTTTCCGCATTCTGTGATGGGGCCCAGTTTTCAGATGTCGTTCCTTGCGGTCGCGGCCTTGATCGGTTTGGCGGAGTGGACGGCGCATCGCAGTCTATCGCGACCGAAGAACAACGGTCACGCGGCAAAAGCGTTTTACACGTTCAAACTGTATTTCGTCGGAATTGCCCTGACGTCGCTGCTTGCCGGTGCCGCCACGGCGCCGCTGGCCGCTTACCATTTCCACACGATTGCTCCCTTAAGCCTGCTTGGCAACATTCTTGCCATGCCCATCGTCGGCACGTTGATAATGCCGTTCGGATTCCTCGCATGCGTGCTGATTCCGTTCGGGCTCGATATGCCGGCCTTCCAGGTTATGGGCTACGGCATCAATCTCGTTGTCTCAATCGCACATTTTGTGGCCGGTCTTTCTGACGGGGCCGAATATACAGGAAGGATAAGCCTGCTGACGCCGATATTATGTGCCATCGGCATCCTTTGGCTTGCGATCTGGCAGACGCCATTACGATGGGCTGGTGCGGCCTTCTTCATTGTCGGAGTTGCGGCGGCGCCATGGGTGGATCGGCCGGACATCCTGATCAACCAGTCTGGAACCGCGATTCTCGTCAACACCGGGGGCAAGCCAATCTCAATCCTTCGGGGCAGGGGAACCGCATTTGAGGCCCGGCTGTGGTTGCGGGCCTACGCGGACGCGCGTTCACCGCGAGATTCGACGCTGCAGGAAGGCTTCAAGTGCGACCCGCACGGATGCACATTCAACTACGCGGACCCGAAGGCTAACCAAGGGGATGGCACGATCATAGCGCTTGCCAGGACATGGCAGGCGTTGCTGGAGGATTGCCAACAGGCGGATATCCTCGTCAGCCGATACAACACCCCCACCAACTGCCCGCAACCACGCCAGATTTTCGATCGCCAACGACTGGAAAAAACCGGGTCCGTATCGCTTAACTTCCAGAAAAGCGGACGTCTTTCCATCCGCTCCACCATCCCCGAGTTTCCAAGACCCTGGAATGACCCGAATGCGTTCCTGTCAGAGAGAACCATCGATTAAGGAGGCACTCCAACCAGCCGGTCCCGACGATCAATATTGGCGAATCAAACCGACAAGCTGCCCTTGGATCGAGACCCGGTCCGGCCCGAAAATTCGAGTTTCATACGCAACGTTCGCAGCCTCCAGCGCAATTGACCCGCCCTTTTTGCGCAACCGTTTCAATGTCGCTTCCTCGCCATCGACAAGAGCGACGACGATATCTCCGGAATCGGCCGTATCGGTTTTGCGAATGAGAACGGTATCTCCGTCGAGGATCCCCGCTTCAATCATCGAATCGCCGCGAACTTCGAGCGCGTAGTGCTCGCCCTTGCGCAACATCTCCGGTGGAACGCTGACGGTATGGGATTGTGTCTGAATGGCTTCGATCGGAACACCCGCCGCAATCCGTCCCATGACCGGCACGACGACCGAAGTGCCGGCGGTTACCGGGACGCCTTCGTTTCGCGTTTCAGGAGGGCGTTTGCCCAGCGACCCCTCGACAACGGACGGCGTGAATCCCCGTTGGACTGCTGCAAGGCTGCGTGCGGCCCCGTCGGGCAGCTTGATCACTTCCAGCGCGCGCGCCCGGTTTGGCAGACGACGGATGAAGCCGCGTTCTTCGAGGGCTGTGATCAGGCGATGAATGCCGGATTTTGACCGTAAATCGAGCGCATCCTTCATTTCATCGAAAGAGGGGGGAACACCTGATTCTTTCAGGCGCTCGTGGATGAACATCAGCAATTCATGTTGTTTGCGGGTGAGCACGGTCAGCCTCTTGCAGTAAAGTACAAATCAGGAACATACACTACATGTTCAGTATGTGTTCCGCAAGCGTTAATATTTGGTTTCCGTTGTGATCTCCGTCAGATTTACCGCCAAATTTCCCCTCAGAGCATGGTTTGCAAAGATTTTGCGGTATCAGGGGCGTCGGAGCGCCACCTTTTCCAGATCCAGGCGCGATCTGATTCGGACCCCCTCCACAGGGCATGAGGGAATCGGCGGAGCGGCACACCAACGCACGCTTGCGGTTGGAAGTTCGCGGTTAAGCCCGTTCGAAAATTGCCGCGAGCCCCTGTCCGCCGCCAATACACATGGTTTCCAGGCCATATTTTACTTCCCGGCGTTTCATTTCATGCATGAGGTTCGCCAGAATTCGTCCGCCGGTCGCGCCGATCGGGTGACCCAGCGAAATCCCGGACCCGTTGACGTTGAGTTTGTCCCGATCATCCCAATTCCAGCCCTTCAATACCGCCAGGACCTGCGGCGCGAACGCTTCGTTGAGTTCCACAAGGTCGATATCGTGCCAGCCGAGGCCGGTTCGTGAAAACAGTCGGGCAACGGCCGGAACCGGTCCAATGCCCATGCGTGACGGCTCACAGCCGGCGGCCGCCCAGCCGACGAGATACCCCATGGGTTCCAGGCCCAGTTCTTCAAGCTTGTCCTCGGCCACCACCAGGCATGCGGCGGCGGCGTCGTTCTGCTGGCTGGCGTTTCCTGCCGTCACCACACCGTCAGCGAGCGGTCGCAAGGCCGCGAGGCTCTCCAGTGAAGCGTCTTTACGAACTCCCTCGTCGTGGGCGAACACAACAGGATCCCCGCGACGTTGCGGGACGGTGACAGGCACGAGTTCCTCGTCGAATTTTCCCGCCTCCCAGGCTGCCGAGGCGCGCCGATGACTTGCAATGGCATATGCGTCGCAGTCCTCCCGGCTGATATTGTAGTCGTCGGCCAGGTTTTCAGCTGTCTCGATCATGCCGGATATCACGCCGAAACGCTCGATCGGCTGCGACATTACGCGGCCGCGGGTCAGCCGGTCATGCAGGGTCGTGGAACCGCTGCGTGCACCATGGCGCATGTCGGTGCTGTAATATTCCACATTGCTCATGCTCTCCGCACCTCCGGCAATCACCATATCGGCCACGCCGGTCTGCACCATCATGGCCGCATCGATGACCGCTTGCAGGCCACTCCCGCATCGGCGGTCCACCTGCAATCCCGGGACGCTCACAGGCAACCCGGCCGCCAGCCCCGACCAGCGACCAATACAGGGCGCTTCACCGTTTCCGTAGCCTTGTGCAAAGATGACATCGTCCACCCGCTCCGGATCGCATCCCGTGCGCTCCATCAGGGTTTTGATCACAAGCGCTCCAAGGTCCCCGGCGGAGATGGATTTCAGACTGCCCAGGAATTTCCCGACGGGCGTGCGGATGGGGGATACGATGGCGGCTCTGCGCATGTGTTTTTCTCGACGATCAATTGAGACTCTCTTGTCGGTATCTATCATGTCTGACATCGAATTTGTGCCATGTTGTCCCGGTCAGGGCGGGACCCGCTGCATTTGTGCTTTCAAAATGCAGAATCGCATTGCCCGAGTCGAAGGTTTACCCCACGGGATGCTGGTTACATCGGGCATCGGAATTTATCGACGTGATTTCGGGTGGCCAGGAAACAAACTCCACGTTTCAGCACGACCCGTTTGCTCCTTCGGAGTCAATCGATCCAATATTGCCACAAGTGCCGTATAGTTTGGCGGCGATTTGCCCGACAGCCGATTGCGGCGTTGTCGTACACGTCCAAATCCTGACCCGACTTTTTATTGGAAAGAAATAATGTGCGTACAATCCTAGGCTTGGGCCGCTCACTCTGGACTTATCGCGTCAGCCCATCGCACCATCAGGGGCTCGTTGGTCTCTATGGAGATTTTGTGCCGAGAGGCGGCCTTGTCTTTGACATCGGCGCCCATGTCGGCGACCGGGTGAAGGCGTTTCGCGCACTGGGAGCCCGGGTCGTGGCGCTCGAACCGCAAAAACCGCTCTATCGCATATTGAATGTCCTGCACGGCTTTGATCGAAAGGTCACCCTGATCCGCAGCGCAGCGGGTCGTGCCGTCGGCGAGGCCACGTTTCAGATCAACTCCGCCAACCCGACCGTTTCAACACTGTCGGAGGAGTTCGTAGCCGCCTCAAAAGGGGCCGAAGGCTGGGAAGGTCAGGTCTGGGACCGGACGGAAACCGTTGCAGTCACAACACTCGACACCTTGATTGAAGGATACGGGATGCCGGACTTCATCAAGATCGACGTTGAGGGTTTCGAAGCCGAAATCATTGACGGCCTATCCCATCCTGTCGCGGCGCTCTCCTTTGAGATCGTCACCATGTCGAAAGCCGCCGGGCTCGCCGCCCTGGATGCGGCAGTGTCGAAGGGCTTTGACAGATTCCGGATGTCGCTTGGCGAGAGCCACACCTGGTCGGGGTCCTGGACCGGGGCCGTTGAAATGCGGCGGATCATTCACAATTTGCCGGCAGCGGCGAATTCGGGCGACGTCTATGCAAAGAGAACCTGAGAGGAAACCTCTTGTTGCTCCCGTAGGGCGGCGCCATGGTGAAAAGCAAGCGCACAGAGGTCACGAATACCGCCTTGGTACGGCGCAGCGCCAGATTCGATGCGCAATTTGCTCGCCGTCCAAACAGGCGCGCAGCTCGCCCGACACGTAATAAGTCCCTTCGTCGCAGGTGACGGTCACCTCAGACGACATGCGGATCGTTCCATCCTCCTGCTCGAACGTCATCCGGTGGTCAAACTGGCTGCGCGCTGATTGTGGGCAAGACAGGTCGACGCCATATTCTGCTTTTGTTTCATATCCGAACGCCGATCCGGTCGCAGGAGACCGCCACATGGTCAGGGGCTGGTGCCAGCCTGAGGCGACAGTCCCGTCCGGGTCCCTCCTTGAGAACCTCTCGATACGCGGCGACGTGACGGTTTCGGTGGGCTGAGCGTATGAGCTGGGTGCCGGTAGTGGGAACGGGGCTTGAAGATCGGTCGTGGTGCCTTGCAATTCCGGGAGCTTGAGTGTGCCCGAACCGATGTTGATTCGTGCCCGGTTCGGAGCCGGCCAGACAATTGGCCAACAGGAGGACGCAAGAGACAGGCGGATGTAATGGCCCTCCTTGAAACGATGCGCTCGCGTCGGGAACCGGACGACAACCCGGCGCAGGATATCGTTCGGCACCTGTATCCTGCTGTCCAGATCGTCGCCAAGTGCCAGGTTTCTGAAAGCGAGGGCAACGCACGCGGATGTGCCGTCGGGCGCCACATCATTTATGCGCAGCGAGATCTGCGAAACCGGATCGCTGGTCGATACCATCAGTTCGATTTCGGCCGCACCATACAAAACAACATCGTTTGCCAGCGGAGCCGTGTCAAAGGTCAGGGACCTTTCATCGTCATTGCTCTGATCGAGCGGCTGACCGCCATAGCGGCCGAAATATCCGGTATCGCCAGCCGACGCGCCGATGCTGAGATCATAGGGTATTTGCCAGGTTCCGACGATGGGCTCCTGTGTCGGGCACAAACCATTGTCTCCGAGGTGCCAGAATCGTGGTCTGGCCTCGCTGGCCGCTTGAGCGCTTTCGATCCATTGCCCGTTGCGTTGATCGATGACATTGCTTGGAGGATCGAATTCGCACAGCCAGACGCGCAGTTTCGGCCAGCCCGGGTCCGGCGGCCGGTCGGGCACAAGCCAGTGGGACCACCAATCAAGCATCAGCTTCTGAAATCCGATTGCCGGCCCGGGATGCCCCTGATCGGGATAATGGTGCCCCCAGGGACCGACGATCCCCCAGCTTATGTCCGGACGGGCATCGACGAGCGACATAACGGAATCGGAATACCGGTCCGACCAGCCGCCGATCGCCAGGATTGGGCGCGACAGACGGCTATAGCCGCACGCGACAGACCCGTGCCGCCAATAGTCTCCGCGACGCTCTTCCCGCACCCATCGTTCAAGCGGAAACGAAAGATTGTCCAAGCGATCGCGCCAGCACGCCAACCAGTCCGTTCCGCGTGACGCGGCGGTCGGAGGGGATCCCAGAATGGCGGGAAGGGTCGCACCCCATTCGATCGAATCCGTCAGCAGGCAACCGCCGCTGTGATGGATGTCGTTTTCGTAGCGATCCTGGGTGGCGCATACGGCAATAACGGCTTTGAGCGCCGGAGGCGCATCAATGTTCGCCTGCAGGCTTGCCGTGCCGCCCCAGGAGGTTCCGAACATGCCGACGGCGCCATTACACCAGGTCTGTGCGGCAATCCACTCGATGATATGTCGGGCATCGGACAGTTCCGCTGCTTCATACATGTCCCCCATCCGGCCCTCGCTCTCGCCGGAGCCGCGCATATCCACGCGAAGACAGGCAAATCCGTTTGCCGCCAGAAAGGGATGGTTACGCTCGTCGCGCGGCCGAACCATGTCCGTTTTGCGATAGGGGATGTATTCCAGAACGGCGGGGACGGGACACAGGGCGGCTCCAAGCGGCAACCATATACGGGCCGAGAGCCGGACGCCGTCCGGCATTTCGATCCATACGTGCTCGATATCCTCGTAGGGTTTTTCAGTCTTGTCGATTTTGTTCAATGTGGCCGCCCGGCGGTAGTCAGAAAGAGAGAACGCCGGAGCCGTACAGTGGCCCGAACGCTGTCGCCTTCTGTCTGCGTGTGCCCGTCGAAAGCGACGAGCAATTGGATTCCAGCCCGTCATACGGTGTCGCTTCCCGAAAGGACACCGTACGCCGGGACCTTCGCCGATCAGGCCTTGAACCACCACCGCCTGGCGAGACGACCGTCATCCAGCCGGCGGCTGACACCCACATCGCCATGTCCAAGCTTGGTACTGGCGCCGATGAGGATGTTGACGAATGCCATGACAACCGCTCCGCCATCCTCCCAGAGCATTTTCTGGGCTTCGAAATACAGGTCGCGTCGCTTGTCCTGGTCGCTCTCGCTCCGCGCTGCGGTCAACAGGTCATCGAAGGCGGCATTTCTGAAATAGGTGGCGTCCCATTCTGACGAGGAATGGTATTGCGACGACAACATCCAGTCGACCGTCGGGCGGCCGTTGTAATAGGATGCGCTCCAGGGTTCGGTTTTCCAGACATCGTTCCAGTAACCGTCCGCGGGTTGGCGTTTCACGGTAAGGTCGATGCCCACAGGGGCAAGACTGTCCTTCATCAGGACGCCCATGTTGACGGCACCGGAAAATGCTCCGTCGCTGGTGTGCAGAGTCAATGCGACAGTATCCAGGCCGGCCTGCTTGAGATGCCATTTGGCTTTTTCCGGGTCGTATTCGCGTTGCGGCAATTGGTCATTGTAGAATTGCTGGTTGCGCGCCAGCGGCAGGTCATTGCCGATCGTTCCGAACCCGCCGAGCACCTTTTCGACAAATTCCTGGCGGCGGACGCCCCATTTCACCGCATTGCGAAGATGGGCGTTCGACAGCGGCTCAACATCGGTGCGTATGTCGGTGGTATAATGTTGTGTTCCAGACACGGACAGGAGGTCGAAACCCTCAATTCTGCCCAGTCGCGTGGCTGTTGCGACGTCGGGCGAGCCCATGACATGCAGGCTGCCTGACAGCAGACCGGATGCGCGGGCGGTCGGATCGGTAACGTTCAGGATCTCGACCGAATCGAAGTGGCCCTGATCCTCGCGATAAAAGTTTTTATGTTTGGATCCGACATAACGAACGCCTGGTTCAAATTGCTCAAGCCTATAGGGTCCGGTGCCATTGCCAGCTGTCCAGTCGCTTTCTTCGGCTCCGATCAGCAATCCGAATGAAGACAGGTGTGATGGCAGGTCATAGTTCAGTTCCTTCTGCTTCATGATCACCAGATCCGAACCATCGGATCGGATTTCCGAGAGGTTTCCAACGATCTGTTTGGCCTCGGCGTTGGTCGCCGATTCGCTCAGATGCTGCTTCAGCGACCAGACGACGTCATCGGCGGTCAGCGTCTTTCCGTCGTGGAATTCCACGCCCTTTCGCAGGCGGATCGCCCATGTGCCGTCGTCACCGTTTTCCCATCCTTCGGCAAGGCTCGGAACAGGCCGTCCGGACGAATCCATCTCGGTCAAGGTATCAAACGTTGCAAAGGCCGCAGACTGGGCATGGTCGGCGCCAAGGCTCTGCAAGGGATTGAGCGTGTCGGTGGTCGCGCCGCCATCGGTCCCGATCAGGGCCGTGCCGCCTTTTTGCGGCGTTGCCGCCTGTGCCTCGTTCCAAAAGGATGCCGCAATCGCCGATGAGAGGCCGAATGCCGCGGCGGTTCCCATGAAACTACGTCGTGTCAGATCCGGCCGGGACAGCGCTGTCTCGAGCCTGTCGTCCTTGCGAGCTTTCATATTTTCCTCCCTTTATCGGTTCCCTGCCAGCCTGATTTCCAACAGCCGGCATTCGAACCGTTTTGAAATTATTCTCAGTATATCTTTTCTTAAAAGAATTTTTCAATAAAATTCTTGTAGGAGGAGAACCAGCTTCACATTTCGCCAGATAGATGGCAGTTTCGGCGTTGGAGAGTTGCGAAAAAAACCAAGGACCAAGGAGAATTCCGTGGCGGATGACCAAAACCGCGCCAAGGTTGGGAATGTTGTTGCCGTTGACGAAAGCCTGTTGTCGCTTGGCATAGAGATGCGCGAATTGCGCAAGGTTCGGGGCCTGACGCTGAAGGAATTGAGCGACGCCTGTGGTGCATCCCTCAGCCACCTGAGCGCCGTCGAACGCGGCGCCTCCAAGCCGTCTCTGGACCTGTTGCGCGACATCGCCGCCGCGCTCTCGGTCTCGCCTGACTGGTTTTTTGCCCGCCGTCCCGGTGCCGGTCCGATGGAGCGCGCCTTCGTGGTTCGGTCTCAAAACCGCAGGGATCTCTGCCAGCTGTACCAGCAAAGCCCTGGTGAGCTTGGGTACGCCGATTCCCTTTTGTCCAGTTCGATCGGCGGAAAATTCTATATGGGACTGGCGATTTATCCGCCGAACGCGGATGGGCCGGAAGAACCGCTGTTAAAACACACCGGAGAAGAACACGGCCTTGTCATCGAAGGGGAACTGGAAATGCAGATCGGCGATGAGGTCATCACTCTGCATGAGGGAGACAGCTATAGTTTTGACGCCCGTTTCCCCCATCATGGGCGCAACCGGTCCGACAGGGTCACAAAACTTGTCTGGGCAGTTTCGCCGGTCGTGATTCCCGGGGACATCAAACAGCCGGCCGCAAGCACGACCCGTCGGCGGAAATCGACTTCCAGCTGACTGCGAAAATGCCTACGCGGATTCCGCCGATATGCGCCGGTAGATGAATTCGGTCTGTTTCAGCTCCGCTTGACGCGCCGCCAGATCGCCGATCCGCTCATGGTGAGGCGACAACATGCACGCGGGGTCTGTTGCTGCGGCGTCTCCGGTCAACGCCAGCGCCTGACAGCGGCATCCGCCGAAATCGACGTCCTTGCGCGGGCACGACCGACAGGGTTCCTGCATCCAGTCCGTTCCGCGATAGGCGTTGAACGCGGACGATGTGTACCAGATCTCTTCCAATGACTTTGTCGTCACATTGTCGAACGTCAGGGTCGGAATGGTTTCAGCAGCATGGCAGGGGAGCACCTTGCCGTCCGGCGTGATGGCAAAAGCATCCATTCCCCAGCCCCCCATACAGGGTTTGGGATAGTCGGCGTAATAGTCCGGGGTCACAAAATCGATGGTCAGGATCCCGCGCAGGTCTTCGCGTGCACGCTCGATCAATTCGATTTGGCGGTCGACCTTGACGCGCTCCGGCATCAGCGCGGATCGGTTGAGATAGGCCCAGCCGTAATATTGGACGTTTGCGATCTCCAGCCTGTCCGCATCAAGATCGAGCGCCAGTTGAATGAAAGCGTCCACCTGATCGATATTGTGCCTGTGGATCGGTGCATTGACGGTCAGTGGCAGGCCGAGCGCCCGGGTGTGAGCGGCCGTGGCAAGCTTCTGCTCGAACCCGCCTTTGAAATTGCCGACGCGTTCGGTGGTCTCCGCATCTGCGCCCTGGATCGACAATTGCACATGTTCCAGCCCGGCATCGGCGAGTGCTGCCAGACGATCTCTGGAGACATTCACTCCGGCCGTAATGAGATTGGTATAGACGCCGCACCGGGAGAGAGTTTGCACCAATTGCTCCAGGTCGCGGCGCAGGGTCGGTTCACCACCGGACAAATGAACCTGCAGGATCCCGAGATCGGCTGCCTCTTCGAACACACGTTGCCAATCCGCTGTCGGAAGCTCGCGATTTGCCTTCAGGAGATTCTTCGGATTGGAACAATATGGGCATTGCAGCGGACACCGGTGCGTGAGCTCGGCGAGCATTCCGATCGGCAGTCCGACCTGTTGTGCGGATTTTTCCGTCATTCTGTCGCGCTTTCAATCAACCGTTCGTCAGCCCAGGTTTGCAGGAATTCGAAAACGTCGGGGCCTACGTCCTCATCGGAGGCATCGTATTCATCCGCCAGTTCACGGATAATCGCGGCAACGGTGCGAATGCCATCCATTTTCCGCAGGATCGCCACGCTGATCTCATCGGGCCAATAGACATGTTCCGGGGCCAGGAGCGCAAACGCATTACGCTTGGCATCGAATCTGAGATGGATGTGTGGACGCAGTTGGGGCATATGCTCGCCTTCCACAACAAGGCGGACGCGTTCGGTCCTCATCGATCACGCTTCCTCGGGCACAAAGGCCCCCGGCGGAACGTGGCCGGGTGCGACATAGGCGTGAAACAGCGCGTCGAGCATCGCCCAAAGTATGTCACATTTGGTGATCAAAGCGTCGATGGCTTCGCCTTGCTGATCGGGCGTTATCGCCCACTTTTTTGTCAGGTCGAGGGCAAATTCCGCATCCCGTGGCGCCTGGGTCATGCGCGGCTTGAAGTAAGCGAGCGTCTCGTCAGTGATATAGTCGTAGCGCTTCAACATCGCCGGCACGCGTTCGCCAATGGCGATCGGCGAAAACAGCTCGGTAAGCGAAGAGGCAACGGCAACAAGCATGGAATTGTTCGAAACCAGATCGATATAGGCGCCAACGGCAAACCGCGTTGCTGGCAGCGCCGCGCTCCGGCCCGTGACAAGGTCCCTGTCCAACCCGACACCTTCGGCAAGCCTCAGCCAGCGTTCGATACCGCCGGTATCGCCGTCCTCGCCATCATGATCCACCAGGCGTTTTCGCCATTCGCGTCTAAATTCCGGATCTTCGGACCTGGACAGGACAATCGCGTCCTTCTTGGGGATTGTATACTGATAACAATACCGGTTCAGCGCCCATGCCTGCATCTGGCCAAGGGTCAGATCGCCGGCGTTCATGAGTTTGTGGAAGGGATGCAGGTTGTGATAGCGCGTTACCAGTACGTTGCGCAGCGCCTCTTCCAATTCATCAGGGGACAGCAGACGATCCATTTTCGTTTGTCGCAAAAAAGTCATTGTTCGATCTCCATGCCGTCGCTGCCCATGTCTCCGCCAGGTGGTTTGCAATCAGCTGGTCACCGGGTCGCTGTTTCCCAAGGGGTTCCGGCAATTCACCTGTCTGCTGCGCGTTCATTTGCCGCCAGGGCCGCCACGCCGAGCGATCAGGCCCTTTGACGGATTGTAGGCGAAGACCGCAAGCGCAACAAAAACGAACGTGCATCCACACAATACGACGAAGGCCTGGAAATTGAACTGGCCATATAGTGCAAAGCGGATGAACTCCACGGCGTAGGTGAACGGATTGAGCAGGCAGAGCTGATAGAGCAACGGACTTGATTCCTGCATGCGCCAGAGCGGGTAAAGCGCCGACGACATAAAAAACATCGGAAAGATCACGAAATTCATGATGCCTGCAAAGTTTTCCAGCTGTTTGATGACCGAAGACAGCAACAATCCCAGCGAGCCGACCATCAATCCGGAAATGAACAGGGCGGGTAACAATGTGAGGTAACCGTACAAGGGCGGTTCGATGTCCCAGGCCCAGGCAATCGCCAGGAATATATAGACCTGGATGATGGAAATGCAGACTCCGGCCAAAAGCTTGGAGACGAGCAGAAACCAGCGTGGAAACGGGCTCACCAGCAACGAGCGCATGGACCCCATTTCGCGGTCGTAAACCATCGTAAGGGAGGATTGCATTCCGTTGAAAAGCTGGATCATGCCGAGCAGGCCCGGGGTTATGTAGACCTCATAGAGGATATAGGTTTCATATGGTTCGATAATCGACACGCCGAGAACGGAGCGAAAACCGGCCGCGAAGATGAACAACCAGACCAGGGGACGGACCAGTGCCGCGATAAATCGTCCGCGCTGCTGAACGAACCGAAGCCCTTCGCGCCACACGATTCCGTAGAGGCAACGCAGATAGGCGATTGCGGGAAGGGGGCTCATGCGGGCTCGGTTGCTTCGTTTGTAAGGTGTTCGAACGCCGCCGGAAGACCATCGGCGGCCTGCGCTTCAACGATATCCCCAACCTTGCCTGAGGCCAGTACCCGTCCCTGGTGCAGGATGACGGCCTGGTCATTGTCGGCGACTTCATCGAACAAATGCGTCGCCCACAAGACCGCAAGATCATCTGATTTTGTCAGTCCGTGGGCATAATCCACAATGTCTCGCCGTGAACCCATGTCGAGACCGGCGGTCGGTTCGTCAAGGAGCAGAAGCTTCGGACGATGCAACAGTGCGCGGGCAATCTCAACCCTGCGAACCTGGCCGCCGGACAGGGAACGCACCTTGTCATTCAAACGGGAGACAAGGTCGATCCGTTCCAGCTCGAGATGCATGCGTTCTGCAGCCGGTTTGCCCGGCATTCCATGCAGTGCCGCATGATACATCATGTTCTGACGGACACTCAGATCCGGATCCAGGGTGCGGTTCTGGAACACCACGCCCAGTTGCCGCAAAGCCAGCATGGGCTTTCGCCGCACGTCATGCCCGAGCACGCGCACTGTTCCGCTGGTATTGTCGTAGAGTCTGGTGATCAGGGAAAACAGGGTCGTTTTTCCAGCGCCATTCAGTCCGAGAAGTGCGCAGAATTCACCAGGTCGCACACCAAGGCTGACATTGTCCAGCGCCCTGCGCGAACCAAAACTGTGACTGACCGATTCAATCGCAAGGGCTTCCGACATGGACGATCTCTGGGGTCAACCCGCTGCCTGTCAGCAGCGGGCCCGGACACGGCATTGATCGGTATACCCGGTGTCGCGCATTATTTCACCACAAAGATGGCCCGCTGATTGTCGGAATCCGTGCCTGGAATGCGCAATTCGAACGTGCCGGGGCGGATGGTCACGAAGGAAATGGTCGCGGAACCTTCATCATCGAATTCCAGGCTTTCGACGCCAAGAGGCCGAATCTCTATATCGGAAATGACAATTTCGTTGATCCAGACATTGCGAAAGAATTCCGGACCGGTCAGGGCGATTTCGGCCGAACCGTCCGACTCGATTTTCAAACTGTAATATTTCCCGGATTCCAGTTCATACGGGGCTTCGGTGAGCGGTTTTCCGGAAGAAAGAACGATCGGTGCAAGTTTCTTTTTGCCGGTCAGAAGGCCGGCGAGCCCCTGTGCCGACGCCGTGAGCGGCATCGAGACGACCGCGGCGGCAAGAATGGCGGCACCGATGAATTTGGAAACTGACAGTCGCAACATGGCAAGTCCTTTCATGAGAATTGGTGTAAGAGATCGGCTTGGGGCGGGTTTGATATCTCTGCAACGCCGGTATCGCCGATGCAGCCCTTTTATGCCCATTCACCTGTTCAGGTCGCACACCCGTTTTGTGTTGTCGAAACCGAGCGTATCAAGTGTGGTTCGCTGATGCAGGTATCCTTCCTGCGGCGACACGGAGACCAGTGATGCGGGATGCGCCAGAAGGATCGGTTGTCGCAATTGTCCGTTCCAGGCTCGAAAGGAAAGCGGGACACCCTTGAAACCGGCGAGTTGAAACTTGTCGCTACGCACATAGGCGGAAATTTTTTCGAAATCACCGGAATTGGTCCGGGTCGCGGCCTCGCCGATTGCACGGACCGGCGCCCATGCCTGATAGTCCAGAGCGGTCATCCGGCGCTTGAACTGTTTTTCGAACCGGCTTTGCAATTGCGCGGACCCCCATTGCTCGTGGGTCCTGTGCCAGGTCGTTGGCGCGAGACCCTGTGTTCCCGCGACCGGACGCGGATCCCAGGTCCGAAACATCAGGTATTCGCCGAATACCCCGAGTTCATCGGCCACGACCAGCACATCGTAGTTGATACCCTGTGTCAGCACGGGCACTTCAGCCTGGGCCACGCGACGGGCGTCGGCGCCGAAATCCCATGTTCGTTCGTCGACGATCTTTGCTCCGAACTTGCTCGCAGAACGCCGGATCGCTTCGGCAAACAAACGATCGCCATTCCGTTCGCCAGTCACCAGGAACCAGTTGCTCCATCGTTTCTTGACCAGGAATTGCGCCAGCGCATCGCTCATCATTGCCCGGCTCGGCGCGATATGCAGGACATTTGCACGACACCCTTCAAACCTGAGATCATCATCCCGGGCGCTTATGTTGAAAAACAGGACGTTGTCTGACTTTGCCCGGTCTGCCAATGCCAACAGGGTCGCCTTGGGTGCATCAATGATGAAAAAATCCGTACCGTCTTCACGCATGGCATCAAAAACCGAGAGCACATCTTCCGGAGAAGTGGCCGTCCTGGCCTCCAGGTCAAACTGCTGGCCGAGAAATTTCCCAGTCGTGTTGTTGTCTGAAATCGACATTTCCGCGCCGGCGACACCTTCATTTTCCGGGGGAACCTCCAGATTGGACAAATTCGGTGGGCGTTCGGTGTGAAAGCGGATCATTCCGATTTTTACGGCAATCGGAGTCTCTGCCGCATATAGCTGCGTCCAGTTAAAAACTGAAGCAAAGACAGCAAGAAATACTACGGAAGGCGTTATAGAGACAATTAAACTATATATTCGGCCTGTAATAACCAAATCGAACCTCCCTGGTATTTCTTGATATTTCTTGTTTTTTGTTTTGTGCTACATTTTACTACGCGTACTATGTTTGCAAAATGACAAAATCTTGTCTAGGCATAAATAACAGGTGCGACAAATCGGGTATATGGCACTTTGGTTGAGACGGGGATGACGGATCAATGGCGACGACACTCACATTGAATGTTCTTTTGCCACTTTTGCCGGGACGGCTCTTGAGGGCCGGATTCTGTCTGGTTCTGGCGATGCTTGTTTTGATTGGGCACAGCCAGGCGAGAGAGGTGCCGGTGCTGCGTGTCGCCGTCCTGAAATTCGGGACCGTCAACTGGTTTTTGGAGACCATGCTGGACAAAGGACTTGACGTCTCAAACGGCTTCAGAATGGAAATCGTGCCCCTGGCCTCCAAAACCGCCACGTCGGTTGCGTTTCTGTCCGGATCCGTTGATGCCTTCGTGACAGACTGGTTTTGGGCGATGGCCGAACGCAGCAGGAAAAACCCGGTCTCGTTTCTGCCCTATTCGTCGGCGCTTGGCGCACTTATGGTTCCCGGCAGTTCATCGGTTTCCACCTTCAAAGACCTTGCCGGAAAGCGGATTGGTGTGGCCGGCGGGCCGCTCGACAAGAGCTGGCTGCTCATGCAAACGCTGGCGCGCAAACAGGGCGTGGACGATCTGGCCAGGGCAGTCGAACCGGTTTTCGGCGCGCCGCCGCTGCTAAATGCGCAGGCAGGCAAAGGCGACCTCGATGGCGTACTCAATTTCTGGCACTTTGCGGCGCGTCTCAAGGGGGAGGGGTTCAGGACCTTCTATTCCGTTGACGAGACAATGGGAGAACTTGGAATCGAGCCCGCGCCTCCGTTGATCGGTTTCGTTCATCTTGAGCCTGTCACGGATGATAACCGGCAGCGCTGGCAGGGCTTTGCCGCGGCTATGGCGGCGACAAACGAAGTTTTGCGAACATCGGATGAAGCCTGGGAAGCGCTTCGAAAACTCATGCGGGCATCGAACGATGCAGAATTCGTAATCTTGCGCGACACTTACCGGCGCGGCATTCTCGATACTTGGGAAGCCGGACATGGCGAAGCGGCGCACAAATTGTTCGATCTCATGGCCGACATCGGTGGCGAAAAAGTCATCGGTTCCGGGGTTAAGTTCGATCCTGCGCTGTTCCCGGCGCCGGAGAGATAGGAAACGGTCAGGATCGCATTGCACGACATTGTTCCATCTCGAAATGCCGGACCATTCGACCGCCTGCGGCCGGTCGTTTGGATCACGGTGTCGCTGGTCGTCCTGTTGGTAGTATGGTGGAGTGCGGCCGCTGCTCTCGACAACCGTTTTTTTCCCACACCGGGATTGGTTGTCGGCTCTATCGCACGCGAAGTGAAGGCCGGAGATTTCTTCTTCCATCTTGGCACCACATTGGCGCGGGTCTCCGTCAGTTTTCTTCTGGCGATGGCAATCGGCTGTGTCATCGGCATCGTGCTGGGCCGCCACAATCCGGCCGACCATTTTTTCGATTCCTGGTTGATCCTGATGTTGAACCTGCCGGCACTTGTGGTGATGGTGTTGTGTTACATCTGGTTTGGATTGACGGATTTTGCCGCCGTCCTGGCAGTTGTTATCAACAAGGTGCCGAATGTGGCGGTAACCGTGCGCGAAGGAGCTCGTGCGCTCGACCGTGATCTGGCCCAAATGGCAAAGCTTTACCGATTTGGTCGCTGGAAAACTTTGCGACACGTGATTCTGCCACAGCTCAATCCATACGTCGCGGCAGCCGCTCGGAGTGGTCTGGCCCTTGTGTGGAAGATCGTGCTCGTTGTTGAGCTTCTTGGCCGATCCAATGGTGTGGGGTTTCAGATCCACCTTTCTTTTCAGACTTTCGATGTCGCGACCATTCTTGCCTACTCCTTCGGCTTCATCATGGTCGTTCAGTTGATTGAATGGTTCGTGCTGAAGCCCTGGGAGCAAAGCGCAAACCGGTGGCGTCGATGAAAGCGCTCACGATCGACATTCGCAAGAAAGCCTTTTCCTTGCCTGGCGGGACGCATATCGCACTGGAAAACCTGCGGTTTTCAGCCGAATCCGGTGAGTTCGTCGCAATTACCGGCCCGTCTGGCTGTGGGAAAACCACGCTGTTGAATATTATCGCCGGCCTTGATGACGATTTTGAAGGTGATATCGAGTTTGCAAAAGGCATGCGCGAGGGCCTTGTCTATCTGTTTCAGACACCGCGATTGCTTCCGTGGCGTACGGTTATGCAAAACCTGATGCTGGTACTGGACGACGAGGACAACCGCGAGGAAAGGGCCCGAGAACTGTTGCGGGACGTCGGACTGGACGCCTTCGCGGAGAGCTTTCCCGGTCAATTGTCACTCGGGATGCAAAAACGCGTTGCCCTTGCAAGAGCATTTGCGCTTTCACCGACCTTGTTGCTGATGGACGAGCCGTTTTCTTCCCTCGATCCCGAGGTCGCAAGCCGCTTGCGCTTGCTGTTTATGCGACTGTTGAAATCCAGATCCGCAACCACGCTGTTCGTGACCCACGATCGTGACGAGGCCCTGCAGCTTGCCAATCGGATCCTGGATTTCTCGGCACCGCCGGCTCGAGTGATTCGAGAGATTGCGGTTCCTGGAGACTGAAAGACGTCAACCGGTCGGTTCCTTCCGATCAACCGGACGCGTCCGGCATTCCATTGGAAAAAACCTCAATGCTCAATTTGCTTGCGCTACATCAATGCAGATATTGTGGGGTCGATCCATACCTTGCGAGCCATCACAGTTAATCAACCAATGAAAACGGATGGTGCGGGGACCGGACGGGTGCTGACGCGTTCAACACCGACGGTCCAGCGGGCGCGGGTGGCAAAGCGGAGGAACTGTGGCAGTGACGACGTTGCTAACGGATACCGACCTGACCCTGGTCAGAAAAACCGCAATGTTTGGCGGGCTGGATAAGGATTTTCTGACGTTTTTGCTCAAAGAGGCGGGAGTTCAGCAAACCGTCCCCGGTGGAACCGTCTTCATGCAGGACGATCCCGTCACCGCTTGTTTCATCGTTCTTGAAGGATGGGTCAAACTATATCGCCTCAACCAGAGCGGCGACGAAGCGGTGGTGTCGGTGTTCAGCCAGGGGCAGAGTTTCGCGGAAGCCGCAGTTTTTTCCATGGTGAAATATCCGGTTTCGGCAGAGGCCGTTACTGAAGCTCGACTGCTTCGCATTCCGCGCGCCGCCCTTCAGCACAAGGTTACTCAGGATCCCCGGTTCGCTCTGTCGATGCTCGCCTCGACGTCCCAGCATCTGCATCAACTGGTTAGCCAGATCGAACAATTGAAGGTGCAGACAGGAACCCAGCGCGTGGCGCGGTTTCTCACTTCCTTGTGCCCGATTCAGGAAGGATCCTGCACGATCGGTCTGCCCTATGACAAGGCATTGATTGCCAACCGTCTCGGCATGAAACCGGAAAGCCTTTCGCGCGCCTTCGCCCGTCTACGTCCAATCGGAGTTCGTGTTGAACGCAACGCTGCGGCGATCGGCTGTATCCAACGCCTGCGAAACTATGCCAGTACAGGGCGCAACGGGGAATCAATGGTCAGCAGATGAGCAACAATCGGTTCGCCGCCGTCGTCCAATTGATCGACACCGCCAATTCGAAGGATCCCAGGGCGGATCCTGACGATCCCGGCGGGTGTCCTGCCGCTCTCCTGTACGGGCAACGCATGGCCGCGATGCTTGAGGAATTCGACCCGTCGGCCGACGATCTCTTGCGCATTGCCGTGCGTGCCCATCATATCGAACGCTGGACACGCCCGCGTGCGGATTACCCCGCCGGTCGGGCCGGATATCTGAAATGGCGCGCGGATCTCAAGCGCTTTCATGCCGCGCAGACTTCGGATCTTATGCGGGAGGCCGGATACGCAGCAGACGACATTGAGCGCGTCGCCGCCCTGATCCGAAAGGAAGGCCTGAAGCGCGACCCGCAGGCACAGACACTGGAGGACGTTGCCTGCCTGGTCTTTCTGAAACATTATGCAGCCGATTTCATCGCCGATCACGATGACACCAAGGTCATTGGGATTCTGGCAAAAACGGCGCGGAAAATGTCCCCGGAAGGTGTGTCGCGGGCTGCCGCGCTGCCGCTTCCAGAGCGCCTCGGACGCTTGTTGACTTCAGCTGTTGCCTGATCGGCTCTATATCCCGAGAATGCCGTGCAGGCGGGCATCCCTGGTCTTGAAGTGGTTCACAAACCAGTCGCGAACCGCATTCGCCAGAGCTTCATCGTATGCTCTGTATTTCCCGGCATCGAAATCATCCATGATATCACGGATGTCATCCAGCAGCTTTTCATGATCTGATTTGTGGTCCTCGTACTGATCGTAGGAATGTTTCCGCATGATGGATTCTTCCAGGGCGAAATGGGCGGAAATTCTGGCAAAGACTTCACCCAGAAATGCGCTGATATCCGCATCGGGCGCATCGCCGCCTAGCTCCGCATGGAGACGGTTGATCAGATCCACAAGTTCGCGGTGTTCGTGGTCGACATCGCTGATACCGGTTTCGAAATCCTGACGCCATTCAAGCAGGGCCATGCTGATCCTCCGTGTCTAGGGGCTCACCGACCGCACACGACAGGCCGGGTTGCCCGTGCATGCATACAGTGGTTTCGGTCGAACCTAGCGAAACTGAAACCCGCCATTATCTGCTTTGAAATCCACGGCAAGGTTTTGCAGCGGTTTCAGGTCAGCCTGGAAAACCGCTTCATAGTCAAACCCTTCGGCACGTTTGCTGTCGCGCAAGCGGGCAACGATCGTGTGTGCTCCGGCGGGCACAACGAACTTCCTGTAGGTTCGCGCCGGCCCATCCTGGGACAGACCGGTTGCCGGCAACAATTCATCGTACAACAATCGATCATCAAGCGTGAGCTGCACGTGGACGGGGATCCGCTCCCGGGTACACGTGTTCGGGCGCCGCTCGTTTGCAGGCAGTTTGGCGATTTCCTGCGCCGTCAGTTTGCGGCAATCAACCTTGCGCGCGCCTCCGTGGGCGAAACTCAATTTGATCTGGGCCATTCCGTCCGGAAAACGATTGATCTCGGGCCTGCTCGAAAAAAAGCCGATGAAGGCCATGAGCCCGGCAAGAACCAGGAATTGGCTGCCATAGCGAAAAGCGGAATTGACAGAATCAGACATCCTGCACCTCTTCCGTCCTGGTTGCTTGGGTCGGCGCGGTCGGACGTGTACGCCGGACCGCCGCGGCGGACGGCAGATCTTTTGCAAATTCATCAACTATTTTGCTCAATCGTGACGTTCCCTGGGCGCCGATCCAGGCGGTTTTTAAGCGGTCGCGGGGCACACGGGCTCGCAGATGGGGATCGCGGCGGCCTTCCAGTCGGGCCACGGTCCAGTCGATACCGAATCTGGCATCGCAGGAATTTTCACGACACCCGGTCAGGACAACGCCGTCTGCCAGGTCGCGGCTCAGCACATAGTCAACAAAAGCGGGCGGCAATTGGCCGATACAGGTCAGTGTCACAGTGCCGACCGACCGGGAATTCAACGTCGAAAGGTCCGGTCCATGGCCGCATCCAAACACCAGCACCCGGTTGCGGCCGTTCAGACCTGCAGCCCGTTCTTCGGTTTCATCTCGCAGGTCGGCGATCGTTCGGTCAGGCATGTCGATCCCCGGTGATAGGTCGGAGAGCCTGCGAAACGGCATCGATGTCGGACAGGACCCGGCACACAATCCACACGACACGCAAAGGTCCGGATCCACGACCGGTTCGCGCTCGAATGCCAGGCCGTCGGTGCGTGCGACAAGCGAAATTGCGTTGTAGGGACAGTCGTTGAAACAGCGCGCGCACCCGTTGCAGTTGGCAAGATCGACCTTTGCCGGCCGGGCGCGTTTGAGTGGCGGCAGCCACGGCATTGCGACCGCGATAACCAGAAGACAGGCGCCGAGTCCCCAGGTAACGCTTCCCGGCAAAGCTTCCATGAGAGGAAAGAGAGGCAGATAGAACCAGTCGATGCCCACAAAAGCAGGCACCTTGCCGAGATCGGCGGGAGCCTGGCTCAAAGCGGGATGGATCAGGGACAGAGCAATGAGTGCACCGAACACTGAGAGGGCTAGACCCCGCGGTGGATTGATGCGCGGTTTTGTGACCCGCTGAAGATGGATCCACAGGATGGCCAGCGCGATCAGTGGAATCGCGATGTGCATAAAGATCATCAGCGTGAAAAACCGGCTTTCAAGCGCATCAGCCGACATGAAATTGCGGGCGATGGGTTCACCAAAAATCGGCAGCACGTCGAGCCACTCGGTCGAGACAATGGCAACATATTGCGCCAGTTGATCCCAGACCAGCCAGTAACCGCTGATTCCGGCGACAAAGACCAGTACCATGACCGGTACGCCGGTGACCCAGGAGAACCATCGAACGCCGCGGTAGCGGTCGCGGGCGAATTCACGCACCATATGCAGCATCATCACCACGACGAGCCCGTCGGACGCGTATCGATGCAGGCTGCGCATGGTCCCCGCAAGATACCATTGTTCATGGGTCATATATTCAATCGACTCGTAGGCGTTGTGCACCCCGGTGTCGAAGAATATGTAGATGTAGATGCCGCTGACCGTAATGATCCAATAGAAGAAAAACCCGAGTGCCCCCAGATTGAGCAAGGGGTTCCATGACGCTGGAAACACATGCCCCAATCCCGCTTCAGCGGAGTTGAAGCAGTACCGCAATCCGGTCCGAACCGCATTCATGGATGCGCATCTCCGTCGCGCCGGCGCGAATGTCGAAATTCGCGCAACAGCCAGATCAGAATCGTGAGCAGGCAGGCCAGTCCGATTCCGATCCCGATAAACAGGGAATAGTTGAAGTAGTAGCGTCCGGTATTGGGATTGTAGACGGTGCAGAACAGCTTGATGCGTTCAGCGATTCCGGCAACAGACAGGAAAGGCCGGCGCCGATCGAACAACAGATCCTTCAGCGGTTCGACGATCGCCTGCGGGGTGAAGACGCCGCCCATGATCTGCTGATAAACACGCCCCTCGGCGTCGATCACGCTGACCTGCGCCATATGGTCGAAACCACCTGCCGACGGAACGATCGTAAATCCCGTCGCGGCCGCCAGCTGATCGACGGTCTTTTGCTTTCCGGACAAGAAGAACCAGCTCGGCAGGTCGATTCCGCGCGAGCGGGCAAACGATCGCATGCGATCCGGCGTATCATGGTAGGTGTTGAAGCCGATGGTAATCGTGTTGAAACTGTCCGCCCCGAGGGCTTTTTGAGCAATCTCCAATGCCGGGTGAAGGTTTTCGATGATTGCCGGGCAGATATCGGTGCAACCGGTATAGACCAGTGAAACAAGGAGCGGTTTGCCGCGGAGATCGGCAAGGGCAACCGTTTCTCCGTTTGTGTCTGTAAACGTCAGCGGCGGCAGCAACCTGCCGATGGCGGCCTCGGAAAATGTAATCGGATCGTCGTCGATCTGCTTCGACGCTGCCGGGGCCACGACGGAAAAGACAAGCAGCAGGATCAGAGCAAACTTCATCCAAATACTCCCAGCTGCCACTCGGCAATCGCTCCTCCAAGCAGCAGACAGAGTTGCAGAAGCGAGGCGAAAAAATTCTTCAGGGCTCGCTCGCGAACGGGGTTGCGGACAAGCGCGACGCTCGTCCAGGTGAAGAACGCCCCTCCAATCAATGCTCCGGCAAGATAGATGAAGCCCATGCCGAAAAGTGCCGGCAGCAGGGAAATCAGCGTCAGGGCAATCGTATGCGCCAGGATGATCCAGGCGCACGCCCGATCGCCAACGACGACGGGGAGCATCGGAACACCGGCGCTTGCATAATCCTTGCCGGAGACCATGGCCAGGCTCCAGAAATGCGGCGGTGTCCACAAGAACAGTACAAGGGTCAGCAAAATGGCTTCGGCGCCGATTGCCGGTGTCACTGCAGCCGCACCGGCAAGAACGGCGAAGCTGCCCGCCAGTCCGCCGATGACAATGTTGAGCCAGGTTCGGCGCTTGAGCCACATCGTATAGACGACACCATAGGTGAATGCGCCCAAAAACGTATAGAG